>OLRR01002082.1_pt1 | contig 11282 bp, 9 predicted proteins | sample 1671941 | NCBI WGS metagenome assembly OLRR01 (sample SAMEA3136628, study PRJEB25190) | human gut metagenome
GCCGGAACTCTTTCCGCAGTGAATGGTTTTGTCGGTAAAGTCGGTATGGCAATTGCCAGCAGTATTGGTGCAGCACTTCTCCAGTTTGGTGGATTTGATGCAAACCAGGCTATCCAGACAGTAACAGCACAGCATTATATCACTGCCATGTATATCTGGGTTCCGATTCTCACAAATATTGCAACAATTGTTACTATGATGTTCTATGATCTGGATAAGATTTATCCACAGATTATCAAAGAACTTGATGAAAGGAGAGCAAACGCATAATGGCAGAGGTAAGTATAGATCTTAACATGGTCCGTGTGACCAATGATGCATTTGTGGAAAAAGCAGAGGCATGTGCACCTAAGCTTCTGGAGACAGTGGTTCGCCCTGTTTCCATCGTAGATATCGTAAAAACAGAAAATGTATATCCGGATGTTAATAAGAAGGACGACATCGAAAATCTTTCTTCCTATCATCTTGCAAAAGGAGATAAGATCTGTCTGGATTTCGGTGATCATCAGGTAGGATATGTTACAATGAAATTAAACTCTGTAGGAAGTCCACAGGATGCACCGGCATTTTTCAGACTGAAATTTGCAGAGATCGCAAAAGAAATCACAGAGGATTCCAAAGACTATGACGGATGGATCAGCCGTGGCTGGATCCAGGAGGAATTTATCCATGTGGATGTTCTTCCGGCAGAACTGAAACTTCCGAGAAGATATGCATTCCGTTACATGGAGATTGAGGCAATTGATACCTCCCTGAAATGGCAGCTCGTTGTCGAAGATGTAAGCTGCACCAGTGTTTCCGCAGTTCGCATCGAAGATGTGGAGCCGGTAAAGAGCGATGACGAGATGATCAGAAGACTTGACCGTGTGAGCCTCCGCACGCTGCAGAACTGTATGCAGTCTGTTTTTGAGGACGGACCGAAGAGAGACCGTCGTCTCTGGCTCGGAGACCTTCGTCTGCAGGCACTTGCAAATTATGAAACATTCCATAACATGGATCTCGTAAAAAGATGTCTGTATCTCTTTGCAGCGCAGACGAAAGATAACGGACAGGTAAGTGCGTGTCTCTTCACAGAACCGAAATTCATTGTAGATGATACCTTCCTTCTTGATTATTCTATGTTCTTCGGTGCAACGCTTTACGATTATTATGAAGCGTCCGGCGACAAAAAAACCTTAAAAGATTTAAGTGCCTGCGCATATCGTCAGATGGAAATCGCAGAAGAGTGGTTTGATGAAAAAAATCTGCTGAAAAACGGCGAAGGTTTCTGGGGATTTATTGACTGGACTGATGGACTTAATAAACAGAGTGCCATGCAGGGCGTATACATCTACTGTGCAAGAAAAGCACAGAAGATTGCGGAAGCACTTGGTGATACAGAAAAGGCTGCTTATTTTGCAAAAGAAGCAAAAGAAAAGACAGAATCTGCAAGGAAATATCTTCTGGATCCGGAGAACGGCCTGTTTGTAAGCGGAGAAGAAAAACAGCTCAATTACGCAAGCCAGGTGTGGATGATACTTGCCGGTGCAGTATCCGCAGAAGAGGGAGCAGAAATCCTTGATAAAGTCATTGCACTGAATCCGGAAAAAGGAATGGTTTCTCCGTATATGAACCATCATTTTGTGGAAGCACTTCTTAAGTGCGGCAAAAAAGAACAGGCAATGGATTATATGAAATATTACTGGGGCGGCATGCTGAGCCATGGAGCAGATACCTTCTGGGAACTTTACAATCCGGAAAATCCGGCAGAATCTCCGTATGGCGGAAGTATTGTCAACAGCTACTGTCATGCATGGAGTTGTACACCGACTTATCTTCTCAGAAAATATTTTATCTGAAAAACGGATTAAGAAAACGATTTTCGAATATCCGTACGAACATGATTAGAAATGGAAAAAGGAGTCAGATTATGGTAAAATTAACAGTAAAGATCGTATCCATGCAGGATGCGGACAAATTTAACAAGCTTTGCAGCAAATTTGACTGTGACATGGATCTGCAGAGTGGCAAATATTACGTAGATGCAAAATCCATTATGGGAATTTTCAGTCTGGATCTCAGCAAACCGCTGATTCTGAATGCAGATACAGACGATGAAGCAAAAGTAAAAGAAACATTTGCAGATTTTGTCGGAGAGGAATAATCATGACACGTACTTTAAAAGAAAGAACATTTGCCGGTACAACAAATCCGGAAATCCAGCCATGGGAAACAGAACATCGTAAAGTTGCAAGACGTGCAGCCGCAGAAGGCATCGTTCTTCTGAAAAATGAAGATCATGTCCTTCCTCTGAAAGAGGGCAGTGTGATTGCTCTTTATGGAGCAGGCGTTGGCAAGACGATCAAAGGCGGCACCGGTTCCGGTGACGTTAACGAAAGAGAAAAGGTTTCTATCTGTGAGGGCATGAAAAACGCCGGATTCCAGATTACTACAGAAGCATGGATCAATCGGTACAACGAAATTTATGACAAAGCCCGTCAGGACTGGAAAAATGATATTTTATCCAGAACCAGATATGATGCGGACACTATGAGCTTCTTTGAGGTCTACAGTACGACGCCATTTATCATGCCGGCAGGAGACAAGATTAAGAAATCAGCAGGTGACGAAGCAGAGACTGCAATTTATGTGATCAGCCGCATCGCCGGTGAAGGTGCGGATCGTCAGGCAGACAAGGGCGATTATTATCTGAAAGATGAAGAATACAAGATGCTGGCAGATATCTGTGCAAATTACGAAAATGTCATCGTTGTAATTAATGCAGGCGCACAGGTAGATCTTTCTTTTATGGACGAGTTTACCAATATTAAAGCACTTCTGACGATCGTACAGCCTGGTATGGAAGGCGGAAATGCATTTGCGGATGTTGTTTCCGGTAAGGTGAATCCATCCGGAAAGCTCACCGATACATGGGCATACAAATACGAGGATTATCCGAATGCAGAGACATTTTCACACAATAATGGAAATGTTGAGACGGAAGTTTATGAAGAAGGTATGTATGTCGGCTATCGTTATTTTGATACTTTTGACGTGCCGGTACGTTATGGCTTCGGATTTGGCCTTTCCTATACGGACTTTGAGATAAACGACTACTGTCTGGAAAGTCTGGACAATAAAAAACTGACTGTCTCCGTACAGGTGAAAAATATCGGCAAAGTTTCCGGTAAAGAGGTCGTTCAGGTGTACACATCTCTTCCGGGCGGCATCCTCGAAAAAGAGGCACATCGTCTCGTGGCTTATGCCAAAACATCCGAACTTAAACCGGATGAAAGCGAAAAGATCACTGTAGAAATTTCTCTGGAACATCTGACTTCCTATGATGAAAAGAGAGCCGCATGGATTCTGGAAAGCGGATTCTATGGAATCTGGGTCGGCAACAGCCTTGCAGATGCAAAACTGTGCGGCGGTGTAAAACTTGATAACGAAGTGATTCTTCGTCAGGTGAAAAATCTTTTCCCGCTGAAGCAGGAACTGGATGAAAAAACACAGACTTCCGGAAAAACTTCATCCCGCGAAAAAGAAGCGGAGAAACTGGCAGCAGAACAGAAACTGAACGTTGCAGAACTGCATGCGACAGATTTTACGACAGAAGTCATCGAATATAAGAAAAACGGTGAACTCTGTGAAAAAGATGCGCTGGATTTTGTCAACACACTGACAGAAAAAGAGCTGATCGATCTGGCAGCTGGAGATCCGGGCAAAGCACAGGGCGGAAACCTCGGTGCGGCAGGTATTTCTGTTCCGGGATCCGCAGGTGAAACACACCGCTGTGCAATCGACAAAGGCCTGGCAAGTATCGTACTGGCAGACGGTCCGGCGGGACTTCGTCTTATGAAATACTACCACGTAAACGATGGAAGCATTGTGACCATGCCGTTTGAATTCAGTCTGGAGGGCGGTCTTTTCTATGATGATTCCAGAGAACTTCCGGGCGAGAGATATTATCAGTACTGCACTGCAATTCCTGTAGGAACTCTGCTTGCACAGACATGGAACCGCACACTGATCCGTGAAGTGGGTGCGATGATCGGTACTGAGATGGAACATTTCGGTGTGACACTCTGGCTGGCTCCGGGAATGAACATTCACAGAAATCCGCTCTGCGGAAGAAACTTCGAATATTATTCCGAAGATCCGTATGTGGCAGGAACCATTGCAGCAGCAATGACAGAAGGTGTACAGTCAAACTATGGATGTGGCACAACTATCAAGCATTTCGCATGTAACAACCAGGAAGACAACCGTATGGGATCTGACAGCGTGATTTCCGAGCGTACACTCCGCGAAGTATACCTTAAAGGATTTGAAATCGCAGTCAGAGAATCTCAGCCACTGTCTATCATGACAAGCTATAACCTGATCAACGGTGTTCATGCAGCGAATAATTATGATCTCTGTACAGAGACTGCACGTAATGAATGGGGCTTCAGGGGTATGATCATGACAGACTGGACAACAACAGAAGTTGATGAGAAATGCACCGCATCCGGATGTATGAGGACCGGAAACGACCTTGTAATGCCGGGAGGCTTTGGAGATCATGATAACATGCATAAAGAACTGACAGAGGGAACTCTAAAAATCGAAGACCTGAAAGCATGTATTGCACGACTGGTAAGTGTGATCTGGAAATCCAACCAGTACCTTCAGTAAAGCTATGAACCGTTTAATTTTTCATATTGATGTAAACAGTGCGTTCCTTTCATGGGAATCGGTACGCAGAGTGAAACAGGGACTTCCGGATCTCCGGAATGTCCCTGCCTGCATTGGCGGAGATCCCAGGAAGCGTACGGGAATCGTTGTAGCAAAGTCCATTCCGGCAAAAAAATATGGAATCCAGACAGGTGAGCCGGTAGCAATGGCACTTCGCAAATGCCCGGATTTGGTTATTGTAAAAAGTGATTTTGAATTGTATATCAAATGCTCCAGAGCATTCAAAGAGATCTGCGCATCCTATGCTCCGGTAATGGAATCGTTTTCAATTGATGAAGTTTTTCTGGATATGACGGGGACCTCATTAATTTATCCTGACCCGATAAAGACAGCTCACGAGATTAAAGATAAGATACGAAAGGAACTGGGATTTACGGTGAATGTCGGAATTTCCACGAATAAACTTCTGGCAAAAATGGCATCGGATTTTGAAAAGCCGGATAAAGTACATACTCTTTTTCCTGATGAAATTCCGACAAAAATGTGGCCATTGCCGGTGCGTGATCTGCTGTTCCTGGGGAAGGCTTCTGAGAAGAAACTGACCGGCGCAGGAATCTGTACGATCGGTGATATGGCACATGCAAAAGAACGTGAGATTCAGGCATTGCTGGGAAATAAAGCAGGACATCAGCTCTGGCAGTATGCATGTGGAATTGACGATTCACCAGTCAGGGCACAGCCGGAAGAAGCAAAAGGTTTCAGTGTGGAAACAACATTCAATGACGATATTGTTTCTGTGGAGCAGGTGCTTCCGATACTGCTGGAACAGTGTGACATAGTGGCAACCAGAATGCGTCGAAAAGAGAAAAAATGTACTTCTGTGTCAGTAACATTCCGCACACTGGATTTTAAAAACAAATCACATCAGACAACACTTGCGACTGCTACAGATCTGACAGACGAAATTTATAAAAATGCAAAAAGACTTTTCGTCGAATCATGGAAAGGGGAACCGCTCCGGCTGATCGGAGTAGCACTTACCAATCTGAAAGATGAAAGCTTTGAGCAGCTGTCCCTGTTTGAAGATAATGAAAAGAAAGAACGCCGCAGAAAACTGGATGCGACGATGGATGAAATCCGCAGGAAGTATGGAAATGATAAAATCAAGCGTGCGAGTATCATGAACAGTAATGGCGGTATCGCGCGAAAAGCGCGTGCACAGATAAAGAATGAGGATGAAAAAGAATAACTATTATAAGTAAGAAATTATCCCGGAGAGTTTGATTCTCCGGGATTTCTGTTATATACTGGAAATAGTTTTTCAGTATATAGAAACGGAAACTTTTGGGGGAAGAATAATATGAAACAAAAGAAGAGCACGCATGTCAGAAAAAGCAGGTATACATCCAAAACTGCGCGGCCGGAGCATCTTCAGTATACAAACGCGCAAAGGACAGGAACTCAAAAATGCCGCAGAAAAAGACGCTTTCGTCTGAAACCTCAGGTCAAAATCGGAGGAATCATAATTCTTGCCCTGTTGATTGTTTCTGTAGGATATCATACTTTTTTTACTGACAAAAAAACAGGTACAGGAAAAGCCCAGGAGGCTCTTTCTAAAAATGCAAAAGAAACCGATAACCTTGTAGAGATGGAAGAAGTTAAGGAGATTGCATTCGAGCCGCATTGTGTGGATTCAACAAAGCCGGAAAATCTTATCAGCTATACCAATATTGAAGTCGATGGAAACCAACTTGAAAATGTTGCAGATTATCAGGCAGATGGAGATATTGAATTTAATATAGGTGAGGATTATACGAAGGTAAATGGAATTGTCACTTTCCGGGGAAACAGTTTTCGGGATAATCCGACGTATGGATATGCCAATATGAGTGAATACAGGCTCAATGGAGCATGGTCTGCAGATACGGGTTCACTTGCTTCCGGTGATACTGTGTGGACAGGAAGCGGCTGGACGGGTCAGCCGCTGATGATGAAATGGCCAAAAGAAGTCAAAGCACATATGAACATGACGGAAGAAGCAAAAGCAGATGATGATCTGGTAGAAGTAATATATGCCTGCATGGATGGAAATGTATATTTTCTGAATCTGAAAACAGGAGAAAAAACAAGAGATCCTTTATATCTGGGATATACCTTTAAGGGAGCCGGCGCTTTGGATCCAAGAGGTTATCCGATCATGTATGTCGGTGCAGGATATAACAGTGATGAGGGGACTGCAAGAGTTTTTGTTATAAATTTGCTTGACTGCAGCGTGATGTATACTTTTGGAAATAATGATGAATTCTCACTTCGTGGCAGCCTGAGCTTTTTTGACGGTTCCGCGCTGGTAGATACGGAAACCGATACCCTGATCTATCCGGGAGAAAATGGAATTTTATATCTGATTAAATTAAATACCAGCTACGATAAGGAAAATGGTACCTTATCCATTAATCCGGGAAAGATTGTCAAATGGCGCTATTATGGAACAAGAAGTAGTGATGAATCGTTCTGGCTTGGCATGGAGGACAGTGTTGCAGTCTATAAAGGATATGCATTCATGGCTGACAACGGAGGCAATCTGATGTGTCTGAATCTGAATACCCTGCAGCTTGTCTGGGTACAGGATGTGCTTGATGATTCCAATTCCACACCGGTTCTTGAAATCGAAAACGGGCATCTTTATCTGTATGTAAGCACCTCGTTCCGTCTGGGCTGGAGAAGTAATGATTCAGCAACGATTCCAATCTGGAAAATTGATGCGGAAACAGGAGAAATCATCTGGCATACAGATTATGAGTGTTATACGGATGACGGTGTATCCGGCGGTGTACAGTCTACGATCGCGTGCGGAAAAAACAGTTTTTCCGACTATATATATGTTACAGTGTCCAAAACCTCGGACAATGCATCTGGTGTTCTTGTCTGCCTCAAAAAATCAGACGGATCTAAAGCATGGGAAGATTCCTCTTCATATGCATGGTCATCGCCGGTCTGCATTTATAACAAAGATGGAAGTGGAAAAGTACTTTATTGTAACAGTACAGGGGATGTACGGTTGCTTGATGGTAAAACAGGGAAACTGGAAGATACGTTGTCCATCAGTGACGGTGTCATCGAAGCATCACCGGCTGTGTACAATAATTATGCAGTTGTTGGTACCAGAGACTGCAAAATATGGGGAATTGAAATAAAGTAAGGATAATATGAAGAACAGAGTGAGACAAAAGAAAATGGAAAAATGTTTCGTGATGAGGAAACTGCATTTGTATATATCTATAAAGAACCAGTGAATATTGACGAGCTGACTCTGCAGAAAGAGGAAGTAGAATCGGCAGAGTGGTTTGATCTCGAAGAAACATACAGGGAATGTCAGCATCACCGGGATAAATTCTGCGTATCGACAGGCGGTCTGGAAGTTGTGAGAAAATATCTGAGGGAGAATAAATCATGAGAGTACTGATTACAGGGACAAGCTCCGGCATAGGAAAAGGCATTGCGGAAAAATTTTTGAAGGAAGGGCACAGCGTCACAGGAATCGACCGCAAAGAAGCAGCGGTTTATCACGAGAATTACAGACATATCTGTATGGATATCCGGGCAAAGGAACAGTATCCGGACTTTCCACCATTTGATATTGTGATCAATAACGCAGGTGTGCAGAATGAAGAAGATATTGATGTGAATCTGAAGGGAACTATTGGTATTACAGAAAAGTACGGGATTCATTCAGGTATCCGTGCAGTATTGATGATAGGTTCTGCCAGCGGCCATAACGGGTCAGAATTTCCTGAATACGTAGCTAGCAAAGGTGGAGTCCTTTCTTATACAAAAAACGTTGCCCTGCGTATTGCAAAATACGGAGCAGTATGTAACAGCCTTGATTTTGGAGGCGTTCTTACCGAGCTGAACAAACCGGTTATGGAAGATAAAGCTCTGTGGGAAGAGATTATGGAACAGACACCGTTAAAAAGGTGGATGACAGTAGAAGAAAGTGCAGACTGGGCATATTTTATGACTGTCACCAATCGCTTCTGCACCGGACAGAATATTCTGATCGATGGACTGGAAGCAGGAAATGCACATTTCGTATGGCCGGAGACAGAAAACTGAAAGAGTTTCCGGGTAAGCCTGAATGTGGTACAGAAACTGGAGAAGCAGGTACTGTAATCTGTTTTATGGAGTCAGATGTTCTGTACCAGAATGAACTGACCTATGAACAGGACAAAAAAGAAATGGTGGAAATACTGATGAAAGGAATAAAAGCAGGTGGAAAAAGTAAGAATTCTGGAAATTAAAGAGAGCGTGTTTGCGGACAATGACAGACAGGCAGATCAGCTTCGCACCAGACTGAAAGAAAAAGGAGTCTTCCTGATGAATCTGATGTCATCACCGGGTTCCGGAAAGACGACAACACTGAAAAGAACAATCGAAGCGCTGAAAAATGATCTTCGTATTGGGGTTATGGAGGCGGATATCGACTCAGATGTCGATGCGCTCGCAATCGCAGAAACAGGGGCAAAGGCAATTCAGTTACATACCGGTGGCATGTGCCATCTGGATGCAAAAATGACAGAACAGGGGATCGAAGGATTAGGTATTGAAGATGTAGATCTGGCAATTCTTGAAAACGTGGGAAACCTTGTCTGTCCTGCCGAGTTTGACACAGGTGCATCCAAAAATGTGATGATTCTTTCCGTACCGGAGGGACACGACAAACCACTGAAATATCCGTTGATGTTTGAAGTATGCGATGCTGTTCTGATCAATAAGATTGATGTACTTCCATACTTTGATTTCGATATGGAACTGGTGAAAAAATACATTCGTCAAAGAAATCCCAAAGCAGAGATTTTCCCGGTCAGTGCCAAAACTGGAGAAGGTATAGAGGCATGGATAACATGGCTGAAAAAGCAGGTTGCTGACTGGAAATCATAAAAAGAAACAGAGAGAAGGGAAAGGAAAGAGAGATGAAAAAAGAACTCGACAAAGAACTTTATCCGGATTATATCTACCCGGAATTTACTCCTGATCCGAATGAACCATTTCGTGAACCGATTGCGAAGCTGGGCAAAAAGATCACGGATCGTATTCCACAGAAACTGGGACTGAAAAAGATTACCAGAAATGATCCGGAGTACTGGGGACTGGCCGGAGTGCTTTCCGATGAGGAAGCAGAGCTGGCACTGAAGCTTGGGGTAAGAAAGCCCAAAACACTGCCGGAGATCGTGAAGCTTTCCGGTCTGGAAGAAAAGAAATGTGAAGCACTTCTGGAAGAAATGTCACGCAAGGGGCTTCTGGAGTATAACTGGGAAAATGCAGCACATGAGAAACAGTATGTCCTTCCGATGTATGTTCCGGGATGTGCGGAATTCTTCAATATGAATGCAAAAATTCTGGAATCCAATCCGGAGATGGGAACATTTTTTGAGCATATGTCCCGCCTGCCGCTGGAAAAAATCACTCCGTTTGTACCGGAAGGCGGTGCTGGGATAGGTATGCATGTCATCCCTGTAGAAAAAGCAATTGAGATGGAAAATGAGTCTGTAGATCTGGAGCATATTTCCTACTGGCTCAGTAAATATGAAGGCAAATATGCGGCAAGTCCATGTTCATGCCGTCGTTCCCGACTGACACATAACGAAGGCTGCGCAGATGATCCGGAAGGCTGGTGCATTGCAATCGGTGATATGGCAGACTATGTTGTGGAGACACAGAAAGACGGACGATATATTACGAAAGAGGAAGCACTGGATATTTTTAAGAAGGCGGAAGAAAACGGCTTTGTACATCAGATTACAAACATTGACGGCAAAGACAAAATTTTTGCCATCTGCAACTGTAATGTAAATGTCTGCTATGCACTTCGTACGTCGCAGCTTTTTAATACACCAAATATGTCACGTTCTGCGTATGTGGCAAAGGTTGAAAAACAGAACTGTGTTGCATGCGGCAAATGTGTGGAAGCCTGTCCGGCAGGTGCTGTCAAGCTTGGTCAGAAGCTTTGCGATAAAGAAGGATGTGAGATCACATATCCGCGTATGCCGCTTCCGGGTGATCAGCCATGGGGTGAACATATGTGGTCACACAACTACCGTGACATCAACCGTATCAACTGTTATGACACAGGAACAGCACCATGCAAGACAGCCTGCCCTGCACATATCGGTATCCAGGGATATCTGCAGCTTGCAAAAGAAGGACGTTATGAGGATGCACTTGCACTGATCAAGAAAGATAATCCACTTCCGGCTGTCTGTGGACATGTATGTAACCGCCGCTGTGAGGATGCCTGCACAAGAGGTACGATTGATGAGGCTGTTGCAATAGATGAAGTCAAACGTTTTATTGCAGAACGTGATCTTAATGCAGAGACACGTTATATTCCTGAGAAAACAATTCCGTCACTGAAAGGTGGATTTGAGGAAAAAATTGCGATCATCGGAGCCGGACCGGCAGGATTATCCTGTGCGTATTTCCTTGCACTGACCGGATACAAACCGACGATTTTTGAAAAAAATGCAGAACCGGGCGGTATGCTGCGTTATGGAATCCCGTCTTACAAACTGGAAAAAAATCTCCTGGCTGCAGAAATTGATGTGATCCGCCAGTTGGGCGTGGAGATC
>OLRR01002086.1_pt1 | contig 11259 bp, 7 predicted proteins | sample 1671941 | NCBI WGS metagenome assembly OLRR01 (sample SAMEA3136628, study PRJEB25190) | human gut metagenome
CTGTTCTATGATCGAACAGTGCTGCCCCTATGCAACAGATGCCTGCCGCGGCAGGGATATCCCCTTGAAGGAAGTGGAACCCGGCCACTTTGTCAGCTGCACACGCTTTTGAGAACACGGAAAGGCGGGAAAATCGATGACAGAGGAAGAAAAAAAGGCCGCTGCCGAGCAGAAGCAGCGTGAGATGGAAGAGATGATGCGGCAGGCGCAGGAGAGCTACCGGCAGGAATATGCCAGTATGCCCTACGACGGCCCGGTCTATGGCTGCCGCCGGGAGGAGCTGATGCTGCCCATGCAGGACGGAGTGAGGCTCTATACCGAGATCTTCAAGCCGGAGGGGCATGCACAGTTCCCTGTGCTGATCCAGCGCAGCTGCTATCCCAATCAGCAGCCGCTGTATGAGATCAACGGAGCAGAACTGACCCGCCGGGGCTACGGCTATGTGATCCAGACCTGCCGCGGTACGGGCAAGAGCGAGGGACATTGGGAACCCAACGTCAATGAGCGCCCGGATGGCCGCGATACCCTGCAGTGGCTCAACGACCAGCCCTGGGCAGAGAGCATCGGCTATTTCGGAGCCAGCTATCTGGCCCTGACCGGCTGGGCCATTGCAGATATCGTTCCACCCAAGGTCAAGGGAATGATGCTGACGGTCTATGGCACCGACCGTTTCAAATCGGCTTATGAAAAGGGGCTGTTCCGCCACGATGTGCTGACTGGCTGGGCAATGCAGAATGCAGGCCATCCGGTCACAGCGGACTATCTGGAAAGCTGCCGCTTCCGTCCCCACGACAAGGTGGATGAAGCGCTGTGGGGTGGAAAGTTGGACTGGTATCAGGACTGGATCCACGCCACCCGCCGCACAGATGCCTACTGGCAGCAGGGCTGGTGGAAGCTGTTAGCCGATGTGCCCGGAAATACCAAGGTTCCGGTGTATATCATCGATGCATGGTACGATCACCATTTTGGCAGTGCCATCAACACTTATGCCTCTCTGGCCCCTGAGACCAAAGAGCACAGCTGGCTGGATATCGGCTGCTGGAATCATATGTCCCAGCCCTGCATTGCGTGGGGCGAACAGCACAATCTGGAAAACGGCGACATCCACCGGATGCTGGAATGGTTCGATCTGTTGCTGAAGCAGAAAAAACAGCCGGAAAAGCGGGTGCGCACCTATGTAATGCGGGAGGACCGCTGGAAAACGCTGGAGGCATGGCCCGCCCCCGTAAGCCGGACTGAAAAGCTTTATCTGGGTGAAACAACTCTGAATGCCGAGCCGGCAGAAGGGGAGCGCACCTTTGTGTATGACCCGGAGAACCCCGTGCCCAGCCATGGTGCAGAAAGCGTTCTGACCACCATTGCAGAGGCAGGCAGCCTGCTGCAGCCGGAGCCGGACTATCGGCCCGATGTGGTCAGCTTCGTCAGCGCTCCGCTGGAAAAAGCACTGCCCATTTGTGGACAAATCAAGGTGCACCTGAATGTCTCGACCGATGTGGATGATACTGCCTTCACTGCCAAGCTGATGGAAGTGTTCCCGGATGGCAGGGCCTATAACATCCGGGGCGGCATCACCACCATTGCAGCAGATTTGCCGGAGGGGCAGACCTATACTCCCGGCCAGACAGCAAAGGTCTGTGTGGAGATGTGGGATATGAACTGGACGGTACAGCCCGGCAGCTGCCTGCGGCTGGATGTCTCTTCTTCCGACTTCCCGCAGTACGCCGTTCACAGCAATTACGCAGGAGTCTGGTCCGAACAGGGAAAGACCCGCATCGCCCACCAGAAGATCTTGCTGGGGGAGGGCAGCTTTGTAGAACTGCCCCTGCACGAGAACTGAGAGAAAGGAACCAAGACCATGACGGAACAGGAACGAAATGTCCTTCTGAACGAACTGCGGCAGCAGGAGAGCCAGAGGGAAAAGCAGATCAAGCGGGAGCGGTTCCGCCGCCTGAATCCTTATGCAAAGAAAGGAGCGGTGGTGTTTGCCGGTTCTAGCCTGATGGAACAGTTTCCGCTGTATGAGTTTTTGCAGGACGATGATCTGCACTGCACCTTGTACAACCGGGGCATCGGCGGCTTTACCACCACCGAGCTGCTGGAGGCCATGGACGAGTGCATCCTTGAACTGCAGCCTGCGCACCTGTTCCTGAACATCGGCACCAATGACCTGAACGGCCCGGACTACGACCGCGCCGCCATGCTGGGCCGGTATGAGGAGATCGTGCAGCAGATCCGGAAAAAACTGCCTGAAACAAAGCTCTACCTGCTGGCCTATTATCCGGTAAACCCCACCGTGGCCGAAGACCCGGGCCTGATCGAATGCTTCCACTGGCGCACCAATGAGCGCATCCGGGAGGCAAGCGAGGGCGTGCAGGCATTGGCCCGGAAATACGGGGCGGAATTCCTCGACCTGAACAAGGACCTGTACGATGCTGCCGGAAATCTGAAAGCGGAGTACACCATTGAAGGAATGCACCTGTATGCCAACGGCTACCGCCCTGTGATGGATGCTCTGCTGCCGCTGCTGCGCAAAATCGGAGAAGAACAGGGAGGAAAGCAATGACCGGAGTCTTTGGTGTTGTTCTGGGTCAGATCCTTCTGATGTTCCTCTATCTCATCATAGGTTATGTGCTTTATCGTACCGGACTGATCACCCAGGAAGGCAGCAAGGCACTGGCTCACCTGCTGTTATATTGCGTGCTGCCCTGTGTTGTGCTAAAATCGTTTTGTATTGAGTATTCGGCAAAGGGAGCTGTGGAATTGGCTGTCAGCATTGCGGCAGGTGCCGGGGTGCTACTGCTCTCCATGGCGGTGTCGTGGCTCTTTTTCCGCAAAGACCCCATGGCGCAGATCGGTGTGGCTTTTTCCAATGCCGGGTTCATGGGATTTCCGCTGGTCACAGCAGTGCTGGGTGGAGAAGCTGTGTTCTACGCAGCAGGCTTTGTGGCCCTGCTGAATGCTTTGCAGTGGACCTACGGCCAGGCAAAGCTTTCCGGGGACAAAAAGTACATCCAACTGGGGGCAGTGCTCAAAAATCCGTTGGTGCTCTCCCTGCTGGGCGGTGTGATGATCTACTTCTGCCGCATCCCGGTGCCGCAGTTCCTCCGCACCCCCATGGGGGCCATTGCGGGCATGAACGCTCCGCTTGCCATGATCGTGCTGGGTGTCTATCTGGCCAGGACCGACCTCAAAGCCATCTTTACCCGCCCCCGGCTCTATGCCCTTTCGGCAGTACGGCTGGTGGTGATCCCACTGCTGACGATCGTCTGTCTGATGCTTCTTCCAGCCGGATGGCGGCAGATCGGCACGGTGCTCATCATTGTGAATGCGGCCCCCATCGGCAGCAACATCGCGGTATATGCCCAGCGTCTGGGGCTGGATTCTTCCTACGCTGTGCAGATGGTTTGTCTGAGCACTCTGCTGTCACTGATCACGCTGCCGGTGATGCTCGGCCTGGCTGCCGCGTTGGGCTTTGCATGAGTCTGAAAACAACCAACAGAAAGCAAGAGATAAGATGAAACAGTATCTTTTGATCGACATCGGCGGAACCTTCATCAAGTACAGCCTGGCCGATGAACAGGCCCGGAAAATCTCTGGTGGAAAGGTTCCGACACCGCTGACGAATATGGATGACCTTCTGGCGGCCATCGAGGGCTTTGCCGCTCCCCTTCAGGGACAGTTCGTGGGCTGCGCCATCTCTATGCCGGGCCGCATCGATACCAGAAACGGCATCGCCCATACCGGTGGAATGCTCAGTGCCTTTATGTGGGAGCAGCCCTTTGCTGCGCAGGTAGAGGCACGGCTGGGCGTGCCAGTGACCATCGCCAACGATGGCAAGTGTGCCGCAGCAGCGGAGGGGTGGACCGGTGCGCTGGCCGGTGTGGAGAATGGCCTCGTGCTGGTGCTGGGCACCGGCATCGGCGGCGGCATCATCCTGAACGGGAAGGTGCTGATGGGCGCTCACGCTGCCGCAGGCGAGGTTAGCGGCCTTGTTTCCAATATGGCAGCCATGGAGACAGAAACCTTTGAGATGAACAAGGTGGAAACTTTCTCGGATGCACCCCTGTGGGCAGGTGCCGCTTCGGCGACAGGTTTGATCCGGGAATATGCCCGGCAGAAGAAACTGTCGCTGCAGGGCCCGCTACCCACCGGCGAGGAGATCTTTGCGGCTTACAATGCCGGGGAGCCGGAAGCGCAGAAGGCTCTCAAGATCTTTGCCCGGCGGGTGGCCGTTGGCATCCTGAGCCTGCAGAATGTGCTGGATGTGGAAAAGGTGGCCATCGGCGGCGGTATCAGCGCAGCGGAGGCTCTGCTGCCCGCGATTCAGGCCGAGTTGGATTGGCTGTTTGAGCGCTGCACAGTCATGCCGACGGTCAAGCCGGAGCTGGTGCGCTGCCGCTATGGCAACGATGCCAACCTGATCGGTGCCCTGAAGCTGTTCTTTGAACAGAACCCCGCCTGAACCAGAACAAAATAGGATAGGAGTAGAAACTTATGAGCGTTTTCCGTGATGATTTCCTGTGGGGCGGTGCCTGTGCAGCCAACCAGTTCGAGGGCGCATGGGACGTGGATGGCAAAGGCCCCAGTGTCCCTGACCTGTGCACCAATGGCTCTCACACCAGCCCGAAATGGGTGACAACTGCTGTCCGCTCCGACCGGCTGTATCCCAGCCATGAGGCCATCGACTTCTACCACCACTACGAGGAGGACATTGCTCTCTTCGCCGAGATGGGCTTCAAGACCTTCCGCACCTCCATCAACTGGACCCGCATTTTCCCCACTGGCATGGAGACCGAGCCGAACGAGAAGGGCCTTGAATTCTATGACAAGGTCTTTGACTGCTGCAAGAAGCACGGCATCGAGCCGTTGGTCACCATCAGCCACTACGAGCTGCCCTATGCGCTGGTGGAAAAGTACAACGGCTGGGTCAGCCGGGAACTCATCGAGTTCTATATGAACTACTGCAAGGCTATTTTTGAGCGGTACAAGGATAAGGTCAAGTACTGGCTGACATTCAATGAGATCAACTGCGGCACCATGCCCATGGGCGCGATCCTGGAAACAGGCACCATCCGGGGCTTTGAAGGCCCTACCGACAAGGTGCCGGACAACAAGCAGGAGCGCTTTCAGGCGCTGCATCACCAGTTTGTGGCCAGTGCAGAGGCTGTCCGGTATGCCCACGACCACTACCCTCAGTTCAAGATGGGCTGCATGATCTGCTTTATCACCAGCTACGCACTGACCTGCGACCCGGCCGACGAGATCGCCAACCAGAAGGCCATGCAGATCAGCAACTGGTTCTGCTCTGATATGCATGTCCGCGGCGAGTATCCTTCCTACATGAAGCGCTATTTTGCCGAGAATAACATCACCATCCGGCAGGAGCCGGAGGATGCTGCCATCCTGAAGGCAGGTACTGTTGATTTCTACACCTTCAGCTACTATATGTCCAACTGCATCACCACCCACAAGGATGCCGATGATGTGGGCGGCAACATCATTGCTGGTAAGAAGAATCCTTACCTGAAAGCCTCCGACTGGGGCTGGCAGATCGATCCCATTGGTCTGCGCTACACCCTCAACGCGATCTACGACCGCTACCGCATTCCCCTGATGGTGGTGGAAAACGGCCTGGGCGCTTACGATAAGAAGGATGCTGACGGAAAAATCCACGACAGCTACCGCATCGACTACCTGCGCGCCCACATCGAGCAGATGGCCGAGGCTGTAAAGGACGGCGTGGATCTGATGGGCTACACCCCCTGGGGCTGCATCGATCTGGTGAGTGCCTCCACCGGTGAGATGGCAAAGCGCTATGGCTTCATCTACGTCAACAAGTTTGACGACGGCACGGGTGATCTGAGCCGCGAAAAGAAGGACAGCTTCTACTGGTATCAGAAGGTCATTGCCACCAACGGCGAAGATTTAGGATAACAAAACAGACCTCCGGGTGCCATGTTTGCAGTACCGGGGGTCTGTCTTTTTGAAAGAAGGAGGTCATTTATGGAAAAGGCATTTTGCTGTGCGCCGGATTTCCCGGTGGTTCAGACAAATTACGGTCCGGTGCGGGGATATCGCTTCCGGGAGATCAGCAGCTTCAAGGGCATCCCGTATGGGCGGGCGGTGCGCTTCCATGCACCCCAGCCGCCCCAGCCTTGGGCAGAGCCGCTGGATGCTTCCAGTTACGGCTGCGTCTGCCCTCTGCTGAGCATCGACAAGCCCAGCGGCGAACTGCGTGTGCCCCACCGCTACTGGGTGCAGGATGAGGACTGCCTGAACCTGAATATCTGGACTCCGGCCTGCGATGCCCAAAAGCGGCCGGTGATGGTCTGGCTCCATGGCGGCGGATTTTTTGCCGGCTCGTCCATTGAGCAGGTGGCCTACGAGGGCGGAAACATGGCGCGGGAAGGGGACTGCGTGGTGGTGTCACTGAACCACCGGCTGAACATCCTGGGCTACTTGGATCTCTCCGATTTTGGGGAGGAGTACGCAAACTCCGGCAATGCGGGTGGGGATGATATCATCCTGGCACTGCAGTGGGTGCGGGACAATATTGCAGCGTTTGGCGGCGATCCCGGCTGCGTGACGGTATTCGGCCAGTCCGGCGGCGGTGCCAAAGTAACAACGCTGCTGCAGACCCCGGCAGCAGATGGCCTGTACCACAGGGCGATGATAATGAGTGGTGTGCTGGAAGGTTTGCTGAACGACAGTGTCGGCAGCGGCAGGGACTGTGTGCAGGCGCTGATGCAGGAGCTTGGCGTGCAGACAGCACAGCAGCTGGAAACTGTGCCCTACCACCAGCTGGCGCAGGCTTACCGGAACGTCAGCCCGGCTCTGAAAGCAAAAGGCGCGAACGTGGGCCAAAGTCCCCACCCGAACCGCTTCTATCTTGGAGATCCGCTCCAAAACGGCAGTGGGTTTCGGCCCGAGACCGCAGACGTTCCGGTGCTGATCGGTACGGTTTATTCGGAGTTCTACGGTTTCTTTGATGGTCTGAAAGGAGTCGGCCCGGAGGAAGCAGTGGGCCTGTCTGCCGCAGAGACCCTGCGGGAGCAGTTCCGCACTGCCTACCCGTACCGCCCGGAGGAAGACCTGCTGCTGGCAGATACCAGCTTCCGCGCCCCCACGATCAAATATGTCCGGGAGCGTGCCAAGGCGGGCGGAAAGGTGTACAGTTATCTGTTTGATCAGGATTTCCCTCTGATGGGGAAAAGCACCCCGTGGCACTGTGCGGATATCCCATTTGTGTTCCACAACACAGAGCTTGTGCCAGTGTGTGCCTTTGAGGGAGCAAAGCAGCTGGAAGCGGGAATTTTTGGCGCTGTGATGCAGTTTGCTCGTACCGGTGCGCCGGGCTGGGCTGCCAGTACGGAGGATGTGGAACAGACCATGCTTTTCGGCCCCCAAAGCCGTCTGGTGCAGAACCACGATCACGCACTGATCGAAGCATTGGCACCCTTCACAGATTTACGGATGAAAAAAGCGACCCGGGCAGGCGGACAGATCCAGCATTAAAAAGCGCTGCTCAATACGCGGGAATTCCGGGAAACATAAAGCAGAACAGGCATCCTGCGTTACCGCTCGGCGGTATCGGGCAGGATGCCTGTTCTGCTATGATGAAGAAGAATGGGGGAGAATGGCTCAGTTGAGGAACTTTTCGTTCAGGGTCACGCCAAAGTCGCGAGCGATGCCGCCCCGGCCAGCAGTGCGCCGGCTGCCGTCAGCACGGCTTCCTCTGTGGAGGAGGTCAGTGCCATGGATGGTTACGACTACCTCAATGATTATATCGGTCTGTGGGGCATCTGCCGGTACGGTACACCAATGCCGGTGAGCCTGACCTTTACCCCAAGAGGGAAGCTGGGGCAGCTTGTCCGGAGCGCATCGGTGCAAAACCCCGTGGACGGCGTTGAACAGCAGTTCAAGCTGACAGCAGACGATGACACCGCCCGGAACGCCTGCCTGACGGAGGAAAAATGCCGGAAGCTGCTGGCCCTGGCCGGAACAGCCGAGGGCAGCTTCAGCGGAAGCCTGCACCGGGACGGCACCCTGTATTTTTGCTTGCTGCCTTATCTGTGCGGAATGGATGCCGCACGCGGCATTCAAGGGTCAAACCGGTCTGCATTCTGTAATTGCCACTTGACCCAACCCGTGGTATAATGAAAGAATCGAATACTATGGGAACAAAGGACAGGGGTCAGAACAGAAAATGGCAAAACGAAAGCGAAAAACAACTGCAAAGCGCGCGTCTGCACGCAGAAAAAGCCGGGCCGAGGAGCGGATGCCGGCGGGGCTGGGCACCCTGTTTGTGGGGCTGCTGCTCATCGTGCTGGCGTTCGTGGAGGGGGACTCCGTCTGGAAGAGCGCCCACCAGATCTTATTCGGGCTGTTCGGCTGCGGCAGCTTTGTGCTGGGCGCAGCGGTGTGCTATCTGGCCATCCTCTACACCCGGGGGCAGGACCTGCTGATGCAGGTGTTCAAGCTGCTGCTGGGACTGATCTTTGCCAGCGGCACGGTCATCGTGTTTTCGGATATCCCCGCCGACCTGACCGCTGCCCAGATGATCGCTGCCTGCTACCAGAACGGCGCAAACGCCTGGCTGGGCGGCGGCGTGCTGGGCACTCTGCTGGGCGGCAACCTGCTCCTGCTCTGCGGGCGGCCTGCGGCCAATCTGGTCATGGCGGTGCTGGCCCTGTGCGCCAGTCTGTATATTTTTGATATCACCCCTGCCGAGTGCTGGCAGTGGCTCTGCAATGTGGGCGGCGGCGTGCATGAAAAAGGCGTGGCGGTCTATGAGCAGAACGCCGCCCGCCGTGCCGAGCGCCTTGCGGCCCGGCAGGCGGAAGAGGAGTACTGCGCCGAGGAGCCTGCGGACGATTACGATGATAATTTCGATGAGGAAGACGTGCCCGGCGGCATTCCGGTGCCCGGGTGGCTGTCCGGCGTGTTCAGCTGGGGCCACAAGGTGACCAAGGAGATGGAGGGCGAAGCGGAACCTGTTCCCGTGGACGATTCTCTGGGCTACGAGCCGCCTGCGCCGGTGGAGCCGGAACCGGCTCCCGCCCAGCCTGCCCCAGCCTTTGAGCCGGTCAAGGTGACCTCCAACCATCCCCGCGCGGCGTTTGATATTGATCTTGGGCCGGATACCTCTGTTTCCGAGGGCGGAAGCGAGCCCATTGAGCCCATCATCATCGGGCCGGGCGGCACCTTTGGGCAGGACCCGCTCCAAAAGGCCCCGCCACGGGCCATCGTCAAACCGGTGGTGCCGGATGCCGTGGAGACTGCCGCCGAGGATTTCTTCGCGCCCGCCGGATCGCCTGCTCCGGCCCCGGTGGTGAACCCCACCGTGCCGCCTGCGGCCCCGGAAGCCCCTGCGGCTGCACTGGCAGAGCCCGTGCAGCCTGAGATGCCGGTGTTCCAGACCCCCACCCTGCCCACTACGGATGAGCCGGTGGTGCCGGTGCGGGTCAGCGCGGAAAACGCGGTGGCCATGCGCAGTGAACCGGACGAGGACGGCTGGATCAGCATTACCAGCGAACCGGTGGAGGAAAAGGACCTGAACACGCTGGTAGCGGCTGCCATGGAAAAGCCCGCCGCAGGCGAGCAGGCCGCCGCCACCGCCCCGGCCGAGGAGCCGGAGGTGGTGGAGACCTTCCAGTATCAGTACCCCAGCATCGAGCTGTTTGAAAAGTCTGTCGAGGAGAGTGACCCCGGTGCCCAGGACGAGCTGAAGGCCAACGCCCAGAAGCTGGTGGACACGCTGGAAAGCTTCGGCGTGCGCACCCGGGTGCTGGATATCTCGCGGGGCCCCTCTGTTACCCGGTATGAGGTCCAGCCCATGGCGGGCGTGAAGATCAGCCGCATCACCTCGCTGGCCGATGATATCGCCCTGAACCTTGCCGTGGCCGATGTCCGCATGGAAGCACCCATCCCCGGCAAGCCTGCCGTGGGCATTGAGGTGCCCAACCACAAAAAGACCCCCGTTTTTATCCGCAGTGTCTTTGAAAGCCAGGCCTTCCTGCGGATGACTTCGCCCTTGGGCGTGGCGCTGGGCAAGGACATTGCCGGTGTGGCCCAGGTGGCCGACCTGTGCAAGATGCCCCATCTGCTCATCGCGGGCAGCACTGGCAGTGGTAAATCTGTTTGTGTGAACAGCATCATCATCAGCATTCTGTTCCGCTCCAGCCCCGAGGACGTGAAGCTCATGCTCATTGACCCCAAGGTGGTGGAGCTGGCTGAATACAACGGCATCCCCCACCTGCTGATGCCTGTCATCACCGAGCCGAAAAAGGCAGCGGGCGCTCTGAGCAGCGCGGTGCAGGAGATGGAGCGCCGCTACCACCTGTTTGCGGAAAACAATGTCCGTGACATCAAATCCTTCAACAAGCTGGCGGCCACCGACCCCATGCTGGAAAAGATGCCCTATATCGCCATCATCATCGACGAGCTGGCCGATCTGATGATGGTCGTGGGCAAGGACGTGGAGGATTCCATCTGCCGCATTGCCCAGAAGGCCCGCGCCGCCGGAATGCACCTCATCGTTGCCACCCAGCGCCCCAGCGTGGATGTCATCACTGGCCTGATCAAAGCCAACATCCCCAGCCGCATTGCCTTTGCCGTGTCCAGCCAGGTGGACAGCCGCACCATTCTGGATGGTGCCGGTGCCGAGAAGCTGCTGGGCCAGGGCGATATGCTCTTTATGCCTGTGGGCGCGCCCAAGCCAGTGCGTATCCAGGGCACCTTTGTGCGGGATGAGGAGATCAGCCGCGTGCTGGACTTCATCAAGCAGAGCGCCACCGTCCAGTACGACGAGGCCATGATCGAAGCCATGGAAAAGCACGCCATTCAGGATGGCAAGAAGGGCGCATCCTCTGCAGATGCGGATGAGGAGACCGGCAGCGACCCGATGCTCAAGCAGGCCGTTGAGGTGGTCATTGATGCCGGGCAGGCATCCACCAGCCTGCTGCAGCGCCGCTGTAAGCTGGGCTATGCCCGCGCCGCCCGCATCATGGATGAGATGGAGCAGAAGGGCATCATCGGCCCCTATGAGGGTGCCAAACCCCGCGCTGTCCTCATCAGCCGCCAGCAGTGGCTGGAGATGCAGATGAATCAGCCGGAGGAATAAGAACACAAGCAACACTTCTCTTGGCTCCCTGTCAGGGGAGCAGACAGAGAGGTTTAACCAGTGAGGAACACTATGGATAACTCTTCCCCGATCTATACCGAATTTCTTCCCATCAGCCGGGCGGACATGGAAGCCCG
>OLRR01002098.1_pt1 | contig 11213 bp, 9 predicted proteins | sample 1671941 | NCBI WGS metagenome assembly OLRR01 (sample SAMEA3136628, study PRJEB25190) | human gut metagenome
CCTGGACACGGTTGCCAAGAGCCACCGCCGCCAGTGGGAGATCGACGTGTACAAGATGTTAGGTAAGGCGCATAAGCAAAGGGAGAGTATGTAATTGAGGAAAGCTACGCCCCTGTGGTACCTAGTTCGCTTGATCGTGGTTATTGCTGTTGCGGGTATAATTTCTGTCGCTGCTGAGATTCTTCTATTTAATTATCAGACAGTGGAATCCCTAACTTTTGAGAAAACGGACCCGTCTTCATCTCGTTCTTATGATCAGGATGGCTATCATTACGTTGAATATTCTTTCGATAATTCAGAAATCCAGGACATAAATATTACTTCTGATTTGCCCGAAAATTTCGAGGGTTATTCGGTATGCTCGATCTCTGCCATCGATGAAGGAAGCTCCATTTATTACAAATTGGGTGATATGTATCTGGGGCCTGATGAGACGTACCGTTTGCATCCGACGGGAAAGGTGCAGAAAATTCTTGTTTCTGCTGGACCAGTAACGTCAAATGTCATCGTTGAGAATGGAACAAAGGAATCGAATGCCCGTCTCCATAAGGATGATCTGGAGTCAGATGTCAGCAGTAGTGCTGACACAACTCAAACTTCCGTTTTAGCTGGTGCTGGTATTAAAAAAAATGAAGACGGATCAATAGCGGTCATGGATACTCTCCCTATAGGTTTGCCGAGCGATTATGATCCTGCTTTGTACTCAAAGAGAGCGTTGCTTTCAACTCCTGGCGATAATATCTTGGAGCCCGGTGAGTTCTATGCTGATTTTGCTGCGCAGTTTAATGTCCAAATTCCTATAGATATTTCAAAGAAGCGCTTGCTGCTAATATTCGGAGGCCTCCTGCTCGCCTATGCGCTTAGACCATCTTCTTCGTTGCATAGAGGCAGCTACAAGGATCGTTCTTTTGTTGTGTCTTTGTTTGGTATATCAAGTGCAATAGTGCTTGCCGTTATTGTCACGCATTATGGGCTGCTATCGCCTGATGCAACGAATCAAAAACAGTATATCGAGCTTGCTAAAGCACTTGCTGAGGGGCATTTGTACGTCGATGCTCAACCAAGCTCGGCGCTAATGGCGATGGACAATCCTTACGATACGAATGCCCGAATCGCTGCGGGAGTTGAGTATCTTTGGGATTACTCGTATTTTGATGGACATTATTATGTCTATTTCGGTATTCTTCCCGTGCTTTTATATCAATTACCGTTCTATTTGCTTACCGGGTCTGAGCTTCCCGTTGTCGTGTCTGTCGCAATTTCTTCATTACTGCTAGTTTATGGTCTTGAATTCCTGTTGCTTAAGATGTGCAATCGTTGGTTTGGCGATATGACTAAAGGAATGTTTCTCGTACTATTGTCAATTTTGTTTTTTGGTAGCTGGGTCGTGTATGCATGCGCTGTTCCTGGTCATTATGGTCTACCAATTGTGACAGGTTTGGCATGCTTGGTGTGGGGTCTCTCTTTCTGGATAGATGGAACTAGAGATAATGTTATTAGACCACTTGAGTCGTGTCTCGGTTCTTTTCTTATTGCTTTGACTTTGGCGTGCCGACCGCAATTGCTTATTGGGGGTTTGCTCGGAGTTGTTCTGCTTCTAGGTTGTTCCAAGAGGATGGACAAAAAGGCTTTTTTAAAATGTTTGGGAATTGCGATCGTTCCTTTTGTTGTCGTTGGCCTTTTTATTGGCTGGTACAACGCCGCCAGGTATGGAAGCCCGTTTGATTTCGGGGCAAATTACAATTTGACCACGAACGACATGACTCATCGTGCGTTTAGCATCGATAGGTTGCCCTTGGCGTTGTTTGCCTATCTGTTCCAATCCCCGAACCTGGTGTTTAGGTATCCATATCTTGTTCCAACGGATTTAGCCAGTGGCTATTACGGGCTAACGATTGCTGAGAATATGTGGGGTGGCATTTTCTGCTTGGTTCCCCTTCTTTTGTGCTCGTTGCTGCTTGTATTCAGGCGATTCAGGGAGATGCTTCCGGCAACGCCTTTACTTATGGCGTTGTGCTCATTCGGTTGCGGATTGGTATTGACAATATTCGACGCAAATGGCGCTGGGATTTTAATGCGGTATCTAATGGATTTCGGTATCTTTTTTGCAATATCTTCGGTTATTTCCGTTTCCTTCATATGGCGAGCTGGGTCAAGCTCGAATGCTTTGGTCTCCGTAAGTGGAGAAAAGGGCTCTTTTAAAGCTGCCGGGATGTTTCTTGTTGCATTGCTCGCTCTAACGGTTTTGATGCAGGGTCTTTGGCTTTTGAATAATGCAGTGTAGTTGTAATTCTGCCAAAGCTAGGGTTTGAACAGGAAATGCTAATGCTATGAGCTTATTGACTGGGCTATGGCGCGCCTGCAGAGTAGAGCGAATCGTTATTTCTTCGATTTAGCGTTGTGCCGCAATTGTGGCTGTGGCGGATCCTGCTATGTTTGACTATAAGATTATGCTCCTAGCTGAAGTTTGGGTTTTGGAAGCGAGAAATTGCATAAAGGGTGTTGTATTGTGGGCTTGCTCAAGTAATCCAGCAGACCGAATTGGCTTGAATCTGGTAGGCCGAGCCCGTTTGACTCTATCGGCTCATTAATAACTCATTCCTTGCTGAAGAATACTCGCTGCTGGGGATAGGATTTTCGTTGCAGCTTGAGTAGGTTGTTGGTTCTAGGGCGGCCAATAGCTAATTAAAAAGTCCATCCGTCAGTTTTTCGCATTCTTTATTGAATGCTGGATTAATCATCTAATCCAAAGGGAAATATCGAGCTTGAAAACAACGTTTTGGAGCTAAAAATGCTGCGTTCGCTGCGCGATGCGAGGGCATAGTGGTTGTCGGTTATTTGACAAGATCCTATGGGATGCAAATCCGGCGCTGAATGAGCAATGATAGATGGGCTTTGCGTCTTCCATTTTGACTTATTGCGTCGGTGATTGTTGCTGCCGAATCTTTTCTAAAATGAAATTCGAACAAGGTCATTCATGGGTGACTCAGTAAACTCTAATTAATTGAGCTTGAGTCCTGTTGATCGGTGATGGGGTGCTCATTGATGGCTTTTGTGTGCGTGTGACTGGAAACCTTCAATGGAGATGCCGCCAACGCAACAAGAAGAGGTGCTGTATATATAAGAGGCAATGCATACCTTGCGTGGATTACTGGGGTGATGATGCAACAAGCTAGCGACAACATAGTCGGAATGGAGAGAGGAATAAGCTCTTTATTCTTTTTTAAGAACGCTAAAAGGGACGCGACGGGAATCCAAAAGCAATAAAGAACGAGGCTGAATAGGATATCCAAGCCTGGAATAGATTTGATTTCCGAGTAGAGCAATGTGAGCGAATATCTTATAGGCTCAAAATTTTCTGGAAGAAAGATTTTGTCGGAGAGTTCTCCTTCTTGGCTTCCGGTGGTTGTATGAATTGCGATTTTCCCATCCGATGTTGGGGCAAGATAGCCGGAGGCTGTAGCGAACCATGCTTCAAAATAGCATAGGGGATCCCTGATGCCTTCTGCAAAGTAGACATACATATAGTCAGCCAGTTCTTCCGTTGTGCAGTTGTAGTTCCACATGAACTTAACCGGATCTGCATTCTGCGCATCGTACCTTTCAGCTAGATTCTCGTAGTTGAGAACCCTGTCGATCGCGAAGGCTTCACTATCGGGAATTTCGCCTTTGTGAATCAGCGCAAACCGAGCTGTTTGCTGGAAGAGCGGGGAAAGGGCTTCTTGCTTTCCTCCTGGTATTATGTTTGCGGCAGGGAAAATGAGACAAGGGAGTAAAACTGTAGTTGTTAATACAGGTATGAGGGCAGAGCACGCTAGCTGCTTCCAATAGCTACGGAAGAAAAAGATTAGCAAAAGCGAGGTGCCTGCAACTAGGTAAACTCCTGTTTTTTTTGTTAGCGACAAGAGCAAGCAGATAAAGAGGAATTTCAAGAAAAACTTTGTGTCTAGGGTTGCCGTCTTCTCGATCTGGGTAAGTTTGAGTATGAAAATAAAATAGAAGATATACAAGCAGGAAAACAGAGAGTCCTTGACCATGGTTGCTGCATAGACGGGATAAATTGGGACGACCGCAAGGAATAGCAAGGCCAAGTTTGCGTATTTTTTCGGAACGTTTATGGCAACAATGTACGAGATGGCGTATCCGAATGCGTATGCGGTTATTGCGCTTTGAAGAAGAGTGTATAGAAATACTCCGCTATTCCAGTTTCCAGTTATTTCATTACTGAGTTCAGCAAAGCACCCAAAAATAACCGTATCAAATATTGGGTGATGGTCGCTGAATTGCGCATCGACAATCGATCCTGTTGGCGCATAAGGAACTAGCCAAACTGGGTAATCGCAATTGCAAAATTGTGTTAGTTGGTAAAAAGTGTCCCAGTTCATGACTCCGGGATAAAGAAGGACCGTCCAAGGTAACCAGCAGACAAACAGGAAAGCGCCTTTCTTGAGGGAGGTATTGAAAAGGGAATCGAGGCGATCCAATATGTCGATAGAGGCGGTTTGCCCTGTTCTTGTGCTGATCAGTTTCGCAATTGCTAGACCAATGGCAACGAAAAAGAGACTTAGGACAATCAGCTGAAACTTGCTAATAGATTGATATCCATTGCTACAGAAATTGACTCCCAGTGCGGCGATGACTGACATTATGATGATTGAGACAAACGTAGCGGTTTTGATTTTCATAAGGCTAAAAGCTCGTCCTTCTTTGATCAAGCTCAGGTTTGGTCGATGCAATGTTGCCTTGATGGCGGTCGTCCAGAGAGCTAAGTTTCAATTAATATAAATGCTATCGTAACCGATGGCGGCGGCGGAAGACATGATTGGATCAGAATGTGAATAATAGTACTGGCGCACCGGCGATTTCCGTGATTGTTCCTGTTTATAATGTGGAGTCATATCTTAGCGAGTGTCTCGAGTCTCTTGCTAATCAGTCGTATTCTGATATCGAGATTATTTGCATAGATGACGGATCGACTGACGAGTCTCCTTCGATTCTGAGGGGTTATGCCAAGATGGATAGCCGCTTTAAGGTGATTCAACAGCAAAACTCGGGTGTTTCTGCCGCAAGAAATAAGGGCTTAGCGAGTGCTACGGGCGAATATGTTATGTTCGTTGATTCTGACGACTATATTCGAGCAGATACATGCGAGAAACTTCTTTTGTTTTCACGAAAAAACGATCTCGATATCGTTGTGTTTGGGGGAAAAACTTTCCCGACAGTCCAATGGGCCGATGATTGCTTTGCTCAGAGGAACGTCATCTACACAAATGATTCAGTCAGAGCTTTGTTCGATGAACCGGGTTCGCGGCCGCTTATGTGTAACAAAATGTTCCGCAGGAGTCTTTTTGAGGCTTATCATTGCCGGCTCGATTCTTCTCTTAAACTAGGCGAAGATCACGCCTTTCAATTCAGCATTTTTCCCTTTGCGGAAAAAATTGGGTACCTGGAGGATAAGCTTTACTTTTACAGGACGAGGGAGTCTTCGGCTGTAAATGCGTCAATTGAAGATTATTTCGGCAGAATAAGGAAGCACCTCCTGGTCGTGAATTCGGTTTTTGCATCCTGGAGAGAAAAAGGGCTATTTGGGCGGTATAAAGAAGATCTATGCGTGTGGTCTACGAATTTTTTATACCAAGATGCCCAATATCTTTATCCGGATGAGCGTGACAGATTTTCTCGCAAATATGCAGACTTAATTAGCTTGTATTGCCTTGAAGAAACGTTCGAGCGAATTCCTGGTTACGTCAAGGAAAAGGTCTTGTGGATGCTCGGCAAAGAAGAAGACAAAAGCGCGAGAGGGGCCAAAGGCACCTTTGACCTGATTGTTCCAGTGGATGAAAACTGTTCAAGCCTGCGCGAACTTCTAAACTCGTTGATGTACTCACCAAATAGAGGGTTTTCGATAAAAATAGTATTTGATGGTGATGATCATGCTGCTGGGTTCTTTTCCGATGTACCAGTTGATGGTAGTAAAGTTTGTTTGTGCAAATCTGTCGAAGCCGCTCTTGAATCTTGCAGTGCTCTTTATGTTGGTTTTGCATCGCCGGCTTGTCGTTTTGCGGAAGGCTTTCTTGGCAAGTTGGTTGATTCAATAAATGTCTACGCGGAATCCGGCCCGCTTTCGTCATTGGGCATTCCTGATTTGATTTCGTATGCAGACAAAGATGGACTTTTGGGCGTTTCCGAACTTCTGGACCATTCTAAGCCGTCAACCAGACATGCGTTATTGGATAGATATTTTGCTGACCCCGAATCACTTCAGGGTCCTTGGTTCTTGTCGGTTTCGCCTGTCTTGTGGAATAAGCTATATTTGAGAGAGCATTTCGTTTCGTTTTATCGAGCAAAAATAGCAGAAAAGAATAGCGCATCGGTCGTAGAATGCGCATTCAGATTCCAGGCTCAGTGTGATTCTGTTTTGCATCTATATGATTTTCGCGCATTAGAAATCGATCAGCATGCTTTTTCGCGAGCGGTTATCCCGGAAGTTGAGTTAGTGGCAAATGGACTTGCATTTGATAACTGGATGGGTGTTTCCGAAAAAGATGCGCTGCAATTGGCGTTAGCCTATTGGGCGATTATGCTTGATTTGAGTGTTTCCTCTCCCGATTTCGATGATGTTTTTGGTAGGGTTTCAAGGCTGACGAAAGAGCTTGAGGCTCAAAAGCCAAACGCTATTGCCGAATTAAAGTCTTGTTGCGATGATGAAAAGATTGAATTCCTTCTTTCGGAAGCTAACCCGGAAGCGTATCGCAGGGAGAGGGCGATATCATTGCTGCGCTCATATCAGAATCAAAGCAAAGAAGATTCCTGCTTGCTGGAGGCGCAGCGCCGCTTGGTAGTCGAGTTAAACGAGAGGTTGGACGCCTTAAACTCTTCCGTCAGCTTCAAAATTGGGCGTAAAATTACTGCAATACCACGTAAGGTTTTAACGTCACTTAGATTACGGTAATGAGGTTTCTGTGTTCATAAACAAGCGGTTCGATAAAGACCATCCCTATGTTTCTGTTGTTGTTCCAGTTTATAATGTGCAAAATTACCTTCCCGAATGTCTTGATAGTCTTGTTTCTCAGTCTCTGAAAAACATAGAGATCATTTGCGTGAATGATGGATCAACAGACGACTCTCTTTCTATTTTGCGCAGCTATGAAGAGAAAGACCCGAGGGTGAAGGTCCTCACTAAAGAGAATCGTGGCTATGGGCATACGATGAATCTTGGTTTCTCTGCAGCTAAAGGTGAATATATCGGTATATGTGAGTCAGATGATTTTGCTGATAAGCATATGTACGAAGATATGTATCGTTTTGCTAAAAAGAAAAAGCTCGATTTACTAAAGGCGAACTATTACGAGCATTCTGAAACAGGAGACGCCCTTCAGCGTCCCTTTGACGAATTCAGGTATCGAGAGGTTTTTGATCCTAGGGCGTACCAAGGGCCTTTAACTGCATTGCCTGTTATTTGGTCTGCGCTTTATAAGAGAGATCTGATTGTGAACAATGGGATTCGTTTCAATGAAACTCCTGGTGCGTCATATCAGGATACATCATTTGTTCATCAAGTTTGGATGGCTGCAAGACGTGTTGCCATCCTTGAAAAGGGCTATTTGCACTATCGCGTTGACAATGCAAATTCATCTGTTAAATCTTCCGCAAAGGTTTTTGCGGTTTGCGACGAATATGCATTGAGTGAGTCTTTCATGAGAAAAGACCCAGAGCGAGTGGCTGCTTTTGCCCCTATTCTTAATCTGCTTAAGTTAGGGACATACCGCTGGAATTTCAACAGAATAACCGATGAGAGTCGTCCTGCTTTTGTTAAGAAGATGTCCGAAGAGTTCTCTCGAGCAAAGAAGGACGGGTCTTTGGATCGGGCAATGTTCTGCGATCGAGATTGGGAGCAGGTCGGGCTTTTGATCGATGATCCGGATAAGTTCGTTGAGATGTATTCGGGTGGGATGTGATTTTCTGCCAGATTGCTACAATTTGGCAGAAAATTTGATTTTTCTTACCGTTTGTGCATTAAGCATCTTGGGTATATGAGCCCAATTGTAAAATGCAGTATTGTGGAAAAGATACCGATTTACTGCCTATATGGCTTTTGGGCTATGAATAGGTATGGAAGGCCGAGCAAAACAAGTTGCTTAAATATGATTCGGCAAAAACGGGTTTTATCGGACCTTACGAAGGCATCCCTCTGGTCGATTCCATGAATTCTCTTCTGTCGATTTTGCATTCAATTCTGGGGTGCGAAAATGGGGCAGATGTATGGTATCGAGGTCAGCGCAGTAGTAGATACGATTTAACTCCTAGTTTATATCGCGAGACTGGTGTTCTTGAAGGCGATACGATTCAGTCTTGGAGATATCATTATAAGGATTTGCGCCCTTATCTATTGAGATTAAGGGCTGCCCTTGGAGATAGGGCTTTGTCTCTTAATGATAGTGAGTTGGTATATCTGGCTCAGCATTATGGCATACCAACCCCTTTATTGGATTGGTCGAGGAGCCCCCTGGTCGCTTGCTGGTTTGCTCTTAACGATTTCAAACCAATCGATAGTTTCGATCGTCCTGTTTTGTATATGCTTGACCCGAAAGCAATCAAGATAAATTGGTTTTTCGCGAATATCGATGGGGCTGATGCCCCGCTTGATCTTGGTGATTCTGATTCGAGGAGTCTCGTTGAGCAGCTCCTGAGCCGTGCGTTTGACAGTGAACTGTCGCTTAGCCTTCCTCCGGTCGAAATGCCGCTTGCCCTACAATCGAAGCACGATGCATTTGCAAGAATTGCAAGGCAATCTGGGTGTTTTACGATTTCTGGCCCACAAGTTCAATGGCCTGGTGTTGCTCCAGGTTTGGTTTCTCTTGATGGGGCGGGAATGCATCGCGCAATAATTCCGATTTATATTGATCCAGATTCGGTTCCTCGGCTGTTAGAAGAGCTTGGTGTGTTTGGTGTATGCGAAGAGACCGTTTACGGAGAGCGCGATTTCGATAGAGTGGCAGCGCGTATTGCCGATTCTTTCAGAAGTGCCAGCGGATGAGCTTTGGGCAGCCTAATCGGTTGATTGACGTTTTTTGATTTAAGGAGTTGCGGCGCATTCGGTCATTGTGTTGTCTGGGCTAATTTCTGCTTTCCTTGAATGATGTGATTGTGACTTTGCGCTCTTAGCGCGATTAACCGATGCTGGGTTGGATCGGTGATATGTTGCACCATCAATCATCTTGATTATATTATGGCAAACAATAAGCTGGTATGGACTATGGTTCTGCGTATGATGCATGTGTGCTTTGCCGGCTAGCTCGATTTTTGCAAAGCTATTGTGGCGCTAGCGAGTAACTCGTTTTGGCAGGCTCTTGCTGCTCTGCAGTCCAATTGGTCTAATGACGATGTCGTATCCAAGCTGTTTGGGCGCCCACTCTTCAGATTTACCTATCTGGTATTCTTTGTAAATCTCCTTTCTATGATTTCGATCGACTGAACAAATCTTGAGTTGATCGCATTACGATAATCGATCTTGAACATGGGTTCAAAATCATCAGCGCTGTATCTTTTTTAGCTTGAATCTTCAAATCAAGCGCAACGTTTCCGGGCAGTGAACCTCGTACGGCGTCCGGTAGCCCAGGCGTTTGCGCGGCCTGCGGTTGAGCTTATCATACACCTCCTGCACGCGCTTCTCGCTCACGCGCCAGCGATTCGCCCTTCGGGAAGTACTCGCGCAGGAGGCCGTTGGTGTTCTCGTTGGTGCCGCGCTGCCACGGATGGTGTGGGAGCGCGAAGTAGAATTGGACGTCGATGTCGGCCGTGACCTGGGCATGGTCCGCGAACTCCTTGCCGCGGTCGAGCGTGACGGACCCGAGCGGCTGGCCCTCAAGGGCCCTCGGCATCTTCTCTCGGATGCATTTCGCGGTCTTGCGCCCGCCGATGCAGCCGTCGAAGCGGCCGGCGTGGATGCCGCGATAGATGGTGGTGTCGCTGTCGGGGCTCCTGCCCAGCTCGAGCGCGAGCCTGCCCTCTATCTGCTCGGGCAACCACTGCTCCTCCAAGAACTTGTCCCTGACCAGGTTGAAGTCTCGCTCGTCGTCGAGCGCGTGCCGCCTGCGGCACGCGAGCCTGCGCCCCTCATAGCGCCGCTGCGCGGTCGAGGCGCGGTAGAACCGCTCGCACGAGTTGCGCTTGAGTTCGCGCGACACCGTCGATTTGCTGCGCCCGATGGCGCGGGCGATCTCGGAGACGCCCCTCCCGTCGCGTCGCATCAACATGATGTCCTCGCGCTCGCGTAGTGTAAGATGGACTTGGTGGCCCATGGCTCCCTCTTCCGTATGATGTTCTAGGCAAACACCATTCTACCGAGGGCCGTGGGCCGCTGCTCGTCTTGGCTTGTTGCATTTAGATTGAAGATTCAAGCTGCATATTATTTAATTTGTTCATTGTTTAAGGTTGTTCGGCTTAGAGATATTCCGCAAAAAATAATTGGTGTGAATTTTACGTTGCGCTCGAAGAGAAAGGGCGTATATCTTGCCTTGTCAAACATTGAGGGACTGGTTGGAAATTATGCAAGCTGTTTGATTGTTCATGCGGATGAAAGGGGGATAGGGGATTCTTTTCGCTTTTTGGTTCCGAATCATATTCTTCGGATGGTCGCAGTTTCCCTATTTCGGCGATGACGCGAATACGGTATTTCTCGTTTACTCGATGTACGGAAGGAGCAGCTGCATTGCGGCGGAGCAACTGTCAGAGACGCATGCAAATGTCTGCAACCTAGGGTGTTGTATACAGCTTCTCTTGCTGCAATCGTCAAGCTAGGGTGATTGCGTACCTGAAAGAAGCGAATTTGCTGAAGAGATATGAGCTCTGTTCGTCCGTTGCCACAAATGGCTCGATGGATATGAAAAGATAGTTTTATTTGGATGATTGCCGAAAAAGATCAGGATAGAGCTTTTGTGTATCGGGGAAGTGGGCTATGCGAAAAAGCGTTAAAACTCTTCTTGTGGGCGCAGGGGCCGAAACGATTGAGCCGTTCGGACTGCCAAGCGGAAAGCGGTATGTTTTTGATACTTGCTATTTTGTAAATAAAGAATTGTATTCAGCATTGTGTGCTTTTTATCAAGGAAGGCTTTCGGAAAAGGGGCGACCCTCTTGAACTGCCTCCCATTTCTTGGATATCGAGAAATGGGAGGCTTTTCTTATGCGCACCGATCTTAGGGTGAAGCACGATG
>OLRR01002100.1_pt1 | contig 11206 bp, 8 predicted proteins | sample 1671941 | NCBI WGS metagenome assembly OLRR01 (sample SAMEA3136628, study PRJEB25190) | human gut metagenome
CTGCTGGACACCAAAGGCCCCGAGATCCGCCTGAAGGACTTCAAGAACGGCACCGAGATGCTGGAAGCCGGCCAGACCTTTACCCTGACCACCCGCGATGTGGAGGGCACCAACGAGATCTGCTCCATCACCTATAAGGATCTGCCCATGGACGTGGAGCCGAACGGCACCATCATGCTGGACGACGGCCTGATCAAGCTGCAGATCCAGACCGTGAACGACACCGACATCGTCTGCACCGTGCTGAACAACGGCAAGATCAAGAACAAGAAGGGCGTCAACGTGCCCGGCGTGCACCTGTCTATGCCGTATATGAGCCAGCGCGATAAGGACGATATCATCTTCGGCATCCAGCAGGGCTATGATTTCATCGCCGCCTCCTTTGTGCGCACCGCACAGGACGTGTACGATATCCGCAACCTGCTGAACCAGTACGATTCCAACATCCGCATCATTGCAAAGATCGAGAACCGCGAGGGCGTGAACAACATCGACAGCATTCTGGCTGCTGCCGATGCCGTGATGGTGGCCCGTGGCGATCTGGGCGTGGAGATCGACTTCACCGAGCTGCCCGGCATTCAGAAAACCATCATCGACCGCTCCTTCTCCTTCGGCAAGCCCATCGTCACCGCTACCCAGATGCTGGACAGCATGATAGTGAACCCCCGCCCCACCCGCGCCGAGATCTCGGACGTGGCAAACGCCATCTACGACGGTACCTCTGCCATTATGCTGTCCGGTGAGACCGCTGCCGGTGCCTACCCTGTGGAGGCGCTCAAGACCATGTCCGCCATCGCTGAGCGCACCGAGCAGGAGGGCTTCCATCTGCGCGGCCGCACGATGGATTCCAACCCCGGCAAGATCAGCGTATCCGACGCTACCGCCCATGCCGCCTGCCTGACCGCACGGGACGTGAACGCCGCTGCCATCGTGACCGTGTCCGAGTCCGGCACCACCGCCCGCCTGCTGAGCAAGTACCGCCCGCAGCAGCCCATCATTGCCTGCGTCATGCGCGAGCAGGTGCAGCGTCAGCTGTCCCTGAGCTGGGGCATCACCCCGCTGATGATGTCTCTGGCACACAGCACCGATGAGCTGATCGAGATGTCCACTGCTCTGGCCAAGGAAAATGGCTACCTGCACAACGGCGAGCTGGCTGTTGTGACCGCAGGCGTGCCCGTGGGCGTTTCCGGCACCACCAACATGATCAAGATTCACATGGTGGGCAACTGTCTGGCTACCGGCGTGGGTGTCGGCCCTGAGAACAACGATGTTGCCAGCGGCAAGGCCTGCGTCTGCCGCACCATGGACGAGGTGCGCGCCAAGTTCAAGCCCGGCATGGTGCTGGTAGTTCCTTCCACCAGCAATGAGATGCTGAGCTTTGTGCGCGACGCTGCCGCTCTGGTGGTAGAGGAGCCCGGCCTGAACAGCCACGCCGCCATTGCCGGCAAGGCACTGCTGAAGCCCACCGTTGTTGGTGCCGCCGGTGCTACCAGCCACATCCGCGATGGCCTGATGGTGGCTGTGGACTGCGCACACGGCAGTGTGCAGCGCCTGCAGGGCTGATAAAGGAGAGCTGTAGTATGGAACGTATCGCAAGTTTTTGCGTGGATCACACCCGGCTGGAGCGCGGGATGTATCTGAGCCGTCAGGACGGCGATGTGCTCACCTGGGACATCCGCATGAAAAAGCCCAATCAAGGCGATTACCTGACCACTGCTGCCGCCCACACGCTGGAGCATCTGTTTGCCACCTACGCGCGCAACAGCGCCGTGAAGGATGGGGTGATCTATGTTGGCCCCATGGGCTGTCGCACCGGCTTTTACCTGCTCACCCGAGGGCTGACCCCGGCACAGGCGCTGCAGCTGACGGTGGACGCCTACCGCTTTATGGCCGATTTTGAGGGCGCTGTGCCCGGTGCCAGCGAGGTGGAGTGCGGCAACTACCGCGATATGGATCTGCCCGCCGCCAAGGCTGAAGCAGCTGCCATGCTGCCCGTGCTGGAAAGCCTGACCGCAGAGGATCTGCACTACTGATCTGTCAATATAAAGAGAGCGCCGCACAAAATACCGTGCAGCGCTTTTTTGTTACAAAATGATGCGAAAGTATTATTTATAATTTCAGGGCAGGGGAACGTCTGCGGATGTTCCCCTGCCCTGTTTTTACTAAAAGAAATCTCAAATCAGCCCCAAGGCTGCAAACTCCTTGGCAATGCCGTCCTCGTACACCGAGGGGGCAATGCGGTCGCAGCGCTGCTTCAGGCTTGCAGAGCCGTCGGCCATACAGACACTGATGCCGACCACATCGGTCATCTGCAGGTCGTTGTCGCTGTCGCCAAAGCCGATGCTGTTCTGCAGGGGCACGCCGAGATAGTCACATACGGCCTTGATGCCGCGCCCCTTATCAAACTTGCGGTTGATGAGCTCGCCGTTCACATAGCCGCCGTTCAGACCGTCCAGCTTGCTCTCGCAGAACACGAATCTGTCCTCGTACAGGCGCTTAGCCTCGTCCAAGTCCTCGCTGCGCTCTGCGATATACACGATCTTATATAACGGCTCGCCCTTGTACTCGGCCAGCGGGCTCATGGTCATGCCGTCCTCCATGGCCTTGCGCCAGCGGGCGGCTTCGCTGTTCAGGGGGCCTGCATCCCGGTGGGTGAAGCTCCAGCGCTCGATCATCTTCAGGCTGCCGTAGGTGGCATCCCGCGCTTCCAGCGTGCACTCCACGCCGTGGCGCTCCATGGCGCTGCGCACGCCCTGTGCCAGCTGCGGCTCCATAGGCAGGTCTACCAGCACCTTATCCCCGCAGAACACATAACCGCCGGCGCTGCATACCGCGCCGTCAAAGCCATAGTCCAGCAGCGGCTGGGTCATGCGCAGGTTGCGCCCGGTGCACAGAAACAGCTTGTGGCCGTTGGCGTGCGCCTTGTGCAGCGCCTCCACCGTGCTTTGGGGGATCAGCATCTCGCCCGGGGGCAGCAGAGTGCCATCAATGTCTAAAAAAATCAGTTTTTGTTTCATTCGTTCCTCTTTTTTTACAGTGAGCCGCGCTCTACCAGCGTATAGCCCAGCGTGGTCTGGCGTACCGGTGCAGCGTCCGGCCCGGTATGCTCTAAGCTTTGCAGCAGCATCCGGGCAGCCTCCTGCCCGACCTGCCGCTGATAGAAGCGGATGGTGGTCAGGCCGGGTTCCACCACCTTGCCTGCCCAGTTGTCTCCGATGCCGGCAAGGCCGACATCCTGCCCTACTTTGCGCCCGGCGTCGCGCAGCACCCGCAAAGCGCCAAAGGCCACGGTGTCTGTCACGCAGACCACACCGTCCAACTGCGGGCAGCGTGCCAGCAGCTCCTCCATGCAGCGGTGCCCTTCTTCCATGGAAAAGGCGGCGCAGTAAGCGCGGGGCAGACCATCTGCGTTCAGTCCGGCCTCCCGCAGTGCATCCTGCACACCCTGACGGCGGGCTATGCCGGTGGCGGCGTCCTGCTCGCTGCCGCCGATGTACACGATATTTTTGCGGCCATGCTCCAGCATCTTCCGGGTCAGGTCGCGGGCAGCAGAGCGGTCGTCGTTATAAACGCAGGGCAGGTCTGCAAAGCGCTGCCCTGTTACCACCACAGGCACACGGCAGTCTTTCAGCGCCTTGCACAGCTGCGGGCTGGAATCATAGCCCAGCAGGATGATACCGGCCACATGGTTGCGTTGCAGCGCTGTAAGATATTCCAGCTCCATCTGCCCGTCCAGCTCGGTGTCTGCCAGCAGCATCAGGTAGCGGCTGGCCCCCAGCTCGGCTGCAATGCCGCTGGTGATCTGCCCCACCGACTGGGAGCTGATGCTGGGCACAATGACCCCCACCTGACGCACCTTGCCGGTGCGCAGGGTCTGCGCCGCAGTATCCGGGCTGTAGCCGGTCTTTTCCACTACGGCTTGTATCACGGCGCGCTTCTGCTCGCTGAGGGGGCCGCCGTTCAAATAGCGGCTGACCGCAGCGCTGGAAACGCCTGCCATCTTTGCAATGTCACTGATGGTCATGGGGTTATTCTCCGTTCCCTCTCCGGTGGTAATGTGTAAACGTTTTCATGCTTATTATAAATCCGTTTCATATTTCCCGCAAGAGGTGCAATGACCGTTTTTCTGTGGGGCTGCCCGCTGCTTTTTTGGTGATTTTACACAATCCAAACAATCTTGCTTTCTGATTTACCGCCAGAATTGCGAAAACCGTAGCGCTTATACAAGTCCCATGCTGATGGCGCGTGCGATAAGTCCCAGCACCAGCGCTGCCAGAATAATACCAAGTGCCACCCTGCTCTCGCCGCCGGTCTGCTGCTTTTTGCTGCGGGAGGCTGTGCCGCGGCTCTGCTTTGTACCGGTGCTGCGGCTGCGGGCAGAGGTATTCTGCCGCCCGGCAGTGCTTTTGGTGCTGCGGACAGTCTGGGGATTGCGGGGCTTTGTGCGGGCGGCGGCTTTTCCATGCTGTGCGTTCTGCGGGCTGCTCTGGCGCACTTTAAGGGGCTTGCCCTCGCTGCAGCGGTTCAGGTAGTCCTCTGCCTCACGGTAATACTGCGCCAGCTCGTTTTCCTTAAAGGCAGTACCGGCGTAGCCCTCCTCCAGCGCCTCAATGGCTTCGTTGAACAGCAGGGCTGCCTGTGCGCCGTCTGCTGCAACTGCCGCGTGAGCAGCTTCGTTGCGGGCAGTGCGGATGGCGTTGCAGGCATGGCGGGCGGCAGAGGGGTGCGCCGTGTTGCCCAGCAGGTCCAGTGGGCGGGCGGCATCGTTCTCCGGGTCCAGCAGCACCCGCATACAAAGGGTAGTGTCCAGCTGCTGCCAGCTGGTCTTGCCGGTAAGGTCCGGCATACGGTCGTAGTAATCCGGGCTTTCCTGCTTGCGGGCAGCAATATGCTCCAGCAGCGCATCCAGACTGTGCGCCCCGGGCTTGCGCTCCCAGTGCCAGCGCAGCAGGCGGCGGCTGATCTCATCGCAGGCGGTCTTGATCTCAAAAGCCACCTGTAAGGCTTGTTCCGGCATGGTATTTCCTTTCTGTGCAGTGCACACAAAAGGCGGAGAAGGCACGCTGCCCCCTCCGCCGGGATGATCTCTTATTTTACAGCACGAACTGGTAGTACACAAAGCCGCACAGCGCGATTGCTGCGCACAGGATGGCCGTAATAGGCGGCACCCAGCGGATCAGCGCTTCTGCCACGCTGTCCCGGCTGTCCTCGTACTCTTCGTCCTCCTCCACAGGCGCGGGCTGACGCACCGGAGCCGGACGGCGGGCGGGGATCACGCGGGTACCCTCGTCTGCCGCAGCAGCGCCGGAAAGCGGTGCGCGGACAGAGGCATCCAGCACCCGGGTAGGCTCCGAGACAGGCTGGATGGGGTCAGCCTTTGGCTCGTAAACCGGTGCTCCCACGACCCGGGTGGGCTCTTCTACGGGAGCCGCCGGAGCAGCAGGGGCTGCGCCCACGATGCGGGTAGGCTCCTCCACCGCAGCGGGCGCTGCAGGAGCAGCCGGGGCGTTGAGGGGCATTTCCATCTCGTCTGCCGGGGCAGCGGGCTGCAACAGAGTGTTCAGCGCGTTCTGCAACAGGATACGGTCGCAGCCGCACTCCGAGCAGTAAACCGTGTCCTCCTCGGTGGGGTGGAAGGCACCGCAGGCGCAGTACCAGCCGTTCTCGAACACCTGCGGCTGATACTTGAGCCCGGTGCGGTTCATGCGGGCCTCCAGCGCCTTTTGCAGCTCCGGAGCCAGACGGCGGGGTGCGGGCAGACGCACACGCTTGATGCCGTCCAGATGCACCACGCGCTTGCCGTTGTACACATTGCACAGGGTAACATCCACGCTGGTGATGGCCTTGGCCGTGATGAACACGGCATCATCCTGCCCAAACAGCTCGCCGGGCTTTACCTGCAGATCCCGGTACTCGAACTTATCCTCGCACAGGATCACGCCATCCACGCCCTTGCACTTGAAGTGGATCTCCAGTGCGGTCAGGGTCACGCGGGAAATATTCTTGAAGGTCAGGCAGACAGCGTGCTCGCCGCTGACGTCTCCCTTGAGCAGCTCCACGCAGACAAACTGCACCGGACTGCCAGGGGTATAGTAGTTTGCGCGGGTCTGTGCGACCGGGTTAAAATTTTCCTCCACGATGCTCGCTCCTTTCCTAAAAAAGCTTAGTCCTGCTGCTCCGGGGCATCCGGCTGCGGCATTTCCGGCTGGGCAGGCTCGGCCTGCTCGGCGGGTTCTGCACGCTCGGCAGTCTCCGCAGGCTCTGCGGGCTGCACCGGGGCAGGCTGCACGGTCTGGTCGGGCTGTGTCTGGTCGGGCTGTGCCTGCTCGGGCTTTGCATCCTCGCAGGGAGGCAGGGTGCCGCCGGCCATAATGGTGTTGAACTGCTCCTCGTTGAGCTTTTCGCGCTCCATCAGAGCCTTGGCCAGCGCATGGAGCTGGTCGATGTGCTCGGTCAGGGTGCGGCGGCAGGTCTCGTAGGCCTCGTCAATGATATCGCGGGTCTCGCTGTCGATCTCGGCAGCGGTGGTCTCGCTGTAACCCTTGCCCTGACCAAAGTCGCGGCCAAGGAAGGTTTCCTCCTGCGAGGTGCCGTAGACCACGGGGCCCAGACGCTCGGAGAAGCCGTAGCGGGTGATCATCTGGCGGGCGATATTGGTGGCCTGCTGCAGGTCGTTGGAAGCACCGGTGGAGATGTCCTCCAAGATCAGCTGCTCGGCCACGCGGCCGCCCAAGCTGGACACGATGTCCTCAAACATTTCACCCTTGGTCACATAGCTGCGATCCTTCTCGGGCAGATACATGGTGTAGCCGCCGGCCTGACCGCGCGGGATGATGGTGATCTCGTGCACGCGGGGATGATGCTTGCAGTAGAAGCCTGCCACTGCGTGACCGGCCTCGTGGTAGGCGGTGAGTTTTTTCTCCTCCGGGGTGACCACGCGGCTCTTCTTCTCGGGGCCAGCCATCACCTTCATGGAGGCTTCCTCGATATCCTCCATGGTAATGGCCTTGCGGTTGCGGCGGGCTGCCAGCAGAGCGGCCTCGTTGACAAGGTTCTCAAGGTCTGCACCGGCAAAACCGGCGGTGCGCTGGGCAATAACCTTCAGGGAGACGTCCGGTGCAAGGGGCTTGTTGCGGGTATGCACCTTCAGGATCTCCTCGCGGCCTTTGACATCCGGCAGCCCCACATAGACCTGACGGTCAAAGCGGCCGGGACGCAGCAGCGCCTTATCCAGAATATCAGCACGGTTGGTGGCCGCCATGACGATGATGCCATCGTTGGCTTCAAAGCCGTCCATCTCCACCAGCAGCTGGTTCAAGGTCTGCTCGCGCTCATCGTGACCGCCGCCCAGACCTGCGCCGCGCTGACGACCCACAGCATCGATCTCGTCGATAAAGATGATGCAGGGCATGGTCTTTTTGGCCTTATCGAACAGGTCACGCACGCGGGATGCGCCCACGCCGACATACATCTCCACAAAGTCAGAGCCGGAGAGGGAGTAGAAGGGCACCCCCGCCTCGCCTGCACAGGCGCGGGCCAGCAGGGTCTTACCGGTACCCGGAGGGCCCACCAGCAGCACACCGTGGGGGATGCGGGCACCCAGCGTATTGAACTTATCGGGGCTCTTGAGGAACTCCACAACTTCCTTGAGTTCCTCTTTTTCCTCGTCCTCACCGGCCACATCGGCAAAGGTGGCAGTCTTTTTGTTCTCGTGCTCGTCCTTTACCTTGGCCTTGCCCACGTTCATGATGCCGCCGCCACCGGCGCCGCCACGCATCATGGAGAACAGCAAAAAACCGGTGCAGCCCAACATAGCCAGATAGAACAGGATCTCCATCCAGGGGATGGTCTCCTTGGCGGGCACATAGTCGTACACCATGGGTGCATCGGGGTTGGCTGCATCGTACTGGGCGATGTAGTCCGACACATGGTCCACGAACATCCGGGCATAGGGCAGCTTATAGCTGACTGTCTCGGTGCCGTCATCGTTCTTCTTCACCCCGGTGGGGGCGGAGGAAGAGGAGGACAGCAGGCCGGAAAGCAGTCCGCTCGTAGACTGGGTGGTGGTCTGCTCGGCAGCGTTGGGCAGCTCCTGTGCGCCCTCCTTCAGGGTCATGGTGATCACGCCGGTATTCAGATCCAGCGAGAATTTGGTGACCTGATTGCTCTCAAAATAGTGTACCACCGTGGAATAAGCCATGGAGGAGCCGTTAGCGTTGCCGCCGGTGCCGCCCAGCACCGACCACACCATCAGCACGGCTGCCAGCACAATGGCGATCACCAGCGGATTGAAACGGGGTTTCTTCGGTTGCAAAAAAATCAACTCCAGTTCTGGATTTTTATAATGGACACGTTACTTCGTGTAGACCTCGGGCTTCAGCACACCGACATAGGGCAGGTTGCGGTATTTTTCATCGTAGTCCAGACCATAGCCCACCACGAACTCGTCAGGCACCTGAAAGCCCTCGTAATCCGGCTGGATGTCGGCCTTGCGGCGGCTGGGCTTATCAAGGATGGTGCAGATCTTAACGGAGTTCGGGTTGCGCATCTTGAGCATGGGCACAAGGTTGGACAGGGTGACGCCGGTGTCCAGAATATCCTCCACGATCAGCACATCCTTGCCGGACAGATCACCGTCCAGATCCTTGATGATCTTGACCAGACCGCTGGTGGTGGTGTTGCTGCCGCCGTAGCTGGAGACCACCATAAAGTCGATATTGCAGGGGATGCTCACAGCCCGCATCAGGTCGGCCATAAAGACCACCGAGCCCTTGAGGATGGACACCAGCACCAGATTTTTACCGGCATAATCCCGGCTGATCTGAGCGCCCAGCTCCGCCACTTTGGCCTTCAGCTGCTCTTCGCTGACCAGAACGGTCTTGATATCATCGTGCATACTCATTTGTTTTTTCCTCCTGTGTTTCGATCTCTGCATCCAAGTGCAGGATCCATCTGCTTTCCGTGTCCGGTGCAAGGCCATCGGCAAAGCCTTCTCCACACACCCATAAAATCTCGCTTCCGCTGGCAAGCAGCGGCAGCGTATCCCGCAGTTCGTTCGGGACACCGGTCTCGTTCATCCACTTACGCAGCGGCTTGCTCAAACCCCGCCCCGCAGGCCGGAAGCGGTCTCCCGGCTGTCGGGCACGCAGCACAAGGCCAGTGTACAACGTAGTTATTCTAGCATAATCCGCCCGATTTTTTAAGTCTTTTTTATGAACGACTTGTATTTTTTTCTCAAAATCGGCTGTTAACAGCTCCGCTTTCCCCTTCCAGCCCCCGCGCAGCCGGAATTCCGGCTGTTTTTCGGGCAAAAGGGGCACTTGCTGCGGCGCGCTCTCCAGCTGCCGGGGCAGCGCGTCCGGCAGCATTTCCTGCCGCAGACAGCCGTTCCCGGCGCAAAAACGCACCTGTCCGGTCAGCTGTACTGCACCGCTGCCCTGCCGCACCACGGCGCACAGCAGCTGCACATATTTTTCCTCTGCGTCCCGCACCGGAGCCACAAGGCTGTGCAGCGCAGTTTCCAGCAGCAGGGGGTCTGCTGCCTGCAAGGGTGTCAGCTGCCATGCAGGTTCTGCACCGGGCAGGCGTGCCGCCGCCAGAAGCTTTGCAGCCCCGGCGGCAAGATAGGCATCCGCCCGCGCGGCCTTTTCACAGAACCGCGCCAGATTCTGCACCGCCGCCGCGTTGGTGCTTTCCAGCGCAGGCAGGGCGCTGTGGCGCAGCCGGTTGCGGGCGTAGGCGTCCGTCTCGTTCGTCTCATCGGTGACCCATGTCTGCCCGGCCGCCCGGCAGACCGCCTCGGTGTCGGCCCGGTTCAGGCAGAGCAACGGCCGCAGATAACACCCGCGCCGGGGCCGGATGCCTGCCGCGCCGTGCAGCCCGGTGCCCCGGGCCAGCCGGAACAGCAGGGTCTCGGCCTGGTCAGTAGCAGTATGGGCCGTTGCAATGCAGTCTATCCCGCCTGCCAGCAGTTGGGCGAAGCAGGCATAGCGAAGTCTGCGGGCCCAGTCCTCCCCGGCATGGGGCGGCACAGCCATTCCCACATCTGCCGGGCGGAAGACTGTCAGCGGCACCCCCAGCCGGGCACACTCAGCCCGGACAAAGGCTTCGTCCCGGTCCGCAGTCTCACCCCGCAGGCCGTGGTTGACATGGCAGGCCGTAAGGGGATACCCAAAGGTTTCCCGCAGTTCCAGCAGCACCCGCAGCAGCGCCATGCTGTCGGCTCCGCCCGAAACGGCGGCGCACAGGTGCAGAGCCCAGCCCGGCTCCGCAGGCGCAAACAGCTGCTCCTGCCGGGCAAAGCGTTCTACTTTTGCGATCAATTTTGATGTTTCGTCGTTCATCAGCGTTTGAAGTCCACATCCATAAAGCGGGTGTGTGCGCCATCCCAGCCCAGCGGCACCGTGCTGGTCTCGCCGTGGCGGTTCTTTGCCACGATGCACTCCGCGGTATCGGCATCCACCTCGGCCCCATCGGGATTCTGGCTGGCGTAGTAGGAATCACGGTAAAGGAAAAGGACGCAGTCAGCATCCTGCTCGATGGAACCGGAGTCACGCAGGTCAGACAGCTGGGGCCGGTGAGAAGAGTTGTTGCCCTGCTTCTCCACCGCACGGGACAGCTGAGAAAGTGCGATGATGGGCACATTCATTTCCTTAGCCATGATCTTCAGGTTTCGGGTGATGGAGCTGATCTCCTGCACACGGTTCTCGCTGCGCTGGCCGGTGGTCATCAGCTGCAGGTAGTCGATAACGATCAGGCCCACATTGGGGCGGGTGGGATCCTGATTGACCCGTCGGATCTTCGCCTTCATCTCGGTGATGGTGATGCCTGAGGTGTCGTCCATATAGATGGGGGCATCGTGGAGCTTTTCCGTTGCCAGTGCCAGATACTCCCAGTCCTCACTGCGAAGGGCACCGGTGCGGAAAGCCTGGCTGTCGATGCCAGCTTCCGCCGAAAGGATGCGGTTGGTCAGCTGCTCTTTGGTCATTTCCAGGCTGAAAATGGCCACCGGCACCTTTTGCTGCATGGCAACGCGGGTGGCAATGTTCAGCGCAAAACTGGTCTTGCCCATACCGGGGCGGGCGGCCAGAATGATGAGGTCGCCGCGGCCAAGGCCGGTCAGGACAGTATCCAGCAGACGGAAGCCGGTGGGGATGCCCTTGTACTTGTCGGCATCCGGGCCGCTGATCTTCTGCAGGTTGGTCAG
>OLRR01002110.1_pt1 | contig 11168 bp, 8 predicted proteins | sample 1671941 | NCBI WGS metagenome assembly OLRR01 (sample SAMEA3136628, study PRJEB25190) | human gut metagenome
GCTGGAGGACGGGAACCGTATCGAAAGCGTTCTTATGAAATATAACTATGGCAATTCGGTATGCATTTCCTCACAGGTCGGATGCAGGATGGGGTGCAGATTCTGTGCGTCTACACTGGATGGGCTTGAGAGAAATCTGACAACTTCTGAGATGTTAAGACAGATTTATCAGATCCAGAAGATGACAGGCGAAAGAGTATCCAATGTTGTTGTTATGGGAACAGGAGAGCCTTTGGATAATTACGATAACTTTGTAAAATTTATACATATGCTTAGTGATGAACATGGGTTGAATATCAGCCAGAGAAGTATTACAGCCTCCACTTGTGGAATTGTACCCAATATTCACAGACTGGCAGGGGAAGGACTTCAGATTACTCTTGCATTGTCGCTACATGGTTCCAGTCAGGAAAAGCGTAAAAAACTGATGCCGATCGCGAATAAATACGAACTTTCAGAAGTACTGGAAGCCTGTGATGATTATTACAAGCAGACCGGGCGGAGAGTGACCTTTGAATATAGTCTGGTGGCAGGCGTGAATGATGGACCGGACGATGTAAAAGAACTGACCGGGATATTGAAACACCGTAACTGTCATCTGAATTTGATTCCGGTAAATCCAATTAAGGAGAGGGATTTCAAAAAGCCAGATAGCAAAAAAGCTATGGAATTTCAAAATAAACTTGAAAAAAACGGAATAAATGTTACTATAAGAAGGGAAAGAGGCTCTGATATAGACGGAGCCTGTGGACAGCTCAGAAGACGATATGGTGCTGTAAAAGAGGAGAGACCAGATGAAGATATATGCGAAGACTGATGTGGGTCGAAAACGTGAGATGAATCAGGATTATGTCTATGTGACAGATAAGCCGGTAGGTCCTTTTCCGAATCTGCTTGTAGTAGCAGACGGAATGGGAGGACATAAAGCGGGTGATTTTGCGTCAAAATATACCGTGAAGGTTGTCCATGAAGAACTGGAAAAGACAGAACTTGATAAACCGGAAGAAATCTTGAAGAGTATTGTGTCTGTAGCAAATCATAAGCTGATACAGGCAGCACAGTCTGATGTGAAGTTAGAAGGTATGGGAACGACACTCGTAATAGCTACTGTAATAGGGAATACTTTATATTTTTCGAATGTCGGAGATAGTCGTCTTTATCTGATTGGTGATAAGATAAAACAGTTGTCCAAGGATCATTCTCTTGTTGAAGAGATGGTTCGTCTGGGAGGTATAAAAGCAGAAGAAGCTAAGAATCATCCGGATAAGAATATTATTACAAGAGCCATGGGGGTCAAGGAAGAAGTAGAGGCTGATATTTACGAATATCGGCTGAAAAAGGGGGATATGATCCTGATGTGTACCGATGGTCTCAGTAATATGGTTGAAGATGAGGATATGTTTGATATTGTAAAGGGAGCGAGAGACATCGTCGAGGCAGTACAGATGTTGATCGAAAAAGCAAACAGCAATGGCGGGAGAGATAACATAGGGGTTGTTTTAGCTGAGCCGCTTGCAGATGAGGTGAGTGCATGGTAAAAGATGGTATTGTATTAGGAAAGAGATACGAGGTACTGAGCAAAATTGGTGCCGGTGGTATGGCAGATGTCTATAAGGGAAAAGACACAATGCTGAACCGTTATGTCGCGATCAAAGTATTGAAAAAAGAATATCGCGAAGACGAGAATTTTGTCCGTAAATTCCATTCAGAAGCGCAGGCAGCCGCAGGACTTCTGAATCCGAATATCGTAAATGTGTATGATGTCGGAGAGGACCGGGGACTTTATTATATGGTGATGGAACTGGTAGAGGGCATCACTTTAAAAGAATATATTGAAAAGAAGGGAAAGCTTTCCCATAAAGAAGTCATTAGCATTGCAATTCAGATGTGCAATGGTATCGGGGCAGCACATGCGGCAGGTATCGTACACCGTGATATTAAACCTCAGAATGTTATGATATCCAGAGATGGTAAGGTCAAAGTGACTGATTTTGGGATTGCCAAGGCTGTTACTTCTAATACGATCAGTTCCAATGCAATGGGATCTGTTCATTATACATCTCCGGAACAGGCAAGAGGCGGCTATAGTGATGCGAAGAGTGACATTTATTCAATTGGTATCACACTATACGAGATGGTAACCGGAAGAGTACCATTCGACGGAGAGTCAACAGTGGAAGTTGCTATGAAGCATTTGCAGCAGGAAATCACACCTCCGTCAGAGTATGCACCGGATATTCCGTACAGTCTGGAGCAGATTATTTTAAAATGTACCCAGAAGAACAGTGAGAGACGTTATGCAAGTACAGCAGATCTGACAAGAGATCTGAAGAGATCTATGATGGATCCGGACGGAGATTTTGTTGAAATTCCGCCACTTCGTAATGCAGATACAGTGATTATCACAGATGATGAACTGGATGATATCAGAAGTTCTTATGACGACTATGATGATGATTACGGAGATGACGATGATTATGGCGCCGATGACTATGACGATGATTATGGTGATGACCGTTATGATGATGACGACGAAGAGTACGATGATGACGATTATGATGGCAGAAAAGGCGCAGAAGAAGTTAATCCACATATGAACAAGGTCATGAAGATTCTAATGATCGTAGTGGCACTGATCATTGCATTTATTTTGATTTTTGCAGTCGGAAAAGCAGCAGGAATTTTTAAATCTATTGGATCCGGAACAACAACAGAAGATTCATCAGACAAAGATACAGTAAAAGTACCTGATATTGTCGGAATGACAGAAGAAGAAGCAACAAAAGCACTGAAAGATAAGAAACTTGGAATTAAAGTTGACTCCAGAGAAGATTCTGAGAAGTATGAGGAAGGAACAGTCAGTGAGCAGAAGACAAAAGCCGAAACAAAGGTAAAGAAACATTCAACCGTTCATGTAGTTGTAAGTTCCGCATTAATTGGAAAAGAGATTATTGTGCCGGATGTATCTGGCATGAGTGAGGATGAAGCTCAGGAAAAACTGACAGATGCAGGATTTAAACCTACTTCGGAATTTCAGTATGATGATAATGTAGCTGAAGGTAATGTAATCAGTACAACACCTGCAGCAAATTCCAAGGCAGCAAAAGACACGCAGGTTAAGATGATTGTAAGTAAGGGAGCTCAGAAGAAGACAGTACCGGATGTGCGTGGAAAATCTGAAGCAGATGCCAGAAGTGAGATTCAGGCAGCAGGACTTACTGTAGGATCTACCAGCACCCAGCATGATGACAGTGTAGCAAAGGGAAATGTTATTTCTCAGAGCGTGACACCTGGTAAAAAAGTATCAGCCGGAACAGCCGTCAATCTGGTACTTAGCAGTGGCAGCGATAAGGTAAGTATCCAGAACTTTGCAGGAAAAGATGAGGAAGAACTTCTGTCATGGGCATCTCAGAACGGTTTGAATGCAAGTAAGCAGAAAGATGAATACAGCAGTAACTATGAAGAGGGAACAATCATTTCTATGAGCCCGGCTTCAGGAAGTGTATCGAAAGGCAGCACGATCACTTATGTATTAAGCCGTGGACCGAAACCGTCTGATAACACGAATACTGGTGGAAATACGGACAATGGCAACAGCGGCAGTGGAAGTGGAAGTGACAGCGGTCAGCAATAGGATATAGAAAAAGATGCAGGGAAAGATAGTAAAAGGAATTGCCGGATTCTACTACGTTCATGTAGTAGAATCCGGTGTTTATGAATGTAAAGCGAAAGGAATCTTTCGCAAGGATAAGAAAAAACCACTGGTAGGCGATGATGTAGAAATCGAAGTTTTAAGTGAAGTGGAAAAGACTGGAAGTATTATAAACATTTTTGAGAGAAAGAATGAATTGATCCGACCAGCAGTTGCTAATATTAACCAGGCACTGGTCGTATTTGCAGCGGCAAAGCCAAGCCCGCATTTTAACCTGCTTGACAGATTTCTTGTTATGATGCAGACGAAAGAGATACCGGTGATTTTGTGCTTTAATAAAGAGGATATTGCTTCTGAAGAAAAATTATCGGAACTGGCGGAAATCTATGAAAAATGTGGGTGCCAGCTTATATTTGTCAGTGCAAAAGAAGAAAAGAATATGGAAACTTTGCGCAGGATGCTGGAAGGTAAGACTACAGCAATTGCTGGCCCTTCCGGGGTAGGAAAGTCGTCAATTATCAATCTTTTAAATCCAAAGGCCAATATGGAAACCGGCAGTATCAGTAGGAAGATTGAACGAGGAAAGCATACGACAAGACATTCAGAATTATTTATGATTGGTGAAGATTCTTATATTATGGATACGCCTGGATTCAGTTCATTATATGTGAATGATTTTGAAAAAGAAGAGCTGAAATATTATTTTCCGGAGTTTGAGCTATATGAAGGTCAGTGCAGATTTAATGGGTGTGATCATATTCATGAACCAGGTTGTGCTGTGAAAGAAGCCGTCGAAAAAGGAAAGATTCATGCTGTCAGGTATGAAGATTATAAAGAGTTATATGAGGAATTGAAAAATAAGAGGAGGTACTAGTTATGGATTACATTTTAGCGCCGTCAATATTGTCGGCAGATTTTAAAGTTCTTGGAGAGCAGATGAAACTTACAGAGGATAATGGTGCAAAATATCTGCATTTTGATGTTATGGACGGAATGTTCGTGCCAAGCATTTCCTTTGGAATGCCGGTATTAAAATCTATCCACAATGCAACAGACCAGGTTATGGATGCACATCTTATGGTGCAGGAACCAATTCGTTATGTGGAGGCTTTTAAAGAAGCAGGAGCCGATATTGTGACGATTCATCTTGAAGCTTGTGAAGATGTGAACGCTACAATTGCGAAGATTCGTGAGTGTGGAATGAAAGTAGGACTTTCTATCTGCCCGGAAACACCGGTTTCAAAAGTAGAGGATCTGTTAAAAGACATTGATATGTTACTGATCATGAGTGTACATCCGGGATTTGGAGGACAGAAGTTTATTCCAGAATCTCTGGATAAGATTCGTGAGGCGAGAAAAATGATTACAGATCAGGGACTTTCCGTAGATATCCAGGTCGATGGAGGAATCTACCAGACAAATGTCAAAGAAGTACTGGATGCAGGAGCGAATATTATTGTAGCCGGTTCAGCAGTATTTAAAGGAGACCCGGCAGAAAATACAAAAGCGATGATGGAGATTTTGAAGACTTATGAGTAAGAAAATTGTGATTGTAAGTGGTGGAGAGTTAGAGGAATCATTTGTATTATCAGAACTTGAAACACTGGACAGTCAGTTTATTATTGGTGTTGATAAGGGAATGGAATTTCTTTATCATCATAAGATACTTCCAAGTTATATTGTTGGAGATTTCGACAGTGTAGACCAGAAAATCGGAGACTATTACCGCAATGAGACGAAAGTTCCGATCCGCGAATTTAATCCGGTAAAAGATGCATCAGATACAGAAATCGCAATTCGCCTGGCAATGACACTTGGAGCCAGTGAAATCTATATCCTCGGAGCGACCGGTGGAAGAATCGACCATCTGTGGGCAAATGTACAGACACTCACAATTCCATTTAAAGCGGGGGTTGATGCGGTCATTCTGGATTCCCAGAATAAGATTCGCCTGATTGGCGGCGACACAGTGATCCGTCGCGAGGATGCATATGGACCGTATTTTTCAATATTCCCATTAGGACAGGAGATTTACAGTTTGAGCATTGAAGGTGCGAAATATCCGCTTCATGATCATCAGCTCACACCTTATGACAGTCTGTGTGTCAGCAACCAGTTCGAAGAAGATGAAGTAAAGATTACATTTGGTTCCGGGATTGTAATTCTGATGGAAACCCGGGATAAAAAGTAAACAGACAAAATGATGTTGGGGTCATAAAATATCAGGCAGGATATGTTCTCGAAAAAAGGATATATCCTGCTTTTTTACATAACGGTAAGAATGCAAGGACATTTTTTAATATATAAGTTAGAAAAATCAGGAGGTGTGTATGGTAATAGGAATTATAGAAGATGACAATTTGTTAAGAAAAGCATTAGATACATCTATGAAAAATCAAGGTTATACAACGATTCTTGCCGCTTCAAGAAAAGAAGCAATTAAAAATATAGATAGTTCTGTAGATTTGCTGATTGTAGATATTGGATTACCGGATGGAGATGGAATAAATCTATATCAGGAACTTCAAAAAAATGGAAGAATCCCGGCAATTTTTTTAACTGCAAAAGATGATGAAAAAGATATGTTAAAAGCGTTTGATATAGGAGCAGATGATTATGTGGTCAAACCATTTTCAATAAAGGTATTGTTAAAACGTATGGAAGTTGTTTTGAAGAGAAAATCAAATGAAAATGTTTTTATGTGCGGGCAGGTTATCTTGTATTCGGATAGAAAACAGGTTTTTGTAGGAAAAACAGAAATATCGTTAACACTCAAAGAGTATCAGCTTTTGGAATATTTTATTATGAACCAGAATCAGGTTCTTACAAAAGAGATGATAATGGAAAATATATGGGGAATCGATAGTGAATTTATTGATCCTAACACAATTAGCGTTATGATCAGCAGATTGAAAAAGAAATTAAATGATTCATCGAATGTTATCAGTAATGTATTTGGAATGGGATATAGAATGGGAGATTAGCATGGCTGTAGCAATTTTCACAGTATTTTTAGTAGGTTTCATACTCGGAGGAAGCACTGTATATTTAGTTGAAAATCATTTTAGAACAAAGGAAATGAACAAAATATATAAACTGACCGAATCCTTAATAAACGGCAATGAATTAGATGGTTCTGATATAGGGAAAGAAACGCTTTATTCTAAAACGGCCAATCAGTTAATCCGTTTACAGGAAATGTTAGAAGGAAGAAGAAAAGAGGCCGAAAAAAGTCAATATGAGATACAAAAATTGATTTCTGAGATTGCGCATCAACTAAGGACACCGCTGGCGAATATAAAAAATTATACAGAATTGCTGCAAGAGTCATTGGATGAAACGAAAGAAGTATTGAATACAGAATACATGAAGGACTTGCGAACGAGTGAAGAACAATTATGTTTTTTAGTGGAAAGCTTTATAAAAACTGCTCGATTAGAGCAAGGAATCATACAAATTCACATGCAAAAAGAAAATCTTGTTGAAACGATTCTAAATGCGTTGGGGCAAATACAGAAAAAGGCAGAAGAGAAAAAAATCTTTTTTCAAGTAGAATTGCCGGAGAAAATCATTTGCGAACATGATAAAAACTGGATGTGTGAGGCGTTTTATAATGTGTTTGATAATGCAGTCAAATATAGCAAAAGCAACAGTACGATCGATATCACAATGAAACAAACGGAAATGTTTTATAAGATCCAGATAAGAGATTATGGAATCGGGATAAAAGACGGAGAAGAAAACAAAATTTTTCAAAGATTTTATCGAGGCGAGCAGACAAGAGGTCAGGAAGGATGCGGAATTGGTTTATATCTTTCCAGAGAGATTGTTTTATTACAAAAAGGGATGATAAAAGCAAAACAAATGAATCCAGGGATGCTTATAGAGGTGAATCTTCCGATATAGACAATTCATATGCACCTTGTAAGAAGTTTGTAAGATGTACCATGTAAAATAGAGTATGGCTGAAAAAAAGTAGTATTTGCGAAGGGAGTTTACAGAAAAGATGGACATAATTAAAGCCATAAATCTTAAAAAATATTATACATCCGATACATATGAAGTGCGTGCTTTAGATGGTGTGTCACTAACAGTAGAAGAGGGCGAATTTATAGCAGTTGTCGGTACGTCTGGATGTGGAAAGACAACACTTATGAACATTTTGGGCGGTCTTGATACGCCGGATTTTGGAGGTGTCTGGATCAGAAATACAAGTTTAAAAGATCTTAACAAGGAAGAAAGAACGATATTCAGAAGAAGAAATATCGGATTTGTATTTCAGCAATATAATTTGATACCTTCTCTTAGCATACGCGAAAATATAGTTCTTCCGATGCGACTGGATGGTAAGAAAATCGATGTGGATTTTTTCAATGAAATTGTAGAAACACTTGGATTAAAAGATAAATTAGAACGTTTCCCATCAACACTGTCCGGTGGGCAGCAACAGCGAGTTTCCATAGCGCGGGCATTATTAACGAAACCGGCAATTGTCCTGGCGGATGAACCGACCGGAAATCTGGATTCTGTTACAAGTATGGAAGTTGTGGGATTACTAAAATCCTGTGCCGCAAGATTCCATCAGACGACATTGATCGTGACGCATCAAGAGGAAGTGGCACAGATGGCAGACAGAGTAATACGTATGTCTGATGGGAAAATCTATACAAGAAATAGTAATGATTGTTAGGAGGGCATCTATGTTTCATAAGAACATTCCAAATAACAATAAAGACATAATCCGATTTCTGGCTAAAAATTTTGCAGGCACAAAAAAGGTGAGAAATACGATTCTGTTTTGCTCGATCATAATCGGTATTGTTGCGATTACCATGGTATTCGGAATCTCTTTTGGAAAAATACAGGCAGAAGAAATAAGATTAACCAGAGAAAATGGAACTGCTTCTTCGGGCAGAATAGAAGATGGAACAGAAGAACAATATGCAAAATTAAAACAACTGGATTATATAAAACAAGTTGGGAAAAGTATTTTTGTAGGTGAAGCTACAGACATTTCTAAGAATAATGAAAAAACGATATGCAACGTAGTTTGGGCTGACTTGGAAAGCTGGAACTCTTTTTTGAAGCCTGCATATACCAATGTGATTGGAAGCTACCCTCAGGCGAAAGACGAAATCCTATTATCTGAGCGGTCATTGAAAAAACTTGGTATTTCTGAACCAGAACAAGGAATGGAAATAAACTTAGATGTATACAAAGGTGTGTTCGAACATTCGAAAGAAAAATTCAAACTATGTGGCTGGTATACGGACTATGGAAATGAATTGTCAATCGGATACATTTCACATGACAAAATTAATGAGTTGAGTCTGGAAAAAGGACCTTATACGTTACTTTTCAGTCAGAGTAATCATTTAAGCAGAAGCAAAACAGAAGAAAAATTATATCAGACATTGCCGATGAAGAGTGCAGAACAGAAGATATACGTTTCTGATACAGCACAATATACTGCCGTTTCTAAATTCGCAGGTGGATATGAGATGGTGATATTGGGAACGCTGGGCATTTTGTGCGGAATATATTTCCTTGTGTGCAATGTCCTTTGGATATCCATGAGTGAAGATATTCAAAATCTCGGACTGCTCCACACGATTGGAGCTACAGAAAGACAGATTACAAAAATATACCGGAAACAAATGAGGTCACTCATGTTAAAAGGTTCTGTCTTGGGAAGTTTGATCTCTGCACTGATTTTAGTCTTATTAATACCGGAACTATTAGGTTTCCATTTTTATCAGGAAATGGGAGGAAACACGATACTTTCCTTTTTCAGGCCGTGGATTCTTTTGATTTCTGTTCTGTTTGTAAATGGAATTCTGTGGATAGCATCGGAAGGTGTTATTAGAAAAATAACGAATCTGTCTTGTATCGAGAGTGTTGTATATGATGGAAATAAGTTTATATCAAAAATAAAACATCCTGTGGAAATGGTGTTGAAACGTTCTGAAATAGGAGAAATGTTTTATATTGCATGGGGAAATATAACACGACATAAAGCACGATTTATCATTACAAGCCTTTCCATATTTTTAGGAGTCCTGTCTTTTATTCTAATGAATGTACTTATAAATGGCTGTGATTATAAGCATCTTCTTGAAAAACGTCCTGATTTTTTGTTGGCAGGAGAGTTTAGCGAATTCGGGAAAAGCCAGGGATGTGGGGAAGAATATAAAACCAGAGAAATCGATGTTGATCCTTTATTGACACAGGGAGACGGTGTGGAACTGTTGTATGACAATGATTATGATGAATTTTCACCAATTTCTCGTAAGTTGGAGAAAAAACTACACAAGATAGATGGTATTGATTGGGAAAATTCAAATCTGATTGAAGGAGCTTATGTAACTACTGTTATGTCTAAGAAAGGAATTCGTCCTTATGACGAGGGGATTTCGGATCTTACAAATGACAATATGGTGGAAGGATTCAGTTGGGATACGGTACAGGTTTTAAATGAAAATCAAATCTTGTCGCTTAAGAAATACGTTCAGGATAATCAACTCAATATTGATGTGAAATCTTTGGAAGAAGGAAATGGCGTGCTGATTATACATGATCATATGCTGACTCCGGAACAGCAAAAACTTGCAGATGAAGCAATTAGTGAACCGGTATATTTTAAAACTTTGATTTCAAGGGAAGATGCGATTCGTAGAAAAGAACAAAGCAATTCCGAGAGTGAAGAGGAACAACAGAAAGACGAATTTCCTCAAAAGGAATCCGAAACATTTACTCTATGTGGTTATTTAGACAGGCAAAGTGATAATTTTCCAGAAATACATCAATCCTGGCATGGTAGAGAAGGCAGCTTATATTATTTTATCAGTGAGAAAGGCTTTCAAAAGATACCAACTGAGAAAAAGATATTAGCAATGGAATTAACTGCTGATCCGGAAAAAGAACCTTATGTGAAAACACAGATCAGCGAGCTGATATCCGAGGAAAATAAGAAACGATCCGAAATGACAGAAGTATCGATGGATGAAGGCACAGGCGAAGCAGGAGTTTTTGTTATCTGTAAATCAGACCTGATGCAGCAAAAAGAAACATATATGAGAGGAAATCGAATTCTCTTAGGTGCTATAAGCATCATATTATTCATTGCGGGATTGACCAATTATTGTAACGTCGTATTTACCGGGATGTACGCTCGGAGAAAAGAATTTGATATTATGAAAAGTATCGGGATGACGGATAAACAAATGAAATTAATGCTCTTTGGAGAAGGCAGTTATTATTTTATGTGTGTGATGGGATTGTTGTTTACTGCGGGAATGGCAGTCTTGGTTGGTGTGAAAATTTATATGGAAAATAAATTGTCATATTTTACATTTCATTGGCCGATTCAGACCGCAGTGTGTGTAATGTTATCATTTGCAGCTGTTAATATTTATGGCAACAGCAGGTTGCTTTTCAGACTGCAGATTTATCGATATGATAAGGATAACGGAGGTGATGATTATGGAAACGAAAAATATTATTTTGAAACTTCGTA
>OLRR01002111.1_pt1 | contig 11167 bp, 10 predicted proteins | sample 1671941 | NCBI WGS metagenome assembly OLRR01 (sample SAMEA3136628, study PRJEB25190) | human gut metagenome
GCGGGCGCATTTTTATGCAAAAATTTTTGGGTTTATCAGCAAATGGACACTCTCTGTCCAAGGCAAAGGCTATACTGAAAGAAACTCTGTAGGGGCCGATGCTCGTCATCGGCCCGCGGGTCATTTCTCGGCCTCATCCAGCAAGCAACAAACCTGCTCAATCAGCTCCGCTACATGGGCGGCCTGTGCGGGGGAGAGCCGCCGCATACGGTCGGTCACATGCTGGATAGCCGCAGCACTGTCGAGGTCTGTGTTCGGTTCAGTCAGCAAGAGTTCGGTAAGTGTAATACCCAGCCCATCGCAGATGCGTTGCAATGTGTTCAGTGTGGGACTGCGCATCCCGCGCTCCACATGGCCGAGAAAAGCTGGGTTCATATCGCAGGTGAGCGCAAGCGATTCTTGGCTTAGGCCTTGCTTGAGACGCAGATATTTGATTTTTGCGCCAACCTCGCGCGCAAGCTTGGTATTGTCAGCCATGAGGTGCTCTCCCTACTTTATGATAGTGTATATAAATAACTTTAATGGGATTTAGTAGGAATGACAATTTACAAAAGATAGTGAATATGCTATCATAAAGTATAGAACGAAATCGTGTGTGAAAACATATAACAAAAAAGTATAGAGGATTATTGTGCAATTTGCAAATTGAGATTTATTTCGGGGGGCATGATAATTTATATGGACGGAAAGCAAAAGTAAGTTGAAAGGGGTTTATAAATGTTTAACAATTCACTGAAAAAAGAAGCCCTGTCGATTCATGAGAAAGCGTTGAAAGAATATAATCAATCTTATCAAAGGATGACGGATTGGGCAGAAACACTTTATACACATCGTGTAGAAGCGGAAAACCAAATAAAGAAGATTGAACTCGTCATCAACAGCGTTGCCAATACTCCAAAAGAGTATGACACAAAGATGGGAAACGTCCGTCAACAGCTTATAAATTTTCGTAAAACGCGGGAATATGCACAAGAAGCCTATGACGCGGCAGCAAAGGCAGGAAAGAACATTGCTGGCGGTGCAGCGGCCGGATTGGGTGTGGCGGCTATGGCACCAACGGCACTGATGGGGATTGCAACGACATTCGGCACAGCGGCTACCGGAACGGCAATCAGTGCGTTGTCTGGCGCGGCGGCACAAAAAGCGGCTGTAGCATGGTTGGGACGCACTTTTGCGAGCTTTGCAGTTACAGGCGGAACCGCGGGAATGGCAGCGGGAAATGCTTTCCTTGCGCTTGCGGGGCCAGTTGGATGGGGAATTACAGCGGCAAGTACAGGAGTTTCGCTGATTACCATGACGAACAAGAACAAGGAAATTGCAGATAAAGCAGTCAGCGAAGCAAAAGAAATCATAAAAGCAAGAGGCTCACTTGATGAAAGCGCAACTAAAATTTTACATCTTTCTATGAGAACAACTGCAATCGCAAAGCAGCTGCCAATTGAAAGAATAGAGAGCTTTATGAATGCAGATTACAAAAATCTGAGCGGTGAGGACCAGTACTTTCTGGGACAAACGGTTGACCTTGTTGAAACACTTTCGGTTTTGTTGAATGAAACAGTCAGCTGATAAGGAAAAAGCGATGGATGCTGATGCAAAAGAGAGAATTGCGAAAAGTACGCAAGAACAGGCGGTGGCGGCTTGGACGCATTGGCTGAATGAGGAAGTACAGAAAAAAGTCGATGCAATGCTGGCAGAACAGGACGGAAACTTGGAAAAAGCGCTTGCAGAAATGCAGGAACTAAAAAAGTTTGTGTCTAACCCTGAACATATTTTGGGTGCCGTGCAGACGAAACACGGAGAGGTTGCCGAGCATGTTCAGGTAAATGTTTCAAATGCTAGAAATTATATGAAAGGGCTGGCGGCAGAATATACATTTGAGGGTGTCGGAAGAACGGCACCGGAAGATTATTTGAAAAACGGTGCACAGATACAGTCGAAATTTTACAACGGTGCAAAGCACACGATGGAGGCAGTAAAAGGGCATCTTGATAAGTACCCTGATTTTGTAAAAAATGGCGGAAGCTATGACATTCCGCAGGATCAGTATAATGCAATCGTTCGGGTGCTGAATTTGCAGAAGGAAAACCCATCATCTCTCAGTAAAGAACAATGGAGACTGGCAGAAGCGGCAAAGCAATTCCAACAGGATACAGGGCTGAACTTTGGAAGAGATGTTTCGCCGACGATTGCGGATTATTCGGATGTACAACTGGGGAAAATTGATGATACCATCCGAAAAGAAGAACAGTCTCTGCACAAAACAGACCAAGAAAAGCGTGCGGAAATTTATGAGCAGGGGAAACCGAACTTCAAGCAGGGCGCACAAGCGGCAGGTGTCGGTGCGGTGTTGGAGGGCGGAATGGCCTTCTGCCTTGAAATTGCGAGAAAGTGTAAGGAGGGTAAGAAACTTCAAAATTTTACAGAGGAAGATTGGTGCGAAATCGGTAAAAAGACCGGCTATGGAACCGTTAAGGGCGGCATTCGAGGTGCGGCGGTTTACCTGTTGTCCAACTTTACTGTTACGCCTGAAAATGTAGCGTCTGCTTATGTGACTGCTGTTTTTGGCGTTGGGGAGCAGCTGAACGCATACCGCACAGGAAAAATTACAAAAGAAGATTTCCTGATTAACAGTGAGACGCTCTGCCTAGATGTTACGGTAAGTGCGATTGCATCTATTGTGGGCCAGACGGTTATTCCGGTGCCTATATTGGGGGCACTGGTTGGTAATGTGGCAGGCGAGTATGTATATGAGATTTGCAAACAATACAACGCAGAGAAAGAACACGAACTTGTCAGCACATATAGACTGCAGATGGAAGAACTTGGAACGGAGATAAACCTACGGTGCATTGCGTTTGCCAACGAAGCTATGAAAAAGACGAAAGAGTTCGAATCGCTGGTGGACATAGCTTTTGATGAAGATGTGAATATCGCGTTTGAAGGCGCGATAAAGCTTGCCCAAAGTGCAGGTGTAAAGGAAGAAAAAATTCTGAAAACAAAGGCAGACATTGACGCATATTTCTTGAACTGAAAGGAAAACAATCATGGATTTGAATAAGGAATTAAAAGAGCTGGAACTGACAGAACTGAACGAAAAGGCAGAAAATGCGGTGGCGGTTGCTGTGGCCTCTACGGCAGTGACGGGTTTTGTACCTATCCCATTTGCCGATGCCCCGCTTTTGATTGCCCAGCAGGTAGGTCTGATGGCGTCGATTTGTGCCATTTATAAAATTGACATTGAAAAAGACGGCCTGAAAATGTTGGCAACTGCCGCCATCGGTGCAGGCGGGGCCGCGGTTGTGGGCAAGACACTGGCAACGAATCTGCTGAAAATGATTCCGGGCATTGGCACTGCGGCGGGTGGAGTGGTTTCCGGCGGTACAGCTGGTGTGGTGACGCTGGCAATGGGAAAAGCATTTATTGAAGTGTGCAAGATGGTTAAGGTCGGAAAATTGAGCGAGGCGGATTTGACATCTTCCAAGGGTACGGAACTTATGAAACAACAATTCCGTGAACAACTGACGAAAGCAAAGAAAAATTAAACGGAAAGCGGCATCGGTCAGGTGCCGCTTTTTATGTGGTGAGAATATTAGAAAGTGTTATGGAATACTGTGAAGATCAGAGTTTGCAAACTTTTTGTAAAATCCGCCAGAATTTTTTGCAAGTAACAACGCGAAGCATGTATAAAGCGCGGAAAATGTCGAAAATGTTGAAATTTTTGCCTTGCAGGGCTGATTTTATCCGTCTGCTGTGCTACAATATGAGTAAATGGGTTCTTGTGGTCTGCCACACTGCCCTGATGAAATAAGTAATACCAGATGGAAGTAAGGAGTACCTGTAATGGCTGAACAGAATCTTGGCCCGCGTGATTTCTTTGCCAAGGAGGATGCGATCGCCGATCTCGGTCTGATTGCCTGCCCCGGTGCAGAGGAGCTTTGCAAACTCGTAGACAGTCACCTTGTGCGCTGGGCGCGTGAGGTCGGCAATGATGAGGTCGATACCTTCATCATCCCCTGCGACTGCCCGCGTTTCCAGTCCGGTGATGCAAAAGGCCTTGTCAAGGCGTCCACCCGCGGTGACGACCTGTACATCTTCGTCGATCCGGGCAACTACAGCGTCACCTACAAGCTCTTCGGGTATGAGAACCACCTCTCCCCGGATGACCACTTCCAGAACCTGATGCGCATTATTCAGGCTGTCTCCGGCCGTGCCCACCGCATCAGCGTTATCATGCCCAGCCTGTACGGCGGCCGCCAGCATCGCCGCGTCAGCCGCGAGAGTCTGGACTGCGCCTTCTCCCTGCAGCAGCTGCGCGCGGTCGGCGTCAAGAACATCATCACCTTTGACGCCCATGACCCCCGCGTCATGAACGCCGTGCCCACCATGAGCTTCGACAATGTCATGCCCACCTATCAGGTGCTCAAGTGCCTGCTGCATCATGTGCCGGATGTCTCCTTCCACAAGGATAACTTCATGATCGTCTCTCCTGATGAGGGCGCCATGAACCGCAACATGTACTACTCCAGCGTGCTGGGCTGCAACCTCGGCATGTTCTACAAGCGCCGCGACTACAGCCGTGTGGTAAACGGCCGCAACCCCATCGTGGCGCATGAGTATCTGGGCGAGAGCGTTGAGGGCAAGGATGTCTTTATTGCTGACGACATCATCGCCTCCGGCGAGTCGATGCTCGACATCGGCTATGAGCTGAAGATGCGCGGTGCCCGCAACATCTTTACCTGCTGCACCTTCCCGCTCTTCACCGCCGGTCTGGAGAAGTTCGACAAGGCCTACAACGACGGCATCATCAAGGCTGTGCTGGGCACGAACCTGACCTACCGCAAGCCGGAACTGCTGGAGCGCGAGTGGTACTACGACGTGGATGTCTCCAAGTACACCGCCTACTTCATCGCCGCCATCAACCATGACAAGAGCGTTTCCTCCATCATCGACCCGATGACCAAGATCCGCACGCTGCTTGACAAGCATGGTATCCCCATGGGCGGCCAGCAGTAAGCGCAAAATAAACTCCGATTCGGTCCGCCTTGGCGGGCCGAATTTTGTTGCAGAACTACGGCGTTTTGTATATAATAACATAGAGCATTACCATGCGATTCCCGTCCGGTGGGCGGAGCGCCGCAGGATTGCTGCAGAATAAAATGCAGGGGAGAGATATTTATGCTGCCGATCGAACAGCTGCAGAATCTTATTCAGGGAAAAAAGGTTGCCTTTATCGGTGCGGGCGTCAGCCACAAGCGCTGCATCGAACAGTTTGTGGAGCTGGGCGCGCAGGTCACGCTCTGCGATCAGAAAAAGTCCCTTGAGGATTTTGGCGCGTATGCGGACACGCTGCGCCGCCTGCATGTCCGCCTGAGTCTGGGCGAGCATTATACTGACGGCTTTGCCGGGCAGGATATCATTATGCGCACACCGGGCTATGAGTATTACAAGCCCGAGCTGCAGGCGGCCCTGCAGGCCGGCACAAAGGTCACCAGCGAAGTTGAGCTTTTCTTTGAGCTTTGCCCCTGCGAGATCGTGGCCGTGACCGGCTCTGATGGCAAGACCACGACCACAACGCTGATCTCCAAGATGTTTGAGGCTGCCGGCCGCAAGGTGTTTCTCGGCGGCAACATCGGCGCTGCGCTGCTGCCCCAGCTGGCAGATGTGACCCCCGAGGCGGTCGCCGTTGTCGAACTGTCGAGCTTCCAGCTGATCAGCATGCGCGTCAGCCCCAAGGTGGCGGTTGTCACCAATGTGACCCCCAACCATCTGGACCACCATAAGGACATGCAGGAGTACATTGACGCCAAGCGGAACATCCTGCTGTGGCAGGTGCCGCCATGCCGCGCCGTGCTGGGCTTTGAAAATGAGATCTCGCGCGGTATGCAGAAGGACTGCAAGGGTGAGCAGGTCTGGTTTACCCGCCTGCATGACACAGACAAGGGCGCCTTCCTGCGGGAGAGCGATGACACCCTTTGCTATGCGGAGAACGGTGTCGTGACGCCGATCCTGCCCCGGGCCGAGGTCAAGCTGCGCGGCCTGCACAATGTCGAGAACCTGCTGGCCGCCATCGCTGCCGTCTGGGGCCGCGTGCCGGTCGAGGCCATGCGTCAGGTCGGCTCCACCTTCACCGGTGTAGAGCATCGCATTGAGCCGGTTCGCACGCTGGACGGCGTGACCTACTACAACGATTCCATCGCGTCCAGCCCGACGCGCACGATCGCCGGTCTGCGCAGCTTCAACCAGAAAATCATTCTGATCGCAGGTGGCTATGACAAGAAGATCCCCTATGAGCCGCTCGCGCCCGAGATCCTGGCCCATGTCAAGACACTGGTGCTGATGGGTGCCACCGGCCCCCGCATCGAGGCGGCTGTCCGCGGATGTGCGGGCTTTGACGAGAGCGCGCTGACCATCCTGCACGCGGACAGCATGCAGCACGCAGTCGAGCTGGCGCGCGGTGCCGCCCAACCCGGGGATGTGGTCAGCCTTTCGCCCGCATCTGCATCCTTTGATTTGTACCCGAATTTTGAGGTCAGAGGACGGGATTATAAGAATATCGTCAACAACCTGAAATGATGACGACAACCTGACTTGGCCCCCTCGCAGAGGGAGGTGAGAGGTCCCTCCATGATTCAATCCGTCTCCACTGCGGAACATAAAACCGAATATCTGCGCCGCCTGTCCGGCAAGCCTTACTTTGAGGCTGTCCTCGGCACGCATCTTCGGCTGTTCGGGCAGCACCCGGCCAGCGGGTGGGCCTTCTATCTGCTGCCCGGCACAGCGGTGCTGGAGCTGCGCGGCGGCAGTGCCGTGGTCTGCGGTGCGCTGCCCGGCGGCAGTGCAGGGGAGGACGCCCGCGAGGAACTGGCCGGCTTTCTGCGGTTTCTCTGCGCCGACCGGTTGCGCACCGAGCAGCCCCTTGCGTTGGCAGGCTGGCAACCCGCCGCACCACTGACCCTGTGGGAGTTGCCGCAGGGCTGCGCGTTGCCGCTGCCGCCTGCGTACCCGGCGGAGCTGGTGCGGGACACAGCGCCCTCTATGCTGCCGGTCAGCCGTCTGGTCTTTGCCGAGAATGACGCCGAGGCCGATGAGTTCTACTCTACGGCCTGTACGGCGCTGGCCCACGGCGTGGGGGTGTGCCATGCCCTGCTGCAGGACGGCCGCCCCGTCTGCACAGTTGGCTGCTATGAGCAGAGCAACACCGAAAGCTATATGGCGGCGGGCGTGACCGACCCGGCCTGGCGGGGCAGGGGACTGGCCCGGCGGCTGATCGTTGAGATGGCAAACACGCTGGCCGCCGAACGCACGGTGCGCTTTGCCTGTGAGCGGACGCTGTGCGGCTTTTATGAGCAGCTTGGATTTGTACAAAACGGCAAAATATACTATTATACTACAGATTGGAATATGCAATGATCGAACAATTCTACGACCTGCGCCCCGAGGTGCTGGCGCTGGACCGCAAGGCCCTTTCCCTCTGCCGTGAGCAGTTTGCTCATGTGGAGGAGATCCGCGACTACAACCAGCTCAAGATGCTGCGCGCCTTTACCGACAGCGGCGTTGAGGCACGGCACTTCTGGGGGTCGAGCGGCTATGGCGTCTGGGACGACAGCCGCAATAAGCTGGAGGAGGTCTTTGCCCGCTGCATGGGGGCGGAGGCAGCGCTCGTGCGCCCGCAGTTCATGAGCGGCACCCACACCCTGACGGTCGCGCTTTTCGGCCTGCTGCGCACGGGGGACACCCTGCTGGCTGCGACCGGCCGCCCCTACGACACGCTGGAGGGCGTGATCGGCATCGGCGAGGCGGGCAAGGGCTGCGGCACCCTGCGGGAGTACGGCGTCAGGTATGACGAGTGCCCGCTGCTGCCGGACTTCACCCCCGACTACGACCTGATTGCCGAGAAGGCCAAGACCGCCACGGTGGTGCATATCCAGCGCAGCCGCGGCTACACCCAGCGCAATGCGTTTGATCTGGACACCATCCGAAAGGTAGCCGACATCGCCCGCAAGGCCAACCCCAACGCAGTCATCTTTGTGGACAACTGCTATGGTGAGTTCACCCAGACTGCGGAGCCGGTCGCCTTCGGCGCAGATATTATGGCGGGCAGCTTCATCAAAAACCCGGGCGGCGGCATCACCCCGACCGGCGGCTACATTGCAGGCCGCCGCGATTTGGTGGAAAAGTGCAGCCACCGCTTCACCGCGCCCGGCATCGGCGGCGATCTGGGCTGCACGCAGGACAGTCTGCGGGATACCTTCCTCGGCTTCTACTACGCCCCGGGCGTTGTCTGCGAGGCACTGAAAACGGCGATCTACGCCCAGTGCCTGCTGGAGCTGGCGGGCGTCAACCCCGTGCCGCGCTACATGGCCGACCACAATGACATTGTCACCTGCTTTGACTCGGGCAGTGCCGCCGCGCTGACCGGCTTCTGCGCGGGCATCCAGCACAACAGCCCGGTGGACAGCTTTGCCAGCCCCGAGCCCGCCGATGAGCCGGGCTACACCGACAAGGTCGTCATGGCCAGCGGCAGCTTTACCGAGGGCAGCACGATCGAGATCTCCTGCGATGGTCCGCTGCGCGCGCCCTACACCTGCTATCTGCAGGGCGGCGTCAACTTTACCGCCGGCCGCGCCGCCGTCCTCAACGCCGTGCAGAACGCGTTTTTCGCGGAGTAAGAAAAAAAGGCTTCCCCCCTTGGGGGAAGCTGTCAGCGGCCCCGCCCGCTGACTGATGAGGGGCAGGTTTGCCATTATAACCCATAAACGGGAAACCACGGCAAACTCGCCCCTCATCCGGCCCTGCGGGGCCACCTTCCCCCCCTCTGGGGGGAAGGCTTTGGAGTAAAAAAGCTCCCGCGTATCCAACGATACGCGGGAGTTTTTTTAAAATCCTGATTTTTAGTGCTTCACAAAGTCACGCACAAGCGCCTGCAGCAGGTCATCACGGTCGATGCGGCGGATGATGGCGCGGGCGTTCTTGTAGGTCGTGATGTAGGTCGGGTCCTCCGACAGAATGTAGCCGACAAGCTGATTGATGGGGTTGTAGCCCTTCTCCTCCAGCGCACGGTACACCTGCAGCACCGCCTGCTTGATCTCCATATCACGGTCATCACGGATGGAAAATACAGCGGTAGGCTCAGAGATCGGCATGTCAAAACTCCCCCTTGTAAGATATTACTAGCTTTATTATACTCAATATGCGTCAAATTTGCAATACGGAAACCGAGAAATTTTATACAGAAATCCAACAGATGTGGGCTGTCTGCGCGGACAGACTTTTGCATTTTGCAGCAGAATGTGCTATAATACTCACAAAATGTCCGTAAAGGAGATACAGCCATGAAGTTTTCCGAGATGCCCTATCAGCGCCCCGATCTGGACGCGGTAAAGCAGCAGTTCGCTGACCTCTGCGCGCGGTTCAAGGCCGCCGAAAGCTACGCCGAGGCGCGCGCGGTATTCCTCGAGGAGGAAAAGCTCAACAAGCATGTCGATACGCAGGCCCAGCTTGCGAGTGTGCGCAACACGATCGATACCCGCGACACCTTCTACGACAAGGAGATGAATTTCTGGAACGAGGCGGCGCCCCAGCTGCAGGAGTGCCAGAACGCATGGAGCCGCGCCATGCTCGATTCGCCGTTCCGCGCGGATTTTGCCGCTGAGTACGGCGACCTGATGTTTGTCAACGCTGAGATCGCCGACAAGGCCTTTTCACCTGCGATCCTTGACGAGATGGCGCAGGAGAACAAGCTCTGCACCGACTACGGCAAGCTGATCGCCAGCGCCCAGATCCCCTTTGAGGGCGGCGTCTACACGCTGAGCCAGCTTTCCCCGTTCAAGAATGACCCCGATGATGCCCGCCGTCTGGCTGCATGGAAGGCAGAGGGCGCATGGTATAAGGAGCATCAGGCCGAGTTTGACGGTATTTATGACAAGCTCGTCCACCTGCGCGATACGATGGGCAAAAAGCTTGGGTATGAGGGCTACACGACCTTAGGCTACTACCGCATGGGCCGCAACTGCTACACCAAGGCAGATATTGAAAAGTTCCGCGCGGCCGTTGTCAAATATCTGGTGCCGCTGGCGGACAGCATCTACCGGGAGCAGGCCCGCCGCCTTGGCAAGCAGTACCCGATGAACATGGCGGACAACGCCCTGATGTTCCGCAGCGGCAACCCCAAGCCGGCGGGCGATGCCGATGCGATCCTGCGGCAGGGCAAAAAATTCTATGAGGAGCTTTCCCCCGAGACCGGCGAGTTCTTCAACAAAATGCTGGACGATGAGCTGATGGATGTACTGTCCACCCCCGGCAAGGCGGGCGGCGGCTACTGCACCGGTCTGGGCGATTATGAGATGCCCTTCATCTTTGCCAACTTCAACGGCACCCAGCACGATGTGGAGGTCGTGACCCATGAGGCCGGCCATGCCTTTGCCGCCTATATGAACCGCGACCGCATCCCGTACTCCTATGTATGGCCCAGCATGGAGGCCTGCGAGGTCCACTCGATGTCGATGGAGTTCTTCGCGTGGCCGTGGGCGGACGGCTTCTTCGGAGAGGATGCCCGCAAGTTCCGCTACAGCCATCTGGCCGGGGCGCTGACCTTCATTCCCTACGGCACGATGGTCGATCACTTCCAGCACATTGTCTATGAGAAGCCCGACATGACCCCGGAGGAGCGCCATGCTGAGTGGAAAAAGCTGGCTGCCATCTACCAGCCGTGGATGCGTCTGGACGGCGAGATCCCGTTCTACGGTGCAGGTGAGTACTGGCAGCGCCAGATGCATATCTACCAGAGCCCCTTCTACTATATCGACTACTGTCTGGCGCAGACCGTCAGCCTGCAGTTCTGGGCGATGCTGCAGAAGGGCTGCGCCGATGCGTGGGCGCACTATATGGCCTACACAAAGCAGGGCGGCAGCCGCACCTTTACCGAGCTGCTGAACCATGCCGGGCTGACCACCCCCTTTGAGGAGAGCTGCCTGCGCGGTGTCTGCGAGGCCGCCAAGCAGTGGCTGGACGGCTATGACCTGACGGGGCTTGTCTGATGGCGGGGCGCAAAAATAAGCACGCCTACCTCGATGATTTTGAAAAGGATCTGAACGGCAACTACCAGTACCGCGGCGCACATTACCGCTATGCGGGGACGCCCTCCCGCGGCAGGGCGCTGGCCGTGCTG
>OLRR01002113.1_pt1 | contig 11164 bp, 16 predicted proteins | sample 1671941 | NCBI WGS metagenome assembly OLRR01 (sample SAMEA3136628, study PRJEB25190) | human gut metagenome
CCGCATAATGCGACTCCGAGATTCATAGCATAAATCAATATTACGATATATTCATTGTATCACTAAACGAGGGTGATGCTGACAGTTGGTTCTTAGGTTACATGGTGAATACCGCAAACAACGATTGCGCGGGAAGCCATGTCTCACCTGATCGGGTCGAGCCCTGCGGTCTCTCCTTTCCGATCATGCAAGCCATGTCAAACCAACAGAGATCATGTGCGGTATTCACCATGTAACCTAACCTTCTCCCATCGGCTCTCATTGCATACAAAAACACGCCCTATCGTCATCATAGAGCGTGTTTTTTCTAACTTAGGTCTTCTTCTACTGCGTGCTTGTAATACTCTTCAGAGCTTAATTTGCGCGGTGCAATGACAACTTTTACCTCGAAGTGTCTACCAAGCAGATCATAATGTGTATCACTACAGCGAAGCCTTACGACAGTAGGGCGAGTGATATCCTTAAACACTGAATTCTTAGGTAGATATCCGACTTTGACGGCAATCATTGAAGTAGGATGTCTATGTCTCTTGGTTACAAACTTAAGATATACCTCTACTTTACCAGAAGTAGGATTAGGTACTAGTATACCCTCAGCATTCTCGCATAAATAGATGCAGCCATTGTCGTTCTCATGTATGAGTTCATGACCGGCAATCTGCCAGCAATGATCATAGAGCTTGTCTAGTTTCTTGCAGTCTTTGCCTAATTCATCTGCAGTGCCGATGACGTCTTCAGTGTTAGTAAGCCAGGGTAAAATTTTCATGTGTTGACCTCCGTTAGTTTTGAGGAGATGATCAATGATCATCAGTGATTTCGTAGAGTAAAAGATAAATGTGAATTTAGAAAAATTATGAATGTCGTTTGGTTTTATGGTTGGGGCGTAGTGAAGCGGAGACGCGACTTGGCTCGAAAGAGCTAGACGGAAGACGCGCCCCGCGCGGCTGAAGAGCTCTTGAGAGACAGAGCGCCGACAAGCTGAACGGAGCCCCAACCATAAGAACTTACGCAATGCGGACTACTTGTCCTGCGTAGATTCTGTCTGTATGCATTGCACGATTTAATACAAGTAAATCGTTAATCGGAATTCCATGCCTGCGTGAGATGGAATACCAGGAGTCGCCTGGTTGAGCCACGTACTCGGTATCAACTAATGACAGCTGATAGCCATCATCAGTGTAGTAGCCGTAAAAATCATAGGCGAGAACTTCCACGTCATTTTCGAGTTCAGCCTTGTAAATCCATGTACCAGCTACATTGATGCCAGGACTGCTGGCACCAGGTGTACAGTTGATGATTGTTAAATTAATCATCCTAGGTAATTTATCTAGATCATAGAGCTTATCATCCAGATCTCGTTTAAAAAAAGCTAGATCAATACAGCTCCGATCGTGGTAGTTAGACATTAGGTCCATAATCTGCACGATTTTACTTTCACGATCTTTGACGTATTTATCACTGTTTACCAGGATAGTCACCTTAGTAGTGGCGCCATATCCCAGCTTAGCAAGCCTTTTAGTCAAAGTGGTTACATCGGAAATAGGGTCGTATAAATCTGTAATCATGTATGCATGTGTGGTCAAACCAGCCTGGCGAGCTAGGTTGGTATGGATTACTGCATATTTAAAATACTCATGACCTGACGAGTGCATGCAAATGCTGACAGCATTGATGCCTACTTTACGCAGATTTTCGTAGTATTCAATTTTGGCTGGCGTGAGCGATGAGCAAAAGGCCAACCTTGGATATTCATTTTTTGTAATCATGCGGTTAATTCCTTTCGTACATATTGGTTAATTGCGTCTTTATGCTTCTGTGACAGGCGTTTAGAACCTTTCACTAAGATTGATCTTAGCCAAGCTAGATCGCCGCCTTGAGCCTTAACAACGGCTGCTATGGTTGGAGAAATCTGCTGATCAAGCCAATTAGTCATGTCTTCGATCGTCTTAGCTTCTTTCTCAATCGTTAAGCTGAGTTTACTCACGTTTGATAAAAGTTCGTCCCACCAGCCAATGGTTTTCCATCTTGCTTTATTGGAATCATTACTTGGAATCAAAAATCTAAGATATTGATTTAAGGTTCCTCGCACAACGTGACCAAGCGGTAGCTTGGAATTCACGATGTAGTTAGCGAGTTTCTTAGCTCGATCTTTACGATAAACGATCTCCAATCTTGTCCAAGTCCGTAGAATGTCGATCTCAGCATCAGAGTTGGCTTTACGTTCCAATGTCTTGTCATAAATTCGACAGAAGAGGTCGCTTGCCTGGGAACCGAAGTACATCGTCCGACCAAGGAATTCATTTGTTGATGTTTGTCTCGAATTAACTTCGTCCCATTTACTCCAGCGTGAGGTGAATTCACCATTCATCGCTGCTGTGTGAATGCGATCGTAATTGATAATTTTTGATTCGTAATCATCAATCGCTAGATCGATTCTGGAAAAATTAACCTTTTTCTGCTTATGCAGTTTTTGTATTAAAAACACTAGATCATGATTTACGGAATATTGTTTGCAACCTTGTCCGGTAATCATCACATGGACGCCGCTTTTCATATTTACCTTTACATCGGCATCGGTTTTATCATTAGTGGATGTATACATGATAAAAATACTACCGTCTTGCCACTTTGATTGGTTGTGATATCCGAATCTCCCTTTGTTCAATGGTGAAAAATTATCCCATTTGAGCTCCATTAGCTTCATCACTTCTGGCATTTGTGCTTCAAGCACTGTAAACTCAAGCCAGTCAACGATTACAGATAGTTTTTTCATTTTTATGTTCTACTTTCATGTATTTATTACCCCCCTATTAGTAGAGGGGGGTGATACAAGCGGGAGAGCTTTTTCTTCCGCTCGCCGCTAAGGCAGGCAAAACAATTTCTTGTTTTGCGTTAAATAGCTTGTTAAGAAATAAAATGCTGTCAATTCCTTAATCCTCAAGGCTTTCAGCCTCTCCGGTTACCATTGACAGCATGAAAAAGTAATAGCTGGCTTAAGCAGCTACTGTAGATCTGTTAGGATCATGCAAAAAGTGAATTGAATTAACGATAATAGTGTGGTGATATCTAATTCTCTTAGTATCATCATCCATTGATGTTGAAACCTGTAAACGGCCGTGGGTCAACACTTGGCGTCCCTTACCACAATGTTGAACAATTGCACCAGCAAGCTTATCAAAAGCTACGCATCTGATGAAATCTGCTTCATCGCGATTGTTTGCGCGCGGTACAGCAACAGTGAACCATGCGTAATCGCGGCCACTAGTGCTCTTTCTCAATTCTGGTGCATCAGTAAGTCTTCCAAGTAATTTAATATCGTTCATTCTCGTTCTCCTTAAATATTCTTTCTATAATCTATAAATTAATTTTTGGTGTGATGTCACTGACATCAACAAGCGCTGATTGCGCGTAATGTGCCGTCATACCAAGGCTTTTATGCCCCAGCAAAAACTGAACAGTCGTGAGCGGCACACCTTGCTCTGTTAAAAGAGCGGCAAATGTATGTCGCAATAAGTGGCAGTGAAAATTAATCCCGGTTTGCTTTGCAAATTCAGTAGCATAGCCCTGGAGGGTACGCTTCGATAATCTGAAAAGCGGTCTGGTATCAACCTCAAGCTCCGCACGGTATTTCCAAATTACTTTTGCTGCTTGTTCGTCGATAACCGGAATACATCTATCACTGTGCCACTTTGCATTCCTGATATTGATGTAAACTGCCTTGCCTCGTAAGGCAACGTCATCAATTTTCAGGTTTGCGGCTTCAGCCACACGGCATCCTGTGCCCAGCATCGCATAAAAAGCTGCTCGGGCGTTGGGTTGCAGGGTGTCGATGTAAGCTTTAAAAATTCTTAGCTCTTCATTGCTTAATCGTCTAATCCTTTGTGCGTGTGTGTTTTTGGGATAGTCGTCCGGATCAACTATCACTTCTTGCATGTAGCCTTTTCGCACAGCCCATAAGCAGAATATCCTAAAAGCAGATAGTTTTCCTCTGATTGTCGAAATTTTCTGCCACTTTTGCGAAAGTGTAGCAATATAACCGGACACATCCACCTTATTTGTATTTTGTATTAGCAAATTATTATCGTCTAAATACGCAGCTATATCCTTTAAACGATAGCGATAAGTGTCCAAACTGCTCTCAGTCTTGCCTTCGGCCCGCATGTCGTCTAGAAACTCTTCAATCAATTTTTCCATTCAAAAATCCTCAATGCGCAAATATAGAAATCTGTCGTGTATAATTTTTTAGTTTTTGCCTGCTGGGCGAATGACCTCGGATAGCTTAACAACGGCATTTGTAAGCCCATCGAGCTTGTTTTCTATGCGCATTATAAGCAAAATCGCAATGGCCACGCCTGCGGCTTGGTCTAAAATCATCTTTAATACGTCCATTTAGCCTCCTATTTCTGGATTATCTCTCCTAGGTTGCTAGCGCAGACTTTGCATAAATCAAGGCTTCCGGTTAACATCGTTGGGCTTTCAGCATGTTTTACGTCCAATCGATAGTTAACGTCTTTAACCTTTTTGCATAATTCGCATTTGCGGTAAACCGGTTGAGCATAACCCGTAATTACTAGGTATTCCTTCATTGTTTTTCCTCGTTTAAATTAAAAAAGGGGAAGGGAACTTAATCCCTTCCCCTCGAAAAAACCTCTACTAATAGTTAATTATTCAGCATCCTTAGCTTCAGCTTCATCATTAAATACTGGAGTAACAGTACGTTCGATGTAGTTAGCTGAAACTGGAGTTACGTATAAAACAGTTCCATCTTTCTTAAAGACATTAGAACCTGCGATCTTTTGCATAGCATCCTTTACCTTGTCTGCTGGCAAGTTTTCTAAAGCATTAGCAAGAGTAATTGAAGTTGACTTATCTTTAGCATCCTTAAAGTTAAGTCTGAGTGATTTGGTTGTAGTAGTCATATCCTAATTCCTTCTTTCTATTTATTATTCAGCTGATTCAACAACACGGCGTCTTTGAATCAAGATAGTATCGTCAAGACTGTCGTCTTGTAAGCCTGCAATAGCTTGACCAACAACGGTAAGCGCATCAGCACTGGCGTCTTTATCAACGTTTGCGTAAGTCTTGTTCTTAAGACCGCTCTTGTAGCGCTTGTTACCAAAAGTAAACTGTACTGATTGTTCAGTTAATTCGTATTTCATGTAAAAATCTCTCCTTATATGTAGTTTTTGTTTCTATGAAGATATATGATTAATGGCTTGCGAAAGCATCAAAAAAAAGCAATGATGCTTTCTCGACTTCTTTCTCGATCGATTCATCATTGCTTAATTTCGTTTCTTAAATAATTTATGTCTTTCTTGATGTACTAATAGTATAACGGATAGTTATAGTTAATGCAATACTATAATTAAAATGAATAGAGCTATTTTCTAAATAATTTGCTGATCCAACTCTTGTGTTTTTCTTCAGCTTTTTCTGTTTGCTTTTCATCATCAAAAGTGTTCGGAGTCACATTTTTCTTTTCTTCTACTTTTGCAGAATGAGTAAGCTGAGGTTTATCTGCAAGATTTAATTTTTGTGCCTGGTCAGCTAATTGATTAGCAACTCTTATTTGATCATCTTTAACCTTTAATTGACTTTTCAGCAGTTCAATTTCGTCTGTGAGTGCACTAATGCGTGCATCTTTTTCTGCAATAAGCTCATCTGTCTTATCTTGCTTAGATTCTTTACTTTGCTTGCTACTATGCGATTTCTTAAACTTATCCAAGACCTGTGCATCGTATAAAGGTGCATTGCCTTGCATCTGTGCATTTTTAATTTTTTGCTTATCTAACCAACGAGTAACCGTAGATCGATTATATCCTGTAATCTTTGCTATATCAGCAACAGTGTACATCTTTTTAGACATTATTATCCCTCTATTTTTGCATTAATGCGCATCAATGCCCGCACTAATTCCATTCAGATTGTAATTTTTCTCGTTTTTCAATTACTTTTTCTGCATAATCCGCAAACATGCGCTTAAATGCACCGAACAGATAATTCTCAGTGTTAAAGTCAGTTCCGTTATCTGACATTCTGCGCATTGCATTCAATACTCTTCGAAGAGTATTAGTAATTTCGTTTTGTAACTTATCTGTTCCAATTCCTAATTCTTTGAGTGCTTTTAGCTCTTCTGGATCTTGTTGTTGATTCCCATCAATTCTGAGGATATATTCAGCGTTTTTAACGCCTTTTTTATCTAACTGGGTCAATACACTATTTCTAGCATTTAAAATGATTCTGACCACTCTATTGAGTTCCTGTGGAGTTCTAACCCACATAGCTAGTAAATTAAGTGCTTTAGAGTTGAGAATTACTTTATCGTTAGTATCAGTTTGAGTGTAATATTCTTTAGCATGTTTAACCAGATCTTTGTTTTGCTCGTTAATTTCTTTGGTCGAATATTCTTTTGATGAAAAATCTAATTGAGTATCTTTATGTATCTTATTAGTATCTAGATTATTATTTTCTAGATATAGGGAAATATTTTCCTTTCCGCGTGGCTGTAAGGCTGAGGCCTCGTTTTTCGGAGAGGAAATATTTTCCTTTCCGCGTGGCTGTAAGGCTGAAGGCACTTGTGCCGGAGAGGAAATATTTTCCTTTCCGCGTGGCTGTAAGGCTAAGGCCTCTTCTTGGATCATATTGTTGTAAACCTCTTCTGCAGATAGTATTGGTTTAAGCAAATATAATCTGCTAGGAAGGTTTTGCTTGATCTTATTGTCAAAACCCATTTTCTTAATGTAAAGAAGTCTGTGAGTCACTAATTCTTTCTTAACGGACGTAATAGTTCGTTCAGTGACGTTTAGCATATCTGCTAATGTCTTATTAGTGAAAATAAAATAAATATTGCCGTCTGCATCAAACCAATGATTCTTGATAGAGTAGCGATTGCGGTCCTTTAATAGTGCATAAGCAATGCGTGCATTGTTGCTCAAATCCTTGTATTTTTCGTTTGTAAAGAGCCACTGAGGCAGTTGATAATACTTCTCAGTGTAAACTTCATTGACGTTGTAGAATCCGTTTGTTGGCATAATAAAAAGCCCTCCTATAATCTGCTACGAAAAAGCACACTCATAGAAGAGCTTGTTAATATCTTTATTTTCAAGTTATAACTTTGCACTATATCATTTTTTGGGATATAATACATTACGAATTGAAGAAAAAAAGATCAAAGCAACTTCTTGTCGGCCAAAACAGCGAAGGTGCTTTTTTCGTATACTTTTTTATTTACTCATATATTATAACAGATATATGGTAAATAAAAAGTGGCTCTCACGTACTGAATTTATACCTTATCTTTTATATGCCATAAAATGATTTAAGTGTAATAATCAGGATTTTTAGGTACAGGTTTTGACCAGAAACGAAGTACGGTCCAACCCTTTTTTTCTAAATCAGTATTCACTTGCTTATCATGTTTCATATTGTATTCAATTTTCTTTATCCAATAATCTCGATTACGTTTAAGTCGCGGTTTTCTATGTTCCCAATCGTAGCCGTGCCAAAACTCACTATCAATAAATACTGCTATTTTATACTTGGTAATAGTTATATCAGGTTTACTCGGTAATTCTTTATAATTAGTTCTATTTCGTGCCATAACGTTTACGAATAATTAATTCATCCTTGCCATTTTTAGAATGAACTTTGGCCATTTGTTTGCTTTTTTCTGGTGTTGTTTCGAATTTGTATTTCATGATAAATACCTCAAGTGTATTATAAAATATGAGCATAAAAGATATTAGGAATGAGATGAGCTAATGAGTGCAATAGAGAATGCAATTCAGTGCATGCACAAGTATCATGAATGTTATAAAAATGGGAATGATGAGGATTCTGAAGCAATTGAAAAAAGCATAAATGCACTGCCTGAATCTCAAAGAAATTTTGTTTTATTGACAACTCAAATGGATAACTGGACTAATATTTATCCGGTAGCACATGTGCTTAGTGATAAATATTCATTAGCCGACTTATTAATGGCATATCATTTATATCTTAAAGAGAAAAACAATGTAGGGAATAAAGCTGATGTAATTGCTGAAGCTGATAGATTTTATTATGAGTAGATTTACTGGTAAAACCACTCGTGAGAGAAGTAAATTAATGTCTAAGGTTCATAGTACTGGCGGAAAAGCTGAGGTAGAAGTTCGAAAGCAACTATATAAGCAAGGCATTAGATATAGGAAGAACTATAAGAAACTTCCTGGTAGTCCAGATATAGCTATAACTAAATACAAGATAGCTGTGTTTATTGATGGAGAGTTTTGGCATGGCTATAACTGGAAAGTTAAACGAACCCGGATTAAGCGGAATAGAGATTATTGGATTAAGAAAATAGAACGTAATATAAATAGGGATTCCGCACAAAATCAAGAACTTCATAATATGGGGTGGACGGTTTTACGTTTTTGGTATCATGATGTGACTAAAAATCCCGACTACGTGATTCAAACAATTTTATATTATGTCCGTTGCACGGAGGAAGACCCCGAAGGTACGAAAGGTAGTTTTTTTAGATCAGGTGGGGGTAGTCTAGTGTAATTCAAAAAACCTATGGCTTTGAGTCATAGGTTTTTATTTCTATTTATAATTTTCAAGGAATTGCATTACAGGTCGCGCAATCTTTTCGGCAAGTAAGACAGGAACAGCATTACCGATTTGCTTATATTTTTCATTGAGGCGATTGGCTAAACTTACATTATCTTTACCGCCATCCGAGAATTCAAACCAATCTGGGAATGTTTGAATTCTAGCACATTCTTTTACAGATAATCTTCTGTTTAAATCACCTTGGAATTCCCATTTATCTCTTCCAATCTTTACCATAGGCTTTCCGCCGGGATATTGAGGTGCTTGTCTTGCTGAAGCTTGAATAGTAAATGATACATCGTCCCATGACTTTTTTCTGTTACGGGACATGTAGATGGAACTATAAGTACCTTCGAAGTAATCTGCTGGATGTTCAGGTAAATCAGAGATAGCTTCTTTTAAAGTAATGTATGGCTTGTCAGTGTCAGGTCCATTAGTAGGTTCAGGTACAGTGTATTGGAATTTATCAGCGATATCATTTCTAACGCCTACTAGAAATACACGTTCACGTGATTGAGGTACACCATAATCCTTAGCATTAACCAGGTTAGCAGTTACTTTATAGCCTGCTGCTGAGAAGTCTTCCTTCATTTGAGATAGGACTTTACCACCAGCCATGGTCATAAGACCTTTTACATTTTCTGCAATAAAGATTTTTGGAGTGGAATCCATTAAGGCTCTGATGTAGTGGATGTATAAGAAATTACGTGGATCATCCAAGAGTCGAGGCCCAGCTACACTAAATCCAGGGCAAGGGAATCCGCCAAGAACTAGATCAGCTTTGGGGAAAGAGATTACTTTTCTAACGTCACGAGTATCTTTTACATAATTACCTGAGAAGTTGTCTTTATAAGTTGCATTAGCGGAAGCAAATAAATCATTGGAATATATGACGTTTGTGGAGTCTAATAATTTGGATAATTCTCTTCTATTTTGAAATGCTGTATAGGTTTTATCTACTCCATGTTTTGCTGATGCTGCAGCTATTTCTACACCTAAATCTAAACCACCTGCACCACTAAAAAGAGATAATACGTTAATTTTGCTATCATCATACAGAGCGGAAGCCTTATCATATAGTTCTTTATCTAGCTTTACGTTTTCTTCTGTTTTATTATTCTCTATTTTCTCTTTTTCTTCTTCAATTTTGGCGAATAGGATTTTCTTAACCTTCTCCGCTGAAAAAGTTAAAGATGATTCGAATTTCTTCAACTGTACTCCCTCCGGTATTTTTGCTAGTATGTCCTTAAAACAGCATTGTAGCATTAATGAACTGGAAAGGCCAGTATTTTATATTAAAGAAGGTAGGGCTATTGGCAAATACAGAAAGCGGTAAGGCGTTTGAATACGCATGTTTGCTAGCAATTTATGACTTTTATAAGGAAAAGGAAGTCCCAGTAGAGATAATAGAATCTCCCCAGTTAGAAACTGCTAAATCATATTTTGATGCATTAAGTGACCATGGCAAAAATGATCTTCTTGCAGGCGAAGCTGCCATTAAATTAATCAACTTATTAGAGCCTAAATTGGATCATTATGCTGATAATAGTGTATTAAAGCTAACACTACAAACAGATTCTAATGGTCAAAAAGGTGATGTCAGAGACATACTTTGTATAAGAAATGATAGTAAGAGGAAGAGCTGGGAATTAGGGATCTCATGTAAGCATAATCACTTTGCTTTGAAGCACTCGCGAATTTCACCTACGATTGATTTTGGAAAAGAATGGTTAGGTAAACAATGTAGTTCGGAATATATGGAAAAGGTTGGTAAGATTTTTGCTAATTTAAAGCCATATGTTAAGGAAAAATGGGATAAAGTGAGCGACAAGGTAGATAAAGTCGATGATGTATATAAACCTCTATTGAAGGCTTTTATGGATGAATTGACCAGGTTAGATGAGGAGTACCCTGGTGAAATAGCTCCTGCATTGGTTAATTACCTTATAGGAGAGAAAGATTTCTATAAAGTCATATCAGTAGAGAAAAAGCATATAACATTAATAACCCCTGTAAACTTACATGATTCTTTGAACGAGAGATACAAAGATCATAGATCTATGTTTTCAATCGAAAAGCCTAAATTGCCATCAGTGATCTATCATATTGGATTTAAAAAGGTACTAGATAAGAAGACAAATGCAATAAACCAATCCGATAATACTATTATTGTTACTTGTGATGAAGGTTGGTCATTCTCTTTACGGATACATAATGCAAGTAGTAAAGTGGAAAATTCTATGAAATTCGATATTGAATCTGTATCTACTCCAGAGAGTATTAGGTCATTTATAGCACCTTGGAATGTATAAGACAAATTGGTATAATTGTGAATGTTTTTAAAAAACAGAAAAGAGAATCCCGTAATACCGGGGTTCTCTTTTTGTATACGGCCGAAATTTCACAAGCATCATTTTTGGGTCGATTTTAGCTCTTGGGGGACGCGCGTTTTCGCAACTTTACATAATGGTACTTATCCGCAGCCGGATTGGTATAGCTGAAAAGAACAAAAAAGAGCCGCATAATGCGACTCCGAGATTCATAGCATAAATCAATATTACGATATATTCAT
>OLRR01002119.1_pt1 | contig 11141 bp, 9 predicted proteins | sample 1671941 | NCBI WGS metagenome assembly OLRR01 (sample SAMEA3136628, study PRJEB25190) | human gut metagenome
CTTGCGCACCGTCTTGGGCTCGATGCCGTGCTCCTCGTTGTAGGCCATCTGGATGTCGCGGCGCCGGCGCGTCTCGTCGATAGCCCGGCGCATAGAATCGGTGATGCGGTCGGCGTACATGATGACCTGGCCGGACACGTTGCGGGCCGCGCGGCCTATGGTCTGGATGAGCGAGCGGTGGTTGCGCAGAAAGCCCTCCTTGTCGGCATCCAGGATGGCCACGAGCGACACCTCGGGCAAGTCGAGTCCCTCGCGCAGAAGGTTGATGCCCACGAGCACGTCGAACTCGCCGCGGCGCAGATCGCGCAGGATCTCCGTACGCTCCAGGGTGGCGATGTCCGAGTGCATGTAGCGCGCCTTCACGCCCTGATCCAGCAAATGGTCGGTCAAATCCTCAGCCATCTTCTTCGTGAGCGTCGTGATGAGCACGCGCTCGTTTCGCGCGGCCCGCTCCTTCGCCTCGTCGATGATATCGTCGATCTGGCTGGCGCTCGTGCGCACGACGATCTCCGGATCCAAAAGGCCCGTCGGGCGGATGACCTGGTCCACCTTCGCCTGGCTCACGCGCTCCTCGTAATCGCCCGGCGTGGCCGATACGTAGATGAACTGCGGAATGCGCTCCTCGAACTCGTCGAAGCGCAAAGGGCGGTTGTCCAGGCAGCTGGGCAGGCGGAAGCCGTGCTCGGCCAGGGTGATCTTGCGGGAGCGGTCGCCCTCGTGCATGCCGCGGATCTGCGGCACCGTGACGTGGGACTCGTCGATGATGCAGAGGAAGTCCTTCGGGAAGTAGTCGATGAGCGTGTAGGGCGGCTCGCCCGGCGCGCGCCCGTCCAGATGGCGCGAGTAGTTCTCGATGCCCGTGCAAAAGCCCATGGTCTCGAGCATCTCGAGATCGTACGACGTGCGCTGCTCAAGGCGCTGCGCCTCGAGAAGCTTGCCGTTTTCCTTGAGCTCGCCAAGGCGCTGGCGCAGCTCGTCAGAGATGGACACGAGCGCCTTTTCGACGCTCGGACGGCTCGTCACGTAGTGCGAGGCGGGCCAGATGGGCACCGAGCGGTAGGTCATGACCTCCTCGCCCGTCACGCGATTGACCTGCGTGATCGACTCGATCTCGTCGCCAAAGAACTCGATGCGCAGCATGTCGTCCATATACGGCGGGAACACGTCCACCACATCGCCGCGCACGCGGAACGTGCCGCGCTCGAGCTCGTAGTCGTTGCGGTCGTACTGCATCTCGATGAGCTTGTAGATGAAGTCGTCGCGGTCCATGGGCACGTCGCAGTCGAGGAAAACCGACATGTCGGCGTAGTTCTGCGGCGAGCCGATGCCGTAGATGCAGCTCACGCTCGCGACGATGATGACGTCCTTGCGCGTCAGGAGCGCCGCAGTGGCTGCATGGCGCATTTTCTCGACTTCCTCGTTGATGGAGGAATCCTTCTCGATGTAGGTATCGGTCTGGGGGACGTAGGCTTCGGGCTGGTAGTAATCATAGTAGCTCACGAAGTAGTTGACCGCATTGTCCGGGAAGAACTCACGCAGCTCGCTTGCCAGCTGGGCTGCCAAGGTCTTGTTGGGCGCGAGCACGAGAGTGGGCATCTGCACCTTCTCGATGACCTTTGCCATCGTGAAGGTCTTCCCCGATCCCGTTACGCCGAGCAGCGTCTGGTAGCGCAGGCCGTCTTCGACGCCCTTCGCGAGCTTCTCGACCGCCTGCGGCTGATCGCCCGCCATGTCGTACGGGGCCACAACGTGAAAGGCGTTGCCGGCCTCGCGCCGTCCGTCGATAAGAGATGCCTGCGCCTCATCCATTGCGCTACCTCGATCCTGCCGCGTCGATCTTGTTCATACGGTCTTCCCACCATGCATCAGCCCAAGCACGCAAATCGTCTTCCGTGCCGCTGTTGTCGCAGATGGTGTCGGCGATGGCATCGCGCTCGGCGTCGGTCGGCTGGACTTGCAGACGCCTGAGCGCATCAGCGGGATTCATCCCGCGCGCGACGGCACGCTGCAACCGCACGTCGCTTGGGACGTTGACGGCGATGATCTCGTCCGCGAGCTGCGCGAATTCGGGCACCTCGGTGAGAAGCGGCACCTCCACGACCAAGACTTTGGAACTCGAGCACGGCACGCAGTGAACGTCGAGCAGGTAGTCGTTCGTCATCGCCATGATGTAGGGAAACGTAATGGCGTTGAGGTCTTTCGTGGACCGCTCGTCGCTGAACGCCTCTTCGGCGAGCTTGCTGCGGATGACCATGCCCGAGTCGTCGAGGATGTCGTCGCCAAAGCGGTCGGCCAAGTCGGCAATCATGTTCTCGTTGCTCTCGAGCAGCCCACGGTAGATTTCGTCGAGGTTCATGGACATGGCGCCGTGCTCGCAGATGAGCTTGCACAGCGTAGACTTGCCCGACCCCAAACCGCCGGTCACCATCACCGTGTACATTGCCTGTTACCTCCAGGGATCTTCGGACGGTTCCTCTGCCTCGCTGCGGTTGAGCGCGTCCATGAAATCGGAATACGGGTCATAGCCGTCATCGTCTTCGGCTTCGGCACGAAAATCGCCCGGCAGCTGCCCGCTCGCTTTGCTCGAGCGACGGGCGGCCTTCTCGCGGCGCTTGCGCGCACGCAGCAATGCAGCCTTGCCCGCCTCGGACATGCCCGCAAACTCGTCGATCTGTGATTGGTCTTGTTCCATGGGCCAGAAGCATACCGCAAACCGCATCGCGTAAACGGGCAAGATGGGGCTAGGGCGCCCGGCCGTCATCGCGGTTGCCCAATGGCCGTTTGGCATGCCGGGCCGCTTATGGCGGAAATCGCGCCACCGCGGATGCCCAATGGGCGTTTGGCGCGGCATGCCGCCAATGGCGGCGCGTCGTGGCGGCAAATCAGCCAATGGACGTTTGGCACGCCATGCAGCCAATGGCAGTTTGGCATGACGCCAAACAATCGGCGAAATGGGGAATCTTAGTACGCGATGGTGCCGCCACCGAGAACGAGATCATCTGAATACAGCACGACGTCTTGGCCTTCGACCAAACCGGACATGGTCTCGTTGATGAGAGCCGCAACTCCATCGGCGGTCGGAGTAATCTTGACGGGAACGGAATGCCCATCTGCGGTAAAGCGCGCGCGACATGAGCGTTTCTTGGAAAGCGGCTCAACGGAAGTCCAGTGCACGTTCTTGAGCTGGCACATTTCAAACGATGCCAAGTTTCTGGGGCCGACGAGAAGCTCGTTTCGTTCGACGTCTTTGGTGATGACGAACCTGCCATCGACTTCTTGCCCCGGCTCATACCGGTGCAGCCCTTCGTGCGTGCCCACCTTCTTGGCATCCACGAGACTGACGATGCTCCCCGACGTGGGCACGATGCCGCCCTCGCCCTCGAGCCAATCGGCAAAGCTGCCGTCCCCGAAAAAGCACGGCGCGCCCTGCCCGTCTTCTACCGGCGCAAACTGCATGACTCCATGCTGCATGGCCATACGGCGCACGACGCCCTTGTGGATATCTGCCAGCGGGAAGATCAAACGTGAGAGCTGCTCTTGCGTAAGGCGGTACAACAGGTAGGTCTGGTCCTTGTGCTTGTCGAACGGCACACGGAGCTGATAGTCGAGCAACCCGACGCCAAACTCCTCGTCTGTGGTGATGCGTGCGTAGTGACCGGTCGCCACTTTGTCGCAGCCGTATTCTCGTGCGCACTCGAACAGCGCGGGAATCTTCAAACCCGGCGTGCAGATCGAGCACGGAAACGGATAGCGCCCCGCCTCGATGCCGGCAAGTGTCTGAGCCTTGACTTCGGTTGCAAAACGCTCCGTCAAATCGACGACGTGATGCTCGATGCCGAGCGTCTCGGCCACATCTTTGGCATGTTCGATTTTCTTCTGGATTGACGGAGCGTCGTGAAAGAGAAGCGTGACGCCCACCACTTGGTAGCCGTCACGCTTTAACAACCAGGCGGAGAGCGACGAATCGACTCCGCCTGTCATTCCGAGCAATACCTTGGGGGCATCCTCAGGCAAGTTGTTTACTCCTCGGAAGCCTCAGCCTTGGCATCTGCAGCCGGCTTGGCAGCCTGCTCCTCTTCCGGCTTCTCGAGCTCGGTAACCTCGATCTCGACGCCCAGGGTAGCAGCAGCTTCCTTCATGGACAGCGAGATACGACGACGGTCGAGGTCGACGTCCATGACCTTCACCTGGACGGTGTCGCCAACGTTGCAGACCTGGCTCGGGATGTCGACGTGACGCGGTGCCATCTCGGAGATGTGGACGAGGCCCTCGATGCCGTCACCCAGCTCGACGAATGCGCCGAACGGAACGAGCTTGGTAACCTTGCCCTCGATGATCGCGCCAACGGGGTAGTTCTTGACGAGCGTGCGCCACGGATCCTCGGTGGTCTGCTTGAGACCGAGGGAGATGCGCTCGCGGTTGAGGTCGACGTCGAGAACCTCGACCTCGACTTCCTGGCCAACCTTGACGATCTCGGACGGATGGTTGACATGGCTCCAAGAGAGCTCGGAGATGTGAACCAGGCCGTCGATGCCGCCGAGGTCGACAAATGCGCCGAAGTCGACGATGGAGGAAACGACGCCCTTGAGGCGCATGCCCTTGGTGAGCTTGGCCAGAACCTCGGCGCGCTCTGCCTTGCGGCCCTCTTCGAGGACGACGCGGCGGGACAGGACGACGTTGTTGCGGTTGCGGTCCATCTCGATGACGCGGGCCTCGAGGGTGGTGCCCATATAGGTGCTGAGGTCCTTGACACGACGGAGGTCGACGAGAGATGCCGGCAGGAAGCCGCGCAGGCCGATGTCGAGAATGAGGCCGCCCTTGACGACTTCGATGACCTCGCCCTCGACGTTCTCGCCGTTGTTGAACTTCTCCTCGACGCTGATCCAGGCGCGCTCGTACTCGGCGCGTTTCTTGGAGAGGATCAGACGGCCGTCCTTGTCCTCCTTCTGGAGAACGAGAGCCTCGATGGAGTCGCCCAGCTTGACGACCTCGGAGGGGTCGACGTCCTTGCGGATGGAGAGCTCGCGGACGGGGATGACGCCTTCGGACTTGAACCCGATGTCGAGCAGAACCTCGTCGCGATCGATCTTGACGATGGTGCCGGTGACGAGATCGCCCTCGTCAAACGGGTTGATGGTGCCATCGATCAGCTGGTTGAGCTCCTCATCGGAAGGAACGTCGGTCATGTCGATGACGGAAGGATTCTTGATTTCGCTCAAGAGGTCCCCTTTCTTTGGGACCCGCGCGAATAAGTAGTCGTAGTTATACTTATACTCGAGGGCCAATAGATGCATCACGGTGCGGCCTATTCCGCACACGGTAAGATATTGTACATGAATCCCCCTCGATGCCCGCGGCGAGATTTGTGGATTTTGATCCGATTCCCCACCCCGTGATCGCGCACGAAAAACGGCCGCGCCCGGGCACGTTGCCCAGACGCGGCCGCCGTCGTCCCAGCTGCTTATGCGAAAGCCTACAGCGCGCTGTCGCCGCGCTCGCCCGTGCGGATCCTCACGGCCTCTTCGACCGGCGAGACGAAGATCTTGCCATCGCCCACCTGGCCGGTCCTGCAGGTCCTGCACACGATGTCGATGACGTCTTCCACCATGTCGTCGTTCGCACTTGATCTTGGGCAAGATGTTCATGATGACCTCGTTGCCGCGGAAGTACTCCTTCCATCCCGACTGGTTGCCGCAGCCGTGGACAGAGCTGACGGTCATGCCGCCGATCTGGCTCGCGAGAACCGCGTCTTTCAAAGGCTCGAGAAAATCAGGACGGATAATTGCCTGTACTCGTTTCATAGTCGCCCCTCCTAGTCCATGCCGTCAAACGCAGGATACGCGTCTTCGCCGTGTACTGCGATGTCCATGCCGCGTGCCTCTTCCTCTTCGCTCACGCGCAGGCTGCCATGGAAGCAGGCCTTGACGATGAGACCGATGACGAGCGTCGCGACAGCCACGAAGACGATCGTGATGAGGATACCGGAGATCTGGCTGAGCAGCAGGCTCGGGTCGCCGGTGTAGAGCAGTCCACCGTAGTCAGTCCACGACAGGCTCGGCACGCAGAAGATACCCGTGAGAATGCCTCCGACGATGCCGCCGATGCCGTGGCAGCCAAACGCGTCGAGCGCGTCGTCGTAACCGAGCTTCGCCTTGAGCTTGGCGATGGCGAAATAGCAGATGGGGCTCACGATGAGGCCCATGACGAGCGCTGCCCAGGGCTCAACGAAGCCCGCGGCCGGGGTGATGACGACCAGGCCGGCGACCAGGCCGGTGACGGCACCGACGAGCGTGGAGTGCTTGGTCGAGATCTTATCGACGATCATCCAGGAGATCATCGCGGCGCCAGAGGCGACGAGCGTGTTGACCATGGCGAGCGCAGCTACGCCATCATCGAGCGCCAACGCGGAGCCGCCGTTGAAGCCCATCCAGCCGAACCACAGCAACGCGGCGCCGATAGCGGCGAGCGGCGTGTTGTGGGCGCGGTAGTTGGCGTTGCCGTAGCCGCGGCGCTTGCCGCAGAGCAGCGCGAGCACGAGGCCGGTAACACCAGAGGAGATGTGGACGACGTCGCCGCCGGCAAAGTCGAGCGCGCCAATCGTGCCGCCGATGAGGCCACCGCCCCAGACCATGTGCGCGAGCGGGCCGTAGACGACGATGACCCACACGGAGAGGATGGCCGCGATAGCGCCGAACTTGATACGACCAGAGACGGAGCCGACGATGATGCCGACCGTGATGCAGCAAAACGCGCCTTGGAACAGCACGAACGCCATATCGGGAAGTCCCTCGACGCGGGTCTCGATTGCAGCGGTCATATCAGTGCCCGCCAAGAACAGCTGATCGAAACCGCCAATGATCTGGCCGATGAAATCGCCCGAGTCGGTTGGGAACTGATACCCGAAGGCGATCGAATACCCCAAGATGACCCAGATCACCGAGCAGACCCCGATTGCGAGAAACGCCATGATGATCGTGTTGCCGACGTTTTTCTTGCGCGACAGGCCGCCGTAGAAAAACGCCACGCCAGGTGTCATGAACAGCACCATCGACGCGCAGATGAGAATGAAGACCGTCAATGCAGTATCCATGCGCATCCTCCTTGATATGCGTAACGAATAGGACGGTCTCTATTCTTGACCTGGGGATGCGGAGACAGGTTAAGCACGTGTTACAAACGATTAAGCCTTTGTTTCGAGAATATTTTCATTTTGTTTCGGCGTTGTTCTCACGCTCGACACGCACCATGAGAAGCCACTCGTCCACCAGCGTCTCGAAAGAAAGCGCCTCGACGACGCTATCGCTTCGGACGCTTCGCAAGATGGCGTCGCCGCCGTCGATGCCCACGATGCGGCGCATCGCCGTCCCGCGTTTGAGCCGCACGAGTGCGCCATCGACGACGACGTCGTCATACGTGAGCGGGACCAGGTCGTAGGCGACGCCTTGCCACATCTCACATTTACCTCGCGTTTCAGGCAATCGCGCGTCCATCGAGGGGAGCAATGCCGTAAAACGCGAGGTAATCCGAATAGCTAATGCGCAATCGCCCAGTTGGGGCCGGTCTGGATATCGGCAGTGAGCGGAACCGAAAGCTCGACGACGTTGTCCATGACGTCTCTCACGAGCTCGGTCAGGCGCTCGACCTCGTCGTTGGGGCACTCGAAATCGAGCTCGTCGTGCACCTGGATGACCATGCGGGACTTGAGCCCCTCGGCGCGCAGGCGCTGTTCGACGCGAATCATCGCGAGTTTGATGATGTCGGCGGCGCTCCCCTGCATGGGATGGTTCATTGCCGTGCGCTCGCCGAAGTGGCGCATGTTGGCATTTGATGAGTTGAGCTCGGGGATATGGCGCTTGCGCCCGAACATCGTGACGGCATATCCCGTCTCGTGCGCTTCGGCGACCGTGCGGTCCAGATACTCGCGCACGCCTGGGTACGCGCGGTAGTAGCGGTCGATCATCTCCTGGGCCTCGGCCATGGGAATGTGCAGCGACTGCCCGAGCCCGAATGCCTGCTGGCCGTAGACGATGCCGAAGTTGACGGCCTTCGCGTGGCTGCGCATCTCCGGGGTCACCTCCTCGACCGGCACGCCGAACACGCGTGCTGCGGTCTGGGCGTGGAAATCCTCCCCGCTTCTGAATGCCGCGATAAGCCCTTCGTCTTCTGAAAGGTGCGCGAGGAGACGCAACTCGATCTGCGAGTAGTCGGCGCTCAGGAACACGCCGTTTTCCGGTGCGACGAACGCCGTGCGGATGCGGCGCCCGAGCTCGGTGCGCACGGGGATGTTCTGCAGGTTGGGGTTCGAGCTCGACAGCCGGCCCGTCGTGGTAACCGTCTGGTTGAAGCTCGTGTGAATCCTGCCGTCGTTGGCGTTGATGAGCTGCGGCAAGGCATCGAGGTAGGTCGACTTGAGCTTGGCCAGCTCGCGGTACTCGATGACCTTGGCGGGGACGGGATGGTCGTCTTTGAGCTTCTCGAGGACTTTCTCGTTGGTCGACCAGCCGTTCTTGTTCTTCTTGGACTTGCGCGAATCGAGCCCCAGCACGTCGAACAGGATGTGCCCGAGCTGCTTGGGCGAGTTGATGTTGAAATCCTCTCCCGCCAGCTCGATGATCTGGTCGTGGAGCTGCTGGATGCGCCCTTCGATGCTGTCCGAGATCTGCTCGAGCACGTCCGTGTCGATGTGCACGCCCACATGTTCCATCTGGGTGAGCACGGGAAGCAGCGGCATCTCGATGTCGGTGAACACGCTGTAGCTCTTGTCGGACTTGAGGCGCTGCTCGAGCACGTCGACGAGCGCCGCGCACACGGCCGCCTCGAACTGCCCCGAGCTCGGAGAGCCCTCGCCGGCAGGTGCAGGCAGAAGCAGGTACTTTTCCGCAAGTTCCGTTGCCGAGTAGCTCTTGCCCGACTCAAGCAGGTAGGCAGCGACCCCGCAGTCGAACAGCCGCGCGCCGTCGATGTTGTCGAAGCTGTAGCCGTGCTGCGTGCCGACGGGAAACACCTCGCGCAGCACGTGCTTGATGTCTGCCGCGGCGAGCTTGCCGGAATCGAGGAGCTGGGACACGAGCGGGGCGGCCTTTTCGAGCTCCACCTGGGCGAGCCCCGCGCCGTCCGAGAACACGAGGTTGTACGTGTTGTCGAACAGCGACAGCTCCGTCGGCTCGTCGATGGCGACCGCCACCCAGCGCCCGCCGTTGATGGCGGCGTTCACGAACTGCGCCGCGTCTCTCGAGACGTGGTAGCTCAGCTTGACCTGCGGCTCTGCGGCGGCAGCGACGGCCTTCCCCTCGTCGCCGAGCAGGTCGAGGACGCTCCTGAGATGACGGTTGAAGTGCAGTGCCCCAAAGGCCTCGGTGACCTTATCCGGCTCGAAGTTGGGAAACGCCAGCCCGTCCAGATCGAGCTCGAAGTCGAGGTCGCGCACGATGGTTGCGATCTTGCGCGAGAGAAACGCGAGGTCCTTGTTGTCGCGCACCTTCTCGAGCTGCTTGCCCTTGAGGTCGTCGAGATGCTCATAGAGCCCCTCGATGCTGCCGTACTTCTGCAGGAACTTGGACGCCGTCTTGGGACCGACGCCCGGCACGCCGGGTATGTTGTCGGCGCTGTCGCCCATGAGCCCGAGGTAGTCGGGAATCTGCTGCGGCGTGACGCCGTACTTTTCCTCGACGCCGGCTGGGTTGTAGATGACAACGTCGGTGATGCCCTTTTTCGTGTTGACGATAGAGGTGAGCTCACTTGCCAGCTGGCAGGCATCCTTATCGCCCGTGACGAGAAGCGTCCGGTCCCCACGGGCCTCGTCGCGCGCCGCCACGGTACCGAGGATGTCGTCGCCTTCCCAGCCCGGCACCTTGACCACGGGAATGTTCATGGCCTCAAGCAACGACTCCACGAGCGGGAACTGCACGCGCAGGGCCTCGTCCATGGGCGGACGCTGCGCCTTGTACTGCTCCATGGCCTCGATGCGGAACTTGGGCTTTCCGGCATCGAACGCGCACACGATGCCGTCGGGGCGCTCTATCTCGATAAACTTGAGCAGCATGGACATGAAACCGAACGCCGCGTTTGTGGGCGTGCCGTCGGGCGTGTTCATGGGCGTTTGTACGGCATGGTAGGCACGGTGCATGAGCGAGTTTCCGTCGATGACGGCGATTTTGCGATTGGCCATAAGGAAAGACCCTCCGAGACGATCAAGTAGTTGTCCCTATCATACCCGACTCCTGCCATGGCTTCTTGGCAGCGAACCCAGGGGGTTCGAGTATGATAGGCCGCATGGTACAGCAGACAAGCGACACGAAACGGCCCTTCGACTTTGGCGAGGTCTCGGAGGCGACCCGCCACTCCATGCAGGGCAACAAGCGGCGCGACACCAAGCCCGAGTTCGTCGTGCGGCACATGCTGCGCGAGTTCGGATGGACGGGCTACCGCCTGGACTGGAAGAAGTGCAAGGGACACCCCGACATCGCCTACCCGGGGCGCAAGATCGCCATCTTCGTCAACGGCTGCTTCTGGCACCACCACGAGGGTTGCCGCTACGCCACGACCCCCAAGAAGAACGTCGAGTACTGGAACGCGAAGTTCGAGCGCAACAGGGCACGCGACGCCGAGACGGCAGAGACGCTCGAGGCACAAGGTTGGAACGTCGTCGTTATCTGGGAATGCGAGCTGAAAAAGGACAAGCTCGAGCAGACACGCGAACGGCTTCACGACGCCCTCGAATACGCCTTCACGACGATAGATTCCCCAACGCCCGAAAACCCGCTGCAAGCGCCCAGCGCTCGCAACGACGCCTGCCGGCACTAGGCTGGCCGAGAACCTAGGAAAGCCCCAGCCATATCGCGAACTTGGGCGCATAGCCCATGATGAAGATGATCACTCCCAGGATGGGGATGCCATACGAGCACCAGATGCGCGCCTTGCGCGGGAACTTGATGCCCTCGCCCGCATCCGCCTCCTTGATGAAGTTGTCCCAGCCCCATCCCAGCTTGGTGCAGCAGAACACCGCGAAGATCAGGCCGCCGAGCGGCAGGATGTTGTTGGAGACGATGAAGTCCTCGATGGACTGGATGTCGCCGATGCCGGGGACGACGAGCCCGCTCCACACGTTGAAGCCGAGCACGCACGGGATGCTGAGCAGCGCG
>OLRR01002130.1_pt1 | contig 11065 bp, 10 predicted proteins | sample 1671941 | NCBI WGS metagenome assembly OLRR01 (sample SAMEA3136628, study PRJEB25190) | human gut metagenome
CCCGTTGACGTCGGCGCCTACCTTACCGACGAAGGCGGCGCGAACGCCGAGCCGCGCAGCTCCCACAGCCACATTCGCCGGAGCTCCACCCGGGTTGCGTTCGAACAGCCGCCTCCCGTCGGAGGCTTCGCCCGCATCGGTGAAATCGACGAGCAGCTCGCCGAGCGCGGTGACGCCTATCTCCTCCGCGCCGCACGGCGAGTCTGCCAGAGCGTGGGCGTGCGCGGATGCCCGCCTGCCTGCCCCGGTGCCTTTTGACAGAGCACCTGCTGCCCTAGCGCCTCGCACGAGCGCATCGCGCAACCCCTGCGCACTCGCCTGTGTCTCCACGATTCCCCCCCTATTCCCATCTGCTCAGCAGCGTCGCAGTTCAAAGCGCTGGCAGGCGCACATGCGGTCACCGCGCCACAACGCGCCTTAACGTGGCGTATCCGTTGCGCCATGATAGCGTTTTGCGCGTCACGCCGGCCAGGGACCGCCGGTCGTGCACGTTCGCCACAGCATACGTCGGATCGGCCCATCGCGCGAACGACTGCAGCGCATTCACGGCACGCGCTACGAACGAGCATTGGGAGCTCCCCTGCATATCATCACGGACTTCTCCCGCTCCCTCGCTTCCCGTCTGGGCGTTCTCGCCTTCCATGGTGTCCCTTTCTTCCTCTGTTCCCATGGATGCGGGATATCTGCAGCCGCGCACTCCATGCGCGAACCGCTCGCGAATCGAGTGGAACGGCTCCGGATTCGATGCGAATCCGCCGTGCGGTGGAGATAGGAAAGAATCAAGAGGAGGGAGAAGATAACCAGTTGCGCAAGAGCGATACCAACCGGCCAAGTTGCTCGCGCCGCAGGGGAACCTATGCTCCCGCCACAACGAAACCTATGCTCCCGCTGTGGCGATCGTTGAAAAGCAGAGGCTTCTGGAGAAGGGCACCAACTCCGGGTTTCGCGCGCTTTTTGACTTGCGAGAAAAACTTTTGGTGGTCAAATGGTGGTCACGAAGGTGGTCGCAAAAAACTGGCCTGTTTTCGCAGGTCAGGCTTGGTGTTTTGGTCGCGGGGGCTGGATTTGAACCAACGACCTTTCGGGTTATAAGACGTGTCGCATCACGCCTCGGTTATCTTTCGGCTCTCGCTCGGTCAATCTTGCGAATGCCCTTTAGACTCGAAGCCTTCCTCCTCTCGCCGGCATCCGCCAGAACGGGCAAGCTCGATGCGAAGTGGAGGATCATCGTGAACGAGGAGGTCGACCCAGACATATGATGCGCCGGACCGACATAACTCAATCTCGGCAGTGAGACCTGATGTGAGCGTGCTCGAACTGCTCAGATTGTGAGTCGTGGAGCGAAACGGCGCTCCACCTCGCGGCTAACGCGCGGCGATCCTGCGGATGCCCTCAAGGCTCGAGGCCTCCTCGAGCACCACGATCAGGTCGGAGGCCTGGTAGAAGGCGCCGCGCTTCGCGTTGCCCATCTTCGCGAGGATGCCCCGCTCGCAAGCCGTCTCAATCAGGTTGCGGGCTGCCCGGTCGGTGATGCCGAGATGCGATGCCACGTAGGCGACGTCGACGACCGGCTGCTCGACGAGGAGCGCGGGAAGCCGGTGCGACGCGGAGCCCGTGCGGTCCGTGTTGGCAGCAGCCCAGTTGTCGAGGACCTCTTTCACGTCGGACGCGATGCGCGACCCGATGACCGCGGCGAGCTCGAGCGCGTCCGCGAGGCACTCGATTATTGGCTCGATTGCACCTGCGTGATAAGCATCAAGCGCGTCCATATACCTGTCGACGTCGTGCAGGAGTCCGGCTGACACAGGCAGCATCGTATGCAAGAGCACCTCGTCGCGGGCGAGCATGCGGTGCAGCAGCGTGCGGCCCGTGCGCCCGTTGCCGTCCGTGAAGGGGTGGATGGTCTCGAACTGCGCGTGGAATACGGCGGCCTTCGCAATGGGCGGGATGTCCTCGCGCATGCCGAATGCCACGAGATCCTCCAGACACGGCCTTACGCGGTTTGCATGCGGGGGCACGAACGTGGCCCCGTGAGGGCTGTAGGGGGAACCGCCTATCCAGACCTGCTCGTCGCGCAAGCCCTTCACCTCTCGCGTTCCCTTCATGAGCACGTCATGGATGGCGCAGATCGAATCTATGTCGATCTCGCCGCTCTGCCCAAGCGCTTCTCGCATCGCGGCAACGTTGTCCGCGATGAGCAGCGCGTTTGCCGGCGCCTTGCCGCTGAGCTCGGCGAGTGCGACGTTGCGCACGCTCGAGGTGAGTCGCTCGATCTGCGAGCTCGACGAAGACTCGCTGCGGAGCAGGAGCGCGGGAAGGGAGTAGCCGCGTGCCTCCTGCGCGGTATCGAAGCGCGCGAGGGAGACCTCTACTTCGGCGAGACGCTGCGCTAGCGGCGAGGGAATCTCCACGGGGAGCGAGGCGATGCTGGCGGGGACCGCTGCCTCGTATGTCGGCAGGATCTTGCGCCTCCGGCTCTTGGGGATGAGCGCCAGCTCGTCGGGATCCCGTTCCCAAGCGCATGCCTCGTATGTGATGCCCGGCCACATCGCAGCTCCTCGGTATTCGGTGCGATTCCATTTGCTCTTACGGAATTGAATTGTAATTAACTTCCGTTATTAGCGCAAAGAAGGCAGTGACGACGCAGCGAAGAGGAAGTGCCGGATGCCGACCATCCGCTAGGATTCGCTATGTTCATCGACCACGGAATCCGCATATCCGAGGGCGTCTCCGGGCGGATTGAGGGCGTCCGCCCGGAGCACCTCTGCGGCGCCGCGGGGTAAACTTTTTCGGCCGAAAAATTCCCTCGCAATAAAAAATCCCTGACCGTTTTACCAGTTCAGGCGATTAGCTTTGGCCGCGGGGGCTGGATTTGAACCAACGACCTTTCGGTTTGTGAGGACAGTCTTGCGACCCGACACTGTTAGTCACTAGTAGCCATTAGTGCTTTGAACAGTCGTTTCTTGATGACGAAGGTTTCCGCTGGGTGACGTTGGATGACACTGGTTTTTCGCCGAATGTCTCCAATTTGTCTCCACCAGCAAGGCCGTCCTCGACGCCATGCGCGCCGGCTTCGAGCAGCTGTCGCCTGAGCTTCGCAGCAAACTGCTCGACATGCTCTGCCAGTCTGGAGTTGAGAGTCCCGAATGGTGGTGGGACATCCTCGTCGGCGAGGGTGACCCGCTGTATCGGGAGCTTGGGTCCATCTAAGGAGAGTGAATCCAAGAAGCTACGACAACGCCCCTCTCGCGATGAAAACGGGAAAGACGCTGCGCCGGGCGGCTTTATGGCAGAAACATCCTATGCTTGGCCGCAAGATCGACCCCCATTTCGTCCATGAGGGAACGAGCCCGGTCCTGGCCTGCTATCGCCTGCTCGAGTCGCTCGGCGTACCAGAGGCTGTCGTTGACGACCTCGATGCGCAAGCCGATTTCGGCAACCTGGTAGTAGTGCAGCGCGAGCACCGGGTCGTAGGGGGTGTCCCACTCCTTGTTGCTGGAGTCGATGACTAGCTCTGCCAAGCGGAACGCCACGTTGGCTTTGGCGCCGATGAGGTCGCCACAGTTGTCGTAGCACTTCTTGTACAGCTTGTAGGCGGTGCGCAGGTCCCTCTCCACCACGCGGGCGCGGAAATAGGCATCGCCGACCTTGTAAATCGCCTCGGGGAAGTCTCCGAGAGCCATCACCTTAGCGAACTGCTTGAACGAAGCCTCGTAGTCCGGCTCGCCTAGGTGCCCGTACTCGTAGAGATAGCCCAGGTTAATCATGGATTGCCGGTCGCCCTTTGACTCGCAGAAGCGGTACAGGCGTGCTGCCTCCTGCGCGTCTTTCTCAACGAAGCGCCCTATCTGGTGCAGGAAGCCCAGCCACCGGGCGGCGTCCACGTTCTCCCACGCGTCCACGCACCAGCGCAGGCCGAGCACGAGTACGCGTCCGAACTCCGGCGAGTCGGCGTATTTGGGAACGTAGTCGGAATCCTCTTCGAGATGCAGGGCGAAGAACCAGTCGTCTTCCTCGTTGAGGATGTCATCTGCGTAGTTCGAACACACCTCCGCAACCTCGCCATCATCGGCGAACACGAACCTCTCTGGGTCATCACGATCGTATGCCGCCACTTTCGGCAGCCACTCGTATTCCTCTGCCGAGAAGTACTCCTCGGGCTTCGGTTTCATCTTCTTCGCCGCGATATCCATAGTCGCATCCTCTTCTTGTCACAGCCACTTATCTACGAACGCCCCACACCACTCTCCACTCTCGAAGCTCTCGTTATCTAGCAGCCGGGCGCATCCTTCCAGTTCTTGCTTCATGCCCTCGTACTTGTCCATCGCTTCGTCATGGTCGCTTGCGAAGGCCGTGTGTACCATGAGGCCGTAGACGCCACAGGTTATGGCGTAGGGCGTATGCCCGCCTTCTTCCAGCGTGATGCGGCATATGCCGGGAATCTCCTCATCCTTGACAATCCATCCGTCCTCGCTGCCCTTCTCGCTTTCGGACTCGTAGGGGAGCCATGCGTACGGGTCGGCTTCGGGCGAGCAGACCGTGCCGATGAAGAGCGGCTGCCTCGTGCGCGACACGATGACGCAGACGAAAGGCCTGTCCAGTACGATGACTCGCGGCTTCGGCGGTTCCCGCAACTCGGGCATGGTTCCGGCAAAGGCGACCATCGCGAAGTACGCCCCCGCCTCGATGCCGTCCTCGTCGACAGCGATCCTCGCACCGTGGACGTAGCTTGCTGGCGTCCCGGCCTGGCCCGTCATGGGCACCAGGTCAGGCATCTCGGCCGTGGCGAACCCCGCCCGAGCGAGCGTCATGTTCATGTCATCAACCGTCGTCTCACATGCGAACTTCGGCACGTAAAGCTCGACGTCGACGACCTCTCCACTAAAGTCCCTCACCGCCTCCAGCAGGGAGCCATCGGCGATCAGGTCGGCAAGCGCCGTCCCCTCGTCCGGCAGCGCGAACACCATGGAGGCGCCGTTCGAAAGCGAATAGCCCACGACCACGCCGAAATCCTCATCCAAGACGGGCATGTCGGCCTCCGTCGTCATGAAGTCGGCATCGACGTCACCGCCCTCGGCATGGAAGGCGTGTCGCTTGGTAGCGCGATTGCCGAACTCGTTTGCCCAGGCGTCCTTGAGGTATAGCGCGCTTGCCACGCACGCAAGCGCGTCAGCATTCAGGTCGATGGCCGGGGCAAGCAGACCCTTGGTCTTCTCGGATATCCACTGCGTGATCTGTTCACCTGCATCTGGCGCGGCGAGATCGGCCTCGGTTATCGACACTTCTCCCATGCGGCACTCTTCCACGAAATCAGTGGATGGTTCGGCATGCCTGTCCAGCCAGACCCCCGCGGCGATATGAGCCTTGTAGTCCTCGTAGGTCCACTCGTCAACGCGCTCAAGGCTGAGCCAGTCGCCCTCGGGCTTTTCGACGTCAAGCAGCTCGTCGAGCTCACGGGCTGAAGCGCCGCTTGCGCCCATACGCACGATGCGAAGCCCCTCGTAAATGCACGCGGGGGAATAGACGGCATTCGCATCGCCCTTGAGGACGGTCGGGGCGGTCTTTGCGGCGATGTTCCACGCTCCGTTCTTGATGCCTGTCATCGGTTCATCTCCATCTCGAAGCCGATGGAGACATTATCTCATGCCCCTGGGACACAAATTGTCCCTCACGTGGGACAGCGGAAGTGGTTTCTGCAAAATTCGAGGTCAGAAGGCTATGCCGCCGTGACATACCCCGGCGTGCTCGCCGTGTCGATGCGGAAGTACGTATATGCAGTCTTGTTACTAGCCCATGCAGTGCCATTGCCGCCTACCAGCGGAATCGAGTACGAGTAGAACAGGTAGTTGAAGTTGAAGCTGAAGTTGAAGTTGAAGTTCAAGTACGAGGACGTCGACATGTCCGCAGCGAACATCGCGCTCGGCGACGGCCTTCTCCCGATTCGTTCGGATACAGACTATCGGCACGTCACAAACTAGCCCCGATATCAGCAGTTCCCCAGCTGTGTTTCCGGCAGAATGGCCCGGACGCGCCATCGCACTAGATACCCTACGGTAAAATGGTGCAGTTGAACTACGAGCACTCAGGAGCACCAATTGCCCAAGACATTGAACTCCCTTATGAAACACCTCCGCGATAGCGGCATAGATATCAATGGATCCAGCCAGAAGCGTAGGCTCAAGAACATCGGCTACTATCACGGATACAAGGGCTACCGCTTCGCCGGCACATCTTCTAACAGGCTGCCTTTGACCAACTTCTCGCAAGTGACCGCACTCTACGATTTCGATACGCAGCTCAAAACGCTGTTTTACCCCCGCGTGATGGCTATCGAGACTGCTCTAAAGAACTACACCCTGGAAGCCGTGCTCCGCGATGCCAAGTCAGAGGCTTTCGAGGATATATGGCGAACTAGCCTCACGGACTATCGCAGCTGCTCGGGTAGGCCCTACCGCGAGGCATGGGAGAGACGTCAGAGGCTTCGCAGCGAGATCGATGGCATCGTCTTCGACTACCGCAAGCGTCCCGTGATAGGCCACTTTCGCGATGCGGACAAGGACACGCCCATCTGGGCCATCTTTGAAATTATGACGCTAGGCAACTTCGGGGCGTTCTACGATTGCCTGGACAAGCGCGTGAAGACCACTATCGTGCGCGATCTCGGTATGCCCACCAATCTGGAGTCAGAGCTTCGTCTGAAGGACATCATCTTCGCACTCAAGGATTTTCGCAACGTCATCGCGCATAACGGCGTCATCGTCGACGTTCGTTTCAAGTCAGGCTCCATCAATACGGGCGTGGCACAGCTCCTCAAGCAGGAGACGGGCGTAGGCAAGGTCGACTTCGCAGACATCACTGACTACGTCATACTTCTGGTCTATCTCATGCGCCGCATGGGCTTCACTAAGACAGAATGCAAGCAGCTCGTTGCGGGCTATGAATCGATCCTCGAGAAATACCGTGCCGAGCTGCCCTTCAACATTTACTCGAAACTCATCAAGACGAGTGCGCATGGCAAGTTAACCGCCCTCCGACAGTTTGTGAGCAACGGGCAGAAACGAGACTAGAAGCTTGATGAGCGTGGTAGAATATAGCCAATAGCGGTGGAAGGCTTCGGTCGACACCTGGAAAAGCCCGATGCGTCGGGCTTTTCTTATGCCCCGGCAACACGGTGGCTAACCCGCCGTCCCCTTCTTGATGTGGTAATTTATGCCGTTCTGGCAATGTCCCGGAAGTTGGTGTAACCACCTAGAATCCGTTTCGTATTCCAACCCATCATCTAGGCAGCTCTCCTTTCGATCGGGTTGTCGGCGACCACGACGTCGATGATGCGCTTGGCATGTTCCTCGGCGGTTCCGTCGTAGGATGGCGCCGGCGCAGCCGACCCGACGGGGGACGCGGCCTGCGCGTCCATGATCTCATTGACGAGCGACTCGGCCATGATGCGGATGAGCTCCCGGATGTTGACCATCCTGTCATCGAATCTGGGTATGTCGCGGCTTGTCATTGTCTGCTGCTCTAAACTGTCCATATGCGGCCATCCCTTCATCTCGAACTTCAGCAATTCAAGACTCTAGGTGATGGCCGTTGCTCATGACTCAAGCAAAGCAGCCCTTACACCAACTTTAGGGGCACGATTCATGATAGGACGATGGTCCATCATGTATCTGAAACGCCCAGCACCCGCAACTTCTGTACGCGTACCGGTTCTAGGTCTCGGAGTCCCCGTCGGGATTGCAAGCAGACAACCTGTTTTACGAACCGCGACAACCCGAAAACAGCGCTTGTCATCAGGCGGAACTGTGGCATGCCGGGACGCGGGAACCCGACCGCTTCTGGGCGCCCCCGAAGAAACGAACCGAGATTCGCAATATCGTGCGCCAATCTGTGCTTTGCAACAAAAGAAGAAGGCCTATCCTACAAACCTCGCTGCAATTGCCTTCATCCGGCACAGCCACTGCGCGATCCAGGTGTACATGGCATCCCAATCATCGGCATCGAAGTCCACGGGCTTTTTTACGACCGCGCTCCGAGACTTCTTGTCCATGTCGATATCGTCCCAGACGATTTCCCCATCGAGGTCCGAAGCCATTTCATCCGCTTTGGCTCTGCTTTCCCAGAGGTTTCGGTACGAATCCTTGTCGTTGCAGTAAATTTCCACCCCAACGAAACCGTCGAGACTGAACAGAAGCGCGCCAAGATGGCATTTCCCCATGCCTATTCCGAAAGACGCCCAGGCGCCTCCGTTCTGCGCGCGCTCTGCGGGATCGCCGAACGCGCCCACGAAATCGGGGGCTGCGGAGCAGAAATCGTAGAGGCCGTCCCAGAACGCGTTCCTGAATCGCTTCAAATCCGAGGTGACCGAATCGGAGCCGTTCGCGCAAGACTCCTTCCGGATGTCGTCGAGCAGCTTGCCATCCGCCGTCTTCCAGAAGTACCAGCCGTTGCGCGCTCCGCTGCCGCCTTGCTGTTCCACTGCGCGAATGGATGCGGGCGAGGGACTGCTGAACTCCTCCCCGTTTGCTAGCCTGATCATCCCCGTCTCGGTCACCAGCGCCTCGGCTTCATAGCTGGGGCTCGCGCTCACAAGCTTGGTCCCCGGCGCGATGAGCCCCTCGGAGACGAACTCCGCGAACTTCTTCGACCGCCGCGGCACGGCGGCCTTCTTCTCTACGACGTACTTGCTCCGGGTTTCTTCGCTCACATCAGGCATGCGCCAGACCTTCAGAGCAAGCTCGCAAAGCTCTTTGGCGCGCGCTTCGACATGGGAGCGGTCCCATGCATCTGCGTCCTTCAACGCCGAGGAGATGCTGATGTACTCGTTGTCATAGCCTCCAGTCGCGCGGGCTTTCTTTTCCTCGAACAACCCGTCGGAGAGCTCGGAGTTGTAGGCGGTGAGCGTCAGGTTCCCTATGTTGTTGACCAGGGCTTCGAAGTCCCCTTCGCCACCGTCCCCGAGCATGTCGCGCCATTCTTCGTGCGCCAAGGCGTTCTGCGGCATGATGTGCTCGATGGTGTAAGTTCCCGTGCTGAAATCACGCGGATCTTTGGGATGGAAGCTGTTCTCGAGCTTGGCCAGCATGTAGAAGGACTTTTTGAAATGGTAGGAGTCGCGGACCATGAGGTCGCGAGAAAATTCAAAGTCGGTCGGGAACCTCCTGTTGGTCCCTTCCTCGTTGACCAGATACGACTCGAACGCCTCGCGGTAGTTTCCCTCCTCGGCCTGCACCTTGTTGAGCCTCGCGATGATGGAGGGCAAGAACTTGTTGAAAGAGTTGCTGGCGCAGTCGCACACCGCGCGGCGGAACACGTAGCTTTCCGTAGTGCCCAACATCGAAAGGAAGTCGTCACGGCTAAAAGCGCCCGACTCGTAGTCGTCGTAGAACGACAGGAGCAGCGGGTTCAGAGTCGAAGTGTCGAGCCGCGCGATTGCGTCAAACGCCCGCTTGAGGTCGGGGTCCTTCTCCGCCTCTTCCGTGACGCAGGCGTAGTAATGGGCGAAGCGCTGTAGCTCCTTGAGCAGGTTGACGATGCGCCCGTCTTTGTCATAGCCGTTCTCTATGGTATGGCGCTTGAACGCCTGATACACATCGCGCCTGGTCAGGGGCTCGGGCGCGTAGATGACGGTAAGCCAGTTGCGGATGAAGTCGTCGAACACGTCGTCGTAGCTGTCGGCACCAAGCTCTTCCTCGATGCAGCGCCAATGGTTTCGGTAGAGCTTCTCCTGCTCATCCATGGGAAGCGCCATCAGGACGAAGTTCCTGATGAGGTCGGCCGACGAGAGGTCTTTGCCAGTGGAGTTCATCGACTCGAAGATGAGCTGCGGGTTGTCATGTCCCTGAGCGAGGGAGATGGATACCACCTCGAGGCGCTGGATACCGTCCCACACAAGGTTGACGTCGGCGAGGGCGGCAAGCCTCCTGCGAAACAGATCGAGGTTCTCGCGCAGGCGAGGCGACTCCCCGCATTCCGGAACGTCTGGATCGACCAGCCGATCGATCATGTTGCGCAAGGTGGGCTCGTCTCCCTGCGAGAGCGTGAGCTTGTAGCGGTCGGCCCCCTGCTGATAGGGCATCACGACGAAATTGCCGTTGACAATCTGCTCGTAGGAGAAATGCAGCGGCTCGTCCCTATGGTCGCGCGCGTACTCGGCTAGCGCAATGAGAAGCAGCGCGACCGTCGTGATGCGTTGCTGCCCGTCGATGAGAAGGAGCGGCGTAACGCCTGCTGCCGACATCGTGCCATCCTGTATCCAGACGACGGAGCCCGTGAAGTGCCTGCCGCCGGGGCGTTTGCCGACGGAGAGGACGTCGTCCCACAGCTGAACGCACTGCTCCTCGTCCCATGAATAGGGGCGCTGATAGACGGGTATGACGAAGCGCTGGCTCGCGTTTGCAAGCAGCACGGTGAGGGCGAGCGGTGAGGCGTTCATGGTAGACTCCTGCGGACATAGGGAACTCAGCAGCCCCATTATATCCGTGCGAGGCAGCCGCCCTTCGTTTCAGCGGTTCGGTTGACGTCGGTCGGATGTCGGTCAACAAAAAAAGCCTGACCGTTTACGCAGGTCAGGCTCGGTGTTTTGGTCGCGGGGGCTGAATTTGAACCAACGACCTCCGGGTTATGAGCCCTAGTTTTCAGAAAGTTGTTCTTGGCTGGTATTGTTTATTATAGCTTGAAAACCCCAGGTCAGCAAGTTGGTATAGTTTGGTATCTCTTGGGGGTGTTTGAAGGGTGGGACCACTTCGGGACCACCTATGGGACCACTTGATGCTATGCTCTGCCCAACGCAAAACTGTGACAGTTGGGAGAAACATTGAGCCAAGAGCGCATCGTCATAGATGGCGAGGGATCCATCGTCGAAGTCGAGCGCGGAAAGCTGTATCGCATCCGCCTTCGCCTTCCACCGGAGACCTCGGGCGGCAAGCGCAAATGGTCCCCGCAGCGCACGGTTCACGGCAATAAAGCCAAAGCGCGCATTGAGATGGAGAAGTACCGCTCGGAGCTTGAGGAAGAGCTGAACAACGAGCATTCCATGCTCAAAGTGGGAGCTTACGCGCGCGAGTTC
>OLRR01002133.1_pt1 | contig 11063 bp, 7 predicted proteins | sample 1671941 | NCBI WGS metagenome assembly OLRR01 (sample SAMEA3136628, study PRJEB25190) | human gut metagenome
AAATACTTATTATTTTACCTTTGAAGAGGGAATGTATAAGGGATTACATGTTATTAACGGAAACAAGTATCATTTTGGAGAAGTAACCGGCCAATTAAAAAGAGGGTGGAGTATAACATTAGCTAAAAAAAATTACTATTCCACTAATGATGGTGTCATAGTAACTGGCAATCAGTTTATAGATGGTAATTGGTATAGTTTTGCTGATGATGGTTCTTTAAAAGATGGGTGGCAAACTATAAATGGTAAAAAGTATTATTTTTATTCTGATGGCTCTAGAGCAAAATATATAGCTAAAATAGCAGGAGTTAGATATGAATTTTCTGCAACTGGTGAATTAGAACATGAAAATATAAAAATTATAGCTGATATTTCTAAACACCAGGGATATATTAATTGGGATGTATTATGGGCATCTGGTGAAATTGATGGCGTTATTTTACGAGTTGGTTATAGCTTAGGCATGGATTCTATGTTTATGTATAATCTTACTCAAGTAAATAGGTTGAAAATTCCATATACTATATATCATTTTTCTATAGCAGAAAATGCATATGAGGCACAACTGGAGGCTAATCACCTAGTAGAATGGTACACTAAAAATAGTTTAAAACCATTTATGGATGTGTTTTATGACATTGAATCATGGAAAGAAGGAAATAGCTCATCAGACTTTATCTCTATCTCAGATTATGATTCTATTATTAGTACATATAAAAGTATTCTTAATAACAATGGAATAGGCATGAGCGTTTATACTGGAAAAAATTATGCTGAAACAAGATTAAGCGATTATGGAAGAACTCAAATAGGTTGGATTGCTCACTATGCATCATATTGCGGATATAATGGATCATATAGGGGATGGCAATATACTAGTAAAGGTTCTTTACAAGGGATTAGTGGAAATGTTGATTTAAGTATATTTTATTGGTGAAAAATTTTCTAATATAAATCTAGGACAAAAAATTAAATTTTTCTTTTCAAATAGTTTTCTTATTTCTGTTATTATTGATTAAGATGATTTTATCGTTCTTTTTTATAAATAATCAGATATTAACTTACTGAGCTTTTACTAGCTCTTTTTTTGTAGTCCATAACCATATTATATATATTATTATGGGGTAGAGTAATTATAAATAGATAAAAATTTTTCTACTTTTTTTGACATCTTTAGTTTAACTTGCTATACTTTATATATAAGCTAGAAGGTAGCAAGACTATATACTCGGGGGAAAAGGTATGGAAAAGAAAACAAGAGAATCAAATTTTGAACTTATGCGCATCATTTCTATGTTTATGATTGTACTTTGGCATGTTATAATTCACGGAAGATTATTAGGCTCTTCAACCGGACTTACTAATTTAATTTATAACTTATTACTATGTGTTTTTATTGTTCATGTTAATTCTTTTATCTTAGCAAGTGGATATTTTCAAAGTAATAATAATTTTTCTTTGAAAAAGTTTTTAAAATTATTTGGACTTCAATGGTTTTATCGTGCAGTTATTACTATCATTCTTTATTCCTTTAACATCGTTACTATGTCTTATGTTGAACTTATCAATGAAGTACTACCAATTGGTTCTGCTAATTATTGGTTTATTAACTGTTATTTAGTTCTTTATCTTTTAAGTCCTTTCCTAAATAAGTTAATATCAGCACTTAATCAAATAGAATATAGAAGATTATTACTCGTTTCTTTTTTACTGTTTTCTATTATTTCATATGTTACCAATAATAGTATGGTAAGTAATAATGGTTATACAATTATTCAGTTTTGTTTTCTTTATTTAATAGGAGCTTATTTCAAGAGATTTCCTGTTAGAAAGAATTATCATTTTAAAAACTTTTCTCGCGAAAAAAGTCAACTTATTTTTCTTTCTGTCTTCGTCTTTTGTTTCTTTTTAAATTTTACTTTGTATCTAGCTTCGATTCAACTAAGTACTTATACTAATAAATATATTCAACAAATAGCAAGTTATATTGCAAGTAGTCAGTATAATTACTCAACACCAATAGCAATAATTCAATCGATTAGTTATTTTCTCTATTTCGAAACACTAAATCTTAAAAATAATTTTATTAATAAAGTTGCTTCGATAATACTAGGAATATACCTAATTCACGATAATATGTATATAAGAACATTTTTATATAAACTGATTAGAATAGATACAGGAAAACAACAAGCGCTTTCATCATTATTTTGGATGTTAATTGCAGGAATCGGTATATTTTTAAGTTGCCTTTTGATCGAATTACTGAGAAGTAAACTTACTAAAATAATTAGTAACTTTAAAACTATAAAAAAAATGAAAGATAGATTTTATGGTTATATAGATAGAATATAGAAAAGAGTGATAATATGAAAATCTGGTCATTTACAACAGTAAAAGATGAAGAAGATATTATTGAAAGTTTTGTTAGATATAATATGAACATCTTAGATGGTATGGTTATATCTGATAATAATAGTAATGATAATACGTTAAAAATTCTAGAAAAGTTGAAAGAAGAAGGTTATAATATTGATATTATAATTGATAAAAATAAATGGTTTGATCAGACAAAACGTCGAAACGAACTATTAGAATATACTGCTAAAAAATATAAACCAGATTATATATTTCCAATTGATGCTGATGAATTTATTTGTACCTATAAGAAAGGAAATCCTAGAAAGATTATTGGAAAATTAGTAGGTAGTGATTTATATAGATATAAAATGAAAAACTATATCTTAACAGGAAATGAAAGTAATGAGTTGTTTATTCCTAAGAAATTGATAACTGAACGTGAAGAAGTAGAAAATGAAAGACATAATTATAAATGTATTATTCCAAAGAAAACTTATCAAGCAGGAATATTTCTTCAAATGGGTTCACATAATGCTAATTATTTAGACAATAAGGATATTCCTTCTTCTATTCTTGATAATTTATATTTAGCTCATTATCCGGTGAGAAGTAGTGAACAATTAACAAATAAAATAATTATTGGTCGTCTTAATAATAGCAGCTTACATAGTAGAGAAGAAGGACTTGGTTGGCATCAATATGAAATATTAGATGAAATAATTAAAGATGGTAAGTTATCAAAGAAAACATTATTAGATAACTCTAAATACTATGGAGTCTTAAATAAAAAAAGTGAAGTGAAAACAAAAGAAAATCCAATTAATTTAGCTTTCTGTAAAAATATCTCTATTAAATATACCAAAAAAGCTGATAATAATAATATCTTAGCAAATACTATTAAAACATCTTTTGCTATTATTGATAGAATGCGTGAAGAATTAAAAGAAAAAGATAAATATTGTGAAGAACAAATTAAAACTGTAGTTATAGAAAAGGATAGTTATAAGGAAGAACTTAATAAAATAATTAATTCTAAAACTTGGCAGTTAAAGACGATAATAGATAAAATCTTTAAAAGAAGAAGATAAAAACGGTAGTTGTAATGCTTTTTTTTAAAGACTATCTATGTTATAATTTTATTAATGAAAATGTTTAGGAGGAGCAGTATGAGTAAAAAAGAAGAATATGCCATAAAGGTTGTAAATCTTACAAAAGAATTTAAGCTGTTTTATGATAAACCAACTACTTTAAAAGAAAGATTGGTTTTTTGGAATAAAAAAAAAGAAGATAGTAGAACTGTTTTGAAAAATATTAATCTAAATATAAAAAAGGGAGAAACAGTTGCTCTTATTGGAACTAATGGTAGTGGGAAAAGTACTTTACTTAAATTAATGACAAAGATAATTTATCCTACTAAAGGGAGTTTAATTACTAACGGAAAATTAACTTCCTTGTTAGAACTTGGGGCAGGTTTTCATCCTGATTTTACAGGTAGAGAAAACATCTATTTTAATGCTTCTATTTTTGGACTTACTAAAGAAGAAATAGAACGAAGAGTAGATGAAATAATTGAATTTTCTGAATTGGGTGACTTTATTGATAGTCCAGTTAGAACATATTCATCAGGTATGTATATGCGTCTTGCTTTTTCAGTAGCTATAAATGTTGATGCTGATATTTTATTAATAGATGAAATATTGGCAGTAGGTGATCAACACTTTCAAGATAAGTGTTTTGCAAAACTTGAAGAGTTAAAAGAAAGTGATAAAACCATTGTTATCGTTACACATAGCTTAGATCAAGTAAGAAAACTATGTACTAGAGCAATTTGGATTTATAATGGTGAAGTAAGACTTGATGGTAAACCTGATAAAGTAGTTGATGAATACTTAAAGGTTTGTGGATAGGAGTAACAATCATGATTAAAGAGATATATAAGTATAGAGAATTTTTAAAAACAAATGTAAAGAAAGATATAAGAGGCAAATACAAGGGTTCTTTTCTTGGGGTGCTTTGGTCATTTATTAATCCACTTTTAATGGCTCTTGTATATGCTATTGTTTTTCCTTTTATATTAAAAAGTAGTCAAGATAATTATGTTACTTTTATCGTAATAGGAATATTACCTTGGAACTGGTTTACAACTGTTATTTCCCAAGGAACATTTTGTATTTTAGGAAATGCTGATATTATTAAAAAGGTTTATTTTCCAAGAGAGATATTACCACTTTCTACTGCTACTAGTGGTTTAGTGAACTACTTTATTTCTGTACCAATTATTCTAATTTTCTTATTATGTAGTGGAATTGGTTTCAGTTTCAATATTCTATGGTTACCACTTATTGCTATTACCCAGTATATTTTAACTATTGGTATTACCTTAATTACTAGTGCAATAGATGTTTATGTAAGAGATGCTGAATATATAATTAATTTTTTTATAACAATGCTATTTTATGCTACACCAGTTTTGTATTCAACTAGTTTGTTTCCTCAAAAATTTAGATGGATTTTATATTTAAATCCAATGACAACAATTATTAATAGTTATAGAGATATTTTCTATTATAAAACAATGCCTGACTTAGTATCATTACTAACAGTCTTAGCTGCTAGTATCATTTTGACAGTAATAGGAACTTTGATATTTAAAAAACTAAAGAAGGGATTTGCAGAAGAAGTATGATGGTTTTTGTTATCTTACATTATAATAATATAAAAGAAACGATGGAATGCGTGGATTCTTTGGAAAAGTTTAAACAAAAAATTATTGTTGTTTCTAATTCAAAAGATTATGATAATCTTAGAAAAATAGAAAAACGAGTTGATAAAGTCATCATTAATGAAGAAAATATTGGTTTTGCGAAAGCTAATAACATTGGTTGCAAATATGCCATAGAAAAGCTTAAACCAGATTTCCTTTGTGTTATTAATAATGATATTGTAATCGACCAGAAAGATTTTCTTGATAAAGTAGAAAAGCTATATAAAAAATATCAATTTGATGTTTTAGGACCAAAAATATTACCAGAGGACTTACCAAGTGTTAATCCGTTTCCAGTCTATGACACATTAGAAAAAATTGAAGATAGAATTAAATATACAAAGAAACTAATCAAAATATATAATAGTGTTATTTTAAGAAATCTACTTTCGTGTTATGTTTTAATTAAGTCAAAACTAAAGAAAGTTTCTAAACCTGTAAATGGTGAGAAAGATGAATTAGGGGTAGCACTTCATGGTTGTGCTTTAATCTTTTCAAAGAAGTATTATGAAAGATATGAAACAGTTTTTTATAATGAAACGTTCTTATATCACGAAGAAGAATTTTTATATTATAGATGTAAACATGATAACTTAACATTCTTATATAGTCCGGAAGTAGAATTAGTTCATAAAGAAGGACGCAGTCTAGATAATAGTTTTAATAATAATTATAAGAAACTAATCTTTAAAAATAAAGAAATCTTAAAGTCTTTACAACTGTTAGAAGCAGTTTATAAAAAAGGAGATGCAATTTGATGAAATCAAAAATATCAGTTATTGTACCAGTATATAATGTTGAAAACTATGTTAGTAAATGTTTAGATTCACTATTTAAACAAACTTATGAAAACTTGGAAATTATTATTGTGGATGATTGTTCTACTGATAAGTCTAAACAAGTAGTTTCAAAGCTTATTGAAGGAAAAGATAATGTTAAGTTTTTAACTAATAAGAAAAATAGTGGTTTATCCTTTACTAGAAATAGAGCTTTAGAAGTAGCAAGTGGTGATTATATCGGTTATATTGATTCTGATGATTATGTTCCTTATGATTATTATGAACAGTTAGTTACTACTGCTTTAGAAAAAGAAGCTTCGGTGGTAGTTTGTGATATAAAATCTGTCTTTACTTCTTCAGGACAAGTATTAAGAACTAGTTGTGGTACGTTAGAGAATAAAAGAATAGATTTTATAAATAATGGTTTAGCAGCTTCTGCTTGTAATAAATTATTTAAAAAAGAAGAAATTAGTAAGTATAAATTTGCAGAAGGAAAAGTTAATGAAGATTTAGCTGTTATTCTTCCTATAATTATTAAAGCAGATAAAGTAGCTTATAATGATAAGACTTTTTATAATTATATTCAAAGAGATAATTCAATTCAAAACCAGTCTTTTTCTTTAAAAAGGTTTGATATCTTTTATGGTGTAGCAGAAACTTTAAAAAGAATAGCAGGTGTTGAAGATTTTGAAGAGTATAAAGAAGCGATTGTCTTTGAACAACTTATTATGCTTTTTATCTATGTAATTCCTAAAGAACCATCTTTTACAAAAAGAGTTAAATGGTTAAGAAAGTTTAATAAGATGAGTAGGGAATATGATATTAGAAAAAATCATTTTCTTTGGGACTTTCTAGCTGGTCAAGGAACAAAACATAAATATTATTATAAACTTTTATTAAAACTTAACTGTAATGGGTTTGCTATAAGTAGTAGTTTCTTGATCGGTTTTTATAACTTTTATCGTAAAAGATTTGTAAGAGAAGTTATTAGAGAAAAAATAACAATGGATGATTTAATACGATTAGCAAAAATTCAAAATGAATTAGCACTATCTGATATTACTATTTCGGTAGTAATTCCTAACTATAATTATGAGAGATTTATGTATCAAAGACTTTATAGTATTTTATCGCAACATCAAAAATTGAATGAAATTATAATTCTTGATGATTGTTCAACTGATGATAGTAGAAAACTTATTACAGAAATGGTTGATAAATTAAGTCCTTATATAAATATAAGAAAAGTTTATAATGAAACGAATAGTGGTTCAGCTTTTAAACAATGGCAGAAAGGTTTTTCTCTAGCTAAATCTGATTATGTTTGGATTGCGGAAGCAGATGATTATTGTAGTGAAGATTTACTAGATTATTTAGTAAAACCACTAAAAAAATATAGTGATGTAATGATAAGTTATAGTGATACAGCTTTTATTGATGTATTTGGTAATATAACTTTAAAAAGTATTAAAAGTGAAATTGATATTCAAAAGTCTGGACATTGGAATAAATCTTATGTTAATGATGGGATAAGTGAGATTAAAGATTATAGTTATTTAAACTGTACTATTGCAAATGTATCAAGCTGTTTAATTAAGAATGGGAATTATAATAAATATTTAGAAAAGTCAGGCTCTTATAAACAAGCAGGTGACTGGTTATTTTATGTTAATATAATGCGTAAAGGAAAAATAGCGTTTTGCAATAAAGCCTTAAATTATTATCGTGTTCATGGCAATAATGTTAGTTCTACGATGAATAGAAAAAAACATATTGATGAAATTAATAAGATTCATAGTTATTACTGTAAGGAATTTAACTTAGATGAATATCATAAAGAAATGATGCAAAAAAGAGTTGATTTCTTGAAAGCATGTTGGAAAGTAGGGGAAGATAATGAGTAAGAAAGTAGGAAAGATTGCTAATTTATTATTCTTGATTGGAATAGTTTTTATGTTTATTTGTTTAACAACTAGTATAAAAGTTAATGCTATTCTACTAGCTAGCTTAATTGTAGGGGGAATTTTATTAATTACTAAATTACTATATAAAAATTCCTTTTTTGAAAAGTTAAGTAAAGATAAAAAAATAGTTATGTTTATTTACTTTTTTGTAATTTGTCTTATTGAACTACTTATAATGGTTAATCATTTTAGTTTAGTATTATTACTTAATTATTTAATTATTGATTTTTCTTTACTAGTAACTTATCTTTTTGTTAGAAGAACAGGTGGTGATGAAAAAGCTTTACTAGTTATTCTTTGCTATTTCTACCATATTTGCTAGAAAATTCTACATCAAATTATCTTCTTTCTTTATTTGTACCAGTTAGTTTAGTCTATTTGATTTTATCATTTGATTATATGGCAATGCTAAGGAAGAAAAATATTTTAAGACTTGGCTTTTTAGCTATTTGTTTGGTTATGGGTATTTTTCTTAATAATTATACAATAAGTATTTTACTATTATTTATCTATGCAATCTATAAGAAGAAAGGTAGTAGGGAAGCAGGAATAGTAACTGTAGTATTACTTATCTTAACTATTCTAAGTTTTATTGTAAAAAATAGCATTAACTTAAAAATCACTATTAATATAAATTATGACTTAGCTTTTTATCTTTTCTTTATTGCTACTATAATATTATTTATCTTTACTTTCATAGCAAGGATTAATAGAAAATATTTAAGTAACATTAGAAAAGAAGAAGATTTGATAGATTATTCTTTAATGTTTGCTATTCTTGGAGCAATCTTTGCTAAGAATGAAATGTTAAATACACTTATATTAACTAGTCCAGTACTAATTATTTATTATACTAGACTTATTGCTTATAAAGAGTCTCTTTTGAAACACTCAATTGTTCTTACTAGTCCTAAAGAGAACATTAAAAAAGTAAGCGTTGTAATTCCAAATTATAACTATGCTCATTATATTTGTGATAGAATTGATTCAGTTGTTTCGCAAAAATACCCAATATATGAACTTATCATTTTAGATGATAAATCACCTGATAATAGTGTTGAAGTAATAAATGAAAAGATTAAAGAATTAAAAGAGACTCATAAAGATTTAAAAATTAAATTTATTTTAAATAAAGAAAATAGTGGTAATGTTTTTAAGCAATGGGCAAAAGCTTTCAAAGAGGCAAGTGGAGACTATCTTTGGATTGCAGAAGCAGATGATTTATGTAGTAAATACTTTTTAGGAACTGTTATGCAAGGCTTTGATGACGAAAAAGTAGTTATGTCTTATGCGGAATCAAATGCTATTGATGAAAATGACGTTGTTTTTAAAGATAATTTGCGTGATTGGATTGATATCTATGGGTGTGGTCGATGGTCTAAAGATTATATATCTAGTGGAAAGAAAGAACTAGAAGATGTACTTTGTATTAATAATACTATTGCTAATGTATCAAGTGTTGTTTTTAAAAATACAAAGAAAATAGATTTTGAAAAATATCTAAAAGAAGCACAAAACTATGTTTTAGCTGGTGATTGGTATTTTTACAGTATGGTTTTACTATATGGTGATATTGCTTATTACTCTAAATCTTTAAATTATCACCGAATCCATTCTAATAGTGTTACACATACTACTGATAATTTCGTTCATTATAATGAAATATTAAAAATTCAAGAAAATATTAAGAAAAATGTAATTATATCTAAAGATGTCAACAAACTAATAGAAACTAGAAGAAAAGACTTACGTACTAACTTATGCATAAGTGATGATGAAATTTACTATAATAATATTTCTTTAGCTGATTTAGTAAAGAAAAAAAATATCAAAGATGATGTTTTACTTTCAATTATTATGCCAGTTTATAATACTGAAAAGTATCTAAATAAATGTTTTAAATCTTTTATTAAAACACTTCCAATGAAAACAGAAGTAATTGTTATTAATGATGGTACTAAGGATAATAGTGAAGAAATAATATTAAAATATGCTGAAGAATACAACTCTATTAAATATATTAAAAAAGAAAATGGTGGACTTTCTTCTGTTAAAAATTTAGGTTTATCACTTGCTAAAGGAAGATATATAATTTATATTGATTCAGATGATTATGTATCTAGTGATATGTATTCTACTATGTTAAAGAAAGCGATTGATAAAGAAGCCGATATGGTTTATTGTGATGTTTTAATGGTTTATGATAAATCGGTAAGATATTGTTCTACAACTAATTATGATACTAATGATAAACTAATGCAGTTTTTAGATGGTTCATTAATGGCTGCCTCTTGGAATAAGATGGTGAAAAAGGAACTATATAAAGATTTGTCATTTCCAGAAAAATTAAATAATGAAGATGTTGCAGTTACACCATTATTATTCTTAAGAAGTAAAAAAATATTAAAGATTTCTTCTCCATTTTATAAATATGTTCAACGTGCTGGTTCTATTCAAAATAGCGGTTTTTCAAATAAGAGATATATGATTTTTGATACTGCTAAAATTTGCTTTGATAGAATAAAAAAAGAGAAATATAGTGAAAATATTAGATTAAAAGTAGAAGGGGCAGTTGTAACTCATCAAATTCTAGCAATGCTTATTTATTTAATTCCTAATGTAGCGGATGACGAAGAGCGTAGGAAGTTAATAGTTGAATTTTGTGAAAGGTATAATGGACTTGATTTGATAGAGAATAATCACTATATAACAGAATATTTAGAAAAATATAATGTTTCTAAAATACAAAAACTAATAGAAGATAAAGATATTGATGAATTAGACAAGTATTTAAAGAAACATAAAAATATATAAGAAAGGAGACACTATATGAAAAATAAACGAATCGAATGGGTTGATATTTATAAAGGTATTTTGATATTTCTGGTTGTTTTAGGGCATTGTAATAATTTTCAACTGATTTCTTATATATATACATTTCATATGGCAGCTTTCTTTTTCATTTCTGGTTATACATCAGACTATAGTAAGTTGTCACTAACAGATTATATTAAAAGAAAGTTTAAAAGTTTAATGGTACCATTTTTTGTGGTTAATACTTTCTTCCTCTTTATTCAATATGCAATGAGTGTACTTGGTATATATAAATATTTTTATCCTACAACTTATTCTTTTAATTCACTTATTAATTTCTTTAAATATTTTTGGACACCGGACTTTGGTGGAGCAACGTGG
>OLRR01002138.1_pt1 | contig 11055 bp, 8 predicted proteins | sample 1671941 | NCBI WGS metagenome assembly OLRR01 (sample SAMEA3136628, study PRJEB25190) | human gut metagenome
CGCCTTCAGGGGCTCGAACCCTGGACACCCTGATTAAGAGTCAGGTGCTCTACCAGCTGAGCTAAAAGCGCATATTCAGTTTGTCTCTCTCAAGACAAAAAGTATTATAATACAGCTCCTCCCAAAATGCAAGAGGTTTTTTCGATTTTTTTCAAATTTTTTTAACAACCACGACATTTGACCCAATGAGTGTTTATATTTTTTTCAGAACTTTCCGACTCTTATTTTCTTGATTCCTTTCCTGCCACACATTATAATAGGAAACAGCGTAACTTTTTTATCTATTTTTTTGAAAAGGAGTATCAGAAAATTGTCACCCAGCCGCAGCAATGTAAGTGTCCGGAAGCAGAAGAACCGGAAAAAAGAAGAACAACGTGAAAATCAACAGCTCGCTTCCCAATGGAAGAGCCTCCAGCAGAATGAAGAAGAAGCTTCCGGCGAGGCAGAAGCGGGCTCTCAGACGCAGGAAAGTACCCAGGAGCAGGCGAAAGCCGTCGAGAGTGCGAATACTTTCAGGACCAGCCGTCAGGCAACCACCCGTTTTCTAGCCAACAGCCAGTATTTTACCATCGCTATCTATGTGATCGCCGTCGTCGCCATCGCCGCTGTGATCTTTAAGGCTATTATTTCTCTGGATCAGACCATTACCTGGATCAAAAATGTGCTGAACGTCCTGATGCCTTTTATCATCGGCTTTCTGATTGCTTTTATCCTGAATCCCGCAGTGAAAATGTTCTGTCGGCTTCTGCAAAAGCACACGAAAATCAGGAAAAAAGGCGTCATCAAGGGCATTGCCATTGCAATCACCTATATCATTTTACTGGGTCTGGTACTGGTTTCCGTTTTCGGCGTGGTTCCGCAGATCGTAAACAGTTTAACAGACCTCATCAACTCCGCTCTCACGGTCATTCCACAGTCCGCGTCGGAATTTAACCAGTTCCTGACTCAGCTGCACGAGCGGTTCCCCAGCCTGGATATCAGTGCCATTCAGGATGCCATGGACAACATGCTGCCCTCGATCCTCAATTATATCAGGGATTTTGCATCAAACATCGTCCCGACCTTGTATTCTCTGTCCATGTCCATCATGCAGCTTCTTTTGAATCTGGTCATTGCGCTGATCGTTTCCATTTATATTCTGATGGACAAAAAGATTCTGCTGGGCACGGTGAAAGCAAGCATCTACGCTTTCCTTCCCCAGAAAAGGATTCCGTATATTATGGATACTCTGAAGGAATGTAATGACATTTTCGGTGGTTTCGTCATCGGAAAAGCCATCGATTCCCTGATTATCGGCGTGCTGTGCTTCATTGTCATGACGATTCTCCGGCTTCCTTATACGCTGCTGATCAGCCTGATTGTTGGTATCACGAATATGATTCCCTATTTCGGTCCCTTCATCGGAGCCGTTCCGGGAGCGATTGTTATGCTGATGGTCAGTCCGCTGAAAGCGGTGATCTTCATTATTATGATCTTCGCGCTTCAGCAGTTTGATGGACTGTATCTTGGACCCAAGATTCTGGGACAGTCCGTGGGATTGCGGCCGCTCTGGATTATCGTGGCGATCACGATCGGCGGAAGCATTGCCGGAGTGCTCGGCATGTTTCTTGGAGTGCCGATTATGGCCGTTTTGCGATATCTCGTGATGAGGACACTCAAGCAGAGACTTGAGGAACGGGAAGTCAAAGATATTGAACGGTTTCATTTGGATTGATGCTTACGCTTTGGGAAAGCGTGGAAAATAAATGCGAGGGGGACGGCTCCAGGGCCGCCCTCCCCCTCTGCACTCCCCCTTGTGGCCCTTTAAGGTCAAAAAATATAGGGCGTACGTCAAACTGGGAATGCGCGATGATATGGTATTTAGTGTCTCATATTGAGACTTTGCAAAACACTATATCATCGCGCACTTTTTTGTATAACGTAAGTCCCACTATAGATTCATACGAAGCTCTGTACTCTATCATTTCCCATACCATACGCACGCACCGTTCATCCCACAATGAGACACGAAACATCCGTCATTTCACGCACCCCCAGTCTGACGTAAGCACCCTATTTTCTAGCGTGCCCTAGAAAGGGGGTGCAGGGGGAAAACCAGGACTGCAAGACTCCGATGGTTTTCCCCCTGGCTATTCCCTACGCTTTCCTCAAAGCGTACCTATGAGCGCATTGCTCCGTCCACGGACAGCACCTCGCCCGTGACATAAGATGCCATCTCTTCAGCTACTGCTTTTGCATCCGTCAGTTTCGGCCAGGCTCCGGAAACTTCCCACTCCGGATTTTCCTCTTTCAGTGCTGCGAGCGCTTTCTCCACGGTCTCCTGTCTGGAACCAAAAAGCACTACTTTCGCTCCATTTTTCAGGAATTTCTCCACGACTGCATAACCGATTCCTCTGGTTCCTCCTGTGACAACTGCTACTTTATTTTTTAACATTCCTATCACCTCTCCTATGATTTTTTCCCTTTTACTATAGCCGATACAGCAAGTGGAAAGTCAATGTTAAATAATTCACAAAATAAATTTCATCCGGCCTATAGGAGGTATTATGAGAATACGCATAACTGCTGCAGGATGCTGAAGCACTTCATGGACAGTGCGGAAGGGGCGGAGCTCAAAACCATTCTTGATAAAGCGCTCAACGGTAACTGCGACGTGCGCACGGACTATTACGGAGAACTGGAAGTCGCCGCAACCTTCCACAAAAGCATTTACGCGCTGCTTGAGCCGAAGAAGATCAAAAAATTCCTTGACGGGGAAAATTTCGGCTATAAGTCCTAACCTAAAGTTAATTCTTTCGTGTCCGTTTTTCTGTTAATCTTTTCTCAGGAGAACTTTCACCTTCTAAGAAAGGAGTCGTTTATGAAGAAGAGAATCGTACCAAAAACCACACTTATTCTTTTATTATTCACTCTGCTGCTGGCCTGGAGCGCCGTGCTTCCGGGCCGGGCAGACAGTCTGATCAAATCAAAGGAATTTACCACCCGCACTTTTTATGCCGACGGGGACGACGACGAAGTCGAGTTCACCGAAAATTTCGGCTTCGCCGGTGATTCCTACCTGAACTCCGGCCGTTTCCGCATGGACATTACTCTCACACCTGTTTACAACAGCATCTGGATCTCTTCCGATGGCGAGCGGGCGAATCTGGCTACGGAACCGGCAATCGTAAACCTGATCAACGGCAGGCTCAACGCAAGGATCGATACTGCCACCGGAGGCGAATTTCAGCCGGACTACGGAAGTGACGGCATGATCCGTTCCTTCCGCTATTCCAGGTCTGATCTTCTTTCCGATGATCTCACTTATGCCAATTTTACGGTCACTCTCCCTGATGAGTACGCCATCGAATCCCTGTTTTACCAGTACGGAGAGGATCTCGAGATTGACGATGTCCAGTACTCTGTGAAATTCAATGTCAAAGTCTCCATCTATGGAAATGCCCCCGGGATCAAGCTGAAAAAGAAAGTTCTCTACGGTTATATCAATGATATCTGGTATTTTATCGATGTGGCTGAATTAAAAGGTGGCAATGAAAAAATCGTAAAAGCCACCTCCAGCAATCCTTCGGTTGCTGTTGTTTCTGCCTCCACCCAGCGAATCCGCCTGAAAAAAGTCGGCACCAGCAAGATCACCCTGACAAACGGGTACGGGCGATCTGCCACCTTCACCGTCAAAGTCCAGTCTTCTACCATCAAGAGACGGGTTTCTTCCGTCAGCTGCATCCTGGGTACGGAAATGGATCTGGACAATAACGGCATCGTCGGGATCCTCGGCACGCCCCGGTATACGGTAAAGTCTTCAGACAGCAGCATCGTCAGCGTGCGGAAAAGCCTGAACCATCCGATCATCCGCGGCAAAAAAACCGGTTCTGCCAGAATCTCCTTTACCTGTGGCAAGAAGAAGTTTTCTGTTCTGGTGCGGGTGAAAAAGGCTTCCGTGGTCTTCAGCAATTCCATCACCCTCACAGAAGGCTCCAGCCGCTCTCTTTCTGCCGCAGGCAGCTCCAGCGGTATCTACATCAAAAAAGCGGTAAGCCTCAACGGTCTTCTCTCCCTGAAGCTCTCCGCAAATTCCAAAACCCTGACCCTAACCGCCAACAAAAGTTTTTCCGGCAGCACCGCCACAGAAAAAGTCCTCGTGACCTTCAATAACGGTACGAAAAAGACCGTCACCGTGAAAATCACCCGAAAACCGACTCCTACGAAGCCTTTTTCCCTGAAGGACATCAAGATCAAGCTGATCCGCTCCTACTGGAATGGCTCCAAAGCCTGCATCGAGTATTCCGTCACCAACAACTCCTCCAAAAACCTAAATAAGGTGCGCATTTTCTACAGCGGCACCATCAGTGAGACAGTCAGCGGCTATGCCACCATCAACAGTTCCATTCCAAAAGGAACCACCAAGACCTTCATCACCCGGGTCAGTGCCTACGACTATCTGGAGGGAGTCACACTGAAAGTCACCTCCGCCTCCTGAAACCGCGGTTGAAAAAATGCCCTGTTCGGGGTATCATTAAGAAAAAACACCGAACAAGGAAGAACCGCCATGAAAACACGACCTCACCTGAATATCACCTATCTTTCAGAGCGCCTTCAAGAGGCGCTCTGTGACATTTTCCAGTATTCCGTCACGACTGTGACCGCCCCTATGGGCTACGGAAAAACCACCGCCGTCTCCGCTTTTCTCAAACAGGCAGAAAACGACGGTGTTTCCGTACGCCGCCAGAGCATCTATGGAGACAGCTCCGCCTCCTTCTGGAAAGGTTTCTGCCGGCTTTTTTCAGGAACCGCCGTTTATAAGGAGCTGGCAGCTCTTCCTTTTCCCACAGATGAGAACTCCAGAGCCTTCTTTCTCGAGCTTCTGGAGCAGGCCTTTGAAAAAAATGACCGGCCCTTTTGCTGCTTCATCGACGATCTGCATCTATTGACGGACCCGTCGGTTTTCGCCCTTCTTTTTGCTCTGGGCAGACTCGCTCTGCCGGAATTTCATCTGATTCTGGCCAGCCGGAACCCCATTTTCTCCCCCAGTGAAAAGCTCCGCCTTGGAAAAAATCTTCTGGAAATCGATGCCGTAACCTTAAGTCTTCAGCCCGGAGAGCTGAAAAATTACTGCTCGCTCTGCGGCTTGAAGCTGGATGCCGCCTCCCTCTCAAGCCTCCATCAGCTCACGGAAGGCTGGTTTTCCTGCGTCTATCTGAACCTGACAGCTTACCTCGCGGAAGGGCATTTTATCGAGGACAGCGCCAGCATTTACGATATGATTTTCCACATCCTGCTCGACCCGCTCCCCTCGGACTACCGGAAGCTTCTGACGTTTCTCGGCCTCGCGGATGAGTTTACCGGCAGCCAGGCCGTCTACCTCTGGAAAAATGACAGCGCCCGGGAAATGCTGAAAAACCTCACGGAAAACAACGCCTTTATCAGCCGTCTGCCGGAGCCGGACACCTTCCGCTGCCATCACATGCTGAAAAGCTGCACCCGGAAAATGTTTGATGAGCTTCCTATTGAAGAACAGAACCGCTGCAAGGCCCGTATGGGAACCTGGTATCAGAGTCAGGGGCGTTACGAGGAGGCCATCCACTGGCTCTCCCTCTCCGACAACTACGAGGCGCTCCTGAACGCCGTCGAGGAAAACCGCGGCTATGCCCTGAATATTCAGCACCAGGAGGAGGTCCTCCGGTGGCTGGACGAGTGCCCGAAGGCAACTCTGGCCCGCCATTCCTACGCCCTTCTCATTTTCATGCGCCGCCTTTACACCTTCCGGCGAATCCCGGAAATGCTGCGGCTCAAGGACTTTTTCCTCCAGAGCGTGTCTGAAAATCCGGAACTTTCCGAGACGGAGCGCGGCAACCTGCTGGGCGAATGTGAGGTAATCTTAAGCTTTTTAAGCTACAACGATATTCAAGGCATGAGCCTCCATCACCGGAAAGCCCTGACTCTTATGACCGAAAAGACCACCTCCGTGGGCGGCTCCGGCTCTTGGACCTTCGGTTCCCCCAGCGTCCTCGCAATGTACTACCGCACCCCCGGAAGCCTTGACCGGGTCGTAGCGGATATGAAGGAATGCATGCCCTGCTATTACCGGCTCACCGGCGGCCACGGAAGCGGTGCTGAAGATCTGACCGAGGCGGAAAGCCTTTTTCTCCAGGGAAATTTTGCCGCTGTTCCGCTTCCCCTCAAGCGGGCAGAGCTGGCCGCTCTCGATAAAAAGCAGTGGGGCATGCTGCTCTGTAAGGATTTTCTCGAAATGCGGCTGGCCCTTTTTGCCGGAGACCGGGAACGGATTCAGGAACTGATGGATGAGCAGAAAAAAACTCTGAAACGGGAGCTTCAGAGTATGTTTTTAAATACGCTGGACGTATGCAGTGCCTTTCTCTATGCAATTCTTGGATGCAAAAATGAGATTCCGGAATGGATTGCTTCCGGGCGGCTCGACAGCGCGCTGGTACTCCATCCTGCCATGCCCATACTTTTTATGGCCTACGGGGAGGTTCTGCTGGCAAAGGGCGATTACTCACGGCTCATCGCCATGGAGGCCGACCTTCGCAGACGTTTTTCCATTTATCCCAACCTGCTCTGCACGCTCTATCTGGAAATCCAGCTCTCCGGAGCTTTTTATCAGCTGGGTGACAATGAAAAGGCCCTGTCCCACCTGCAGGCCGCTTTCACCATCGGTGAGGAAGACCGCATAGCCGTTCCTTTTGCAGAAAATGCAGCCTGGATCCGGCCGCTTTTCGGCCAGCTTCTCTCTCCGGCCAGCCAGCCTTTCATTGAGGAGATTCTCAGACTGGCCGATCTCTTAGATGAAGCCAGAAGCGATGAGCTCCGCCGCCCGGCCTGCCTCACCGACAATGAGTGGAAGGCCGTAAAACTTGCTGCCTCCCGCCTCAGCAACCGGGAAATCGCCTTGGAAATGGGCTTTTCCGAAGGCACCGTGAAGCAATACCTGAACCGGATCTATGGAAAACTTCATCTGGAAGGCGACGCCCGGAACAAGCGCCGCCGGCTGGAGGAGCTTTTTAAGTGAGATACACAACGTTCTGAAGCGGAGACAGGATACTTTCCAGCACCGTTATATAAAGTTCTCCTTCCCCGAGAATATCAAAAGCCAGACAAAGCACGCTGTCCCCGGCATCCTGATCGTAAAGGTCATTGATCGCCTGGGCCAGGGTGTTTCCGGTGTAGCCTTTGGTATCCACGCCTGCCGTCTCAAGAACATTCAAAATCTGATCCGCCAGGGCGATCCGCTCATCGTCGGTCCGGTCGCCATACCAGCCATCCTTATACATAAGAGTCATTTCCGGATAGTCGTTAGCTGCCAGAAGAAGGGCGTCCTCGTCCTCACTTTCCAGGGCCTGCTCTCGAAAAACCGTCAGGATCGCATCCCGGTAAGAATCATAGTCATCATCAAAAAGGAGGGCCGCGATTTCCAGCGTACTGGCAGAAACGCCGCTCTCATAGGCCGTGTCGAGGAGATCCCTCAGAGTTTCTGCATCCAGTTCATTTTCCTGATAATAATCAGCCAGAACCTGGGGCAGGTCTTCCCGCATCCCCTCAAAATTTTCCTCGTCATACCAGAAACTTTTTCCGATAAAAGCGGTCTCCAGAATATCTCCATCATACAGTTTTTCGATGATTTGCTCCTCTTCAGTCAGTTCCCTTTCTGTCTCCTGGCTGGCTTCCTCTGTGACTTCTTCCATACTTTCAGCCTGCGCCGGGATCGTCGGCTGGCTTCCGATAAAAAGCGCCAGGAAAAGGATAAACATTCTTTTTTTCATAAAAAATCCCCCTTCCTTTCTGTTATTTCTATTCAAACAGAAAAGAAAAGGGATTTCTATTAACCTCTGGTTATTTTTTCAGGCTTTTGTGTACCAGTAGCGGACACAACCGTAAATATAGGCCTGATCATAATTGGAAATTTTGATTCCTCCCTGCGGATAAGGAGCAGAGTTGGAAGCGTGAACGATCTTTCCATTTCCGATATAGATTCCCACATGAGAATTGTTCGCATAGTAGAAAATCAGGTCGCCCGGTTTCAAATCCTCAACCGCAATCTTGACCGGTTTCGCATAACCAGCCAGTCCTTCATACTGCCAGCCGGTATAATGTGCAACATTGATGCCAAAGTGGCGCAGAACCAGCATCGTGAAACCGGAACAATCCACTCCTTTGGTCAGATCCTCTCCTCCGCCAGAAACATAGGGATAACCGACAAACTGCTGGGCATAGGCCGCAATCTGCTTTCCAAGAGCGTCGTTTTCTGTCAGCGGAGTTTTGGTCGTCATCTGTCCGTTGGCATCAAAGGTATAATAAACACCGTCGATCTGCAGATCCGTACTTACCGCCATAGCTCCTCCTTTGGAAGGATTAAAGTAGTAAGTGATTCCCTCTACTACACGGAAACCGGTCTGCATGGCTCCGTTCGTACTGTTAAAGTAATATTTATTTCCGTTATATTCTGCCAGACCCAGGACTTTAATCCCGCTCGCATCGAAAAGATAGGTATCGCTTCCCACTTTAATAAGTGTATTCTTGGCACGCTGACCCTTGCTGGTCAGATAATAACCATCCACCCAGGTATCCTTCGCCATCTCGCCGGTCGTGGTATCAAAATAATACCAGCTGCTGTCCAGTTCCTGCCAGCCGGTCACAGGCTGATAGGAAGAATCCAGGAGATAGGTTTTTCCGTCTTTATCGGTGAAAAGGCCCGGACTTCTGGTCTCGCCGGTCTTCACACCGTCGCTTCCCACATATTCGGAACCGATCCAGGTACTCTTCGCCATGGTTCCGTCGGAAGTAAGGTAGCACTTATCTATCCAGGTATCTTTTGCCATCACACCGAACATATCAAAATAGTATTTCTCTCCGTTGATGGTTTTCCAGCCCTTGCTGCGGGCTCCCGTACTGGGATTCAGATAATACTTCTGCCCCCCTATCGTAATCCAGCCATACTGTCTCTGGCCTTTTTCATTGACATAATAGGTGTTGCTCACGAAACGGCTCTTTACGAGCTGTCCATAAGTGTTCAGGTAATATTTTTCTCCGTCAATAGTCTGCCAGCCTGTCAGCATCCGTCCGGTCTTCGGACTGAAATAGTAGTCATTGACTCCGTAATGAATCCAGCCCGTGGTCATCTCGCCCGTCGTCGGATCGAAATAATAGCTGAGCCCGTCAGAGGTCTTTCTGATACCGGAAAGCCGCCGCAGAACGCCGTCTGTTCCGAAATACCAGACTTTGTCGTCAACCCGTTTCCAGCCCGTCAGCTTCTTATAATTGACCTTGCTGAAATAATACTTCTTTCCGTCGATCTCCATCCAGCCTGAGGCGTAGGAACCGTTTTCGTCCAGATACTGGTTGTCATTGATCCAGGTCCCTTTGGCAAGGCTGCCATCCGCATTAAAATAATATTTTTTTCCGTCGATGGTCTGCCAGCCTTTTTTCATGATCACACCGGTCCTGGAATTCAGATAGTAGGTCTTGTCGCCGTTGGTGTACCAGCCGTAGACCTTCTCTCCCTTATCATTCACATAATAGGTGTTGCCCACCAGACGGTTCTTGGCCAGCTGTCCGTAGCTGTTGAAAAAATATTCCTTACCGTTTATGGTCTGCCAGCCCGTCAGGGCGCGACCGGTCTTGGGACTGAAATAGTAATCGTTTACGCCGGAGTGAACCCAGCCGGTGGTCATCTCACCCGTCGTCGGATCATAGTAATAGCGGTTTCCGGAATTTTTCACCACGCCGGAGAGCTTTTTCAGCGTGCCGTCCGCATTAAAGTAATAAACCTTTCCGCCGATCCGGCGCCAGCCTGTCACTGCCGCATAGTTCATATAGCTGAAATAATATTTGTTGTCACCGATCGTCACCCAGCCTCTGGCCAAACGGCCTCTCTGATCCGCATAATATTTTCCGCGAACCAGGGTATTTTTCTGGAGCTCTCCCAAGCCATTGAACGAATAGCGGTAGGAACCAATTTTATAAATGCCTTTCAGAGCATAGCCCTTCTGTCCGAAATAATAGATCTGTCCATTAATTCCTGCCCAGCCCAGCACCTGCGCGCCTGTCTTGGGGCTGAAATAATATTTCTTTCCTCCATAGACCACAAAACCGGTCTGCTGCGCCCCGGTCTTAGTATTAAAAAAATACGTTTTTCCGGAGATCTTCGTAAAACCGGTGGCTTTCTTTCCATCTGTATAATAATATCTGGCATTTCCCTCCGTCACCCAGCCATCCCTGGAAACGGTCTCATCAACAAGATTATCTGCTCTGGCCGGAACCATATTTTCCGCCGGAGCCCATACCAGAATCCCTGTGAAAAATAATGCCATGAGAAATTTCTTTTTCATATAAATCCCCTTTTATGTATGTCTCTTCCAAAACTTCCGAACGCAGGCTGAACCCCCCACGTCTCGAACTATTACAGAATTGTTACATCATTATGAAAAGTTTAGCGGATTTTCATGGAAAAGTCAAGAGAAGATGGAATTCTTAAGAAAAAATATAGATTATCCTGTTCATAAACCATATTCCTGATACATCTCTTTTCTTGTTTTCGAGTCTGTCACCACAGCCTGGATCTTTTCGCTTTTGCCAGAAGTCTCTCTTTTTCGTATGGTTCCAGTCTCAAGTTCATTTTTTTCTTCTTGTTTCTCTGTAAAATTTCATCCAGCCGGGCAGGATTTTCTCCGCACCGGCTTTCCTTTCTCAGAAGGCATACAAAGGATTGGCCAGGAGATCGCCGCCCGTCAGGATGCTGCCGCCAAACAGGACCAGGGCATCGGCTTTTGGGATGTTAAAAACTGACATTAAATCTGTTTGGGTAAGAGATTTGAGGTCTCGCTTGCCGCAGAAATGGGCGAGAGTGGGGAAATGCGAGGGGAAACCATCAGAGTTGCGCCAGTCCTGGTTTCCCCTCGCGCTCCCCTTCCAGGGCACGCTAGAAAATAAGGGGCTTACGTCAGACTGCTATTGTGTGAAATGATGGGTGGTTGTGGATATAAAAACCTAGTGTGCTGTCTCATTGACTTTCAGTTAAATAACGCAGAATGTTTTTTCATC
>OLRR01002142.1_pt1 | contig 11035 bp, 9 predicted proteins | sample 1671941 | NCBI WGS metagenome assembly OLRR01 (sample SAMEA3136628, study PRJEB25190) | human gut metagenome
GTTCTTTGCCGACGCCGCGCCAGAAGTCACTTGAGTCGTCCCCTCCAACTACGAGTTGAAGCTCTTGCATACTTAATTCGGTTAAAGATAATTGTTTTACCATTTTGTCCCTCCTAATATTTAGTCTTGCCTAACTTTTGAAACGCAGTAATTCAAGGAGCTAGCTGTCCTAAAAACAAGTTACAATAGTGCACAGGGATTTTGGTGAGTTTTATATAAACGTTGGTTATTCGCCGATAAACGTTAGAAAATTTGCTAAAATGCGTAAAAAGTGACGTTAAAAGCTATTTTCATGACGTTCAGTTTTAAGAGACCGTGTCCAATGGCTATTAGGAGAGGTAGATGATCAGCAGCAGTCTTGATTTAGTCGAGCGAGTAGTCTCTATCTTGACAATTGCGATACCTGTTATGTCGCGTGTGATTGCTAGCGGGTGTCTCGAACAAGCGAAATAGTCACTGATAAACCTCCTTAAGTGCCAAAAAAAGAAGTCACAAGGAATGCGATCAAACATTCCTTGTGGCTTCTTTTAGATAACTCGGTAGTTTTTAGGTTGGGGTCGTGGTTTGATCCCAAGACGTGATTAAGGGTGGGTGTAAAAATTACCGGTGGATATAAACGTAACTGCTTGCACCAGAGATGGTTTGGGTGTTCGGGCCGGTTGGTGAGCTGAAGCCCATGCCGCCTTGGCTGATCGTGACACTGTCACCAGAGACAGATTGGACGTAAGCAACGTGACCGTATGAACCATCGGCTGTCCATTGACCGCCAACAGATTGACCAGCGGCGAAGACGATGATTGAACCGGCTGCTGGCGTGTGGTTGACTGTGAAACCAGCAGCTGCAGCGGAACTACCCCATTGGGCACCATTGCCCCAGCCATTACCAGCCCATGAAGCGACTGACTTGACGTACCAGGTGCACTGACCCCAAGGATACGTGTTGCCTGAACTGCTGTAATCAGCGTGACTGCCGCTACCTGAAGTCGTGTTGTTGTTGATAATGGAGGAACTGTTGTTTGAAGAACTTGATGTGTTGTTGGCGATGGTGCTGGTTGAAGTTGCGCTGCTTGAACTGCTGGTAGTAGAAGAACTTGCGGTTGAAGCGGCAACGGTCTTCAAAGCGGCTTGGGTTGCAGCAGCTGCTTCAGACTGTTCTTGAGCAAATTGGCTTTGCAAAGCAACCAACTCATCTTTATGATCAGCAATTTGCTTATTCAAAGCATCTTGTTTATCGTTAGCATCTTTTTGTAGGGAAACCAACTGTGATTTCTGGGTTTCCAATGAAGCCTTAGTTGAAACCAGCGTCTGACGGGCATTTTCCTGTTCCGTCTTCAAGCCAGCTAATTTATCCTTGGCAACTGTCACGGCATCAAGCGCATCTTTGCTGGCTTGGCTAAGTTTGCCAACCGTCATGGTGCGGGCAATTAAGTCAGACAAGTTCTGGGAATTCAGAACAAAGTCGATATAGACATTGCCGCTGACAGAGTTGCCAGCCTTTTTTTGCAAGGAGATCAACTGATCTTTCAAGTTGTTCTTGCGTGCTGTGACATTCTTTTGAGCGGCAACAATTTCACCGCTGAGTGATGAAATCTTGGCATCAGTTGCGCTGATCTTAGCCGTTGCATCGCTGATTTGACCATTCTTGGTATCGATCTGCTTGTTCAAATTGATAACTTCTGTGTTCGCATCTTCAATTTGCTTCAACAGTGCATTGGTTTCGCTTTTGTTGGAAGCGATACTGTCGCTTGTATCAGCGAAAACTGGTGTTACGGCGCTAGCAGAACCTGCTAAGGTAACTGCAGCAACCAACGTGATCATGACTTTATTGAATTTCATTTTTGACCTCACCCTTAATTTGATTAACTAAAGGCTACTTTACTGTGTCAATGTTACGTCAGCGTTACAGGACTGTTAGGAGTTGGTCTCAATCTTCATTTGCGCTTCAAAATTGCGATCATGAACGTTTTTAATCCCAATTTTTGATGAATTTTGTATGAAAAAAGCAGCGCCGTGACGACGCTGCCTGACAAAATTGTAAGTTATTCGTTTGATTTCAGGGCTTCGACCATGTCCACCCGTTGGAGTCGACGATGCGTGAGCCAGGTGACGACGCCGGTGAAGGCCAACATGAGTAACGTGGCCGTGAGGTAGCCGACAATGCTGATCGTGAGTGGGAAAACCACGGCCTCGGTTTCGGCTTGATACAAAATGTAGGCTGTCAGCAAATTGCCGAGCAGATAGCCGAACACGATGCCGATCACTGTCAACACAATGCTCTCGCGACTGATGTACATGGTGACCTCGCGATCGAAAAAGCCCAGCACCTTGATTGTGGATAGTTCCCGAATGCGTTCCGAAACGTTGATGTTATTCAGATTGTACAAGACCACGAATGACAAAACCGCACTGAGCAGAATAAAAATCAACACAATAGGATCTAACATACCGCTCATATTGCTTAACGTTTTCTTTGCTGTCGTCGTGAAACTAATCCCGACAATCGCGTGATGATTGAGCAATTGCTTAGCGAGTCGATCATTTTGTTTGCTGCTTTGGAAACAGAATCCATAGTCATAGCAGAGAATAAAAATGGAAGCATACCTCCAAGGAAGAGTCCGATGATAACCTGTGGATTTAAGATATCAATGGATTCCAGTCCGACAGCCTCTGAATAAGAAACGAATAAGGCAAGGGCAGTCAGGGCAGCAGAGCCGATAGCGAATCCTTTTCCCATAGCTGCGGTTGTATTTCCGACAGAGTCAAGTTTGTCTGTAATATTACGAACGGAATCTTCTAATCCGGACATTTCTGCGATACCACCGGCATTATCAGCGATTGGACCATAAGCGTCAATTGCGATTGTGATTCCGGCTGTGGAAAGCATACCGACTGCGGAAAGAGCAATTCCGTACAGTCCACAGAAATGATAGGAACATAAAATACCAATTGCGATAAAAAACAGTGGAAGCATAGTGGAACGCATACCAACAGAAAGACCACTGATGATTGTGGTAGCAGAACCGGTTTCTGACTGGGCTGCAATTCTCTGAACCGGTTTATAATCGCCGGAAGTATAATATTCTGTCATAATACCGATTAACAGTCCGACAATCAGACCACTGATGATAGCGAGTGCTGCTTTCATATCACCAAAGAATACCTTACTTAGTACAAGTGAAAGAACTAATACAACGGCACTGGAACCGTAAGTTCCGGCTTTTAATGCTTTTCCTGGGTCTGCATTTTTGCTGGCTTTTACAAAGAAAGTACCGGCGATCGATGCAAGGATTCCAAATGCAGCAAGCGCAAGCGGGAATACGGCACCCGGTTCTTTGAAGTAGATGACACCAAGAGTAATTGCAGATACAAGAGAGCCGACATAAGATTCAAAAAGGTCAGCCCCCATACCGGCAACGTCACCGACATTATCACCAACATTATCAGCGATAACAGCAGGGTTACGAGGGTCATCTTCCGGAATACCGGCTTCTACTTTACCAACAAGGTCAGCTCCAACATCGGCAGCTTTGGTGTAAATTCCTCCACCTACACGGGCAAATAAAGCGATGGAAGAAGCACCAAGCCCAAATCCGGAAATGACGCCGGTATCTTTTGTAATTAAGTAGACAATGCTGACACCAATCAGACCAAGTCCGGTCACGCACATTCCCATAACAGAACCACCGGAAAATGCGATGGATAATGCTTTAGGCATACCGGATTCTTTTGCGGCTCCGGCAGTGCGGACGTTTGCTTTTGTGGCAACCTGCATGCCAAAATAACCGGCAGCAGAAGAGAACAGTGCACCTAAAAGAAAGGCGCAGGAAGTACTCCAGCTTTTTAAAGCAAAGCCTAAAATAAAGAATAAAAGTGCAACGAAGATAATGAGAATACGGTACTCTGCCATTAAAAAGGCCTGTGCGCCTTCATGAATGTAAGAAGCAATTTCCTGCATTCTCTGATTTCCTGCATCCTGCTTTTTGATGTTGTTTGAGAGTGTAAAAGCAAAAAGCAGGGCAAGGACACCAACGATTGGTGCGAGATAGATCATGGTTTCCATAAGTCTCCTTTCTTACTTGTGTGATGTAATTTTCTGTAAATAATAAAAAAATCACACAAGATATAAAAAAATAATATTTATAGGTACATTATACGGTTAATTCGTCTAAAAGACATCAAATTAATTCATCTAAAACGTAAAAAATGACAAAAAAATAATTAAAAAATCAACTTTTCTTGACTTTTTGTAAAAAATCGAGGATAATAAAAAGCAATAAATCAAAGATAAATCTTAAGATTCTTAAATTTTTTATCCTTAGCGTTCGCTGAAAATAATCTCCAAATAATTTATAAGCTGTAAGCAGAAAAAGAAAACTCATTGACAATTAAGAGAAAGTATACTATTATATCAACTATAGATGCGAACATAAGTTCGTTGTATATAAAAAATAAAATAAAGGAGTAAAAAGATGGTCAAAGAAGATAAATTAAAAGCACTTGATGTAGCGCTTGGACAGATTGAAAAACAGTTTGGAAAAGGTTCTGTTATGAAATTAGGTGATTCCAGCGTAAATATGAATGTAGAAGCTGTTCCGACTGGCTCTTTAAGCCTTGATATTGCATTAGGTCTTGGAGGAGTCCCAAAAGGGAGAATTATTGAGATTTACGGACCAGAATCAAGTGGTAAGACAACAGTAGCCCTCCACATGGTTGCAGAAGTACAGAAAAGAGGAGGAATTGCAGGCTTTATCGATGCAGAACATGCGTTAGACCCTGTTTATGCAAAAAACATTGGTGTTGATATTGATAATCTTTATATTTCCCAGCCGGACAACGGAGAACAGGCGATGGAAATTACAGAAACCATGGTGCGTTCCGGTGCAGTGGACATTGTAATTGTAGACTCTGTTGCAGCACTTGTTCCGAAAGCGGAAATTGAAGGTGATATGGGAGATTCCCACGTTGGACTTCAGGCAAGGCTGATGTCTCAGGCACTTAGAAAACTGACAGCGGTTATCAGTAAATCAAACTGTGTGGTAATCTTTATCAACCAGCTGCGTGAGAAGGTTGGCGTTATGTTCGGTAATCCAGAGACAACAACGGGTGGACGTGCCTTAAAGTTCTATTCTTCCGTGCGTATGGATGTCAGAAGGATTGAAGCATTAAAACAGGCAGGAGAGATTATCGGTAACAGAACCAGAATTAAAGTTGTAAAAAATAAAGTTGCACCGCCGTTTAAAGAGGCAGAGTTTGATATTATGTTTGGAAAAGGAATTTCAAAAGAGGGTGACGTGCTTGATTTGGCTGCCGGACTTGGAATTATTGTAAAAAGTGGTGCATGGTATGCCTATAAGGATGCAAAGATTGGTCAGGGACGTGAAAATGCAAAGCAGTATTTGAGAGACAATCCGGAGATTCTTGAAGAAGTGGAAACACAGGTTCGTGAGCATTACGGACTTCCAACTGAGAAGAAGCAAACAGAGTCTGCAAAATCCGAGAGTAAAAAAGGTGAATAATGGAGATAACGAAAATACAGGCTTTGACAAAGCAGAAGTATAGAATATTTTTAGATGGGGAATCTGCCTTTGCGGTTTATAAAGGCGAACTTTCCCGTTATCATTTAGAGGAGGGAGCAGTGCTTCCTCCTGAAGTTTATGAAGAATTAGTCAACAGGGTACTCAAAAAACGTGCAACTTTGCGCGCTATGCATATTTTGGAGCGTACGGATAAAACAGAAGCACAGCTTAGAAGAAAACTGGAAGAAAGTGAGTATCCAAAAGAAGCAGTGGAATCTGCGATTGCTTATGTAACATCTTATGGATATTTAGATGACAGACGATATGCCGAACATTATATTGAGTGGAAAAAACAGGGAAAAGGAAAAGCGAGACTGAAAATGGAACTTGTCCAGAAGGGAATTTCCAGAGAAATCATTGAAGAGGTATTAGAATCGACAGATTTTGGAGAAACGAGAGAAATGATTCGTCAGATTATCTTAAAGAAGCGAAAGACAGATATTCCCATGAATGAAAAAGAGAAGCAGAGAATTTATGGATTTTTAATGAGAAAGGGATTTTCTTCGTCGGATATTCTGGCTGTTATGCGTGAGGAAGAATGGCGGAATAATACAGAATTTTAATAAAAAAGTTCGACAAATTATACAGAGAGAGGTAATTTTTAAAACGCTTTTTAGTTGACTTTTTATTGAAAACAGTATAAAATTATACTGTTGTATTTGTACAATGAAAATTAAATATAAGGAGGTGCTCCTGTGGGAATCATTGTGATAACTGCGATTATTGCTGTTATAGTTACCTTAGCTGTTTCAGTGCCGGTTACGGCAAATCTTTCTGTAAAGAAAAAGACAGAAAAAGATGCGGAAACAATTGGAACTGCTGAAGTAAAAGCAAGAGGCATTATAGATGAAGCATTGAAAACTGCGGAAACGAAAAAGCGTGAAGCTCTTTTAGAGGCGAAAGAAGAAAACCTTCGCACCAAGAATGAATTGGAAAAAGAGACAAAAGAGAGACGTGCAGAACTTCAGAAATATGAGAAGCGTGTTGTCTCCAGAGAAGAAGCTTTGGATAAAAAAGCAGATGCCATCGAAAAGCGAGAAGCAGATTATTCAGCAAAAGAAGCAGAGTTAAAGAAAAAAGAAAAGAAAATCGACGAATTACATGACCAGAGAGTACAGGAACTGGAGAGAATTTCCGGTCTTACCTCCGAACAAGCAAAAGATTATCTTTTAAAAACTGTTGAAGACGAAGTAAAAACTGACACTGCCAAGCTTTATAAGGAATTAGAGAGTAAGGCAAAAGAAGAAGCTGGTAAAAAAGCAAAAGAATATGTGGTAACTGCAATTCAGAAATGTGCAGCAGACCATGTAGCGGAAGCTACAATTTCAGTCGTGCAGCTTCCAAGTGATGAAATGAAAGGACGTATCATTGGTAGAGAGGGACGTAACATCAGAACACTTGAAACCTTAACAGGGGTAGATTTGATTATCGATGATACCCCGGAAGCGGTAGTCCTGTCCGGATTTGACCCAATCAGACGTGAGGTGGCACGTATTGCATTGGAAAGACTGATTGTGGATGGAAGAATTCATCCAGCAAGAATTGAAGAGATGGTGGAAAAGGCACAAAAAGAAGTTGAAACCATGATGAGAGAGGAAGGAGAATCTGCTGCACTTGAAGTTGGAGTGCATGGTATTCATCCGGAATTAATCCGTTTGTTAGGACGTATGAAATTCCGTTCCAGCTACGGACAGAATGCTTTAAAACATTCAATTGAAGTAGCACAGATTGCTGGATTATTAGCCGGAGAAGTCGGAACCGATATCCGGATGGCAAAACGTGCTGGTTTATTACATGACATCGGAAAATCCATCGACCATGAAGTGGAAGGTTCCCATATTCAGATCGGTGCTGACTTATGTAGAAAATATAAAGAGTCCCAGATTGTAATTAATGCGGTTGAGTCCCACCACGGTGACGTAGAGCCGAATTCTCTGGTGGCTTGTCTTGTACAGGCGGCAGATGCGATTTCAGCTGCAAGACCAGGTGCAAGAAGAGAAACTGTAGAAACATATACCAACAGGTTAAAACAATTAGAAGACATAACAAACTCCTTCAAGGGAGTAGAAAAATCTTTTGCTATTCAGGCAGGTAGAGAAATCCGTGTAATGGTACTTCCGGAACATGTAAGTGATACGGATATGGTATTGTTAGCACGAGATATTTCCAAACAAATTGAAGCTGAACTGGAATATCCAGGACAGATTAAAGTTAGTGTAATTCGTGAAAGCCGCGTAGTCGATTACGCAAAATAAGAAACTGATGCAGAGTCAAAGAAAAAATTCTTTGGCTCTGTTTTTTTGATTTGCAGGAAATTGCTTTTCTGTAAAAAATTTTTTGTGTTAAGTATAATAAATAAGGCATACCTTGTATAGGGGGAAAAAATGAAAAAAAGGCTTTCCATTTTTTTGATTCTATATTTTGTAGGCTTTACAATTGGAATTCTTTGTACGAGTCTGTTGAAAAAGGTGACACAGGAGAATACAGCTTTACTTGGTATCTATCTGAAAAATCAAAATACAGAATCTGTTTTAAACGTTCAGGTATTTGGTCACTTATTAAAACTGAGGGGGAAATGGTTTCTGTTTTATTTTATAGGCGGAATGACGCCTGCAGGAATTGTAATGGTATTGGCAGGCTGTCTGTGGCTCGGACTTTTAGCAGGCTGTCTGGTTACTTTATTTTTGATGGAGTATGGGGTCATTGGAATTTTTTTCTGTATAGGATGTGGGATTCCTCAGATTTTCTTTTATCTTCCCTCTGTTTTAGCTCTGTTTTTTTTATGCAGTGAGATGAGTCTTAAATTCTGGAGGAAAAGTTACCGGAGAAAAGAGGACTATAAGGGGTACGTTTTTTTTATGACCAGTGCGGCACTTATATTTTTGCTTGGGATTTTTTTGGAAAGTTATGTGAGTCCCAATTTATTAAGAGTATTATTTCATTAAAAAATTCATAAAAAGTTAACAATTTAAAATTTACCATATATGGTGGATGAAAAATAGTGGCTGCCGATATCTTGTATAAATAAAAAAACATAATGGAAAACAGGAAAAGGAACCTTAAAAAGGGGTTTGATTTTTAATCCAAAAGTGATATATAATCCATTTATAGCAAATATATTCTTGAAGTTTTTGTGGTTTTGACGTTGCAGAAAGACTTTGAGAGTGTCTATAAAGATTAGAGATAAAGGATTGTATCATGAAGTGTGAGATAGAAGAGTTTATTGGGTATTTACATAACACAAGAGGCACTTCTTTCAATACAGAAATTTCTTACGAGCGGGACTTGCGCAAATTGGAGCAGTTTTTGAAGGACAAAGGGATACGCAGAATAAGGCAAGTGACAGAGGCAGAATTAAACAGTTATGTTACTTATTTGGAACGGGAGGAGTTTGCGGCTTCTTCTATTTCCAGAAGTATTGCTTCAATTCGTGCATTTTTTCAATATTTTTTTAATCAGGGACTTATTCCCAAAAATCCGGCAGATACTTTAAAAGCTCCAAAAGTAGAAAAAAAGATACCGGAGATTCTTTCTGTAGAAGAAGTGGATTTGCTGCTTGCCCAGCCAGATGAAAAAACAATAAAAGGAATACGGGACAAGGCAATGCTTGAACTGCTGTATGCAACGGGGATACGTGTCAGTGAACTGATTCATTTATCCGTCAGGGATGTGAACCTGAAATTAAATTATATCAGCTGTAGTTCAATGGAAAAGAGCCGTGCGGTTCCATTTGGAAATACAGCAAAAAAGGCAGTGGAGACTTATGTGGAACAGGCAAGAGATGTACTTTTAAAAGAAAATGACAGTCCCAATTTGTTTATCAACTGCAATGGAACGGCAATGAGCCGTCAGGGATTTTGGAAAATTTTAAAGTATTATGCAAAACTTGCAGGAATTGAAAAAGAAATTACACCGCATACTCTGCGTCATTCTTTTGCGGTGCATTTATTGCAGAATGGTGCAGATTTAAGAAGTGTGCAGGAAATGCTGGGGCATTCAGATATTTCTACCACTCAGATTTATTTAAGTTTGAATACAAATCGAATCAGGAATGTCTATAAAAAAGCGCATCCAAGAAGCTAAAAAAGTGATGTACCAAAAAAGACCGTAGTCTTCTTTTCAGTGGAAGACTACGGCCTTTTTTATTAGCAGAGCTCTGCGATTGTATAAAGCAGTTTTTCAGTTTCATCCCATCCAAGACATGGATCTGTAATAGATTTACCATAACAATGACCATCAACAGGCTGATTTCCACCTTCAATGTAGCTTTCAATCATTAAACCTTTAACAAACCCTTTTAAGTCCTTTGAATGTTTACGGTTATGCATGATTTCTTTTGCAATTCTAATTTGTTCCATATATTTCTTGTTTGAATTTGAATGATTACAGTCAACAACAAGAGCAGGATTTGCAAAACCTTTTGCAACATATTTTTCATGTAAATTCACCATATCTTCATAATGGTAGTTTGGAATGCATGAACCATACTGGTTTACGGCACCACGTAAAATTGCATGGGCTAAATCGTTCCCTTCAGTTTGAACATCCCAACCTCTATATAAGAATGAATGTGAAGCCTGTGCAGCTTCAATAGAGTTTAACATAATTGAAATATCTCCACTTGTAGGATTCTTCATACCAACAGGAATATCTAAACCACTTGATGTAAGACGATGCTGCTGGTTTTCAACTGAACGGGCACCGATTGCAACGTATGATATGCAGTCTGAAAAATATCTTGCATTTTCAGGATAAAGCATTTCGTCAGCAATTGGTAATTTTGTATCTTCCATAATCTTTAAAAACATCTGACGAATTGTGATTAATCCCTGTAATAAATCAGGTTTCTTTTCAGGATCAGGCTGATGTAACATACCTTTATAGCCTTTACCTGTTGTACGTGGTTTATTTGTATATACTCTAGGAATAATATAAAGTTTATCTTTAACTTCTTCCTGAACTCGTGCTAATCTTTGAACGTAATCCTCAACAGCATCCTGATTATCTGCTGAACAAGGGCCGATGATAACAGCAAATTTGTCACTTGCACCTGTGAAAATATCACGAATTTCGGCATCGTTCTTTTTCTTTTGTTCTGCTACAGCCTCAGGAACAGGATACATAGTCTTGATTTCCATTGGTGTAGGTAATTTCCTAAAAAATGTACTTCCCATAATGTCTCCTTAAATATTAGTTATATAAATTTATCTAAAATTATGATGCATAATCATAAAGCAACATAAAATATGCTAAACAATTATAACATAAATTCATAATTATGCAAAAGTAGTATAACATATATATAAAATAATTCAACGGTTTAAAGTGTGAAAATCATAGCAGGATACTTGGATTTTTATAAAAATACTATCTAATAAAAATAGTTCATATTTTTTTCAAATATTTTGTTTATAGTAAACACAGTTACTATCTTATTATTATAAATATATAAGTAATCT
>OLRR01002146.1_pt1 | contig 11027 bp, 12 predicted proteins | sample 1671941 | NCBI WGS metagenome assembly OLRR01 (sample SAMEA3136628, study PRJEB25190) | human gut metagenome
GGTGGGGGAGTCGACCGTGATGCAGACGTCGAGCTCGCTGTCTGCCGCGGCGACGATGTCGAGCGCGACGACGTTGGCGTGCCCGTCGAGCCCCGCGATGCGGACGGATGCGCTTGCGTGCTCGCCTCGCTCGGCCTCGATGACGCGTGCGGTGCCGGCTACCTCGCGCAGGAATGCCGTGGCGTCCCCGCCCATGCCCATTTCGAACATGCGCGCGAGGTCCTTGGAGGCCTCGACCTCGTCGACACCTTGCTGGTATGCCGAAAGCGATGTGCCGCCGAGCTTCTCGGCCTGCTCGTCGGTGTAGTTGCGCTGGTACTCGTAGCCCTCGTGCTCGGCATCCCAGGCCTTCTGGGCCGCGTCCATCGCGGCGTCAAACGCGCCTGCGGTGCCCTCGGCAGCATCGATGGTAAAGTCGCTCGCGGCGTCGAGCCCCTCGGGGACCTCGACCGTCGCGTCGTTCATGTGGAGCCAATGCCAGGTCGGAGCGGGCATTGCGCTCACGTTGTTGAGAGTGCGTGCTTCCATTTAACCAATCGCCCCTTCCATTTCGAGCTTGATGAGGTTGTTCATCTCGACGGCGTACTCGAGCGGGAGCTCCTTGCTGACCGGGTCGGCAAAGCCGTTGACGATCATCGTGCGGGCCTCCTCCTCGCTCATGCCGCGGCTCATCAGGTAAAAGACCTTGTCGTTGCCGATGCGGCCAATGGTCGCCTCGTGCCCGACGTCGATGTTCTTGCAGCGGATGTCCATCGCGGGGATGGTGTCGGAGCGGCTGCGGTCGTCGAGCATGAGCGACTGGCACGAGACGGACGCCGCGGAATCCTCCGCCTTGGGCGTTGCCACGATGGAGCTGCGGAAGGTCGACACGCCGCCGTCCTTGGAGATGGACTTGGTCTCGACGGATGCAGAGGTCTCCGGTGCGTTGAGGACGACCTTGCAGCCCGTGTCGAGGTTCTGGCCGGCGCCGGCAAACGTGATGCCGTTGAAGCTCGCGCGCGCCTTGCGGCCGTTCAGAATCGACATGGGGTAGAGGTAGCCGACATGGCTTCCGAACGAGCCCGAAATCCACTCGATGTCGCCGCCCTCCTGGACGGTGGCACGCTTGGTGTTCAGGTTGTACATGTTCTTGGACCAGTTCTCGATCGTGGAATAGCGCAGGTGCGCGTTCTTGCCCACGAACAGCTCGACGGCGCCGGCGTGGAGATTGGCCACGTTGTACTTGGGTGCCGAGCAGCCCTCGATGAAGTGCAGGCTCGCGTCGTCCTCGACGATGATGAGCGTGTGCTCGAACTGGCCCGCGCCCTTGGCGTTGAGGCGGAAGTAGCTTTGCAGGGGGTAGTCGAGCTTCGTGCCCTTGGGGACGTACACGAATGAGCCGCCCGACCACACGGCGCCGTGCAGTGCGGCGAACTTGTGGTCAGAAGGCGTGATGAGCTTCATGAAGTGGTCGTGGATGAGGCCCTCGTACTTCTCGTCGTGCAGCGCCTCCTCGATGCCGGAGTACACGATGCCCATCTGGGCCGCGGAATCCTGCATGGAGTGGTAGACGAGCTCGGAGTCGTACTGTGCGCCGACGCCGGCGAGGTAGGACTTCTCGGCCTCGGGGATGCCCAGACGGTCGAAGGTGTTCTTGATGTCGTCCGGGACGTCGTCCCAGCTGGCCTGCTGCTCTGTCGGGGGCTTGACGTAGGTGACGATGTTGTCCATGTCGAGGCCCTCGATGGAGGGGCCCCAGTCGGGCTCGGGGAACTTGTTGTAGATCTCGAGCGACTTCAGGCGGTGCTCGAGCATCCACTCGGGCTCGTCTTTCTTCTCGGAGATCTCACGCACGATTTCGGGCGTGAGGCCCGCTTCCAGGTGTTCTTGGTCGGACTCGTCGTAGTGGAAGTCGTACATGCTGCGATCGATGTCGTCGACCTGTGTCCTTTTCTTCTCTGACATGTCGTGCCGCCTTTACTCGGCGTCCGCAGCAGCCTGCTCGAACTGCTCGAAGCCGTTCTGGTCGATGTCGGCGATCATGGATGCGTCGCCTTCTGCAACGATGCGGCCCTTGACCATGACGTGCACGCGGTCGACGCTCAGGTGCTCGAGGATGCGCGTGTTGTGGGTGATGATCAGCAGGGTGCCGTTGCAGGTTTCCTGGTAGAGCTTCATGCCGTGAGAGACGACGGAAAGCGCGTCGACGTCAAGGCCGGAGTCGGTCTCGTCGAGGATGGCGAGCTTGGGCTGCAGCAAGAGCAGCTGGAGCATCTCGACCTTCTTCTTCTCGCCACCGGAAAAGCCCACACCGAGCTCGCGGTCGAGATAGGCGCGGTCCATGTCCAGCTCGTCGGCGAGCGAGCGGATGCGCTTGCGGAACTCCTTGCGCTTCATGTCGAGGCCCTCGCGGCCGGTGGTGATGGCGCGCAGGAAGCTCGTCAGCGGCACGCCCGGCACTTCGACGGGAGCCTGGAAGCTCAGAAACAGGCCCGCACGCGAACGTTTGTCGGGGGTGAGGTCGGTGATGTCCTGACCGTCGAAGATGATCTTGCCGGAGTCGACGGTGTAGGTGGGCTCGCCCATGGCGACATGTCCCATGGTGGACTTGCCGGCGCCGTTGGGGCCCATGAGGACATGGACCTCGCCGGGCGCGACGTCCAGGTTGACGTTGTGGAGGATCTGCTTTTCCTCGACAGATGCGCTAATGCCCTGGATGGAAAGCAGGGGATTGGTTTCGTTAGCCATGTTTACTTCCTGTCTCGTCTCTCAATACGGATGGAGCTTGGTGGAGCAAATAAAACTAGTTGCTAATTTATAGGGTGGAAAGGATAAGTCAAGATAAAACCCTAGCGCGTTACTAGATATTTAAGAAAAGTCGATTATCATGCTGGGAAACGACGTCGAGCACGGCAGTCAGGAGGCAATATGCTCATCTCATCGAAAGGCCGTTACGCCCTGCGCCTGATGGTCTACATGGCCCAGGCTTCCGACGGCAGCGACACCGTTGCCCTGCGCAAGGTCTCGGCGGCGGAAGGCCTTTCGCTCAAGTACCTCGAGCAGCTCGCGCGCTCCATGGTCAAGGCGGGCTACTTGACGAGCGTCCGTGGACGAGACGGCGGCTACAAGATGGCGGTCGAGCCGGCAAAAGTATCCGCGGGAGACATCCTGCGCGCCGCCGAGGGCGAGACGATGCCCGTGGCCTGCTCAGCGCTCGACCAGGGGTGCCCGCGCGAGAACGTGTGCAGCACGGTCGACTTCTGGACCGGCCTCGACGCCGTCATCGACGACTACGTCGACGGCGTCACGCTCGAGCAGCTGGCAGGCGACGAAAGCGACCGCAAGCCGTACCAGACGCTTGCGATCTACGGCGGGAAATAGCAGGCCGAAACGCCTCGCGCCGGGCGTCTTGCCGCCTGCGCGATGTGCCGTGTGGCACCAGCGGGCAAGGCAGCAGAGAGGCGCCTGCGCGGTATCGAGTCAGATGGCGCTGCCTTCATCTGGATATTTGGCCGTGTGTCGCTAAGTGCGTCTCACGCGTCCCGTATAATCTGATTCAGCTGGTACTTCACGAGAGAGGAGTCTCGCATGAGCATCGTGGCAATCGTCATCATCGTTATCGTCGTCATCTTGGCAATCGCCCTCGTCGGCCTGTACAACAACTTCGTCAAGCTGCGCAACCGGGTCGACAATGCCTGGTCGCAGATCGACGTCCAGCTGCAGCGCCGCCTCGACCTGATCCCCAATCTCGTCGAGACGGTCAAGGGCTACGCCGCGCACGAGTCCGGTACGCTCGAAAGCGTCACGGCGGCCCGCACCGCCTGCATGAACGCCAGCACGCCCGAGCAGCGCGCCGAGGCGGAAAACGTCCTCACTGGCACGCTCAAGACGCTGTTCGCGGTAAGTGAGAACTATCCCGACCTCAAGGCAAACCAGAACTTCCTCGAGCTGCAGGGCGAGCTTCGCGACACCGAGGACAAGATCAGCTACATGCGTCAGAGCTACAACGACACCGTCATGACCTTCAACAACGCGATCCAGACCTTCCCCGGTGTGCTCATCGCAGGTCCGTTCGGGTTCAAGGCGCGCGAGCTGTTCGACGCGGCGGAGTCTGCCGCAGCTGCCCCTTCGGTCAAGTTCTAACGGCGTTTTTCGGCTAGATTTCCAACTGGATAGAGAGGCGGGGTGCTATGGGGCGCAAGAAGCACAAGATGACCCGCGGGCGCATACTCATCGTCATCGTTGTGGTGGTAGTCGTGGCCTTCGTCGGCATGGGCATTTTCAGCGATGAGCTCTCGGATAGCCCGTCTGGCAGCTCGACGAAAAGTCATGAGTGCATCTCGGACACGATGGATGCGGGCATCGCAGAAGACGGAAGCCTGCACGTGGTGGATGCGCGCGAATACAAGTTCACCGGCACCTATTCTCTGACGGCGGCGATTCTCGACCCGCCTGAGTCTGGCTCGGTAATCGTTAACGGCGTCTCCGTGGTCGATGCAGACGGAACCCGCAGCAGCCTGACCGAGGTCCCGTTCTATTCGCCGTGGCGCACGGCGGGCGGTCCCGGTAGCGGGTACTACTCGTACGACAGCAAGAAGAAGACGCTCTATGCATTCAGCAATACCTCCGACGCCACCAAGACGTTCGTGTTCGACTACACCTACACGAACGCGATCGATCGATACGACGACTGCAGCGTCTTGTACTGGCAGTTCATCCCCGAGGGCTGGGATGTCGACACGAACAACGTCAACGCGACACTCACGCTGCCAGTGCCTTCGGGGCAGACGGTTTCGGGCGGCAGCAATGTCATTGCCTACGGTCATGGCGACCTGTCCGGCAGCGTGGCCTTCAACGACGATGGGACGGTCTCCTACACGATCCCCAGGGTAAAGTCGGGCACGTTCGCGGAGATGCGCGTTGCGTTTCCGTCCTCGTGGACCCCATTTGTCCCTTCTGCAAAGACCCATGCCTCGAGCCAGTGGGACAGCATCATGGAAGAGGAGGCGGGCTGGCAGCGGGAGGCCCAGCTGAAGCGCATCGCGAGCGCGCTTTTGCTCGTCGTTCCGTTGCTGCTGTCGGTGGCTCTGATCGTCGCGAGCATCGCGATGTTCAGACGTCATGGCAAAGAGCACAAGCCCGAGTTCCAAGGCGAGTACTGGCGCGACGTTCCTGCCAAGGGCGTGCATCCGGCAGTCGTCGGCAGGATCTGGCGTTGGAACGAAGAGGACCCCAACGACCTCATCGTTACCATGATGCATCTCGGCAACCAGCATGTGGTCTCGATCGACGCGGAGCAGTCCGTCAGACAGCGCAAGATTCTCGGCGACAAAGTGGAGACGACCTACCGCCTCACGTACCACGAGGACAAGGCCGCGGGGCTCGGGCGCATCGACTGCAAGGCCCTCGACGCGATGTTCAAGCATTTTTCTGGGAACACGTTTACCCTGTCCGAGCTTCAAGAGTACGCCAAAGAGCATGCCGAGCAGTTCATGGACGGCGTGAAGCGCTGGGAATCCGCTGTCGATGGCGAGGTGGGCAAGCACAGGTACTTCGAGCTCGAGGGCGAGCGCTACAAATCCCTGATGCTGCTCATCTCGGTCGGTATCGCGGTGGTTGTGGCTGTTGCCTCGGTGTTTCTCGAGAACTTCGCGCCGTTGCTGGGGCTGCTCCCCGGGTGCGTCGTGATGTTCGCCTTCTCGTTCTTCATGCCGCGCCGCTCGCGCGACGCCGTCGAGATTCACGCGCGCTGCGAGGCGCTCAAGAAGTGGTTCGAGGATTTCACCGCGCTCGACAAGGCGGTCCCCACGGATGCGAAGGTGTGGGGCGAGCTGATGGTGTATGCCTATCTGTTCGGCGTGTCCGACCGCGTCGCCGAGCAGCTCAGCCAGATCAATCCCGACATTTGGGACGATGCCGCGTTTGCGAGCACCGTGTACTGGTATCACACCCCATACGGCTATGCGGCGGGGCCGACTGGTGCCTCGACCGGTGATTTCTTCCACGATGCATTCGACAACACGTTCGCGTCCGCGCAAGCGGCCATCGATGCCGCAACTGCCAAGGACTTCGCTTCGGACGCGTTCTCCGGTGGCGGTGGCGGCGGGGGCTTCTCCGGTGGCGGTGGAGGCGGCTTTGGCGGTGGAGGCGGCGGTTTCTCGCGCTAGGGTTCGCGTTCTGAGGATTCGTCATGGTTTCGGGCGCTGCCCGTTGACGCGCCGTTGCCATCCGCGTGGTAAAGTCGTCACCGACGATAAGCAAACGGGCGTTTTGCCCGGTCAAGCGAGAAAAGAGAAGGAAATGGCCACGTTCGAAGTCACATCCGAAAATTTCCAGTCCGAGGTTCTCGAGAGCGACAAGCCGGTACTGGTCGATTTCTGGGCTGTATGGTGCGGCCCGTGCCAGATGGTCTCCCCGATCGTAGAGGAGATTTCCGAGGAGCATCCCGAGATCAAGGTCGGCAAGGTCAACACCGACGAGCAGCCGCGTCTGGCGAGCCAGTTCGGTATCACTGCGATCCCGACGCTCATCCTGTTCAAGGATGGCAAACCGTTCGCAAGCCAGACGGGCGCGCTGCCCAAGGCTGGCCTCGAGAAGTTCGCACTTCAATAGGTTTCATGACGCGCGATGGCAGTCGAGATAACAGCCTGTAACTTCGAACAGGAGGTCACGAACAGCGAGGTGCCCGTCCTGCTCGACTTCTGGGCGGAGTGGTGCGGGCCGTGCCAGATGCTCGCGCCCGTCCTCGAGGGCATCGAGGCGCTGCACCCCGAGATCAAGCTCGGCACCGTTGACACCGACGACCAGGCGTACCTGGCGCGCCAGTTCGGTATCTCGTCGATTCCTACGCTACTCTTCTTCAAAGATGGGCAGGTCGTTGTACGGAGTACGGGATACTGCGGAGAGGCGGCAATCGAGGAGCTCATCTCTCGCTAATGTTGCGCGTGTTTTTCGCTGCGCTTCAAGGGGCTGCGGGTTTACCCGCAGCCCCTTTGTCTGTTTAGGACAGGTGTTTTCGGCAGAACTCGAAAAAACGCCTGGCTTCCCGGGTTGCGACTTGCGATGCGCCGAGCTCGATGACGATGGTGCGCTCGAAATCATCCGAATCGATGCGCACGAGGCGGGCGAGCGCTGGGTCGACGGCGGGCCAGCTGCGTGCCGGCCAGAATCCGACACCCGAGCCGAGACCGATCATCTTCTGCACCACGGCGGGACTGTCGCTTTCGAAGGCGACGACGGTCTCGATGCCGTGCTTTTCGCAGAGCAGGTCGCAGACTTGGCGGAACTTGCGGCTTCCTGCGAGGCAAACGAGGTTTTGGCCGTCGAGCTCCGTGGGCGCGATTGTGTCGCCGAGCTCGCTTTGCGCGGGAACGGCGAGCAGGATGTCCTCCGTGAGAAGGAGGGCGCTGTCTGTCTCGAACGCGTGCTTGTCTTCGTCGGGCATCAACGTGAAGGTCCTGACGTCTCCGGTATCGCGTCCCTCACGCTGCGTGATGTGGAATTCCGATCCGCTATGTTCGTGGCGGTAGTCAATGACGACGTCTAAGATCATGTTCGAGCCCGAGCCGATGTTGAGCTGGATCGTGCGCTCGTGCGCTTCAGAGAAGCGCTGCATATCGCGCTCGATATCATCGAGTTCGGCCATGAGAGGCAGCGCGCGTTCCTTGAGGTGCTCGCCATAGGGCGTGAGCTTGATGTTGCGCCCGACATGCTCGAACAGGGGGACGCCGAGTTCTTTTTCGAGCCGGTGGATCGACCTCGTGAGCGCGGGCTGGGCGACATGCAGATGGTCGGCGCTTCTCGTCATGTGCTCGGTTTTGGCGACCTCGACGAAATAGCGGAGCTGCGTGAATTCCATATTGTCCTCTATTCATGCAAATTGGGCATGAGAATGCTAATAACAATATATTAGACGGTATCGATAGGGGATTCTAGACTCCGCTCGTATGTGAAAGCGTCATCTGAGGGGATGGTCTACGATGGCTTCGGTCCTCGAAGCGGTAATGTTGGTTTGCTTTGGCCTTTCTTGGCCGCTCAACGCGTACAAGGCGTACAAGGCGGGAACGGCGCAGGGCACGAGCTGGCAGTTCCTGCTGCTCATCACGCTCGGCTACGTGGCGGGCATCATCGCCAAGTACCTTTCCGGGAGCATCAACTGGGTCCTGGTCGTCTACTATCTCAACCTCGGTTTTCTCGCGGTCAACTGGGCCACGTATGCACGAGGGTGCAAGCTCGATAAGATTGCGGCAGCAAAGCTCGAGCATCTCAAAGAACTCGAGGGCGCGTCTGCTCGCTCGTAGACCGCATCTGCTATCAGAGCCAGGGAGAACCGACCCCATCCCATCTGCTAGCGGACGACATCTGCTATCAGGACCACTGAGAACCGACCCCGCTGGTTATTGACGGGTGTCGGTGCTCATTCCATGGTCATTTTCGATTGCACGTGGAGCGTTCTGTATACTTTGAGCGTTACATCGGTTTTTCGTGCGATTGGAGATGCGATGAAAAAAGCTCTCGCCCTTGTCTCGAGCGTCGTTGCGGCGTGCATCCTTGCCGTCTCGCTTGTCGGATGTAGCTCCGCCTCGCCGCAAGACGTGACGACCGCGACGCTCGACGAGATAAAGGCCCTGGATTTCGAAGGAAACATGGCCGAGCTCAAGACTTCGATTGAGCAGGGGGTCAAAGAGGCAGCCGGAACCGACGTCGAGCTCACGGATGACGAGCAGGCGGTCGTCAACAAGTTGCTCAACAAGATGTGCGATTTCGACTATACGCTCGGAGACGCGACTGTCGACGGTGACCACGCAAGCGTTCCGGTCACGTTCACGACCTATGACATCAAAGGAACATTCACCAGCTCGATGAGGTCGTACCTGCAAAACCTCTATGCATCGGCGCTCAGCACCGGGACCGTCCCCTCGCAGCAGGAAATCGTCGCCCAGTACTTCTCGGAGCTCAGCACGGCAATCGACGCTCTCGAAGAGAAATCCGTCACGGCACAGGGCACGATCACGCTGACGAAGACCGATGGTGCGTGGACGGTCGACCAACTCGACAACACCACGATCAATGCCATGTTCGGCGGAATTGCAGACGTTCCGACCGAGATGAGCTCAATCGGGAACGAGTTTATCTCGGCAAACTAGCGCTCGTTCGTCCCGCGCCTGTGCCGCGCGTTTCGTGGCCGAGCTATTCGGCGACGTAGGCAGCGGGGTAGTCGTGGTCTTTTGCCCAGCGGTCGAGGGCCGCGTTGAGCGTCATGGATCCCTCGTACGTGGAATCGGTCCCGTCGACGAGCTCGTTCATAATGTTGATCTGCTGGATGTGAAACAGCGGCAGGCCATATGTGTCGGTGACGATGCGCACGCGCACGTACGTTCCCTGTTCTTTCGCCATGAAACTACCTCCGAAAACGTCAGCAATGCGGCTCTCTAGTATAATCGAGCACTTGTAAGAACAACATAACATGGAGTTCAAATGACTGAATCTGCCTTTCAACCCAAGAACATGATAGTAACCGGCGGGGCCGGCTTCATCGGGTCCAACTTCTGCCACTACGTCGCAGAACATCATCCTGAGGTCCATATCACCGTGCTCGACAAGCTTACCTATGCGGGCAATCCCGCAAACCTCGACGGCATCGATGCCGACCGCTGCGAGCTCGTGGTGGGCGATATCTGCGACGCGGAGCTGGTCGACCGCCTGTTCGCTCAGAACGACTGCTGCGTGCACTTTGCGGCGGAAAGCCACAACGACAACTCGATTGCAGACCCGAGCCCGTTTCTCAAGACGAATGTCGAGGGGACGTACACGCTGCTGCAGGCTGCTCGCAAGCACGATGTGCGCCTGCACCATATCTCGACCGACGAGGTCTACGGCGATCTCGCGCTCGACGACCCGGCGCGTTTTACCGAAGAGACGCCGTATCGCCCCAGCAGCCCGTACAGCTCAACCAAGGCGAGCTCGGACCTTCTGGTGCGCGCGTGGGTGAGGACCTTCGGCGTGCGCGCGACCATCTCCAACTGCTCGAACAACTACGGCCCGCGCCAGCACGTCGAGAAATTCATCCCGCGTCAGATTACCAATATCATCGACGGCATCCGCCCCAAGCTCTACGGCGACGGCCTCAATGTGCGCGACTGGATCCACACCGAGGACCATTCGAGTGCGGTGTGGGAGATTCTCACGCGCGGGCGCATCGGCGAGACCTATCTCATTGGCGCCGATGGGGAGAAGAGCAACATCGACGTGCTCCATGCCATTTTGGAAGGGATGGGCAAAGACCCCGATGACTTCGACTGGGTCAAAGACCGACCTGGCCATGACCGCCGTTATGCAATCGACTCGACCAAGCTCCGCCGCGAGCTCGGCTGGCGTCCCAAGCACACCGACTTTGCATCGGGGCTCGCCCAGACCATCAAGTGGTACGAGGACAACGAGGACTGGTGGCGTCCGGCCAAAGAGGCCACCGAGGCCAAGTACAAAGCGCAGGGTCAGTAGGCAACTCCGCATCTGAGAAAACCGAACGCGCGCAGGTGCTTCGCATCACCTGCGCGCGCCGCAGCAGTCGAGAGTGGCCCAATGCATACTCACGGCAAATGAAAAGCCCCCCGCATCAAATGAACTGCCTCCCATTTCTTGGACATGGAAATAAAAGTCCGAGAGATGGGAGGCTTTTCCATGTCCATCGACCTGCGATGTAGGCACGACCGGTCGCTGCGCGAGCGCGCAGCCGAGATGTTCGAGAGGGGCCTCGGCTACAGATTCGTCGCAAGGGGGCTTGGCGTGCCCGCCGAGGCTGTGAGAGACTGGCAGAAGACGTACCGCGCGACCGGGAGGGACGGCCTGCTGAAAATGGGCAAGAAGCACGCGAGATACGACTTCGAGACCAAGGTCGCCGCGGCCAGGGCCGTGGTCGACGACGGGATGGCCAAGCCCGAGGCGATGGAGCGCTTCGGCATCGCGAGCGCGACGCCGCTGAAGCAGTGGTGCAGGCTGTACCGCGGGGGCGGGGCCGAGGCCCTGAGGCCCAAGCCGAAGGGCAGGCC
>OLRR01002148.1_pt1 | contig 11025 bp, 10 predicted proteins | sample 1671941 | NCBI WGS metagenome assembly OLRR01 (sample SAMEA3136628, study PRJEB25190) | human gut metagenome
AGTCATCGGGCATTATCTGAACATAAAACACTATCAATAAGTTAGAGTCATTACCCTGTATTCTTGTTGTAATACAGTCAGTGCATATACAAGTTTTATTGTGGGAAATAATGCAGGAGTTGATAACTATCGAGGCCCCTCCACTGCCGCACAGATGACCTTTAATTACACATCAACAGCAAGCAACTTGGTTTTTTATAAACCCACGCAGCTCGGCCCGACTGGGGTAAAAATGTACTGGTCATACCTGGATACAGGTACCGGTGGTGGTATTCTTTACTGCAATACATCTGGCAGAGCGAATCCTGGTCCAATAACTATTGAAAATGCCATGGTCTATTCAGGTAAAGATTATGGCGGACATAAACTATTTAATACATCTGTTCCTGGTCTGTATTACACCATGTTAATATCAAGGGTCTGGTCTGCATACGATACAATAACTGACATTCAATCGCCAGGAATCTATATCGGAGATCCTTCCAACCAAGAATTTTTCTTTTCCGTCACAGACAGCGATCTACAAACTAAGGGTTGCAACAAAGCAGACGACTACGATAAGTTTTGGGCTATTGGTGGTATAGTACACAACATAACTGTTGAATTTTATACAGATACTAATTTCGATCCTACACTTAATCAGCAAGTCCAGTTATCCAGTTCATCAAATTACCTTTATTCGTTTAAGGCCTACAGTCCTGGTACAAAAGTTGTAGATCACAGCAACCACATTTATGTCAATTTCACACTGAATAATGTCAAATTAACCTTACCAACATGTTTTACCTCCATACTTACCGGGCCATCAGTCAATGGTTCAACGGTTAGAATGGGAGAATATAGCTCTGGGACAATTAAAAATGGCGCTTCACCTGTTCCCTTTGATATCTCGCTTCAGAATTGTATTCGTGTGCGTAATATTGAAACAAAACTCGTCACTGGAAAAGTAGGTACTCAAAACACACAACTGCTTGGTAATACGCTTACTGGAAGCACTGCCGCCAAAGGCGTTGGCGTACTCATTGAAGGTTTAGCAACCAGTAAAAATCCGCTAATGACATTAAAACCTAATGATACGAATTCTGTTTATATAGATTATGAAACCGAAGATGACACCTCCGATGGGGTTTACCCTAATCAAGGTAACGGCACATCACAGCCTCTTCATTTCCAGGCAACATTAAAGCAAGACGGGAATATTGCTATCGAACCCGGCGAATTTAAAGCCACCAGTACTTTCCAGGTAACCTATCCCTGATAACGTAGCAGCACTGTCACCTTCTGGCAGTGCTGCTACGGATAAATCATTGCCCCCACCAATGTGACTGATAAAATGCCAGACAGCACAACATCAATTTATCAGGATACGTTATGAAACCGACCACCATCTCCTTACTGCAGAAGTACAAACAGGAAAAAAAACGTTTCGCGACCATCACCGCTTATGACTATAGCTTCGCCAAACTCTTTGCTGATGAAGGGCTTAACGTCATGCTGGTGGGCGATTCGCTGGGCATGACGGTTCAGGGGCACGACTCCACCCTGCCAGTTACCGTTGCCGATATCGCCTACCACACTGCCGCCGTACGTCGCGGCGCACCAAACTGCCTGCTGCTGGCTGACCTGCCGTTTATGGCGTATGCCACGCCGGAACAAGCCTTCGAAAACGCCGCAACGGTTATGCGTGCCGGTGCTAACATGGTCAAAATTGAAGGCGGTGAGTGGCTGGTAGAAACCGTACAAATGCTGACCGAACGTGCCGTTCCTGTATGTGGTCACTTAGGTTTAACACCACAGTCAGTGAATATTTTCGGTGGCTACAAAGTTCAGGGGCGCGGCGATGAAGCGGGCGATCAACTACTCAGCGATGCATTAGCCTTAGAAGCTGCTGGGGCACAGCTGCTGGTGCTGGAATGCGTGCCGGTTGAACTGGCAAAACGTATTACCGAAGCACTGGCGATCCCGGTTATTGGCATTGGAGCAGGCAACGTCACTGACGGGCAGATCCTCGTGATGCACGACGCCTTTGGTATTACCGGCGGTCACATTCCTAAATTCGCTAAAAATTTCCTCGCCGAAACGGGCGACATCCGCGCGGCTGTGCGGCAGTATATGGCTGAAGTGGAGTCCGGCGTTTATCCGGGCGAAGAACACAGTTTCCATTAAGGAGTCACGTTGTGTTAATTATCGAAACCCTGCCGCTGCTGCGTCAGCAAATTCGCCGCCTGCGTATGGAAGGCAAGCGCGTGGCGCTGGTGCCTACCATGGGTAACCTGCACGATGGCCATATGAAGCTGGTCGACGAAGCCAAAGCCCGCGCCGATGTGGTCGTCGTCAGTATTTTCGTTAACCCGATGCAGTTCGACCGCCCGGAAGATCTGGCTCGTTATCCACGCACCTTGCAGGAGGACTGCGAAAAGCTAAACAAACATAAAGTGGATTTAGTTTTCGCCCCTTCGGTAAAAGAGATCTACCCGAACGGTACTGAAACCCACACTTACGTTGACGTTCCTGGCCTTTCGACCATGCTGGAAGGTGCCAGCCGTCCGGGACATTTTCGCGGCGTTTCGACTATTGTCAGCAAGCTGTTCAACCTGGTCCAGCCGGACATCGCCTGCTTCGGTGAAAAAGATTTTCAGCAACTGGCGCTGATCCGCAAAATGGTTGCTGATATGGGCTTTGATATTGAGATTGTCGGTGTGCCAATTATGCGCGCCAAAGACGGTCTGGCGCTGAGTTCCCGTAACGGTTATCTGACGGCGGAACAACGCAAAATTGCGCCCGGTCTGTACAAAGTTTTAAGTTCGATTGCCGACAAATTGCAGGTTGGCGAACGGGATCTCGATGAAATTATTACTATTGCCGGGCAAGAACTGAATGAAAAAGGCTTCCGCGCCGATGATATTCAGATTCGCGATGCCGACACGTTGCTGGAAGTTTCTGAAACCAGCAAACGGGCAGTAATTCTGGTAGCCGCCTGGCTTGGCGATGCTCGCCTGATCGACAACAAAATGGTCGAGCTGGCGTAATACTTAACTGGCGCTACGGCTGATGGCGCCAGTTATTAATTTACCCCACGTCATCTGTCATAACACAGGTAACTTAAATAAGGTTAATTACCTTATCAATCTCAGCAAGAGGTAAATTTGCCATCTCTGCAACGTCTTCCCGAGACATTCCTTTACTCAGAAGACGCTGGGCGAATTCCTGACTTACTTCCTGTCTTCCCTGCTGAATCCCCTTCTCAATCCCTTTCTCTTCAAACCACTGCGCCAGCGTCATCATAGACTCCCCTCCCGTTTCCCTGTCTCTCAACACACCGTAAAACAAATCCGCTTGTTCAGTATGACCGCGTTGCAGCATATAGTTTTTCATGGCAACTAACTGACTTCCGCTAGTGTACCCTTCGTCGATCAGCGTGACCAGTTGCTCAAGCAATAACATTAAGTCGCGCTGGCGAATATGTTTTTGCAGTAGTTCGAGAATCGCAATCCGCCGATGTTGCATGATTTCGTCATCCGGTGTGATGGTGATATCCACCAGCGGGAAAGGACTGTTATAGACGCGTCGCGCCAGCTCCGGCGAGTAAAACATATCAAACCAGCACATTGATAGCGGATAAGGTGTGGCCTCGCCCTGATAAAACAGTATCGGCACCACCAGCGGCAGCTTATCGTGGTCAGCCTCCAGATGCCGGTGCATGGCGGCTATAGAATAACGCATCATGCGAAAGACCATTTTCTTATCCGGCTTGCTTTGGTGTTCAATCACAACATGCAGATAACCGGGATTGCCCTGCATTTGCACGGAATAGAGCACGTCCGTGCTGTGTCCTTTCAGGCTCTCTTCAATGAAACTCCCCGACTCTAAATGAAGCGTGTTGAGGTCACAAAGTTCGCGTAATTCCACTGGCAAATGTATCTCCAGAAAGTCGCGAGCCGTCTCCGCATGCATTAAAAATTGTTTAAATACCGCGTCATGCGGTGTGGTACTCGGTGCATCCATCTTCCCTGTCTTCCGTGTGGCTTTGCGTGAAGGCAGTATCCAGTCAAGGCGCGCTATCGTCAGCCACCTCTTTATTGTTTACCGAGCAGCGTTCAGAGAAATATCAATTCGTTACAGGCGATACATGGCACGCTTCGGCGCGGTACGCAAACTGCTGACGCAAATGCCGTCAGATGAGTAGACACTAAACAAAAATCGGGCAATACTGCGTGAGAATTTCCTCAAAGCAGGCATCGCCTGCTTCGTTAACGACAGGGTAGAAAGGTAGAAGTTATGATTCGCACGATGCTGCAGGGCAAACTCCACCGCGTGAAAGTGACTCATGCGGACCTGCACTATGAAGGTTCTTGCGCCATTGACCAGGATTTTCTTGACGCAGCCGGTATTCTCGAAAACGAAGCCATTGATATCTGGAATGTCACCAACGGCAAGCGTTTCTCCACTTATGCCATCGCGGCAGAACGCGGTTCGAGAATTATTTCTGTTAACGGTGCGGCGGCCCACTGCGCCAGTGTCGGCGATATTGTCATCATCGCCAGCTTCGTTACCATGCCAGATGAAGAAGCTCGCACCTGGCGACCCAACGTCGCCTATTTTGAAGGCGACAATGAAATGAAACGTACCGCGAAAGCGATTCCGGTACAGGTTGCTTGATTGTTATCCCTGCGGCTGGTTACTCACCAGCCGCGACATCGTCTCCAGCGAATCCGTTCTTAAGATATAAAGTCGTTTTAGTAACAACGGATTATCCCCCGGTTTTACTTTGCCTTTCATGGTTGTCACCGCCAGGTGAAATCCGGCATCGTTTGCTGCCTTCACGGCGTTGTCATTAAATCCGCCAAACGGATACGAAAGATACCAGACATGCGGATTAAATTGCGCCAGAGCGCGGCGTGAACGTGCAAAATCAAACAGAATATTGTGCTCACTACGGCTCAGTAATATGGGTCGGCGATAACCATCTACCCGATGCAAAAAATGGGTATGTGACTGGAAATCAAATACATCGCGAATTTCGTTAAGCTCAGAAACGCTCATAAATTGCAGCGATTTTGGGTTCCACTTCTGCGGGTGACGTTTGATGCGTGAGGTAACAATAAACGCCGTCGCCTTCATGCCATATTGTTTCAACACAGGATACGCATAGCGGCTCACCGACTTGAGGCCATCATCAAAGGTAATCACCACCGCTCGCGCAGGGAGATTGATCTTATTCTTCACGTAGCCTTCCAGCTGCACCATGCTCAGTGTCGCGTATCCCCTGTCACGCAGCCAGGCCATCTGGTTATTGAAAGCGCGTACCGATGTGGTCGTCGAAGTATGGCGAAAACGGGTGTTTTCTTCGTCGCGCAGAATATGGTGATAGGTTAGCACCGACAGGCCATTATCGGGTTGGGCATCCAGTGCGCTGATATAGGCCAGTCGATCGCCAATACGGATCTGATACCAGGTTTGATTTAACCTGTCTTTCAGTTTATGCAAAATCGGGTAGCGCAAATTGTCCGCCAGTACCCCAAATGGCGCACTTCCCGCACTCGGCGCGTTATAGACCGGCGTATCTTTCCAGGTAACTAAGTTCTGATTACTCAGCGGCTTGTTGAGGTCGCCCAAACCGTCTTCAACTTTTTGTCGCCCCTGAACCGGCTCGAGATGACCTTTATCGATAAAACCTTTGCCAAAGCCAAAATTAAATGCGTAATAACTTGCGGCAGTGGGCTCCACGGCAATGATTTGTCCGGCCCGAATATTCCCCACGGTCACCATCTTGTCACCAATTTGCGCCCAGACCGCAGCATTTTCGATGGTTTGCATATAACGGGCAGGTAACGCGGCACTGACACTTGCGGTAAACAGCATCAGCAGGAGAATAACAGCTTGTTTGTACATGAAAAAATAACCGAGGGTGAAACAACGCTTTTATTGTAGCAAAAGCGCCATCAGAATCGCGGGTTAATACTCATACAAATTATGTTTGAGGACGAAAGGCGGATTTTTTTGTTGTTGGTGCCAAAGACTACTCACCTCCGGCGCACCCAGTTCGACAATACGCTCGCGAAACTCTGAACTGGTCATGGTTTCACGGCAAGCCATCATCTGTTCAATTAACGGTAACGTGACACCAGAAATCACTTCGCAACGGGAGTGTTTGTGGCTTAATAATGAAGCCACGCGATACGGTGGCGCTCCGGCTATATCGGTTAAGAAGATGACACCCTCACCAGAGTCCGCTTCATGCAGAGCATCGCACATCATGCGGCTGAGCATATTAGAGCTTAATCCGCGCCAGAAATTCACGGCCCGGCACTGAAGAAGTGCCCCATGTTTTTTCTCCAGCGCATCCAGCATCTCTTGCGCCCGGTCATCGTGACAGGTAATTACCCAACCTAACATCGCCTTCCTCCTTAGCCGAAAATCAGTCTACCCTGACCATTGTTGATAAAGGGTGATAGCCGTCAAAACTCCTCTCCCCCAAATCCAGAGGAGAGGAAATAGACTTAGCTACGCAAACCACGTCCACGTTGGATCAGCGACCAACAGATCAAATAAAACGCCACAATAAAGACCACCAGTACGCCAAAGGTAGTGACCAGCGGAACATCATTGATACCGAGGAAGCCGTAGCGGAAACCACTGATCATATAAACGATTGGGTTCAGGTGCGACAGCCCTTGCCAGAACGGCGGCAACAAAGTCAGTGAGTAAAAGACCCCGCCCAAATACGTGAGTGGCGTTAACACAAAGGTTGGCACCAGGCTGATGTCATCGAACGTTTTGGCAAACACACCGTTCAGCAAACCCGCAAGGGAGAACAACACCGCCGTGAGCACCAGCGTTAAGGCAACGAATACCCACGAATGCACCTGAAATGGCACAAAAAACAGTGAAATTGCCGTCACCAGAATGCCAACAAACAGACCACGCGCCACGCCACCGCCGACATATCCGGCAATAATGACGTGAGTCGGAACCGGCGCTACCAGCAGCTCTTCAATATTACGCTGGAACTTGGCACCAAAAAATGATGACGCAACGTTGGCGTAGGCATTGGTGATCACCGACATCATGATCAGCCCCGGTACGATGAACTGCATATAGCTGAAGCCATGCATATCGCCAATACGCGAACCAATCAGGTTACCGAAGATAATAAAGTAAAGGGTCATGGTGATGACTGGCGGCACCAGCGTCTGCACCCAGATACGCATAAAGCGATGGATCTCTTTCGCCCAGATGCTTTTTAGCGCCACCCAGTAAAGATGCATCATGCGCGATCTCCTTGTTTTTCATTAACCAGTGAAACAAACAGCTCTTCCAGACGGTTAGCTTTGTTACGCATACTTAATACCTGAATGCCCTGCTCACTTAACTGCGTAAATACGCTGTTGATCCCCTGCTCACGCAGCACTTCAACTTCCAGCGTCGCGGTATCGACCAGTCGATACTGATAGCCATCGAGCTTCGGTAACGGGCTTTTCGGTGCGAGATCGAGAATAAAGGTTTCCGATTTCAGCTTCGCCAGCAGCGCCTTCATCGAGGTATTTTCCACCAGCTCACCGTGTTGAATAATGCCGATATTGCGGCACAGCATTTCTGCTTCTTCCAGGTAGTGTGTGGTAAGAATGATGGTGGTGCCTTTGTCGTTTAAATCCTTCAAAAAGCCCCACATTGAGCGGCGAAGTTCAATATCCACGCCTGCGGTCGGTTCGTCGAGAATCAGTAGTTTAGGTTCATGCATTAACGCACGGGCAATCATTAAACGGCGCTTCATCCCGCCAGATAACATACGCGCACGTTCGTTGCGTTTTCCCCATAGATCGAGTTGTTTAAGATATTTTTCGCTGCGGATGTACGCCTCTTTGCGCTCCACACCGTAGTACCCTGCCTGATTCACCACAATTTGCTGCACGGTTTCAAACGGGTTGAAGTTAAATTCCTGCGGCACCAGTCCCAACTGACGTTTAGCGTTCACGACATCTTTCTCGAGATCGTAACCAAATACGCTGACCCGCCCGGAGGTTTTATTTACCAGAGAGCTGATAATACCGATAGTGGTCGATTTCCCGGCCCCGTTCGGCCCGAGAAGCGCATAAAAATCACCCGCTTCGACCTGCAAATCTATTCCACGAAGCGCCTGAACGCCGCCTGGATAGGTTTTTTTAAGCTGTTGAAGTTCCAGTGCAATGGTCATAAATTTTTACTTACCTTACGTTCTTACACTTTATCTGTGGTTTAAATCGTCCCGGAGTTGCCCTATATTAGCCAAACGTAATTATTTGGTTACAGGTCGTTAACCTCCATGAAAGACATAGATACACTCATCAGCAACAATGCACTATGGTCAAAAATGCTGGTGGAAGAGGATCCCGGGTTTTTTGAGAAACTGGCACAAGCGCAAAAACCGCGCTTTCTATGGATTGGATGTTCCGACAGTCGCGTTCCTGCAGAACGTTTAACCGGTCTTGAGCCGGGCGAACTCTTTGTTCACCGTAATGTTGCTAACCTGGTCATTCACACCGACCTGAACTGCCTTTCCGTGGTTCAGTATGCAGTGGATGTACTCGAAGTTGAACACATTATTATCTGTGGCCACTACGGTTGCGGCGGCGTACAAGCCGCAGTTGAAAACCCGGAACTGGGGCTTATCAACAACTGGCTGCTGCATATCCGCGATATCTGGTTCAAACATAGCTCATTGCTCGGCGAAATGCCGCAAGAGCGCCGTCTGGATACCTTGTGTGAACTGAACGTCATGGAACAGGTTTATAACCTGGGCCACTCCACCATTATGCAATCAGCGTGGAAACGCGGGCAGAAAGTTACCATTCACGGCTGGGCCTACGGCATTCACGACGGCTTGCTGCGTGATCTGGATGTCACAGCGACCAACCGCGAAACCCTTGAGCAACGTTACCGTCACGGGATTTCCAACCTCAAGCTGAAACACGCCAACCACAAATAAAAATGCCATGCCGGATGCAACACATCCGGCAACTTCACACTTACTCGTCCAGCAGAATCACTTTGCCGATATACGGCAGATGACGGTAACGCTGTGCGTAATCAATGCCGTAACCCACCACAAACTCATCCGGGATCGAGAAACCGATAAATTCAACCGGGACGTTCACTTCACGACGGGACGGTTTATCCAGCAGCGTACAAATCGCCAACGACTTCGGTTCGCGCAGGCTTAAGATCTCACGCACTTTCGACAGTGTATTCCCCGAGTCGATGATATCTTCAACAATCAGCACGTCCTTGCCACGGATATCTTCATCCAGATCTTTGAGGATTTTCACATCACGGGTGGTGGACATGCCGCTACCGTAGCTGGAGGCGGTCATAAAGTCGACTTCATGAGATACCTGAACTTCACGGCACAGGTCCGCCATAAACATAAATGAGCCACGCAGCAGACCCACCAGCACCATATCGCTGCCGCTGTCTTTGTAACGCTCAGTAATCTGACGACCCAGTTCGGCGATACGCGCTTTAATCTCCGCTTCGGGGATCATTACTTCTACAGTATGTTTCATATCTCTAACCATATGATTTAAAAACAAATCACTTCGCACGGGCAGGTTTTGGCACCGCAACAAAGCGCAAGACACGCAGTATACCAGTAAAACTATTCATTCGCGGAATCTGTTAATAAAGCTCGAATTGTGATGACGATCACACATGTTAAAACCTATAATTAATTGCTACTAAAATATTAATGAATTGAAATGGTGTCTCTTTATGGCAATTAACAATACAGGCTCGCGACGATTACTCGTCACGCTAACAGCCCTTTTTGCAGCGCTTTGCGGGCTGTATCTACTCATTGGCGGAGGCTGGCTGGTCGCGATTGGCGGCTCCTGGTACTACCCTATCGCTGGCCTTGTGATGCTCGGCGTCGCCTGGATGCTGTGGCGCAGTAAACGTGCCGCGCTTTGGCTATACGCCGCCCTGCTGCTCGGCACCATGATTTGGGGCGTCTGGGAAGTTGGTTTCGACTTCTGGGCGCTGACTCCGCGCAGCGATATTCTGGTCTTCTTCGGCATCTGGCTGATCCTGCCGTTTGTCTGGCGTCGCCTGGTCATTCCTGCCAGCGGCGCAGTTGCCGCACTGGTGGTGGCACTGCTGATTAGCGGTAGTATCCTGACCTGGGCCGGATTTAACGATCCGCAGGAAATCAACGGCACCTTAAGCGCCGATGCCACACCTGCGGAAGCTATCTCACCCGTTGCCGATCAGGACTGGCCTGCCTATGGTCGCAATCAGGAAGGTCAACGCTTTTCACCTCTGAAACAAATTAACGCCGATAACGTCCATAATCTGAAAGAAGCCTGGGTGTTCCGTACTGGCGATGTGAAGCAGCCGAACGATCCGGGCGAAATCACCAATGAAGTGACGCCGATTAAAGTGGGCGACACCCTTTACCTGTGTACCGCTCACCAGCGCCTGTTTGCGCTCGATGCCGCCAGCGGCAAAGAGAAATGGCATTACGATCCTGAGCTGAAAACTAACGAGTCTTTCCAGCACGTAACCTGCCGTGGCGTCTCTTATCATGAAGCCAAAGCAGAAACGGCTTCGCCGGAAGTGATGGCGGATTGCCCGCGTCGTATCATTCTTCCGGTCAATGATGGTCGACTGATTGCGATTAACGCTGAAAACGGCAAACTGTGCGAAACCTTCGCCAATAAAGGCGTGCTCAATCTGCAAAGCAATATGCCAGACACCAAACCGGGTCTGTATGAACCGACTTCGCCACCGATTATCACCGATAAAACCATCGTGATGGCAGGTTCAGTTACCGATAACTTCTCAACCCGCGAAACGTCTGGCGTGATCCGTGGTTTTGATGTCAACACCGGGGAGCTGCTGTGGGCTTTTGATCCCGGCGCGAAAGATCCGAACGCAATCCCGTCTGACGAACACACCTTTACCTTTAACTCGCCAAACTCGTGGGCACCAGCGGCCTATGACGCGAAGCTGGATCTGGTGTATCTGCCGATGGGCGTGACCACGCCGGAT
>OLRR01002149.1_pt1 | contig 11023 bp, 7 predicted proteins | sample 1671941 | NCBI WGS metagenome assembly OLRR01 (sample SAMEA3136628, study PRJEB25190) | human gut metagenome
GCAACCCGACATTATCGAGCATTTTGGCAACGCAGATGCCGTGCCGCAGCTGCCGAAGCGGTGCTTAAGCCGTAAGGCGGGAATTGTGCGGTGTTGCCTTAGATTTACTATTACTGCTTGCCGGGCTGGGCGGCTTTGCGGCTTTCCTTGCGCTGCTAGATGGTAGCTATGCACAGGCAGCGGCTTCGGCGATTGTGGCACTGTTACTGTGCCCATTTGCAGTACCGATGCTGTTATCCTTGGCAGGAAGTGCCTTGATTGTCGCTGCATCGGCAATATTTGCTTGGCTGTTCTGAAAACAGAATATGACGATGAACCGCTGTCGGCTGCGCAGCGGTTTTTCTTTTTTTCAGATAGCATTCAAAAAGTCATAAAGTCGGGATACCTTAATTTATTTTTACCTGTCTTGTCCCTTCGGAACGAACCAACAAGAATTTCTTGTGAGTTGCCTCATAGTCCAGCTCACCGTTTTTGTATATTCCATCGATCCTCACCTTCACCATCGACTTTGAAACCGCCAAGCGTTACCGTGAAGCCAACAAGCTGCCCCACCAGTTCCGCCGTGCAGCGTGGACCGACCTGACCGTGGAGGTGTATCTGTGATGGTTCTGGAAAGCAGCTCCGTGTTAAACGCAATTCATCTCATACATGAGCAAACAAATAAGGCCCACCGCCAAAATTGACGGTGAGCCTTATTTTATGCTCGTTTTTTAACGATAACTCGTTATAAAAGCCTTATGCTCTCGGATTTTTGATAGCAGCCTGAGCAGCGGCCAGACGTGCGATGGGAACGCGGTACGGAGAGCAGGAAACGTAATCCAGGCCAACGTTGTGGCAGAACTCAACGCTGGAGGGGTCGCCACCGTGCTCGCCGCAGATGCCCAGACCCAAGTTGGGGTTGGTTGCGCGGCCGTCATGGGCAGCCATCTTAACCAGCTTGCCAACGCCGATCTGGTCCAGATGCTGGAACGGATCGCTCTCGTAGATCTTGGTATCATAGTAAGCGGTCAGGAACTTAGCAGCATCGTCACGGCTGAAGCCGAAGGTCATCTGGGTCAGGTCGTTGGTACCGAAGCTGAAGAAGTCAGCTTCCTTAGCGATCTCACCTGCGGTCAGGGCGGCACGCGGGATCTCGATCATGGTGCCAACTTGGTACTTCATGTCAACGCCAGCGTCAGCGATCAGCTTGTCAGCAGTCTTGACGATGACGTCCTTGACGTACTTCAGCTCCTTCACTTCGCCAACCAGGGGCACCATGATGTGCGGGGTGATCATCTTGCCGGTCTCAGCAGAAACCTTGATGGCAGCCTTGATCACAGCATTGGTCTGCATCTCGGCAATTTCCGGATAGGTAACGGCCAGACGGCAGCCACGATGGCCCATCATGGGGTTGAACTCATGCAGGCTGACAACAACGTTGTTCAGCTCTTCGGTGGTCATGCCCATATCCTTTGCCAGGGCTTCGATATCCTCAGCCTTGGTGGGCAGGAACTCATGCAGAGGCGGGTCCAGATAACGGATGGTCATCGGACGATCGCCCATGATGCGGTACATAGCGGTAAAGTCAGCTTCCTGGAACGGCTCAACCTTAGCCAAGGCAACCTTGCGCTCTTCAACGGTACGTGCGCAGATCATCTCACGAACAGCAGCAATACGATCCTCAGCGAAGAACATATGCTCGGTACGGCACAGGCCAATGCCTTCAGCACCCATATCGACAGCGTTCTGTGCATCACGCGGGTTATCGGCGTTGGTCATAACCTTCATCTGGCGTGCTTCGTCAGCCCAGCTCATAAAGCGCTTGAAGTTAGCGTTCTCGGTGGAAGCGACGGTAGCAATCTGGCCTTCGTAGATGTTGCCGGTAGAGCCATCAATGCTCATCCAGTCACCCTCATGGAAGGTGTGGCCGTTAATGGTGATAACCTTTGCATCGTAATCGATAGCAACATCGTTATCATTGCCGCAGCCGGAAACACAGCAGGTACCCATGCCACGTGCAACAACAGCTGCGTGGCTGGTCATGCCGCCGCGGACGGTCAGGATGCCCTGAGAAACCTGCATGCCGACGATATCTTCGGGGCTGGTTTCCAGACGAACCAGAACGACCTTCTTCCACGCTTCGTCCTTGACCTTCTCTTCAGCATCTTCAGCGCTGAAGACAACGCGACCGCAGGCAGATCCCGGAGAAGCGGCCAGGCCCTTGCCGATTGCTTCAGCAGCCTTCAGGGCAGCAGCGTCAAACTGCGGGTGCAGCAGGGTATCCAGCTGCTTGGGCTCAACGCGCAGTACAGCGGTGCGCTGATCGATAACGCCCTCATCAACGAGGTCGCAGGCGATCTGCAGAGCAGCCTGTGCGGTGCGCTTGCCGTTACGGGTCTGCAGCATAAAGAGCTTGCCATCTTCGATGGTGAACTCCATGTCCTGCATATCCTTGTAGTAGTTTTCCAGGCGGGTTGCGATCTCAACGAACTGATCGTAAACCTCAGGCATTTCCTCGTGCAGCTTGCTGATCGGGGAAGGAGTACGGATGCCGGCAACGACATCTTCGCCCTGAGCATTGATCAGGTACTCGCCCATCAGCTTCTTTTCGCCGGTAGCGGGGTTACGGGTGAAAGCAACACCGGTGCCGGAACGCATGCCGGAGTTACCGAAAGCCATCTGCTGAACGTTGACAGCAGTGCCCCACTCGTAGGGGATTTCGTTCATCTTGCGGTAAACGTTGGCGCGCGGGTTATCCCAAGAACGGAAGACGGCCTTGACAGCGCCGATCAGCTGTTCTTTCGGATCCTGCGGGAACTCTTCGCCCTGCTTCTCCAGGTAGATGGCCTTGAACTCCTTGACGAGTTCCTTCAGGTCCTCAGCGTCCAGCTCGATATCCTGCTTAACGCCCTTGCGCTCCTTCATAGCGTCGATACGCTCTTCAAAGAAGCTCTTGCCCAGCTCCATGACGACGTCAGAGTACATCTGGATGAAGCGGCGGTAGCAGTCATATGCAAAACGGGGGTTAGAAGTCTTCTTTGCCAGACCTTCAACAGCCTGGTCGTTCAGGCCCAGGTTCAGGATGGTATCCATCATGCCGGGCATAGACTGACGTGCACCGGAACGAACGGAAACCAGCAGCGGGTTCTCGATATCGCCGAACTTCTTGCCAGTCTGCTCTTCCAGGATTCCCATGTACTTGAAGATGTCAGCCTTGATCTCATCGTTGATCTCACGGTTGTCAGCATAGTACTGGGTGCAGGCTTCGGTGGTGATGGTGAAGCCCTGAGGAACCGGCATGCCGGCATGGGTCATTTCTGCCAGACCAGCGCCCTTGCCGCCCAGAATGTTCTTCATGGTCGTCTGGTCGCCGCCAAATGCGTCATGGCCCTCTTTGAACAAATACAAAAACTTCTTGCTCATAGGTTACCTCCAACAAAATTACGGTTTCTTCCCGGTGTGCCGCGCACACCCGCAAAATAAGAATTTTCTCTCTTGCAAAGTCCATTATAACAGACTCAGCCCGGAATTTCCAGTACATTGTTAAATAAATGGCGAATATTTTCGCCGAAAATCTCACAAAGTTTTGGGGGCATGCTCTTGCAATTTGACCAAAAATGCGGTAAATTATAATGGGTGAGAAGTTGGGAAACATTATTTTATTACATCCTGCAACACTTTTTTCAATTCATCCCGCCCCGGCAGGCTTCAGCCCTGTTCCGGGGCTTTTTTGTAGGGCCGTATACTCTTTTGGCCCAAAACAGAAAGGGGTATTTTTATGTCCGAAGCGAAAGCCAAATACCTTGCCTCCAAAGCGGCCTTTGAAGAAACTTTTGAAAAGCACCTGCAGAACGGTGTGGAGTTCATCAGCGACCAGGTTTTTATTGACCCCGAAGTTGAGATTGCACCCGGCGCAGTGATCCTGCCGGGCTGCATCCTGCGCGGCAAAACCGTCATCGGGGCAAACTGCGTCATCGGCCCCAATACCTTATTGGAGAACACCATTGTTGAGGCCGGTTCCACCGTGAACGCCAGCCAGTGTTATGACAGCCATCTGGGCCCCAACAACAAGATTGGCCCCTTTACCCATGTGCGCACCGGCACCGTGACGGATGAGGGCGTGCACCTGGGCGCTTATGTGGAAACCAAGAACGCCAACTTTGCCGAGGGCAACACTGTCAGCCACCTGACTTACATTGGCGATGCCGATGTGGGCAAGTACTGCAACTTTGGCTGCGGCACCGTAACCTGCAACTATGACGGCGAGGGCAAGTACCGCACCACCATCGGCGATTATGCGTTCATCGGCTGCAACACCAACCTGGTGGCGCCGGTCAAGGTGGGCAGCCGCGCCTTTACCGCTGCTGGTTCCACCATCGGCCACGATGTGCCGGACGGTGCCCTGGGCATTGAGCGCGCCAAGCAGGCCGAAGTTGCCGCCTGGGGCGCCAAGAAGCTGGAAAAATACGTTGCCAAAAAACAGAAGCTGGAAGCCGAAAAGAAAAACGACTGATGCCCCCTGACCTGCTGCAAGGAGGATTGCTGCCATGGCCATTTTGGAACGCACCCTGACCGGGGATTTTACCACCATCCTGACCGAGCTGGACGCTGTTGTAAAACAAAGTGTTTCGGCCACGCTGGAAGGTTCCAGTGATTTCAACTTCAGCACCGGCCGCTGTGCCGTGCGGGTATACGAACGCTACAGTGCCATTGGCAATGGCCGTGTTACCATGAGCCTGACCCTGCTGGAAGCTGACGGGCAGATCCGGCTTTCCGCCATCACATCCGGCGGCAGCCAGGCTGTGTTTTTCAAGGTCAACACCTTAGGTGCAGAATCCTTCCTGGATACCATCCGGGACACAGTGGAACGCTTTGCCTCTGGTGCACACTAAAATCACAAAATTACTATAAGGATTTTTACTATGGGACTATTTGGAGGTGGTTCCGGGGCAGACTGGCTGATTGCCGGTCTGGGCAACCCGGAGCCGAAATATGACGGCACCCGCCACAACACCGGTTTTGCCGCGCTGGATGCGTTGGCCGAAGCCTGGGGGTGCGAGATCAACAAAAGCAAATGGCAGGGCCTTTACGGCATTGCCCAGGTGGACGGCCGCAAAGTGATGCTGCTAAAGCCGCTGACCTACATGAACCTGAGCGGCCAGAGCATCGCCCCCGCCGCGGCATTTTACAAGATCCCGCGCAACCACATTATTGTGTTGTGCGATGACATTGCACAGGAGCCGGGGCACATCCGCATTCGGCCCTCCGGTTCTGCTGGCGGGCACAACGGGCTAAAGAGCATTATCGCTTCCACCGGCGGCGAGGATTTTTACCGCATCCGCATTGGCGTTGGCGCCAAGCCGCGCCCGGATTATGATCTGGCTGACTGGGTGCTGGGCAAGTTCCCGCCCGATGACGCCAAGCTTGTGACCGGCCGCCACACCGACGTGGAAGCCGCCTGCCGCCTGTTGATGGCCGGCAAGCTGGGCGAAGCGCAAAATAAATTCAACCACTGAGCGCGGATAGGCGTTCCGTAGGGGCGCACAGTGTGCGCCCCTTCCTGTTTTCTGTGTAAGATGCCCGCAAAGGAAGTGTTCTCACTTCAAATTTGCAATCCATCATTACACGGGATGTGGTTTAATGGAACACCTGCAGGGGTGTGCGCACTGTGGAAAACTTTGCCGATGGTGATAAACGCTGCAAATGATTTGTAGGGGACGATGCTCGTCATCGTCCCGCATGACGGGTCTTGCCACATATTCTACCCTGCATACGGCCAACGTCCGCGGGCGAACAATGTTCGTCCTCACGTTCTCTACAAGATAAGAGCACAGCTTTTCCAATCATACAAATGCCAAAGCGGGCGGCCCATCTGGGCCGCCCGCCATTTGTCGTTCCATGCAACGCTTCTCTCAAAATTCACTTTGCCGTTTTGCTGCAAATATAGTACAATGGTTACGCAAAGCGCTGCTCATACCGGTGCACAAAAAGCGTATACAGCGCATAGCACACCATCAGGCAGACGGCATATACCCCGGCGAAGCACAGCCACGCGGCTGCGCCGCCCATCGCGGTGTTGGGCAGCAGCTCCAGCACCAGCGGGTGGGCCAGGTACAGCCAAAAGCTGCCCGCCCCCACAAATTCCACGGCCTGGGCGAACTTCTGATTTTCCGCCAGGCCAACGCCCTGCAGGTTCTGCACGGCCAATAGAACAAGCACCGTAAACACGCACTCGAATCCCGCACGCTGGAAGTTGGTGAGCACTGCCAGCAGAATGCAGAATGCCCCGTATAAAAACTGCTTGTTCTCCCGCACTGCCGCAAACGCCGCCATGCCAAAGATAAAGCAGTACAGCGTCATGACCGGCGTTTTTGCGCTGAACTCGCTGATGTTGGCTTCTGCCGGGAAAGCCGCCAGACTGCTTTCAATTAAGCCGCCGATCCTGCCCTTCACCGCAAGGCAGACCACCAGCAACGCCAGCGCACCCCAAAAGCGTTTGCACAGCCGGTACAGCCACGGGGCCAGCAGATAAAAGAACGCAAAGGCGCTCATCGTCCACAGCACGTTGCGGTTGTTCCACAGCATCCAGTTATCACTGGGCAGCCACATCTGCAAAAATACAAAGTACCGCAGGTAACCCGGCCCGCACGGCCCGCCGGGGCCAAACAGCTGGGCTGCACTGGCGCCCGCCGCCAGATAGCGTACCGCATCGAACAGCCAGCGCAGCACCAGCACCAGCCAGTACAGCGGCAGGATCCGCCGGATGCGGCGCTGGTAATACGGCAGCGGCTCCGGGTGGCGGCTCAGGCTGGCCGCGGCCAGGTACCCGCTGAGCACAAAAAACAGTTGCACCCCCTGCGCGCCAACCGCGGCGGCATCCCCCAGGCCAACTTTCTGCCCGGTATGCACGCCCAGCACCATCAGCGCCGCCAGAATACGCAGCTCATCCAGCGCTACATTTTTATGTTTTGTCATCTTTCTATATTCTGCTCCTTATTGCAGCATTATTTGATTTCTTTATTCTGCCGAACTTTTTCGATTCCTTCTTTTCAAAGAAGGGGCAAAAACTCTCGTATTACTCGTATCCTCAAAATTATACATCACCCGCCCTATCATGCGCAAGCGCAGGAGGCACCATGTTTGACGCATTGTTTACCACCACAACCGAATACAAAAAACTGAGCCACGCGCTTTCCGGCAAAGGTGCATGCGCCCTGTTTGGGCTGCCCGCATCCGGCCGCGCACAGGTGTATGCCGCGCTGTGCCGCCAGTTGGATAAGCCGCTATGCATCGTGACCCCCGGCGAGGCCGAAGCCACCCGCTTTGCTGCTGACCTGAACACGCTGGGTATCCCCGCCGCCGTGTTCCCGGCGCGGGACTATGTGCTGCGCCCCATTGAGGGCACCGCCCGCGAATACGAGTACCGCCGCCTGGCTGTGCTGGGCGAGCTGGTAGGCGGGCGGCTGCGCGCCGTGGCTGTGCCCGCGGAAGCCCTGACCCAGTTCACCACCCCAAAAGAGGATTTCTGCGCCAACACCCGCACCCTCCATGCGGGGGATACTCTGCTGCGGGATGACCTGCTGGCCGCTTTGTTTGGTGCCGGCTACACCCGCCGGGCCCAGGTGGATGGCCCCGGCCAGTTCTCTGTGCGCGGCGATATTGTGGATATTTTTGCTCCCGACCAGAAAATGCCGGTTCGTATGGAATTTTGGGGTGATGAGATCGATACCCTGCACACCTTTGACCTGACCACCCAGCGCCGCGAGGATGCCATTGATAAGTTTTACCTGAGCCCCGCGCGGGAAGTTCTGTTCGGCAAGCCTGCCGATGCCGCCGAGCAGCTTCGGGCCTTTTTGGCCAAGCAGCGCGGCAAAAAGAAAACCGCCATGGCGGACTGCATGGCCGCCGATCTGGACCTGCTGGATGGCGGTGCCGTGCCGGTCAACATGGACAAATACCTGGCCGTGCGCTACCCCCATCCCGCCACCGTGCTGGATTATTTTGACGACCCGATCCTTGTGGCCGAAGAGCCTGCTTCCATCCGGGAAGCCGACCGCGCGACCGCCTACCGCCGGGGCGAGGAACTGAAATCCCTGATCCTGGACGGCGTCCTCTGCGCTGGGCTGGATAACCTGTACGCGGACCCAAGCTACCTGTGGTCCAAAACCGGACACTACCGCACCATCTGTGCCGAGAACTTTGCCCGCAGCATGCCGGATCAGCCGCTGAAAGATATCATCAACGCCCCGGCTCACACCCTGCCTGCCTGGAATGGCGAAGTCGCCGGGCTGCTGGAGGATTTGAAACCGCTGTGCGATGCCGGTTATACCGTTACCCTGCTGGCCGGCACCGACCGTGCCGCAGCCGGTCTGGCACGCGACCTGCGCGATAAAGGCATTCTGGTTACCACCGATGCTGCAGCAGCCCCCGCTGCCGGGCTGGTGCAGGTTCTGGCGGGGCACCTTTCCGCTGGGTGCGAATTTCCGTTTGCCAAGTATGCTTTGCTGACAGGCCGTGCCTTTGGCGAAACCAGCTCCCAGAAGAAAAAGCGTAAAAAGGCCAAAGATGCCCTGAACAGCCTGACCGAGATCACGCCGGGCGATCTGGTGGTGCACCAGAACCACGGCATTGGCCGGTATGCGGGCATCCAGCGAATGGCGGTTCAGGGCGTTACCAAAGACTACCTGCGCATTGAGTACGATAAAAAAGATGTGCTGTATGTTCCCGTCACCCAGCTGGACCTGCTTTCCCGCTACACCGCGCCGGGGGATTCGGAGAATGTCAAGCTCAGCCGTCTGGGCGGGGCCGAGTGGACCAAGACCCGCAAGAAGGTGCGCGCTGCTACCGAACAGATGGCCAAGGAACTGATTGAGCTGTACGCCCGCCGCAAAAGGGCGCACGGTCATGCCTTCCCGCCAGATGATACCTGGCAGGGAGATTTTGAGCAGCGCTTTGCCTATGATGAAACGCCGGACCAGCTTTCCAGCGCGGCGGAGATCAAACATGATATGGAGCAGCCCTGGCCGATGGACCGCCTGCTGTGCGGCGATGTCGGCGTGGGCAAGACTGAGGTTGCCCTGCGCGCCGCGTTCAAATGCGTGATGGGCGGCAAGCAGTGCGCCATCCTGGCCCCCACCACCATTCTGGCGTGGCAGCATTTCAACACGGCCATCGCCCGCATGGAGGCCTTTCCCATCCGCATCGGGCTGCTCAGCCGTTACCGCAGCGCCAAAGAGCAGAAAGAGACCATCCGCGGCCTGAAAGACGGCACAGTGGACATTGTGGTGGGCACCCACCGCCTGCTTTCGGACGATGTAAAGTTCAAAGACCTGGGCCTTGTCATCATTGACGAGGAGCAGCGCTTTGGCGTAAAACACAAGGAAAAGCTGAAAGAGAACTTTATCGGGGTGGACATGCTGACCCTTTCGGCCACGCCGATCCCCCGCACGCTGAACATGGCACTGTCCGGCATCCGGGACATGAGCACCATTGAACAGCCGCCCTTTGAGCGCCAGCCCATTGAGACCTATGTGCTGGAATATGACGATGCCATTATTGCCGAAGCCATCCGGCGTGAGCTGGCCCGCGGCGGGCAGGTGTATTACCTGTACAATCGAGTCGAAACCATTGAGCAGTGTGCCGCCAAGGTGCAAAAGCTGGTGCCGGGTGCGCGGGTCGGCATCGCCCACGGCAAAATGACGGAGGAGCAGATTTCCTCGGTTTGGCAGCAGCTGTTGGACAACGAGATCGACGTGCTGGTCTGCACTACCCTGATTGAAACCGGCGTGGATGTGCGCAACTGCAACACCCTGATTATTGAGAATGCGGACCGCATGGGGCTTTCACAGCTGTACCAGATTCGCGGCCGTGTGGGGCGCTCCAACCGTAAGGCGTATGCCTATTTCACCTTCCAGCGCGACAAAGTGTTGACGGAAATTGCCTCCAAGCGGCTTTCAGCCATCCGGGAATTTACCTCTTTTGGTTCCGGGTTCCGCATTGCGATGCGCGATTTACAGATCCGCGGCGCGGGCAACCTGCTTGGACACAGCCAGCACGGCCACATGGAAGCGGTTGGTTACGAGCTGTATGTAAAAATGCTGAACCAGGCCATTGCAGCCGCCCGCGGCGAGCCTGCTGCGCCGGACAAGAGTGATTGCCTTGTTGACATTACGGTGGATGCCTATCTGCCGGAAAGCTACATTCCCGATGCCGCCGGGCGGATCGAAGCCTACAAGAAGATTGCGGCCATCACCACCCGTGACGATGCCACGGATGTACTGGATGAGTTGATTGACCGTTACGGCGACCCGCCGCGCAGTGTGCAGGGGTTGGTGGACATCAGCCTGGTGCGCGTGACAGCCGCCCGCGCAGGCATTGTGGAGATCGTGCAGCGCAACGACAATCTGATTTTGTACACCGATGTTGTGACCCCGGCGCAGATGGGGGCCATGATGGATGCCATGCCGCACCGCGTGATCTACAACGCCGTAGGCCGCCCCTACATCAGCCTGCATGTCCTGCGCGGCGAGGACCCTCTCACCATCCTGCGCGATGCCGTTGCCCTGCTGCCGGGTGCGTGAGTGTTTTACGGGAGTTTTTGTTCCTTCTTTGAAAAGAAGGAACCGAAGAAACTTTAATCGTAATATAACAAAATAAATAAAAAATCAGGCAGCGGCCCTATTTTGTGGGCTGCTGCCTGTTGTCATGTGTTGCTTTCTATGTATTTTTGCTTTGTAGGGAACGGTCTTGACCGTTCCGAAACCCATGGACAATATTCCAACAAAAGGGAAATAAGGAAAACCCCCGGAACGGTCAAGACCGTTCCCTACAAATCGTTTTAAATCGCGTTACAAACCTGTAAACTCTCGGTAGGGCGGGGTCACCCGACTCCGCCGGGGCCTAATCCGATTTTTCATTAAGAATGTATAACGAACCAACAAATTTGTTGTAGGGGCGGCGTTCCCGACGCCCCGGACGGGCATAAATCTTAGGCAACACCGCACAATTCCCGCCTGACGGCTTAAGCACCGCTCCGGCAGCTGCG
>OLRR01002155.1_pt1 | contig 10999 bp, 10 predicted proteins | sample 1671941 | NCBI WGS metagenome assembly OLRR01 (sample SAMEA3136628, study PRJEB25190) | human gut metagenome
CCCCTCCTGATACAAGCAAGTCCCCACCCCTGCTTATTGCTTTTTGCAATTGAAGCAGGGGACTTCCTTGATTTGGTTAAAAAATTATCGGGTAATATAAGTCGTTAGCAATAAAAATGTGTTTTTTACACCATCAAGGTGAGAACGTTCATAGTTATGAGAAGCGTAAACTCCAGGACCAATCAGTCCATGACGGATATCATAACCGGCATGAAGAGTTGCTTCTACATCAGAGCCGTAATGCGGATAGACATCAATCGCATAATTGAGCTGTTCTTCTTTTGCGATGTTGGAAAGTTCTGTTACCAAATCATAGTTGTAAGGACCACCGGAATCCTTTGCACAGATAGAAACCATCCGTTCAGTACAGCCAAGGTCTGCCCCAACGCATCCCATATCGACAGAAATCATTTCGGTTGTATCTTCTGGAACAAAACTTCCGCCGTGTCCGACTTCTTCGTAGACGGTAAATAATAAAGAAACTTTTCGATGAAAGGAAAGAGATTCATCTTTTACAATTTTTGCGATTCCAAGAAGAATAGAAGCAGAAAGCTTATCATCAAGAAAACGGCTTTTAATGTAACCGCTTTCGGTAATGACTGTTCGAGGGTCCATGGCGATAATATCTCCGGTCTGGATGCCGAGCGCAAGCGTTTCAGCTTTTGTAGAAACCGGTTCATCTAGTAAAATTTCCATATTTTCTTCAAGGGTTTCTACTTTTTTATCGGCGACATGGGCGGATGGCTCAGTGTTTAAGACAACACCGGTGTAGACCTTGCCATCTCTTGTATGAATGGTACAGTTTTCACCATCGGCAGTGCTCCAGACATGTCCGCCAAGTGTGGTCGGGCGAAGGCGTCCATTGTCTTTAATCGAGCGAACCATAGCACCAAGTGTGTCAACATGCGCAGCTAAAACCAGAGGTTCTCCTTCCCCTCCAATGGTTACAAACACATTTCCTTTTCTGGATAATTTCGGTTCATATCCCATGTCCTGAAGTAGTTTCATCAGGTAGTCCGTTGCATTTTTGGTATAGCCGGATGGACTTGGGATTGCAGTTAATGTCTTTAATTGTTCTGCAATAAAATCAATGTAGTGTTTCATGTTCTTTCATCTCCTAGTTCAGTAAAAAATTAGATTTTGACATTTACAATATTTTACCACAGAACATAGAACTATGATATCCAAAAAACATAAAATTAGTTTTTGAAGTTATTGGATGAAATCTGTACCAAAGAAAGTTTTAACGGACACTTGCTGATATTTTTTAGATTGTACCATGTTCCAGCTGGAATAAAGACGGCGTCTCCGTTATGAAGCGTTTTTTGAGAATTAGGATGGCATTTTTTAGAAGCGAGAATCAGAAGAGCTGTGCCACATTCAATACGAATGATCTGATCGGTTTCAGGATGCTGTTTCCATCCGGTCGTTTTCCATGGCAGAATGTTTAGAAGTTTAAGTTCAAGAGAAGAACCGCTCCAGAGGGTAGTACAGGAATTGCAGTTATGGGAAGCGGCGTTTCTAAGATTAATTGTAAAGGGATTCGGACCGTGGTCAAAAAGGAGAGAACTGCAATAAGAATTCATGAAGAGAGACCTCATTTCTTTTTTAGGCAGGATATGATATCATGTTATGAGAAAAAGAAGAAATAGGTGCAAAGTTTCAAATTAAGAAAAATAAGAGAAAAAGAAAGAGCAAATGGTCAGGAATAAGTACAAGTACTGGCTATTTGCTCTTTTTAAATGAAAGTCTAATTTAGTTTTACTGTTTTTGTGTAAATAACTAAAGATACGATCGTCGTTATTGCTTCTGATACCCAGAAAGCATGCCAGACACCTGCTGCACCAAGAACTCGTGATAAAAGAAAAGCAGCAGGGATAATTACAACTATGTATCGAGAGAGTGAAATGATTAAGGACTGCACTCCTTTTCCCAGACCTTCTAAAGCACCAGAAGAAGTAATGGAAACAGAAGATACTAAAAATCCAATACTGATGATACGCAGAGCAGTCTTTCCAGCCTCAATGGTTTCGGGATTTGTTGTAAATAATCCGATTAAAACATCTGGAATAATAAAACAAATAAGTGTTCCGGCAAGCATAATTCCAGCACTCATACGAAGGACAATTTTGTAAATTTTTTTCACCCTATTATATTCTCTTGCACCGTAATTAAATCCAATTACTGGACGCATCCCCTGAATAATTCCGTTTGCCGGAAGATACAAAAAGGTCTGTAATTTATAATAGACACCCAGAATTAATACATAAACTCCTGAAAAAGAAGCTAAAATTGCATTTAGAGCAGAAATCAACAGGGATGGCAGGGCAAGATTTAAAGTTGCCGGAATCCCAACTGCATATAAACGTTTGATTAATTCAAAATTCAGTGTCGCATATTTTTTCTGAATTTTCACCTGAATCGGACGGAAAATAAAAATCAAAAGATAAATAGTCATGCAGACAAGCTGTCCGATGTTGGTTGCAATAGCAGCTCCTTTAATCTCCATTCTTGGAAATGGACCGATACCGAAGATAAGAATCGGGTCTAAAATAATATTCGTTATAGAGCCTGCCATCATACTAAACATTGTTACTTTCATTTTTCCTACAGATTGGAAAATTTTTTCAAATCCAACATTTAACATAATAATCAGTGAAAAAGCAAATACAATATTACTATACTCAATTCCAAGTGAAATTACGTTTTCGGAATGACTGAACATTTTTAGAAAATATGGAATAAATAAAATACTTCCAACAGTCAGCAGGATACCGTGAACAATGGCAAGAATTACACCCAATGTGGTTGCCTGATTTGCTCGCCTGTTATCGCCTGCTCCTAAGAAAAATGCAACAACGGCATTAATTCCGATACCAAATCCAATTGCTACGGCATTAATAAAATTTTGAACTGGAAAAACTAAGGAGAGCGCAGTCATAGCATCTTCACTGATTTTTGCAACAAAAAAACTGTCAATAATATTGTAAAGGGAATTTACAAGCATGGACAGCATCATGGGCAGGGCTAAAGATAAAAGCAAAGGTAAAACCGGTTTGGTTTTCATAAAATTGTCATTCATGTGTTTAATTTCCTTTCGTTTTGAATTATAAATATAGCAGATTTTGGAGATAAAAAAAGCCACACAGCAAGAATGCTGTGTGGCGAAAAGAGACGGTTTTATCCGTCAGGAAAAATCCACTACTTAATTTTACAAGGCATTATTCTAGCAGAATCTGGCAAAAAGTCAATATAAAATTCAAAAATAAAAGGTGACATTGTAAGACTATGCAGATACTGTTTTTGTATTTGTATAGCAGTGGTGATTGAAGCAAGAAACTCGGTTACTTGTAGCAGAGTAGTTCACTTGACAAGGTTTCTCAATAGTGATACTATGCCACTAACGGATTGAAAACCAAAATTTGGCGATACTTTAGGACAAAATTTATGCAGAAAGAAACCATAAAAAAAGCATTTTTAAAGTCAATTCCGATTTTATGCAGCTATGTGTTTGTCAGTATGGCATATGGAATTACAATGGAAGAAGCAGGATTTGCCTGGTATCAGTCACTGCTTATCAGCCTGGTTGTGTATACCGGAGCATTTCAGTTTGTGCTGGTTTCATTTTTAAGTGGTGGAACTTCTATTATTACGATTGCGGTGACTGCATTTTTGATGAACAGCAGGCAGACCTTTTATAGTTTAACGTTTGTAGATGAATTTAAGAAGATGGGAAAACGACTGCTTTATATGATTCATACAATGACAGATGAAACTTATGCAGTTAATTTAAGCCTGACGGAAACCGGAAAAGAAAAAGAGGACATGATGTTTGTGATTGCGTTTCTATCAAGATGTTATTGGATGGCAGGTACAATCGCAGGCGGAGTTTTAGGGCAGCTGATTCCGATAAAATTAGAGGGAATTGATTTTTGCATGACCGCATTGTTTGTCATTATTTTTATCGATAATTGGGAGAAAACAAAGAATCATGTACCGGCCGTTTTAGGTCTTATAATCTCGATGCTGTGTCTGATTATAGCAGGAGCAAGAAGCTTTATGCTGCCTTCTTTAATTCTTGTTTCAGGTGTTCTGCTTTTGATGAGAGAAAAGGAGGCACAGTCATGAAGATAGAGTTCTTTTTTCTGGTTGTGGCAGTGTCGGCGGGGATTACATTTTTTTTGCGTGCATTGCCGTTTCTTGCATTTCGTGGGGAACGCAAAATGCCGGAAAAACTGATTTATCTTGGAAAAATCCTGCCATCAGCAATTATGGCTGTGCTGATTGTGTATTGTTTAAAGGAAACAGGGAGTGATTTTTCTCACACAGGAATCGCAAATTTTCTGGCAGTAGCAGTTGTTGCAGTCAGTTATAAATGGAAGCATAATACGTTTCTTAGTATTTTGCTTGGAACAGCCGTAAATATGATTTTAATACAGGTGATTTAGGAAGTTATGAAAACAATTCAGGTAGAAGAATTAGAACAGTTAAGTGCAGATGAGATTCAGGTGATTGACCTGCGTCCGGAGGAAGAATACAAAAGAGGAAGTTTTCCGGGGGCAGTGAATCTGCCGATGGAAGAGTTTGATTCACGATATGAAGAAGTGCTGGAAAAAGAAAAGCCAATTTACTTTATCTGTCATACCGGAGAGAGAAGTAAGGATTATATTGAAACAGCGACAAAAGCCGGATACAATGCTTTTAATGTAGAAGGTGGATATCGTGCTTATCTGCGTCTTTCTTTAAGTCGTTTTCTGGAAGAAGATACAAAAGAAAGCAAAGAAGAAAAGACAAAAGAAATTGAGAGAAGTATTATTAAGAAATTTCGGAAATCCATCTGGCGTCCATTTACAAAAGCCTTAAATGAATATCAACTGATTCAGGAGGGAGATAAGGTTGCAGTCTGTATCTCCGGTGGAAAGGATTCCATGCTGCTTGCAAAACTGATTCAGGAATTAAAACGTCATGGAAAAATTCATTTTGAAGCAGTTTTTCTTGTAATGAATCCAGGCTATAATGAAGATAACTGGAAAATTATTCAGGATAATGCAGATTTACTTGGAATTCCACTTACTGTATTTGAAAGTGAAATTTTTGATACGGTAGCAACAATCGAAAAAAATCCATGTTATTTATGTGCACGTATGAGAAGAGGCTATCTGTATTCTCATGCAAAGGCATTGGGATGTAATAAAATTGCACTGGGACATCATTTTGATGATGTAATCGAAACCATTTTAATGGGAATGTTATACAGCGGAAAAGTAGAAACCATGATGCCGAAGCTGCACAGCCAGAATTTTGAGGGAATGGAATTAATTCGTCCATTATACATGGTAAAAGAAGATGCAATTAAAGCATGGAGAGATTACAACGGACTGCATTTTATCCAGTGTGCATGTCGTTTTACAGAAAACTGCGTCAGTTGTGGCGGAGGCAGAGGTTCGAAACGTGATGAGATGAAAGAACTGGTTGCGCAATTTAGAAAGACCAGCGATGTGATTGAAACCAATATTTTTAACAGTGTCCGTAATATAAATTTAAGAACGGTTATCGGTTATCACAAAGACAAAGAAGCTTACAATTTTCTGGATGATTATGATTTGCGCGGAAGTAAAAAGAGTGACAGTCAGGAAGAGTAATAATAAGAAAGTGCGCTTTTGGTGTGCTTTTTAAAAATCAAACCAAATGAAAAGGGGAAGGAATATGAGCAACAAAGAAATTAAAGAAAAGATTGCCAGACTGAAAAAGGAGAAAAATGCAGTAATACTGGCACATTATTATGTGGATGGGGAAGTACAGGCAATTGCAGATTTTGTGGGAGATTCTTATTATCTTGCAGAAAAGGCTACAACAGTATCTGAAGATGCAATTTTGTTCTGTGGAGTTTCATTCATGGGAGAAAGTGCAAAGATTTTAAATCCTGAGAAAAAAGTAGTGATGGCAGAGTCCAGTGCAGATTGTCCAATGGCGCACATGGTAGATGTTGAAAAAATTAAAGAAGTAAGAGAACAGTACCCGGATGTTGCAGTCGTTTGTTATGTCAATTCAACAGCTGAGATTAAAGCACATTCTGATGTCTGTGTGACTTCTTCTAATGCGCTCAAGATCGTAAAGAAGCTTCCAAATGAACACATTTTCTTTATTCCGGATGAAAATCTGGGACGCCATATAGCAGAAAAACTGCCGGACAAACATTTTATTTTTAATGACGGTTTCTGTCATGTACATAAGAGTATTCATAAAGAAGATATCTTAAAAGCAAAAGAAGTACATCCGGAAGCAATGGTTCTGGCACATCCGGAATGTACACCGGATACACTTTCTGTAGCAGATTTTATTGGAAGTACCTCACAGATTATTGATTATGCAACTTCTTCAGAAAAAAACAGCTTTATTATCTGTACAGAGATGGGAATTTTCTATGAATTAATGCAGAAAAATCCAGAGAAAAAATTCTATTCAGTCGGACATCGTCAGTTCTGTCCAAATATGAAAAAAGTGAATCTGGAAAATGTATTAGAAAGTCTTGAAAAAATGGCACCGGAAATTGAATTAGATGAAGAACTTCGTGAATCAGCAAGAAAACCATTAAAGAGAATGTTAGAGCTTGCAGCAAACTAAAATATGTTATAGAAAAATAAGAAATAGACAGAAGATGACTACACTTTAAATTTTGTGCAGTCATCTTTTTTTTACTGATAGGAAATCGCTTTCCTGTAAAGTCAAGCGGATATTCGCAATCCGCTTTCGCTACTTGCTCATAACCAAATAGCTGCTACGCAGCTTATCAGAAGGGGCTTGCCCCCTCCTGATACAAGCAAGTCCCCACCCCTGCTTATTGCTTTTTGCAATTGAAGCAGGGGACTTCCTTGATTTGGTTAAAAAACGCAGTTTTAAACAGAATACAAGCCGTTTGGCTAGTATACAAAATCAAAAAAAATTGGTATAATTTTAAAATAAGGTATGAGAGCGGTATAGTGTGGATATAAAAAATATAGGGAGTAAGAGGTATGAAAGGTGAATGCAAAGATAAGGAAGCGTTTATGAGGGTAAAACACAGGCAGGCAATTTTGTCTTCTATGATAAAAGATAAAACGAAAAGAATTATTATTATTTGAATATTTTCCGGAAAGGGAAGTATTTATTTTATATGATGGTCAGTTTCAGATGCTTCAGAAAATTGAACATTTTATGGAATATCTGCAAAGAGAAGATAAAATTCATCCGGAAGATAAGTGGAAAATGGCAGGATTTTGCAATGGAGAAGTACGAAATTCGATTGAAATCAGATATATAGAGGGGGAAGGTCTGATTTCAAGAAAGAATTTAAATTCGGTTTATCTTCCAAAAAGTCTGAATGAAGAGTCAGTGCTTCTAGGCAGTATCAGAGATGTTACGATAGAAAGAAGAAAGGAAGAGCAACTGCAGGAAGAAGCGCAGAGAGACCCACTCACAAAGCTTTATAATAAAAGGGCGGGAACGAAATTAATTGAAAAATATCTAAGAACAAAAGACCCTTATTCCGCTTGTGGTCTGATGATTATTGATGTGGACTATTTTAAAGATGTGAATGACAATTATGGGCATTTATTTGGAGATGTTGTATTAAAGGATTTGGCAAAATTGTTGCTTATGGTCTGTGATAAAAAAGATGTTGTAATGCGTGCAGGCGGTGATGAATTTGTAATTTTATTCAAAGATATTCCCAATAAAGCATTAGTTCGTAAAGCTATGCAGTTAGTTCATTCGATTCGGAATCAGACTTTTCAGGAAAAAGAATACTCTATGACCTGTAGTATTGGAGTGTGTTATCTTCCGGAAAATGTTTCGGGATATACTTATGAACAGATATTAAAAAATGCAGACTGGGCGTTATACCGTGCAAAAGAAAACGGAAGAGACAGGTATGTATTTTGTGATAATCTTCAGCGCTTTCAAAGTGTAGAAGAAAAGAGGGAAAAAATAGAAGAACACAAAAGAGGAAAAAGACCGATATCCGGATACAGGGGAAGTCTGGTGGCAACGGCATTTGAAACATTTGAAAAAGCATGTGACTTTGACAGTGCAGTAAACAGTTTATTAGAAATTGTAGGTAAAAGTTTTAATTTGGATCGTGTTACTGTGCTTCGTACGGATATTAAGGTTAATATGTGCGAGAAGATGTATCAGTGGACAGCGGACAATGTACCGCAGGCATTGGAACAGAAAATAAGTTATAAAAAAGAGGATTTCTTAAAATTATTTTACAGTTATGATGAGAATGGAACAACGGTGCTCCAGAAAGACGAGATGAAATCACTTGGTTATAGTGAACATGGAATTCAAACCCTGCTTCATGGAGATGCCAAAACTGCGGTGCATACGGCAATCTATTCTGAGGGGAAATATGCAGGTTCGGTTTCTTATATGGTTTGTAAAGAGAAACGCAGTTGGAAGAAAGAAGAACGGCAGATTTTAGGTGAAATTACAAAGATTATTGCAGCACATCTTGGAAAATTGTTTTTAATGAATTCTATGAGTAATGGAATGTTTACAAATCCGGAGTTTGATGATTTGACCGGTTTGATTTCTTTTACCCGTTTTAAAGAAGAAGTAGAACGGGTGCTTGCTGATGACAGTATCAGTTCTTATGTGATGGTATATACAGATTTTGAGAACTTTAAGTATTTTAACCAGAAATGGGGATATCAGATGGGAGACCGTCTGTTGAGAGAGTTCAGTAATTATATTATCGGAACGATGCAGCAGGAAGAACAGATTTATTTTACCCGCATAGTTTCTGACCAGTTTTTGTTATTTATGCCGTATAAAAAAAGAAGTGATACCGCAGAGGCAGTAGATCGGTTAAATCAAACCTTTGTAGAACAGCAGGAAAGAATTTTTCCGGATACCAGGATTCGGCTTCGGACAGGAATTTATTTTATCGAAGAAGCAAATGGAAATACGTCTATTGCGATTGATGCGGCAAATTATGCAAGGAAACAAGTCTCAAAGGTAACAGGAATCAGTGTGAAGGTTTACGGAAAAGAGATGGAAGAAAAACAGAGAGTGGAAAATGAAATTATCAATGGATTCGACCTTGCAATGCGAAACAGAGAGTTTAAAATCTATTTACAGCCAAGAGTTTCCCTTTTTGATTATTCGATTATCGGTGCAGAAGCGGTGGTAAGATGGCAGAGACCGGATGGAACTGTTATGATACCGGATGCATTTATTTCTTTATATGAAAGAAATGGAAGAATTATTGATTTGGATTTTTTTGTATTTGAAGAAGTTGTAAAATTTCTTGCACAAAATAAGAAAAAGGGCAGAAAATTGATTCCGATTTCGGTAAATGCTTCAATCCTCCATGCAAGAAATAGCGATACTGTTGAGCATTATCTGGAGATTTTAAATCGTTACGGAATTAACCCTGCTTTGCTTGAAATTGAACTGACAGAGACAGCGACGGTATCGTATTATGACAACGTAAAACGATTGTTTGAAAGATTTCAGAAAGTCAATATGCAGACTGCACTGGATGATTTTGGTTCAGGCTATTCCCTTTTAAATACAGTGATTGACATTCCGGTTAATACAGTAAAGATTGATAAAGTTTTTATGGATAACTGTAAGACAAGCGAACGTGGAATGTATTTTCTGCATCAGATTGTTGCAGTAGTAAAAGGGCTTGGTTATCGTGTGGTCTGTGAAGGCGTGGAAAATCTGGAACAGGTTGAGGTCTTAAGAAAAGCAGGATGTGAAGAGGCACAGGGGTTCTGGTTTGCACATCCAATGCCTGTCGAGGAATTTGAACAAATTATGTATCAGAAAATGCCGTATCGAAAGGTATAAATTTTGAAAAAAGAAGTATTTGCAAAAATGAGCAGGTACTTCTTTTTTGAGCGAGTACATTAAGATTGACTTTCTTTTAGTGAAATGCTTATAATAAAGCTGTGTAAAGCGGACATTTGCAATCCGCTTCGCTACTTGCTCATGAACGCAGTCGCTTTGCGATCTGTCAGTGGGAGCTTTCAACTCCCACTGACAGAAGCATACCTTCACCCGCCGTTTAGTGCTCTGCACACTTGAAGCGGGGGAATGCTTATCTGCGTTCAAATTATTTGACAGTCAGAAAGGGCAATCGAAATAGAAATGGAAACAAGAGAATTATTAGAACAGGTAAAATCAGGAAAAATATCAATAGAAGAAGCAGAAAGTTATTTTAAGAGAGAGCCGTTTGAAGAAATGGGATATGCGAAACTGGATATGCATAGAGAAGTTCGCTCCGGCTTTCCGGAAGTGATTTTCTGTAGTGGAAAAGCGGATGAACACCTGCTTCATATTGTAGGAAAGTTATATGAAAAAAACGGAGAAGTATTTGGGACAAGGGCTTCTGTACACCAATATGAGCTGGTAAAAGAAAAATTTCCGGCTGCAGAATATGACCCGCTTTCCAGAATTTTAAAAATAGATGGAAAGAAAAGAGAAAAAAAGGGTCTGGTTGCAGTGTGTACAGCCGGAACAGCAGATATTGCAGTGGCAGAAGAAGCAGCACAGACGGCAGAATACTTTGGAACGAAAGTAGAGCGAGTATTTGATGTGGGAGTCAGTGGAATCCATCGTTTACTTTTTAATATTAAAGAAATTCAGGATGCGAATTGTGTAGTTGCGGTTGCCGGAATGGAAGGAGCACTTGCGAGTGTAATTGGTGGTCTCGTAGATGTGCCGGTGATTGCTGTTCCGACCTCTGTGGGATATGGTGCAAGTTTTCATGGATTATCGGCACTTCTTACAATGATTAATTCCTGTGCAAATGGAATTGCAACAGTCAATATTGATAACGGATATGGTGCAGGTTATCTTGCAACACAGATTAACCGGCTTGCGATAAAATAATTGAATGCGGCTTGCAAATGTCCGCTTTACAAAGATAATCGGGAGAAAAATACGATGGAAAAACAGGAAATGGCTTTGGAAGTCATAAAACGATTGAAAGAGGAATATCCGGATGCTG
>OLRR01002165.1_pt1 | contig 10968 bp, 6 predicted proteins | sample 1671941 | NCBI WGS metagenome assembly OLRR01 (sample SAMEA3136628, study PRJEB25190) | human gut metagenome
CGAGAGGCGTTGCCCCCGTAGGCGGGGCTGCCCTCGCCGTGGGAGCAGTGCATCCGCGACGCCCTGTCGGGCATCTCCCGGGCGACGAGCTCGCCGCTGCGCTCGAGCCCCAGCCACCTGTAGAGGTTGTCTGGGTTGGGGAACAGCGGCAGCGTGGCGCAGGCCCTCCTGACGGACAGGCCGCTCCGGTGGAACTCCCACAGTATCCCCTCGCGCTCTTGCCTAGTGTACATCCCCGGCTCCTTCCCGAACCCTCGGGTCCGACTTTTTGTCCGAGGTCCCTTATGCGTGAAACGCGTGGCACTGCCACACATCCCACGTGTTAAACGCGAGAAGCGTGGCACTGCCACATATCCCGCGTCCCCGGGGCCCGTGGTGCGCTGTATACGCCCAGCGTTCAGCGCACGCCCATGACCAGCATCTCGAAGGCGGCAATGGCCGATATCACGAGCAGCGGGTTGTGGACGAACGTGCGCTCGGCGGCGCGCTCCGCCGCTCGGGCGAATGTCTCGGCGCGTATTTACTCGCGGTGCAGCGCCCCGGGCCTCATCTTTGGTCGCTGCGCAAACCTGCGCCGACCATGTGCTCGACGATTGCCGCGCAGTGCCGCGCCGCCTTCTGCTCGAAGACGGGGTAGGCCTCGGGCTCGGAACCGTCGGCGTTGTCGCTGATCGCCCGCACGATGACGAAGGGCAGGCCGTTGAGGGAGCACGCCTGCGCAATCGCCGCGCCTTCCATCTCGCAGCACGCCGCGCCGAACACCTCGCGGATGCGCTGCTTTGTCTGCGGGCGGTACACGAACTGGTCTCCGCTCGCAACGCGTCCGGCAAGTGCCGCGACCTCGGACGCTACCGCATGCGCCGCTGCCAGCGCGGCGTCGCGCAGCTTTTCGTCAGCCTCGAACGCGGGCTGCATGCCCGGCACCTGGCCTGCGGCATACCCGAGATTCTCCACGTCAACGTCGTGGTGAACGGCATCGGTCGAGACGACGATGTCGCCGACGGTCAGCCCCTCGGCCAGCGCGCCTCCCACGCCGGTGTTGATGACGTGCGTCACCTCGAAGCGGTCAGCGAGGAGCTGCACGCAGCACGCCGCGTTGACCTTGCCGACGCCGCTTCGCACGACGACGACGGGCGTCTGGCCGAGCGTACCCTCGAAGAATTCCATCCCCGCGCATTCGGTGGCGCTTCCAGTCCCGATGGCGTGCTTGAGCTGCTCGATCTCGACTTCCATAGCGCCGATGATGCCGATCTTCATGTTGTGGTCCCGATTCTCGTCCGCAGTCTGTTTTCTACGCCTATACTAGCGCATCCGCGCTGCTGCCCTTGCGTGCGCAAAGCCCCGCGCGTGCTCCTAGCTGGAGCGTCCCGCGCGTTTGCGCAGCGAGTTCTCGACGAACTGGGGCACCTGGGCGAGCATGACCGCCGCGAACACGAGGGCGCAGCCGAGCAGCTCGACCGCGCTCAGGCTCTCCGACAAGATGAGCCAGCCGCCGATCGCGGCGAACACCGACTCGAGGCTCATCAGGATGGACGCGACGGTGGGGTCGGTCGTCTTCTGCGCGATGATCTGGAACGTGTACGCGATGCCGTCCGAGCAAATGCCCGCGTACAGGATTGGCACGAGCGCTGCCGCGATGGCCGCGGGATCGGGGTGCTCGAATGCGAGCGCGCACACGAACGCGATGGCGGCTGAGGTCATGAGCTGCACGCGTGACAGGCGCACGCCGTCGATGCGGGTGAAGCGGTCGATCACGATGATGTGGAGCGCGTAGCCGAGCGCGCTTGCCAGCACGAGCCAATCTCCCATGTAGATGCTGCCGAGCCCGTTGGGCACGCACAGCAGGTACATGCCGAGCATCGACACCGCCACGGCGACGAACACGATGGGCTGCGTCTTCTTGCCAACGACAACCCCCATGAGCGCGACCATGATCATGTACGTGGCTGTCACGAAGCCCGAGCGGCCGGACGCCGCTGCACCGGCCGGGTAGGCGGTGATGCCCGCCTGCTGCAGGTACGATGCGGCAAACAGCACGACGCCGCACGTGACGCCGGCGATGACGAGCGCCTTTCTCGTGTAGCCTGACGCGTTGCCGTCGCTGCCCAGCTGTGGTGCCTCGTCGTGCCCGAGGCGTTTGCGCATGGCGATGACGCCCGTCAGGAACACGGCGCCGATGATGTTTCGCGAGGCGTTGAAGGTGAACGGCCCGATGTCGCTTGAGGCGGTGGTCTGCGCGACGAACGCGAACCCCCACAAGATGGCGGTGATCAGCAGAAGAATCGGTCCTTTGGCCTTCAAGGTCCCTCCAGGTCAGGTGCATGTGGATGCGAAAACGGCCTTGACATAGTAGCGGATACGTCGGCGTCTCGGCCCGCGAACCTCGCAGAAGGGCGCCCTTTTGACTGGCAGAAGCGCCGTGCCATAATCTGTGACACCAACTACATGTGGGCTTGCCGGTGCTGGCGGCCCCTTTCAAATGGAAACGGCAGGTGAAACGTGGACAGACTCGAGCGGGCGGCAGCGTACCTCGCGGGGAACGACAGGCTTTTCCAGACACTTGGCATCTCGCGGGGGACGCTCATCGAGCCGCATGCCCTCGGGCGCGGGGAGCACAACGAGAACTACTGGTTTTCGGACCCGGCGACCGGGAAGCGCTACGTGCTGCGCGTGAACCTCGTCAAGCAGCCGTTCCACGACGACCAGGTGGCCTACGAGCATGCTGCCCTCACGGCTCTCGAGCAAAGCGGTTGCACCCCGGTGCCGCTGTTCGTCGACAGCTCTGAAGGCGCGCCCGAAAACGGCGTGCTCGTGGAGAGCTTCTGCGCGGGCGACGAGCTCGACTTCGACCATCTGCGCCCCGGCGACCTGCAGTGCGCGGCGCAGCTCATGGCCGACTTCCATGCGGTGCCCGTTGCCAAGGACACGCCGCTGTTCATGCCGGAAGACCCGTTGCACACCTGGTTCGACGAAAGCTTGGCGCGCTTCGAGTTCTACTACGGATCCGCTTACGAGGACGCGCGCGTCACCCGGTGGATGGAGCGTCTCATCAAGGTCTCGCAAAGGCTGCTCGATACGCCGTGTCCTACGGTCGACCGCAGGCACATCGTCAACTCGGAATGCCTCGCCTCGCACTTCCTCATCCCCGCACAGAGCGCGCGGCAGGCAGCGGACGCTCTTGCACGCTCGCAATCGGGTAGGTTCACGGACACCCCGGGGCACTTCGTCGATTGGGAGCGCCCGATTATCGGCGAGGTCGCGCAGGATGTCGCCTACTTCGTCTCGCCCACGACGACCGTCTGGGACAGCGACTACTTCTTCCCGGGCTCCAAGATTGCAGGCTTCCTCGACGACTACTGGCGCGCCGTCGACGGCAGGTTCGAGCCCGGTGGCTTCGAGGAGCGCTTCCGTGCCTTCTTCGTCACGACGGCGCTGCACAGCGCGAGCTGGTGCGTGCGCGCGCTCGTCTACCAGGGCGAGGGCAAACAGGCCTACTCCACGCCCAAGGCGCTCGAGAAGGTGCCGCTCTACCTGTCAGATGAGTTCATGGAACGGGTCATGGAGAGCATCGAGGCGTTGTAGGCGCGGCGCTGCCGTCCCTCAGGCAAGTGCAGCTACTCGAGGCACTGTGCCTGGAACTGCTCGCGCGCGACGTCGCTGATGCGCAGCTGGTTGCGGATGAAGTCGTCTGTGCTCCCGTAGCGGCGGTGCACCTCCGCCAGAAACGCGTCGACGTTTTGCGTCCGCGCGCTGTGAGCCTCGGTGATGAGCTGGGCGTAGTCCTCGTCGCCTTGCGTCAGGCGCAAGAAGCGCTGGTAGATGTGCCCGATGTGGCGCTCGCGCGAGACATTGGTGAGCAGGTAGTCCCTCATGGCCTCCTCGTAGCTCACGCCCAGCACCGTGAGCAGAAGAAACGCCGTGACCCCCGCGCGGTCCTTGCCGCCCGAGCAGTGCTCGTAGACCGGCTTGCCGTGCGCGGCGCGCGAGAAGACGGAGTCCACGCTCTTCCGCATCTGGTCGATGGTGATGGGGTTTGCCATCGAGGAGTAGAAGTCGTGCGGGTCGCAGGCGAAGTCGTTGCCGATCACGATCGTGTCCGCGATGGGCTTACAGTAGTCGATACCGAGGGTTTCCTGGTCGAAGTAGGGGATGCGCAGGTACTCGACCTTCTCGGGGACGGGGTCGGGCTTGGCCGCGCGTTCCCAGCCGGTGCGCAGGTCGATGACGCACTCGATGCCGAGCTGTCGGAACAGCAGGTCCTTGTCGGCATCGGTCGCGTGGAACAGCGCGCTGCCGCGATAGATGAGGCCGCGCCTGACGTGCCGTCCGTCCGCGGTGGGAATACCGCCCAGGTCACGGACATTTTCCACGCCCTCAAGTTCGATTGAGGCCACGCAAGCTCCTTGTTCGACGCTGGCTTGTAGATGCAGGCAGCTATTGTATGCGACTTGCCAGAATGCTGCACGGCATTCGAGAGCGGATTGCGGGTATAGTAGTCGCGGAGGTACAAACCCGCCAAGGCGCCTTGCAGTCGCAGGGGCGCATACGGCGGCGTCACGAGGGCGAACGAGAGAAAAGGACACCACCCATGAGCGCAGCACCCGAGCTGTTCATCTCCGACCCGCACGGCGAGTACGAGGAGTTCTCGCACATCGTGAGGAGCGCCTGCGGGGCGATCCGCGCGCGCATCGACGCGCAGTTCTCCGATACGCTCGGCGTATCCGAGCGCGCCGAGCTCGCCACGCTCGTCTACTACCCGCAGGAGAAGTCGCGACTGCTTGGAGATGGCGGCGCATCGCATGCCGAACAGCTCGCATGGCTGTACCGCAGCTTCGCACGCGAAGCTGGGAGGGAGCCTCGCGAGGAGGCCGGCATCGTCGAGACTTGCGAGGCAATCCAACGCCTCGCCGTGGGCAGGGTGCATCTGGCGGGCGACATCTACGACCGCGGGCCCGCCCCCGAGCTCATAATGGACGAGCTCGCCACCTCCGATAACGTCGACATCCAGTGGGGCAATCATGACGTCGTCTGGATGGGCGCCGCGCTCGGGCAGCGCGGCTGCATCGCGCATGTCGTGCGCAACTGCGCGCGCTATGCCAACCTGTCGGTTCTCGAGGACGCCTACGGCATCGACCTCACGCCCTTGCGCGACTTTGCGGCGAGTGCCTATGGGGACGACCCGTGCGTGGGCTACGCGCTCAAGGGCGAGCATCCCGAGCTTTCCCCCGAAGAGCTCGCCACGACGGTCAAAATCCAGAAGGCCATGGCAATCCTTCAGTTCAAGGTCGAGGCGCAGACCATCGACGAGTATCCCTCGTTCGGGCTTTCCGACCGCAAGCTGCTCCACACTATCAACCGCGAGCGCGGCACCGTCGAAGTCGACGGCGTCGAGTACGCGATTACCGATCCCGTGTTCCCGACGGTCGACTGGTCCGACCCGTATTCGCTGAGCGAAGATGAGGAGGCGCTCATGCAACAGCTCGTGGCCGCCTTCACCGGCTGCGCGCGCCTTCAGCGCCACATGCAGGTCCTCATCGAGAAGGGGAGCCTCTACAAGATCTGCGGGGATTTCCTCGTCTTCCACGCGTGCGTGCCGCTCAACGCGGACGGCACTCTCAAGGAGGTCACGCTGTTCGGGCAGACCTGCAAGGGCAGGGTGCTGTTCGACCTGGTGGATTCCTACGTGCGTGCTGCCTTCACGGCAGGCGATGCCGCAGGGCGCAAGCGCGGGGCCGACCTTTTGTGGTACCTGTGGCTCGGCCAGGGCTCGCCGCTTTTCGCCAAGAGCAAGATGGCCACGTTCGAGATCTACCTCGTCGCCGACAAGGCTGCGCGCAAGGAGGTCAAAAACCCGTTCTACACGTTGTGCGAGGACGAGCGCGTCGTCGCGGGCATATTCGAGGAGTTCGGGATGGACCCTTCCCGCTCTCGCATCGTCTGCGGACACGTGCCCGTTAAGGTCAAGGATGGCGAGGATCCCGTCAAGTGCGCGGGCCGCGTCATCGATATCGACGGCGGCATGTCCAAGCCCTACCAGAGAAACACCGGTATCGCGGGCTTCACGCTCGTCTCGTCAGAGCGTGGGCTTGCCCTGTATGCCCACCAGCCCTTCGCGGGACGCGCGGCCGCTTTAATGACGGACGTCGATTTGACTTCGGATGTGCGTGTGCTTGAATAACTCCAGAGACACGTATTCGCCTACGGGGGATGGTTTGTGTGAAAGCGCACGAGAGCAAGATCCGACAAGCTGACTTCAAGAAGCTCATAGCCAACGCGAGCGCGGCGTACGTCATCTACCAGAAAATCGACGGGCAGATCGTGCCCATCGCCGCCACGAATGCCCTTGCCGAGATGATGCTCGGCGCGGGCAGCACGGCAGACGACTACCTGAAAGTGGTGGGCACGCCCGTGGCGTTCGGGCAGGTCGACGAGGTCGACCGCCCGCGTTTCATCGACAAGGTCAACGAGTTTTGCCAAAACGGCGGCGTGCTCGACGTCGTCTACCGACGCAAGCTGTTCGGCTCGGATACGTGCCATGTCGTGCACGCCCGCGGGCAGATAAAGCACCTCGACGATGGCACCGAGTATGCGGTCATCTACTTCGAGGATGTGAACGCGCGGAAAGAGAACACGTACACGAGCACGGTCACCGAGCTTCCCGACATGTCCTACCTGCTCACGTTCGGCGGGGTCGAGGTGCGCCGCATCCTGGCGCAGGGCGGCACGCCCGCGCTCGCATACTTCGACATCAAGGGCATGAAGGCCTTCAACGCGGCATTCGGATTCGAGGAGGGCGACGAACTGCTCAAGCAAGTGGGCCGTGGCCTCCAGAAATGCTATTCCGGGTGCACGGTCTGCCGTGTCTCCGACGACCGCTTCACGGTTATCGGAGACCTCGACGAGATTCGCGCGAAGCTCGCCAAGGGGGAGGCAGCACAGCTCGTCTCCAAGCTCGGCGAGAACATCGCGACCACGCTCAAGTGCGGATACGCTCCCATCGAAGACGAGGGGGATGTGGCGGCGGCGTGCGACCGCGCGCGTACGGCCTGCGAGTCGATCAGAGACGATGCGCAGCTGCGCTTCGTCAGGTACAGCACCGAGATGGATCGCGAGGACATGCTCGCCCGCTATGTCAGGCAGTCTCTTGACGACGCCCTCGACAAGGGGTGGGTTCAGCCGTTCTTCCAGCCCATCGTGCGCACGCTCACAGGCGAGACTTGCGGCTTCGAGGCCCTCGCGCGCTGGGACGACCCCGTGTTTGGCCCCATCCCGCCGAGCGTGTTCGTGCCCGCGCTCGAAAAGGCGCAGCTCATCCAGAAGCTCGACGGCTATATCGTGAAACGCGTATGCGAAGAGGCGATGGAGTGGTTCGGGCAGGGTAAGCCTTGCGCTCCCATCTCGGTCAACCTGTCGCGGCTCGACTTCCTGAAAGAGGACGTCTTCGAGGAAATCGAGCGCGTCGTGCGCGCGTGCGATATTCCGCGCGACTACCTCAACATAGAGATCACCGAGTCCGTCGTGCAGTACGGCCCCGAGGTGAAGACTGCCGTCGAACGCTTCCATCAGGCGGGCTATCAGGTGTGGATGGACGACTTTGGAAGCGGGTACTCTTCGCTCAACGTCTTGAAAGGCACCGATTTCAACGAGATCAAGCTCGACATGGGTTTCTTGAGCGATTTTTCCGAGAAGTCCCGGATACTCATCAGAGCCGTTGTCAGAGCGCTCAAGCGCCTGGGCGTCTCCACGTTGGCAGAAGGCGTCGAGACCGAGAGGCAAGTCGAGTTCTTGAAGTCTATCGGATGCGAGAAGCTGCAGGGCTTCTACTTCTCCAAGCCACTGAGCTGCGACAGCGCGGCGGAATGGCTGGACTCCCATGCCGAGACGATCGAGCGCCGGAGCTGGCGCAAGCTCTGGAACACGGTCGGGAAGGTCGACGTGGTCTCGGAGCGGCCGAACGCGCTGCTTTCCATGGATGCGCAGGACACGATCGAACCGTTGTTCGTGAACCAGCCGTATCGAGACGAGCTCGAGAGCATCGGGTCGGTCTCGTTCGAGTCCTCGCTCGCGAAAGCAAACCAGCAAGGTTCGCTTCTGTCGAACGTGCTGCGCTCTGCCGCGGCAAAGGCAGAGCGGGCCAGAGGCGAGCGGGTGGTGACGGTGCTTCCCGAAGAGCCGAACCTGGTGAGGCTCGAGTCGCGGCTCATTGCGCGCAACGAGGGTACGCGCGTGTTCCAGGTGGTGCTGGAGAACATGACGCACTGCGACGACACGCTCGACCACCGCATGCGCATCGACATGCGCATGCGCGAGTTTTCGCAGTTCTGCTCGTTCATCGGCGTGTTCCATCTCGATGCCGACAGCCTCGAGGTCATCTCGCGCAATGGGTCGTTCGCCTCGGACGAGGAGGAGTTCGAGCACGGGCTGGCACAGTACGTGCAACGGTACGCCGCGCAGATGATCTACCCCGATGACAGGGAGGCATATCTCGCGTTCGCCGATTCCAACACCGTTGCAAAGCGGCTGGCGAGCGCGCCGGGCGGCATGATTAGCGAGACGTTTCGGACCTACGACCCCAACACGGGGGCGTTCGAGTGGAAGACGCACCGCCTGCTCATGCTGAGCAGGTCGAACGGCACACAGGTCATGGATGTCGTCCACGACAAACCCGCTTTTCCCAAAGAGATTTTGTGCCGGAATACCCCACAGCACGAGGCCGTGGCCTTCGGCGAGAACGTGCTGACGTTTCATGACGTCTGGGCAAGCACTATGCGCGAGACCAGCCTGTGCATGTTCTGGAAGGATACCGAGCGTCGTTTCGTCGCGGTGAGCAAGGCGTTTCTCGACTACTGGGGCATGAGCTCCGAGGCAGAGGTGCTCGGCAAGACGGATGAGGACATGGGCTGGTATATCGACGAGGTGCCGTTCAGGCAAGACGAGCTCGATGTCATCAAGTACGGCAAGCACATCAAGGACGCACCCGGCAAGTGCATCATCAAAGGCGTCGTGCACAGCATCATTGCGAACGAGATTCCCGTCTACGACGTCAATGGCAAGATCGTCGGCCTCATGGGGTATTTCGTCGATGCCGAGCGCGCCACAGCCTGCGAGCGGAGCCTGCGTGCCGCGTTGTTCGTCGATTCGGTCACCAGCGCCATGAACGTGCGCGGCTCTGTCATCACGGCACTCGAGTATGCGGAGAACTACCGTTACCACGACCAGCGCTACGCGGTGCTGCTCCTCGACGTCCCGGAATACGCCAGAATCGCCGCCTCGTATGGCCCCGTCTTTGGCGGCCGGCTGCTCAGGACCATCGCTGACAGAGTCAGGGCGATTTTGAAAGAGTCCGGGGCGCTTGGCAGGGTCGCGGGCGGGCAGTTCGTCGTATTCAAGAAGGGGCTTACGCCCACGGCGCTGCAGGATCTGGCGCGTCGCCTGGAAGAGGCGGTAAACGACATCCACGAGGTGCAGGGCAAGCCGTGCACGCTGCATGCCCTGTGCGCAGTCGCGCTGGGCTCTGAGGCGGATACCCCGATGGAGCTCTATGCGCTCGCGCAGGGCCGCCTCACCGACCTTGTCGAGCGTCCTTCCGAGGTCGACATGCACGCGAAGGACCTGCTGATGTTCGACCGCCGCAAGTTCGACTCGATGAGCAGCGTCGTCTATATGGCGGATGTTGACGATTACTCGCTCGTATACCTTAATGAAAGGGGTCGTGAAGATTGCGGGCTTTCCAGGGACTCGTCGCTTCTGGGCAGGAAATGCTACGAGGTCTTGCAGGGGAGGTCTGCGCCGTGCGAGTTCTGCACCAACGCGCGTCTTTCCGACGACGCGTTTCTCGAATGGGAGTACCACAACCCCTTAGCGGGAGGCACCTACCTGCTTCGGGACACGCTCGTCCCCTGGCACGGCAAGCTGTACCGCTTCGAGATCGCAAACGAGGTCAAGGCCTTGTATGCGACTGGCGGGGAAAGCTCGCGGCTGCTGCGCAACGAGAAGTTCGTGAACGATGCCGTCTCGATTGCCCTGCTGGAGCGAAATCCGGGCGTGGGTATCGAGAAACTTATCGAGAAAGTGGGACGCGGCCTGGAGGCGGACCACGTGTACATTCTCGAGCAAGACGATGCTGGGCACATCGACAACAGCTACGAGTGGCACCGCGAGGGTCTTCCGTCGATTGACGTGTGGGTGAACGAGGTCCCCTCGGGGGCACTTGCGGAATGGAGCGGTGTCTTCGAGGCGAACGCCGTCTTGTCGTATTCGGGAGGTGTCTCTGAAGTCGAGCTGCCGGTTTCTCTCAAGCGGCGCCTGCGCGACCTCGACATCGCGAGCGCGATTGTCGCACCGCTCAAGCGCGACGGGGAACTCGTCGGGGTGTTCGGGCTCGACCTCTCGCGGACGACGGACGTGAGGCCGGCGGAGAGCATCCTGCTCATGCTGTCGCACTTCGTCGAGTCGCTGCTGCGCAACCGCGATGCGATGGACGCGCTGCAGGCGCTGTCGATTCGCGACCCGCTCACCAACGCATTCAACCGACGGGGGCTCGCGTCGTTTTTCCGCAACCTCGACAAGGGCAAGAAGCGCGTCTTCGTGTACTGCGACATCGACTGGCTCAAGCGCACGAACGACAACGACGGGCATTCTGCCGGTGACGAGATCGTCAAGTCTACGGCAGAGGTGCTGGGGTCGTGCTTCGATTTCAACAGCGTGTTCAGGGTCGGCGGTGACGAGTTCCTCGTCGTGTCCGACATGCCGAATGCCGAAAACGCCGATCTGGCGGTCAAACGCCTGCGCGCGGATCTGGACAGGCACGGGCTCGACGTATCGCTCGGGTATGTCTGGAGCGGGGAGGGCGACTATTCTTACATGGAGATGCTCGCCATCGCGGATAGCCGCATGTACGAGGACAAGCAGCGTCGCCACGCCTTGCGCTTCTGACAAGGGGGATGGGTTCTCGCGATGGCGGCGGGG
>OLRR01002174.1_pt1 | contig 10944 bp, 7 predicted proteins | sample 1671941 | NCBI WGS metagenome assembly OLRR01 (sample SAMEA3136628, study PRJEB25190) | human gut metagenome
CCTATGTGCGGCGTAGGCCGCCAATTAGCCCGTCCAAGAATTGGGATGCAGTTCAAAGCGGGAACAGGAGGGGCTCTTTCAACGTGTTGTCTTATACGACTTCAGAGCACGTGGACTCGGCGCCATGAGCTGCGGCTCATTTCTACTTCTCGGACAGCAGCTCCACCGCGCGGACGGCGGCCTGGCCGGCGTCCTCGGTGTAGGCGTCGGCGCCAACCTCGTCGGCGTAGGCCTGGGTGACCGGCGCGCCACCAATCATGATCTTGACCTGGTCGCGCAGGCCGGCCTCCTCGATCGCCTTGATGGTCGTGTTGATCTCGGGAACGGTGGTGGTGAGCAGGGCAGAGCAGCACACGATGTCGACGTCGTCGTGCTCCTGCAGGAAGCTCACGAAGGTCTCGGCCGGGACGTCGGTGCCGAGGTCGGTGACCTCGAAGCCCTTGCCCTCGATCATCATGCGCACGAGGTTCTTGCCGATGTCGTGCTGATCGCCCTTGACGGTGCCGATGATGGCCTTGCCGATGGGCTCGGTGCCTTCCTCGGTCAGGTAGGGCTTGAGCACCTTGGTGCCGGCGCCCATGGCGCGGGCGGAGATGAGCATCTCGGGGACGAAGACCTCGCCAGCGGAGAACTTGTCGCCGATGATGGACATGGCCGCGACGAGGCCCTTGTTCAGGATGTCCTCGGGGCTGCAGCCGTCGTCGACGGCCTTCTGCACGAGGGCCTTCACGTCCTTGCGCTTGCCGTGCTGGACCGCCTCGGAGATCTCGTCGAAGATCGAGCCACCTTCCGCGGGCGCCTCGTCGGCCTTCTCGGCAGGCTTAGCCTCGGTGTCGACGACGATCTTTTCCTGCTCGGCGGAGAAGTCCTTGAAGTTCTTGCGGTCGAAGGTCTTGAAGTACTCGGTGCTGTACTCGGAGATCGCCTTGCCGATCTCGCCGTAGACCTCGGGGTAGGACGAGAGGTTCAGGCCCTGGGTCTGGCTCGGGATAAACGACAGCGGGCCGTTTTCGTCGCAGGTCTTCTTGACCTGGGCACGAATCTTCTCGGGGGTCCAGTCGGGAATGTCGACGATGGTGGAGTCGATGCCGCCCATGAAGGTGATCTTGTCACCGTACTGGTCGATCATCTTGGGGATGTCGTTGGTGGACATGACACCCTGCCAGACGTTGATGCCCATTTCGATCATGTACGGAACCAGCGTCTCGGCATACGAGTCGGAGTGGTGCACGACGTACTTCACGCCGTGGTCATGGTAGTAGCCGTAAATCTGCTTGTAGGCGTCCACGAAGAACTCGGCGAACATGTCGGGCGCCAGGAAGGTCGAGGTGTTGGTGCCCCAGTCGTCGTGGTGGAACATCGCGTCTGGCTTGATGTAAGTGCAAATGCCCTCGGCTATGTTGAGTTCCCACTCGGTGATGTACTTGATGAGGTCTTTCATCTCCTGCGGATACTCGTAGAAGTCCGTGAGGATGCGGGTGATCTCGCCCAGGTAGTGGGTCAGCTCGAAGACGCCGGGCATCTCCATCGCGGTGACGAACTGCTTCTTGCGATCGATCTTCTCGGCCTGCTCGATGAACTCTTCCCACTCGCTTTCAGGGTAGATGCTCTTGGGTGCGTGGACCGTCTCTTTCCAGTGCGTGATGTCAGGCATGACGATAAGGTCTTCGCGGTGATTGGGAAAGGCACCCGGCTGGCCGATTGGCCACGACACCGTGCAGCCCCAGTCGTTGATCTTATCGATCTCGCCTGGCTTTGCCTGGTTGCGGTATTTCAGAATCGGGTGGCGCACAAAGGCGAACGCGTCGTACTGGTTGGCGAAGCGCTCGGGGTTGCCACGCTTGATTACCTCTTCGAGGTTCTCTCGTTCAGTGAGCATATCTCCCTCTTTCCGTAACGAATGAACAGTGTCTTCTCAGCTGATGTCTACAGATTAGTTAGGCGTTTCATAGCCTGCATCATCTCCTGTGCCCAGACTTGCCTCGCCCCCCTTGTGCAACCTCTCCAATATGCGAAGTTAGCTGACGCTTTACTAATTCGCGACCCTCTAGCCCACGGTGCAGCGTGAGAGCTGTTAGAATTGTGCCCGTCAAAAGCGCCTGTAGATAGAACCTGGAGGATAACGGTGGAGCTTTCCCTCGCGTTTGTAGCCTCGAGCCTTCATACCTCGTACCCAGTCACGCTTCGCGGCGCCGATGGATACTTTCGCCAAATCGACAATCCCCAGCACATTAGCACCTCACCTACGTTCAAAACCGTGCGAATGCTCCAGAAGACGCGCACAAACGAGCGCCTCGAAAAAATCCTCGTCGTCGCACAGGAGGGCACCGACCTTGCGCCCGATGCTCTCAAGGAACTAAAGGGGCTCATCTGGATCGGCAACACCGAGCCGCCGCGCGGCATCGACAGCCTGTGGATTTCTTCCCAAGTCGACCCGATCAACGTGTTCTATCGCGTGCTCGACCTGTTCGAGCACTATAACGAGTGGGAAAACGACCTGCGCGACATGCTCTTGAAGCGCCGCTCCAGCAAGGAGGTCGTCGCAAAGATCGGCGAGGTCACGCAACGGCCGTTTTGGTATGCGGACGCAACGCTGCACGTGCTTTACATGAGCGACGCGCCAAAGCTCTCCGAGGTGAGCAAGAAGTGGCGCTACCAGGAGAAGACGGGGCGTTACCCCAACGACGTCATCAGCACGCTCGTGGCGAGCGGCGAGCTCGACCTCATCAACAACCACCCGCACGCGTGGATTTTCGAAGCCGCCGGCAGCCAGACCTACACGCTGCCGTTCGTGTCGAAGACGATCAACCTGAACGGGGGCGTGTACGGGCACATCTTCATTATCCAAGACGAGCCGGGACATGCCGCATGCGACCTCGCCTTGGCCGAGACGGTGGGCAATCTGATCGCGACCTACGTCCAGCACAGCCGCAGCAGCGGATACAGCGGCAAGCGCTACTCCGAGCAGTTGCTGCGCTCGTGCCTTGCCGGAGACGAGGTGAGCCAGGAGGAACGCGCCGAGCTGCTCGCCATGCTGGGGTGGAACGACAGCAGCAACTTTGCCGTGGCGGTGTTAGACCGCTGCGAGGCATCCAACGGCAGGCAGGAGGCGCCGCAGATCCAAGTCGACCAGCTCGTGCACCTGTTCCCCGACGCGAGCGTCTTTTCCTACGACGTCTACATCGTGCTCGTCACCGAGACGACGACGCATGGGTTCGAGGAGTTTCTCGAGCACGTGGCAAACGCATGCGACGAGCTCGGGTGGAAGGCAGGCGTCAGCAACGAGTTCGGCAACTTCCTCGGCATCGACACGCAGTACGGACAGGCGCAGATCGCGCTCCAGAAGGGCTCGAGCCACGACCCCGAATCGCGCGTGTACCTGTTCCAGGACTACACGATGGACTACATCTGCCAAAGGCTCGACGCGGGCATCGACAAGCACCTGCTCATTCACCCCGACATCGAGCGGCTCATCGACCACGACCGAGAGAACGGCTCCGAGCTGTTCCAGACGCTCAAGACCTACCTGGCCAACGAGCGCAACGTATCGCAGACGGCCAAGGCGCTGTTCCTGCACCGCAACAGCGTCATCTACCGCATCGATAAGATCAACTCCATCATGAAGACGAGCCTCGACAGTGCCGACAACCGCCTGTTTCTCGAGTTGTCGATCAAGCTCAGGGAATCCAAGTAGGAACACGCCCCGCGCCGAGCACGGGAACCGTGGCAGTGCCACGCATCTCACGCACGGCGCAGGAGGGTGCTCGGCTATATGACCTCGTCGTAACGATAGGTCGGGTTCGGACGACCGGGAATCAGCACACGCACCCGGATATCGGTGACCTCGAACCCATCGACTGCCGCATCGACCGCGCGCACCACGAGTTTCTCGAGAGAAAGCGGCATCATCTCTGCGCGCGCGTTTACCGTGAGGGAGTACTCCTCGCTTTCTTGCTCCTCGACGCGAAGCATCGACGGCTCGGCGCCCCCGGTGAAATTGCCCACCCACGCATGCGCGCTACCTTGCAGCAGGAACTTCACATGGCCGACTCCCACGCCTTTCTCCTGGAAGCCCGCAACAAGCGCGTCGAGCAGCGATTGCGCCGCCTCGGCATACCCCGCCTCAGCCTTACCCAGGGCATAGGTCAGATTCAGCCATCCGTACGCCGCCTCGCCGGCCGCGTATTCGTCGTAATCGACGACGGCAAGATTCTGTCCGGCCCGCGATGCGGTCTGCACCGCAGCAAGCCATTCCTCGATGCCAGTACCCTCCTTGACGCTGGCGGCGAGCACCTGCGCGTGCGGCCAATGCTCCTGCGCACGTGCCTGAAGCTCGGCCGTCTCCTCATCTTCGAGCAGGTCGATCTTGTTCACGAGAATGATGTCCGCCTCGTCGAACTGCCTGGTGATGATGTAGGACGCCGTCGAGTACACGCCGTCGAGGATTGCCCGAAGGCGCTCGGGATCTGCGAGGACGGTGAGCGGCGCGAGGTCGATGACCTGCGCGTATTTATCCTTTGTAGGCTGCATGATGGTAGCGGACAGATCGGTGCAGCTGCCAACCGGCTCGGCAAGGGTGACGTCGCAGTGCGTTTTCTCGGTCAAATCGTCGACCGCATCGGCAAAGCCAGGATAGTTGCAGCAAAAGCAGCTCCCCGAAACCTCCCTGACCTCGTTTTTACGGTCGGAGAGAATCGCCGTGTCGACGAGGTCGGACGCCTGGTCGTTCGTAATGAGGCCGACCGTCTTGCCCTGCCCCTTCAAAATCTCCGCGGTCCGTGCCATGAGCGACGTCTTTCCCGCGCCTAGAAATCCGCCAATCAAGATGAGCTTCGTGTGTTGCATGGCACCCTCCGTATCTGAGTCATGTTTTGGTCTGTAGATGAACCGAGGGGCCGTGGGTATCGGTTCATCGCGAACTCATACCCACGGCCCCTCGGTTCGCTCGCGTCTGCTCCCTCCTAGCGGGAGAAGCCGAGTACCTCGTCGTGGTATGTCTGGGCGGCGCGCTTCACGTACTTGTACGCGCTCATGCCCTTGCCGGAAAGAATAACGAGCTTGTTGAGCTTGTCAGAATCTACCTGCCCTGCAAAGGGCTCGACCGATGAATAGGTCCCGACGCAGTTGACGAGCACTGTGCCCCCATCCGTGCGCACGAACCCCTTCACGCGATACGTCTGGTCGAGGAATGTCGCGATGATGTGCTCGAGCGTGGCGCGCGAAACGCCATCGGCAAGCTCGAGATACAGCGTGCGCGACGTCAAGTCTGCCGTGAGCGGCGCCTCCTCGCCATCGTCGTGCTGATGTTTTGCGAGCACGTCGAGCATGTCGAAGTCGATGGCGCCAAAGCTCGTCTCCACGATCGGGATGTCGGGGCGTTGCCCCACGATGAGCTCACGCGTTGCGGCGATCTGCCCGGGAGTCGCCTTGTCCACCTTGTTGATGAGGGCGATATCGCTCGACGCCAGCTGCCTGACCGCGTTTTGCGCCTTCGCGTACACCTTGGGGAAGCGAATCGCGTCAATCAGGCAAATGGCGCCCTCGTACGAGATCCCCGGAAAGCGGTCCGTCTGGGAGAGCAGCTTGCGCACGCCCGTGGGGTTCGAAAGCCCCGACGCCTCGACGAGCACGACATCGCTGTCTTCCTTGACGAAACGCTGCAGCGCGCGCTCGAACTCGTCGATGCGGCACGAGCAGAACACCGAGCCGCCCGCAATCTCGTCAAGTTCCGCGCCGAGCTCGGCAAGGAGGGTGCCATCGACGCCCTCCCTGCCGAAGTCGTTGATGATGAGCTGCACCTTTTGCCCCGCGAACAGGCGGATGAAGTTCTTGAGGAAGGTCGATTTGCCTGCCCCCAGAAAACCCGTTACCAGATACAGCTTCGTCATCTTGCTTGCTCCCCTGCGCTCTTCTACGCGCCCATCTTCTCGAGGGCCTCGTCGATCGCGGCCTTGAGCTCGTCGTTGGAGGGGATGATCGACTTCCACTTGAGCTCGCCGTTCAGGTACATCGACGGCAGGTTGGGTACGCCCATCTTGACGCAGCGGGCCACGCTCTCCTTGTAGATGTACTTGTACTCGACCATGTCGATCTTGTCGCCGTACAGCTCCTTTGCCCAGTTGGCGGCGTTCATCATGTAGCCGCATGCCGCGCACTGCGCCGAGTCGAGGGTGAAGACCTCGAGAAGCGGCTTTTCGAGGTGCTCGTAGTCGGGCAGCTCGACGCCGGAGGTATCGACCTCTGCGGCCTGGTAGTTCTTGACCATCTCGCGGACGCTGTCGGTCTCGATTGCCGCCTGCGAGCAGCCGATGCAGTTCTCGACCGGCACGTCGTAGGGCATGTCGCAGCCGGGGGCGATGATGAAGTTGTGCTTGGAGTCGACGCTGTCGAGGATGTCGACGACGCACTTCATATTGTCTTGCTGGTTGCCCAGACGCATGACCGTGGTCAGCGGGATGTTGCCGCCGATCGTGACGTTATAGCGGTCGGTGATTTCCTTGGCCTTGACGATGTCGACGTTTTCGTCGACGGAGATGGAATCGGGCTTGGTCTTGCACATGCCCTCGATGTTACGGGAGGCATCGCCGCAGACGAAGAAGGAGGAGAAGGCGCCCTTCTCGCCGATGTGGTTGAAGATCTCGGTGTAGGGCTCGATCATATACTGGTCGAAATCGTCCGCGGAAATCTGGGAAATCAGCGGGTCGACCAGCGCGATGACGTCCATGCCGGCCTCGATGTAGTAGTCGGCCATCTTCATAGCGGTGCGGGCGCAGAACGCGAACAGCTCGGAGATCTCGTCCTCGAAGTCGTACATGTCGGTGAAGACCTCGTTGCCGCGCAGGTGAGATGCGAGCGTGAACGGGCCGCAGATCAGGCCGTACAGCGCGGTCGTGTCGCCAATCTCTTCCTTCATGCGGCGCATGACCTCGAGCACGTACGGGATGCGGCCGGATTCCTTTGTCGGAATCTTGCAGTCGCACGGCGTCTCAGGCGGCTCCTCGTCGTCTTCGGTCTCGAGCGGATGGCTGGTGACCGAAGGCGGGTTGTCGTCTGCCCAAGCCAAACCGCAGCCGAAGCACTCCGCTTCGATCTGCAGGTCGAAGATGACCGGCAGGCCGTCGGGACGGTACAGCTTGTTGACCTCGAGCAGCGACTCGACAGCTGCATCGGGGTCGGTCAGGTACTTGGTTGCAGGGTATCCCTTGAGGTGACCTGCATGAACGCCGCAGAACGGCACCCACGGGGCACGCTCGACTTCCTCGTGCTTCAGCGCGCGGAACAGAAGTTCCTTGCTCATAGTGTGACCTCCTAAGACATGGGGCGCTTCTCGCCCCTTGAACCGAGTGGCTCTTCTTGCCAGATGGTACCTTGAATACTAGTGAGGAGCACCCCACCTCGCATCGGAACAAATGTACAAAAGCCCGCCGGGGGAACTGTGTCCGGTCGCTAAAGGCAACTTGAGTATAGTGGTTCATGTCTACTAGCTTGCGCACAATAGCGGCCGGCGCATTTCTTGCACCTCGCACGAGGCGCTTCCCCGCGCACGAGAAACGTGGCGCTGCCACACATTTGCCGCAAGCCCTGCGCGGGGGCCCTACTCCCCCGCCACAACGCCGAGCGCATGCCTGGCAGCCGCCAGGAAGCGCTCGATATCCCCGTCGCTGTGGGCGACCGAGAGGAACAGCGCCTCGAACTGGCTCGGCGCGATCAGCAAGCCCGCATCGAGCATCTCGCGGAAGTACACCGCAAACTGGTCGGTATCGCATTTCGACGCAGAATCCCAGTCCGTGACTGGGCCCTCGTTGAAGAACAGCGTCGCGACGCTGCCGAACTGGTTGACGCACGCCGTGACACCCGTCTCGGCAATCGCGCTGCGCAGCCCCGCGGCGAGCTTTTTGCCCTTCGCGTCGAGCGCCTCGTACAGCCCCGGCTCGCAGAGCTTTGTGAGCTGCGCATAGCCCGCCTCCATGGCAACGGGATTGCCCGAGAGCGTGCCCGCCTGATACACGGGACCGGTCGGGGCGAGCTTCTCCATGACCTCTGCCCTGCCGGCGACGGCACCCACTGGAAAGCCCGCTCCGATGATCTTTCCGAAAGTGACGATATCTGCCGCAACGCCGAACCTTTCCTGGGCACCGCCCAATGCCACGCGGAACCCCGTGATGACCTCGTCGAAGATGAGCAGCGCGCCGAACTCGTCGCAGAGCTCGCGAAGCCCCTGCAAAAAGCCCGCGGCGGGCGCGACCACGCCCATGTTGCCGCTGACCGGCTCGACGATGACGCAGGCAACCTGGTCGGGCGCGCTCTCGAACAGCGCGCGCACGCTCGCCAGGTCGTTGTAGGCGGCGACCATCGTATCGCTCGCGGTCTTTGCGGTGACGCCAGGCGTGTCGGGAATGCCGAGCGTCGCCACGCCCGACCCCGCACTCACGAGCAGCGAGTCGCTGTGACCGTGATAGTTGCCGGCAAACTTGATGAACTTGTCGCGCCCCGTGTAGCCGCGCGCCAGGCGGATAGCGGTCATCGTGGCCTCGGTGCCCGACGAGACCATCCGCACCTCCTCGATGTTCGGCACGACCTCGCACATCTTCTGAGCGAGCTTGATCTCGGCCTCGCACGGCGCGCCGTACGAGACGCCGCGGTCAAGCTGCGCGCGCACGGCGTTCATGACGTCCTCGTCGCCGTGCCCGAAGATCATCGGTCCCCAACTGCAGATGAAGTCGAGGTACTCGTTGCCATCGACATCCCAGACGTGCGAGCCGGATGCGTGGTCGTAGAACACGGGGTCGCAGCCGACCTTGCCAAACGCGCGCACCGGCGAGTTGACGCCGCCGGGGATGAGCGTTTTGGCCTTGGAAAAGTCGGATTCTGATGCAGCGTGATTGAGTGCCATCGCGATTGTTCTCCTTTGATGCAGATTTGAATGCCCCCATACTAGCGCACCGGTAACCCCACCGGCCGTCGTGCAGAGTGTCTGTGCCTACTCCTCGAAATAGCGCATCGAGACCTTCTTGTACTCCTTCGTCGACACGAGCACGAGCGGCTCGGCCTGCGCGATTTCCCCGAGCTCGGCAACGTAGCCGTCGAGCTCGTCTTGCGTCTGCGCATGCGCCATCGCGTAGATCTTGTAGAGCCAGGTCGGCTTGGCCAGGCGGGCGTAGCAGTGCGACACGTATGGCTTTTCGGCAAACGCGGCGCCGACCTCATCGAGCCGTCCATCGTCGACGTTCCACACCGTCATGCCGTTGAACGCGAAGCCCATCTTCTGGTGCTTGACCATCGCGCCAAAGCGGCGGATCGCCTTCAATGCCCTGAGCTCGAGAATGCGCGCGATGACCTCGTTTTCGGTTACCTCACGCCCGATCTGCTTGCCGACGAGCGCAGCCCCCTGCTCGAACGGCCGCTCCACGAGCGCCCCGTCCGCGTCGAAGGCCACGTCGCCTTGCGCCCAGCGCACAAGCGCCACGTCGAACGCATCGTCACCGTCAAACGCGCGGGCATCGGTGGCGGCGGCACCAAAACGCTCGGCAACATGCTCGCCGGCGTCCTTCGCCTTGGCCTTTGCCTCTGTTGCCTTCTTGCCATGCCCCTTCCCAAAATCCACGCGAATCTTGTACATCTTTGTCGCGGGCATGTCGAGCAGATCGCCGCAGCCGGACTGCTCCACGATCTGGCCCAGGATGCGCGCGCGGTCTTCTGAGGAGCGCGTGATGAGCGTGAACCAGATGTTGTAGCGGTTCTCGCGCAGGTAGTTGTGCGTGACGCCGGGATAGGCGTTGATAATCGCCGCCACTTCGTCTGCACGCTCGGGCGGCGCGGCGAGCGCGCACAGCGTGGAGGAATACCCGAGGCGCTTCGAGTCGAACGACGCGCCGATGCGGCGCACGAGCCCCTCTTCGCGCAGGTCGAGCAGCGCTTTTTCGACCTCGCCGCGCTCGAGCCCAAGCTGCTCGGCAAGCGTCCCGTACGGGTCGGGAACAATGGGAAAGCCCGATTGGATCGTCCCCAGGACCGTCTCTTCAACCTTGGCGTTCACCCTCGCGTCCCTTCTCGTAGCCCCGGGGCACGTACGCGCAGTACGGCTCCTCCTCCAGATAATCGCCCGTCAACGAGAGCGCGCGGGCGCGGCAGCCGCCGCATACCCCCTTGAACTCGCAGGCGCCGCACTTGCCCTTGAGCCGGTCGTAATGACGCAGGTCGTCGAAGACCGGCGACGTCGTCCAGATTTCCGAAAACGGCTTGTCGAGCACGTTGCCCAGCTGCATGTCAAAGTACCCGCACGGCTGCACGTCGCCCGTGTGGCCGATGAACACGAAGCGGATGCCGCCCAGGCAGCCGCGGCTGTGCGCGAGCGGGCCGGTGAGCTTGATGCCGTCGGCGGCGGCGCGCTGGTGCAGGATGCGGAAGTACATGGGCGCATCGGTGGGTTTGAAGTTCATCGGCGAGGTCTTCTGGCGCTCGTAGGCCCAGGTCAGGACCTCCTCGTATTCCTCGGGCGAGAGTTCCACGTCGACAAGGTCCTCGCCACGGCCCGTCGGGACGAGCAAGAAGGGGTGGAAGTCGCTTGCGCCCAGCTGCTGCGCCAGGTCGTGCATCTCATCCATCATCTCGCCGTTCATCTTGGTGACCGTCGTGTTGACCTGCACCTTCACGCCGTACTTCTCGAGGTTTCTGATCCCTTGCACGGTATTGTCGAAAGCGCCGCCCTCGCCGCGAAACTTGTCTTGGCCGGCGGCCGTGGGAAAGTCGAGCGACACGCTTACCTTGGGGATGCCGTGCGCGGCGATCTGCCGCGCCGTGGCATCGTCGATCATGGTGCCGTTCGTGCCGATGACGGGCCGGCAGCCCTTCTCGCGCGCGTAGTCGATGATGTCCCAGATATCGGCGCGCATGAGCGGCTCGCCGCCGGTCAGGATGAGAATCGGGTCGGTGATGCTCGCGATG
>OLRR01002186.1_pt1 | contig 10872 bp, 8 predicted proteins | sample 1671941 | NCBI WGS metagenome assembly OLRR01 (sample SAMEA3136628, study PRJEB25190) | human gut metagenome
AAGGACGCCAGCCGCAAGCTGATCGACACGATCGCCGCGCAGGAGCATCTGTGCAAGCACATTCACCTGCCGGTGCAGTCCGGCTCTGACCGGCTGCTCAAGGAGATGAACCGCCATTATGATGTTGCACAGTACATGGATCTTATCCACTACGCGAAGGAGAAGATCCCCGGCGTAACCTTCTCCAGCGACATTATTGTCGGCTTCCCCGGTGAGACCGAGGAGGATTTTGAGGCCACGCTGGAGCTCATCCGCAAGGTGGGCTACATGCAGCTGTTTACCTTTATCTACTCCAAGCGCAACGGCACCCCGGCAGCCAAGCTGCCGGATCCCACGACCCACGCCGAGAAGGCTGCCCGCATGGACCGCCTGCTGAAAACGCAGGAGGAGTTCGCCTTTGCGGCCACCGCCGCCATGGCAGGGCAGACCGTCCGTGTGCTGGTGGAGGCCGCCGGCCGCAACGAGGGGACCGTCAACGGCCGCCTCGACAATAACCTTGTCGTGGAGTTCACAGCCCCCGAGGCGCTCATCGGCCAGTGGGCCATGGTGCGCATCACAGGCTCCCGCGCCGCCCTGCTGGTCGGCGAGCTTGCCGAGTAAACCGGTATCAAACCTACTATATATAATTAAGGAGAATATCTACCATGGATTGCATTGATCTTTTTAAGAAAGCCGCCGCCGCCCTGCAGACCGACCCCCGCTATCTGGAGCTGGACGCTGCCCGCCGTGAGAATGACGCTGACGAGGAGCTGCAGCAGATGATCGGCGAATTCAACCTCGCCCGTCTGGACCTGAACAATGAGAGTGCCAAGCCCGAGACCGATGCCGCCCGTGTGGCCGAACTGAACGAGCGCGTCAACAGCCTGTACAGCCAGATCATGGCCAGTGAGGGCATGGTCCGCTACAATACGGCCAAGAAAGAGTGCGAGGAGATGGTCGGCCATATTGACGCCATCATCAACACGGCCATGAACGGCGGCGACCCGATGAGTGTCAAGGCACCCACCGGCGGCTGCACCGGCAGCTGTGCCAGCTGCGGCGGCTGCCACTAAAAAGCTTGAGGCGCGGGGCAGAGAGGCCGTAGGGGCGCATTCTATATGCGCCCGCAGCACTGTACGCAGCCGCATACCTTCCGGGCGGATATGGAATCCGCCCCTACAAGAACAACATACCAACTAGGATCAACAGGAGTGTGAAACATGGCCGAGCAAGCAGTATCGCCCATGATGCAGCAGTATTTTGAAATCAAAAAACAGCATCCGAACGAGATCCTGTTTTACCGCGTCGGAGACTTCTATGAGATGTTCTATGATGACGCGCTGACAGCCTCGCGCGAATTGGAGCTGACACTGACCGGCAAAAACTGCGGCAAGGAGGAGCGCGCCCCCATGTGCGGCGTGCCGTTCCACTCCTATGAGACTTATATGGCGCGCCTGATCGCCAAGGGCTACAAGGTCGCCATCTGTGAGCAGATGGAGGATCCGGCGCTGGCGAAGGGGCTTGTCAAGCGGGACATCATCCGCGTTGTCACCCCCGGCACCGTCATCGAGAGCAGCATGCTCTCGGAGGATAAAAACAACTATCTGGCAAGCATTTACTGCCGCCGCACCCGTGGACGCTGGCGCGCGGGCGTCTGCTTTGCCGATATATCAACAGGTGAGGCCTACGCCACAGAGTTGAACGCCGAGAAGATCGGCGGCGCGATCATCACCGAGCTTTGCCGGTACATGCCCAGCGAGATCCTGATCTGCCCGCCGATGCTCGACTTCAAGGATGTGACGACCTACATCAAGCAGCACACCCACGCGCTGGTGGAGCTGCGCGAGGACGCCTGCTTCAAGGACGCTGTCATGGAGTCCACGATGGCGGACCAGTTCGGTACGGACTGGCGCGCGGCGCTCGGGTACGAAAAGGACGCCCTCGTGCCTTACGCCGTGGCCGCCTTGCTCAACTACCTGCACGAGACCCAGAAGCATGGCGTTGAGCGCATTAAGACCGTGCAGAACTATGCCGATGCCCAGTATATGCGGCTGTCCCCTGTGACCCGCGCCAATCTGGAGCTGACCGAGACGATGCGCGGCCGCGAAAAGCGCGGCACGCTGCTCTGGGTGCTGGATAAGACCGAAACCTCGATGGGCAAGCGGCTGCTGCGCTCCTGGATCGAGCAGCCGCTGGTGGATGCCGAGGCCATCAATGCGCGGCTTTGCGCCGTGCAGGCGCTCTACACCGCCAACATGGCCCGCGCTGATTTGAAAGAGGCACTCGGCCATGTGTTTGACATTGAGCGCCTGACCACCCGCATTTTGTACGGCTCTGCCACCCCGCGCGAGGTCAAGGCACTGGGGGACACCTGTGCCATGCTGCCGCAGGTCAAGGCGCAGGCGGCCGCCTGCGGCGCGCCGCTGCTTGTGCAGCTGGCTGATCAGATCGATCTGCTGGAGGACGTGCTGCAAAACATCCGCACGGCCCTTGTCGATGATCCCCCCGCGAATATGAAGGACGGCGGTGCCATCCGCGCGGGCTTCAACAGCGAGGTCGATGAGCTGCGCGACATCATGCACGGCGGCAAGGGATACCTCTCCAATCTCGAGGCCCGCTACCGCGAGGAGACCGGTATCCCCAAGCTGAAGATCGGATTCAACAAGGTGTTCGGCTATTATATCGAGGTCAGCCGCTCTTACACCGATTCTGTGCCGGACAGCTTTACCCGCAAGCAGACCCTGACAACGGGGGAACGCTACATCACGCCGGAGCTCAAGGAGCTGGAGAATAAGATCCTGGGTGCGAACGAGCGGCTGCTGGTGCTGGAACATCAGCTTTTTGCCGATCTGCTTTCGGCAATCTCGGCTGAGGTCATCCGCATCCAGCGCACGGCATCGGCTGTGGCGCAGCTGGATGTGCTGGCCGGCTTTGCTGAGGCTGCCCTGCAGAACAACTATGTCATGCCCACCGTAGATGAGAGCGGCGTCATGGAGATCAGGGAGGGCCGCCACCCCGTCATTGAGCAGATGCTCAAGGGCAGCCTGTTTGTGCCCAATGATACGCTGCTCGATGAGGAAGAAAACCGGATGCTGCTCATCACCGGCCCCAATATGGCCGGTAAATCCACCTACATGCGCCAGAATGCCCTCATCGCGCTGATGGCGCAGATCGGCAGCTTCGTGCCCGCGGCCAGCGCCCGCATCGGTGTTGTCGATGCCATTTTTACCCGCGTGGGTGCGTCGGATGATCTGGCGGCCGGGCAGTCGACCTTCATGGTCGAGATGACCGAGGTGGCTGAGATCCTGAAAAATGCCACGAAGGAGAGCCTTGTCATTCTTGATGAGATCGGACGCGGAACTTCGACCTTTGACGGCATGAGCATCGCCCGCAGTGTGGTAGAATTTATCTGCGAGAACATCGGCTGCAAGACGCTGTTCGCTACCCATTATCATGAGCTGACCAGCATGGAGCAGGACATTCCCGGCGTAAAGAACTATAACATTGCCGTCAAAAAGCGGGGCGAGGACATCACCTTCCTGCGGCGCATCGTGGCAGGGCCTGCTGATGACAGCTACGGCATCGAGGTTGCAAAGCTGGCCGGTCTGCCCGGCAGCGTGACCCGGCGCGCCCATGCAGTGCTGCGCCAGCTGGAGGCCAGTGCCCCCGGCCACAGCAGCACGATGCAGCTGGATTTTGAGACGGTGGAGGCCTACAACAACCCGAGCGTTCCCAGCGAGGTCGTCGATAAGCTCCACAAGGTGGACATCGAGACGCTGACCCCGCTGGAGGCGCTGAACTTCCTGTATGAATTGAAAAATACCCTTGACAAAGACTAAAGGCAGGTGAAAGCAATGGCGGAGATCCGCGTATTGGACAAGCATACGGCAGAACTGATCGCAGCGGGCGAGGTCGTGGAACGGCCGGCCTCTGTGGCAAAGGAGCTGCTGGAAAATGCCATTGATGCGGGCGCGACCCAGATCACGCTGTCCGCTGTCCGCGGCGGCATCCAACAGCTGCAGATCGTGGACAACGGCTCAGGCATTGAGGCAGAATATATCGACAAGGCGTTTATCCGCCATGCCACCAGCAAGATCGCCACGGCGGAGGATCTCGGGCATATCCACACACTGGGCTTCCGCGGCGAGGCACTGGCCTCGATCGCCAGCGTGGCCCGGGTCGAGGTGCTGACCAGAACCGAGGCCGATGAGTACGCCTGCTGCTACCGCATTGAGGGCGGCGAGCCGCTGGGCATTGAGCCGGGCGCGCGGCCGGTAGGCACGACCATCACGGTCAACGACCTGTTCTACAACACGCCCGCCCGGATGAAATTCCTCAAAAAGGACGCCAGCGAGGCTACCTTTGTGGCAGATACAGTGCTGCACACGGCGCTGTCCCACCCCGAGATCAGCTTCCGCTTCCTGCGGGATGGCAAGCAGCAGTATGTGACCCCCGGTGACGGGGATCTGCGCAGCGCTGTCTATGCTGTGCTGGGCCGTGAGTTTGCCCGCGACCTGCTGGCCGTGGACGGCGAGAGCGAATTGTACCATGTCACCGGTCTGGTCACGCCGCCGCGTGCCTGCCGCGCCAGCCGCGGGGCACAGCATTTCTTTGTGAATGGCCGCTATGTCAAGAACCGCACGATCATGGCCGCGCTGGAAAATGCCTACAAGGGCACAATGATGCAGGGTAAGTTCCCCGGTGCCGTCCTCATGCTGGAAATGCCGCCCGACATGGTGGATGTCAATGTTCACCCGGCCAAGACGGAGATCCGCTTTGCACGGGAGAGCGATGTCTTTGACGCAGTATACCGCGCCGTGCGCGCCGCGCTTGCGACCCCCGGCAGCGGGGAGTGCCGCTTTGCGATGGGCCACACGGCCCCCGAGCCTGAGGGGAAAAAGCCTGCGGAGGCTCCGCAGCCGTTGGCACGGCCAACCGCTGCCCCGCAGAAGAAAGGCGGCTTCACCACGCTTTCTGCAGCGGAGTATCGCGCAATGGCCGGTCTGACGGCCCCCGTGCCCGTCAGGCCTCTGCCGGATGTTCTGGAGGCACAGTCTCCGCGACCGGCCTATGAGGCCGGCCCTGCGCAGAAGCCGTTGGCACCTGCCGCGCCGGTGACGCCTGTGACCGCCGATACATCCATCCCCGTGCCGCAGCCGATGCCCTACACCGCCTTGACTGATGACACGGTGCTGGATGTGCTGCCCGACATGCCGGACGAAACGCCTGCCGAAGCAGCAGCCATTCCAACGGTGGCCCCGGCACAGCCGTCCGAGCCTGACGATGCAGAAAACGCAGAAAACGAACCCCGCGCCCTGAGTGCCCTGCCGGATGCCGCTGTCCCTGAGCAGACAACACTGGTGCCGCCGCCCCAAAGCGAGCCGTTGCGTCTTGTCGGCGAGGTGTTCAAGACCTACATCATTACGGAACGCGGCGGCGAGCTTTGCCTGATCGACAAGCACGCCGCGCACGAGCGTATTTTGTTTGAGCAGCTTGCCAGGGACTACGGCAATGTGCCGTCCCAGATGCTGCTTGTGCCGGTGCAGGTCAACCTGACCGCTGCAGAAAAGCAGGCTGTGCTGCAGAATCTCGATCTGCTGACCGATGCGGGCATTGAGGCCGAGGACTTTGGCGGCTCGACCGTGGTTGTCCGTGCCGTGCCCGCCGATGTGGCGGTGGACGATGTCGAGGATATGCTTGTGGAGTTGGCCGCAAAGCTGGCGGACGGCGGCCGCGATGCCCTGCGGGAAAAAACCGAGTGGGTGCTGCACTCCATCGCCTGCCGTGCCGCCATCAAGGCGGGGGACCGCACCAACGCTGCCGAGATGCTGGCGCTGGCCCAGCACATCATGGACGGAACGGTCCCGCCGTTCTGCCCCCATGGGCGGCCCTGTGTGCTGAAAATCACCCGGAAGGAGCTGGAAAAGCAGTTTGGCCGACTTGTCTGAACCCCGCGTTATCGCTGTCGGCGGGCCGACAGCCAGCGGCAAGACCGCGCTGAGCGTGGCGCTGGCAAAGACCTTTGACGGCGAGATCATCAACGCCGATTCGATGCAGCTCTACAAAGGGCTGGACATAGGCACGGCAAAGCCGAGTCCGGAGGAGCAGCAGGGAATACCGCATCATCTGCTGGACTTCCTGCCGCCTGAAACAGCCTACAGTGTGGCGGATTTCACCGCTGCGGCGGACCCGCTGATCCGTGAGATATCGGGCCGCGGAAGGTTGCCCTTTGTGGTGGGCGGCACAGGGCTGTACATTACCAGCCTGCTGAACGGTATGAGCTTTGCCCCTGAAAAGACCGACCCCGCTATCCGTGCCAGGCTGCAGGCACAGGCCGATGCGGGAGACGGTGCGGCGCTGTATGCAAGGCTGCAGCAGATCGACCCCGACTACGCAACGCTTGTCCACCCGAACAACCTGCCCCGGGTCATCCGGGCGCTTGAGCTGTATGAGTCCACCGGCCGCAGGATGAGCGCCGAGCGGGTGAATGCCCGCGCAGCCCGGCCTCCGTACCGCTCGATCTGTCTCTGTCTGACCTGCCGCGACCGCGCTGTGCTGTATGACCGCATCGGCCGGCGGGTCGATGCGATGATCGAAAACGGTGTGCTGGACGAGGCCCGCCGGGTGTATGAACACCGCGAGGCCTACCGCACAGCGGCACAGGCCATCGGCTACAAGGAGTTTTTTCCGTATTTTGCGGGGGAGCAGAGCCTTGCGGACTGCACCGAAAAGCTCAAGCAGGCCACCCGCAATTATGCCAAACGGCAGCTGACCTGGTTCCGCCGCCAGAATGAGGCTGTCTGGCTGTATCTCGACGAAGAGGATGTCACCGCACGCGCCTGCGCGCTGGTGCGTGATTTTTTGCAACAGTAACCGAAAGGAGCGTGTACAGTGAGAGAACGGCAGGACCGCCCGGCGGCCAAGAAATTTTTTCAGGCTGTCGGCCTGCTGGCGCTGGCGCTTGTCTCGGTTTATATCATTGTGCAGTGCTTTGTCATCTTCCGCCAGTCCTACAAGACCGAGACAGCCATCCGGTACACGATGGCCGAGAGCGTGCGCCTGAGCGGCGTTGTCGCGTTTGACTCAGTGGATGTGGCTGGCAGCGGCAATCTGGGGTATCTGGTGCAGGACGGTGAGCGCGTGACGAACGGCACCGTGGTCGCAGAGTGCTATACCAACGATGAGCAGGGCGTTCAGCGCGAACGGCTTGACCGGTTGGAGCGCACCATCACGCTGCTGACCAAGTCCCAGAACTCAACCGGCAGCGAGCTTTCCGTGCTGACCAACCAGACAAGGCAGTCCCTGTACAACCTGCTTGACAAGCTGGACACGGCCCAGTACGGCGGTATCTCCGAGGCAGAGGATGACTTTCTGCTGGCTCAGAACCGGCTGCAGATCAGCACCGGGCAGACGGCGGGCTTTTCCCAGACCATCGCGGCCCTGCAGGAGGAGTATGACGGCCTGAAAAGCCAGCTTGACACCCTGCAGACGATCACGGCGGCAACGAACGGCTATTTCAGCAGTACGGCGGCCTCGCCATCGATCCGGGCCGACCGGCAGGCGCTGGATGACGCTGACCCCGCCGCACTGCAGACCATGCTGCAGGAGGGCTTCCCGGCTGCTGACGCCGACCGCGCCGGGCAGATCACAACAGGCTTCAGCTGGAAATTCTACGCCGTCTGCGACCTCGATACCGCCGCCCGCTTTGAAAATGTCGGTACAGTGAAGATCAGCGTGCCCGGCAAGCAGAACACCCCGCTTTCTGCCACAGTTGAGGAGGTGCAGACTGACAAGGACGGCGGCATTGCCAAAATCGTGCTGCAATGCCAGACCATCAACGCCGATATTCTGGGCTTCGGTCTGGAAACCGTGCAGATCGACCTCAAGACCTACGAGGGCATCCGCATTGACAAGCAGGCGCTCCACATCGTGGACGGCCAGCGCGGCGTCTATGTCAAGTACGGCAACCTGCAGCGCTTTCTGCGGATCGCGACCCTGTATGAGAACGACAGCTATATCCTGATCCCCGATAACGGCAAGATCGGCACCGATAACGAGGTGCGGCTGTATGACGAGATCATCGTGCAGGGCACAAACCTGCAGGATGGCAAACTATTATAACGAAAATACGGGCTTTTGTATTGACAAGAGTACCAAAAAAGAAGATAATATTTAATGTATATCGCTGTAGCAGTGTACTGACCGTGAACAGTGCATATTTTTTAAAGGAGTTTTACGACCATGTCCATGTTTGACAGTTTGAAAAGTAAACTCGGTATCGATTCCGAAGCAGAATCCTATGTGGACGATACCGAAGACGAAATCTTCCCCGGCGGGCAGGGCGGCGCTGCGGCGCAGGGCTACACCCAGCAGGAGGTCAAGCAGCACAGCAATAAGGTCGTGAATATCAATGCAACGACCCAGCTGCAGGTCGTTCTGGTCAAGCCGGAACGCTTTGAGGATGCCTCCGCCATTGCAGATCAGCTCAACGCCAAGCATACGGTGGTGCTGAATCTCGAGTCCACCGGCAAGGAGATCTCCCGCCGCCTGATCGACTTTTTGTCCGGCGTGGCTTACGCCAACAACGGCCAAATCAAGCGTGTGGCGACTAGCACCTTCATCATCACGCCGTACAATGTCGATATTATGGGTGACCTGATCGGCGAGCTGGAGAATAACGGTGTATTCTTCTGATACAGCCGACACAGCCCCGGCAGTCCGCGGCTTTGTGCCGCCCCAGAACGATGATGAGCGCCGTCTGATGCGCCGCGTTGAGGAGCTGTGCCGTATCTGTGAAAGCCGCGGTATCCCGCGCTATACGGGCTTTCTCTCCGACCGGGAGCAGAGTCTGGCGCAGGCCGCCTGTAACAGGGCCGGGTGCAGCTGCATCCGCTTTTGGGGCGGGTTTGACGGCGCGGAGCGAAAGGTCCTCTGCATAGAGCCGCCCGAGGCTTGGCAGGAGGAGCCGCTCGCGTATCTGCAGTTTACCGCCTGCGGCGATAAGCTGCCGACACACCGCGATTATCTCGGCTCGATCCTTGGTCTGGGGCTGGAGCGCGCCTGCGTGGGAGACCTTTTGGCAGACACGGAAAAGCCTGATACCTTTTACGCTGTTGTTCTGGCAGATAAGCAGGAGTTTATTTGCACCGAGCTGACGAGCGCGGGACATTGCACCGTACACACCGAATGTGCCGACGCGCTGCCCTCCCATCTTTTGGAAAACCGGGAGCGTGCCCTGCAGCAGGCCACTGTGCCGTCCCTGCGGGCCGATGCGGTGCTGGCCGTGATGCTGCATACCTCCCGCATCCGCGCGGCAGAATATATTGCTGCGGGCCGTGTGGAGATCAACCATCTGCCGCTGAAGGCCGCCCACGAGACCGCCTATGCCGAGGATATCTTCACGGTGCGGGGTGTGGGCCGCTTCAGGCTGGCGGCCGTCGGCGGCAAAAGCCGCAAGGACCGCCTGTTTATATCCTTTTATCAATACTGAGCGCATGATCTGCCCACGGAACGCCGCGGGCCGGGAATAACGGGGCGTAAAGCCCCGCATACAGGAGGAAAGTCATGATCTCATCTGAGGATGTCCGCCGCGTAACGTTTGAAAAAGCGTTTCAGGGCTATCGCCGCGACGATGTGGACGATTATCTCAAGCAGGTGGCCCAGAGCATGGATGAGCTGGCCGCCCAGAACGATGATCTCCAGAAAAAGCTGGTTGTGCTGGCCCAGCGCATCGACCAGTACCGTGCCGAGGAGGATACGCTGCGCACCACGATGATCAATGCCCAGCGTCTGGGTGAAAATGTCATCCGTGAGGCCAAGCAGAAGGCGGCCGAGATCATACGCACCGCCAACATCAAGGCTGAGGACCGCGAGCAGCGCTCCCGCGATGATGTCGAGCTGGCCAAGCAGGAGATCGTCACGCTGAAAAGCGAGGCTGACAGCTTCAAACGCTCGCTGATCGAGATGTACCGCAAGCATATCAACCTTATCAATAAGCTGCCTGATTACACCCCGCAGCCCGAGGATGCGCCGGCCCGCCCGGCTCAGCCTGCGGCCGAGCCTGTGCAGGCCCCGGTTCAGACGGCAGCCCCGGTTGAGCAGCCTGTCATGGCGGCGGAGCCTGCTTATACACCACCCGCCCCCCAGCCTGCGGCCGAGCCTGCCCCGGCCCCGGTGCAGGAGACGGCATACTATGAGGAGCCTGCCTCGCAGCCTGCAGCCGAGCCGCTGCGCCCTGCGGCGGAAAAGGTGGATACAGTGGAGTTTGCCATCGCGCCCCACCCCGAGGAGCCGGAGGAACCGGCCCCGGTACCCGAAATGGAAGCCCCGGCCATAGATGAGACGCGCTTTCAGGATGTCTCCGGCCTGTATGATGAGCCGGAGGCCAAGCCGGTGCGCCGTACCCGCAAGACGGGCACTGCGGCCAAACGCACCACCCGCAAAAAAGTAAGTGCCGAACCGCAGGAGGAGTTGAACTCCCCGGCGTTCGATAACTTTGAAGGCGTTGACTTTGACAGCTGACGCTGAAAGAATCCATAGAGGGCAGCCCCGCGCAATGTCGGCCCGGCGGGCGTTAAGCAGCGCTTCACCAGCGCTTGACAGCAGGCGGGATTGCCATCAATCCAAAAAATAGAGGAGAGTAGGAAACCTTGGCGCAGAACTACAACGACACGATCCATAAGATGCAGACCCCGTTTGAAATGCGGGCCGGTCTGCCGAAGAAAGAGCCCAAGATGCTCGAGGACTGGGAGAACAACCATGTCTATGAGCAGATGATCAAGAACAACGAGGGCAAGCCGCAGTACATCCTGCATGACGGCCCTCCGTATGCCAACGGCAACATCCACATGGGCACCGCGCTCAACAAGATCATCAAGGACATCATCATCCGCT
>OLRR01002190.1_pt1 | contig 10857 bp, 10 predicted proteins | sample 1671941 | NCBI WGS metagenome assembly OLRR01 (sample SAMEA3136628, study PRJEB25190) | human gut metagenome
CCTTTTCGTCGTTTCTCAAAATCTTGTAGGTATTAGCCAAATCACATTTACCTGCAATCTTTCTTGAACCAGTTACCTCAAAATCGTGTCTGGCTTTTTCAGAATTCCAGTAATGTCCTAATTGGGTTGAATCTGTGCATACTGCAAAAAAAGCGTCTGCCTTAGACCAACCTTCTTCAACCAAACGATGAATAATTGTTGCCAAGAAGATTACATACTGTTTTTTAGACCCCAGCTGTACGCCATTCTTGATTGCAATTTCTTTCAGCTCATTATAGGAATAACCTACTGCAGGCTTACAACCTGCAACAAACTGAAGAGAACCATTTTCATCAATCGACGAATCGCACACCGGAACCTTAAAGGTTTTTACTCCAGCATCAACTGCTTCCTTAAGAAACTCCAAGAATTCCTTTTCAGTTTCACTAGCCGGAGCATATTTCAACATGTCAAAGTAAATCTGACTATCAGAACATTCAACCGTAATGGTTTCAAACTCTGCAGTCAACTCTGTTTCAGTTGAAATGCCTCCTACTATCAGTTGCTGGAGACACTCCTGAACCTCATCTTTTTCAAGATACTGGGTCAAGATTGTTTTCACTTGTTCCTTTACCATAGACTCCATTGTAAGCACAAGTGCTCCATTAGAATCTTCATTGATAAAAAACTTCTTGCCATTGTGTGTGTGCTGTGTTTCTTTCTGGATTACCGCGTACACTGTTTCAGCTACCTTCGCTGCCTTTCTGTTTCCCAGGTACTCCTGAAGTACCACCTGAATTTCGTCCTTAGCTGTTGCTTTAATCATAATTGTTTCCTCCTAAAAAATTAAATTTTAATTTTGCCGAACGAATAAAGTGCATTCTTCCGAATACACTTTAATTATACCACTTTATGTTAATTTTTACAACTTACTATTTATCTCGTGCCTTATTATAGCAATTTTTGTCAGCCTTTACAATAAAAATGCCAATATCCGTCAATCAAAAATATTCAACCATATAACTCTCCACACAAATTCTAGTGTGTTCCTACGAATTTGCTCGAGCTAAATATATTACTGAGTAGTATTTAAAAACATTCAAATAAAAAAATAAATATCCAATAAAATTACATGACTTTTCCATAATATTCTACTTCAATTTTTGTTCCATCTGGATATAATTCACTTGATGTTTTTATATATTCAGTAAATTCATAATGATTATATATTTCTTTATTTATTAATTCTTTCGGCTCTACTCCTACAATTGCCCTTGTATATCCTTTGTCTTTTAAATCGTTAATCATATATTTAAATAATTTAGAAAAATAACCTTTCCCTCGATATTCCTTATTTGTCCTAAATCCAGATAAATATATTGCTCCATTTCCAACTAAATCTTTACTATTTTGTATTATGTTAGAAGCCAATATAGCAGTTGCTTCACATATTATTTTGCCATTCAATAATCCATAATATGGAATAATTTGACCTTTTTTAAATCTTTCAATATTCTCAAATTTCCATATTTTCCAATTACTTTTATTATTGGATATACTTATTTCATAATCCCATTTAATGTTCATTTCATGTAAATTAGCTTTTGAAATTTCCATATTCTTACATTCCTCATATTCAATTTAGTAGCTACTCTATTTTCAATTTCTATAATTATTTTACTTACCGTTTTTTACTTTGTAAAGTAGGCACTTTTTTGTTACATAGTTACCAAAAAGTAACTTTTAAGAATTTTAGCATGCTTTGCGATACAAAATTTTTTTATATTTTTATTACACATATATTTTTAGAATATTATATTCTAATTGGAACTATTATTGTTTTTTCTTACTGTTTACATATCACTTGTATTTTGTTATAATTTCTTTTAGAATTGGAGTTAATTTATTATGAAGCAAGAATTACCTACTTGTCCTGTCGAAATTACAATGGGACTTATTGGAGATAAATGGAGAATTTTAATTATCAGAGATTTATTAACTGGTACAAAAAGATTTGGAGAGCTTAGAAAATCACTTAATGGAATTAGCCAAAAAGTTCTTACAAATAATTTAAGAGATATGGAAAAATCTGGTTTGGTCCACCGCGAAGCTTTTGCTGAAGTACCACCAAGAGTTGAGTATTCGCTTACGGAAACTGGATGGAGTTTAAAGCCTGTTTTATATTCTATGGTTCAATGGGGAAATAATTATCGTGAGTTACAAAAATAGCAGAATTGTAATCTGCTATTTTTATTTTATAATTATGTAACTAATTTCGCCACACAAAATATATAATTTATCTATCAAACCCCTTCACACGTGCATATTCTTTTTCTAGAATTCCTATAAAATTAGTTGGAATATATTGCTTAGCTTTTATAATTAAACTTTCATCAATTCCATATAAAGCTTCTGCAATTGAACCTACAATACAAGCATTTGTATCTGTGTCACCTCCAAAAGATAGAATTTTTTTTATGCTTTCTTCAAAACTATTACTATTAAATGCAGACCATACACAATTATCAAATGTTTGACTACATGTTGTGTTAAACTTTTTAAATGATTCACATTTCAATTTTATATTTAATTTTTTTAAAATTTCATCCTTTGGTACTTTATTTTTGGCATAAAATATAATTAATGCTATCAGTGTCGAATATACTATTGCCTCTTTTGAATCATGTGATGGAACTGTTGCTAATCTAGCATTTTTCTTCACATCAATTTCATTATCAAATGAAAATCCAATCGGAGAAATACGCATCATTGCTCCATTACCTATGCTTGTCCCTCTTTCATCAGCATCACACCACTTTAAAAATCCTGGTGAAAAACTTCCATTAAAATATGGTTTTATATCAGGTTTATAATTTCTATATAATTTTCCATATTTTTTTAAATGTTCTTCATAATTCATATCTGTTTGAACTGCTTCAGCTATAGCCATAGTTAATATAGTATCATCGCTAAAAAAGGCATTATTTGGTATTATTTCATTTGTTTTTATACTTTTTATTCCTTTTAATTGTTCAAATTCATAAACTGAACCAGCTAAATCTCCAATTACTGCTCCCCACATATTTTTCCCTTCTTTCAATATATCTAATACTTTTCACTAATAACTATAATATCTCTTTTTAAAGATTTTTCTTTAACTACTCCTGTTCCTAAAAATTCATTGTTAAAATAAATTTTATAAATTCCATCTAGACCATTATATTTTAATTTTACACCATTGAAAAACTTTTGAACTAATTCTTTATCTAAATTAATACATTCATTCTCTTTCAATAATTTTTCTAAAGATATAACTTTATTTTTTATCCAATTTTCATTATCCTTATTATTTCCAATATCATCAATTGTTACAGCCTCATTTATACTGAATTCTCCAACTCTTGTTCTTCTAAGCTCTTTCATATAACCAATAGTCCCCAGTTTTTCAGCAATATCTTCACATAATGATCTAATATATGTACCCTTAGAACATTCAACTTCAAATACAATAGTCTTGTCCTTTTTATAAAAATCAATCAGCTTTATAGAATAAATTTCAATATTTCTTTTTGGAATATCAACTTCAATATTATTTCTAGCATATTCATATAGTTTCTTTCCTTTGACCTTTATTGCCGAATATATAGGAGGTGTTTGAACAAGATTCCCAACAAAACAATTTAATCTTTCAGATAAATATTCTTTATTAAAAATATTATCATCCACATCCTTTTCCTCAATTATATCTCCTTCAACATCAGCAGTACTAGTTTTAATTCCTAACTTTAATGTAGCAATATAGCATTTATCGTGATTAATTAAGTATTTAGAAAACTTAGTACCTTTCCCCAAAAGTAAAGGTAACACTCCAGTAGCATTAGGATCTAAAGTTCCTGTGTGTCCAACTTTTACATTTAAAATTTTTTTTACTTTGTTAACAACGTCATTAGAAGTAAATTCCTTTGACTTGTCCACAATAATAATTCCATCCATAAAAAACTCCCTTAAAAATTTAAATTATTATAATTTACTGTATTTATAAAATATTTCAAAATAAAATTATAATCATAAAAAGGGCGAATTGAATTCGCCCAAATTATCTTTTATAAATATCTTTTAGCTTCAGCAATAACTCTTTGTTTAACAGATTCCAAATCATCATTAATAGAAAATCCAGCTGCCTTAGGATGACCTCCTCCTCCATACAATAAAGCTATTTCGTCAACATTAACTTTATCATTAGAGCGTAAAGAAACTTTTAATCCTTTTCCCTTAATTTCTCTAATAAATATAGAAACTTCAACACCTTCGATATCTCTACCTATGTCAACAATTCCTTCATGGTCTCCAGCAACAGCATTAAATTTTTCATAATCTTCTAAAGTTACATATGTATATGCAATTTTACCATCTTCAAAAAATTCAATTCTATTATTTGCAACTCTTGTTAACTCAAAAGCAGATTTTGTTTTAACTTGAAGAACTTTTCTGTACGTATCTGAAACATTAACACCTTTTCTTAATAATCCAGCTACAAATTCAAATGTTTCAGCTGTTACACCTTGATATTTAAATCCACCTGTGTCTGTTATTATACCTACTAATAAACATGTTCCAATTTCTTTATTAATTTCCAATTTAAATGCACTAAGTGCAACAATCATAACTTCCGCACAGGCTGGTGCATCTGGATTAACAAAATTATAATCTCCAAACATATTATTAGTCCCATGATGATCAATAACAACTGTAGTAGTAGCATCTTCAAATTTCTTTGATAGACCATTTAACATATCAAATGAAGCACAATCAACAGCAATTGCTAAATCATAATTTTCAACATTACTTTCTTTTTTTATTTCACTTGAACCTGGTAAAAAATTAAATGTTTTTGGGCATTCTGGAATTATAACATCAACATTATTTTTTCCGTATAGTTTTAGTGCATTATATAAAGCTAAACTTGTTCCAACAGCATCTCCATCAGGATTTTCATGTGTTAATATTACTATTGATTCTGCTTTATTTATTTCTTCAAATATTTTATCTAAAGTACTCATTATATCAATCCTTTCTGAAATTCAGGTGCATTGTTAGTAAGTGTCAGTGTTAACAATGTTGTTAATTAACTTCGTCCCCACTGACAGACTTATCCTTTATTTATATAAATTCTTATTATTGTTCACCTTTTATTTCTTTAAGTATATTATCGATTTTAGCACCATATTCCATTGAATCATCTAATTCAAAAATTAGCTCTGGTGTTATTCTTAAATTAACAGTTTTGGCTACTTGGCTTCTTATAAAACCTGCTGAATCTTTTAAACCTTGCATTGTTTTTTCTAGATTTTTAGAATTTAATACACTTACATAAACTTTAGCATATTTTAAATCAGGTGTTATTTTAGCTCTTGTAACACTTAATAATCCTGTAACATTTGGATTTTTAAGTTCGAAAGTCAAAACATGACTAATTTCTTTTTTAAGCTCTTCATTAATTCTATTTAGTCTAGTATCATTTTTTGCCATAAACTTATCTTCCTTTCGTTTTAATTATCTTTTAACTTCTTCCATTACAAAGAATTCAATTACATCATTTTCTTTTAAATCATTGTAATTTTCAATTTGACAACCACATTCAAATCCTTTTGTAACTTCTTTAACATCATCTTTAAATCTCTTTAAAGAAACTAATTTACCTTCGTGAATAACAACTGAATCACGAATTACTCTAACTCCCGCATTTCTTTCTATTTTTCCATCAGTAACAAAACATCCAGCAATTGTTCCAACTCCTGATACTTTAAATGTTTGTCTTACTAATGCATTACCAATTACTTTTTCTTCATAAATTGGATCTAATAGACCTTTCATAGCAGCTTCTACATCTTCTAAAGCTTTATAAATAACTGAATATTGTTTAATTTCAACACCTTCTTTTTCAGCAACTTCTTTTGCTGAACCAACAGGACGAACATTAAATGCTATAATTATTGCTTCTGCAGCCTTTGCAAGTTGAACATCAGATTCGTTTACAGCTCCAGCAACAGAATGTATAACTTTTACTTTAACTTCATCATTTGATAATTTTTCTAATGATTGTTTAATAGCTTCTGCAGAACCTTGAACATCTGCTTTTACAATTAAATTTAATTGTTTTAAATCTTCACTAGCCATTTTTTCAAATAGATTATTTAAAGTAACAACATTATTGTTATTTAAATGTTTTTCTCTTTCTTTTAGTTTTCTCTTTTCAATTAAATGTTTAGCCATTTTTTCATTTTTAACTTCATAGAAAGTATCTCCTGCTTCTGGTAAATCAGTTAATCCCATTATTTCAACAGGTGTTGATGGTCCAGCAGCTTTAACACTTTGACCTTTATCATTTTTCATTGCTCTTATTCTACCTATAGAAGTTCCAACAACAATTGTATCACCAACATTTAAAGTACCACGTTGTACAAGAACTGATGCGATTGGACCTTTAGATTTATCAAGTCTTGCTTCAATAACTGCACCTTTTGATTGTTTATTTGGGTTTGCTTTTAGTTCTTTCATATCTGCAACTAACAATACCATTTCAAGTAAATTATTAATGTTTAGACCTTTCTTTGCAGAGATAGGTACAAATATTGTATCTCCTCCCCATTCTTCAGAAACTAAATCATATTGCATTAAATCTTGTTTTATTTTTTCAATATTAGCATTTGGTAAATCAATTTTATTAACAGCAACAATAATTGGAATTTCGGCTGCTTTAGCGTGGTTTATAGCTTCTACAGTTTGAGGCATAACACCATCATCAGCTGCAACAACAAGGATTGCTATATCAGTAATTTGAGCACCTCTTGCTCTCATACTTGTAAATGCTTCGTGACCTGGTGTATCTAAGAATGTTATTTCTCTACCATTTACATTTACTTTGTATGCACCAATATGTTGTGTAATACCACCAGCTTCTCCTTCAATTACATTTGTTTTTCTAATAGTATCTAATAGTGATGTTTTACCATGATCAACGTGACCCATAACAACAACTACTGGTGGACGTGGTTTTAAGTCCTCTGCTTTATCTTCTGACTCATCAAATAAAACATCTTCTTCATTAACAACTTTCTTTTTATTTGCTGTTACTCCAAATTCTCCAGCAACTAAAAATGCTGTATCAAAATCTAATTCGTTGTTAATAGTAGCCATAATTCCAAGTCCCATTAATTTAGTAATAACTTCTCCACTTGTCTTTTTAAGCTCTGCTGCTAAATCCTTAACAGTAATAGTTTCTGGAATTGTAATTTCTGTTAATTGGAATATTTTTTGCTTACTTTTTTCTTTTTCATTTTTATTATTATTCTTTTTCTTATTTCTTTTTCCTCTATCATTACTTAAATCATAATAATCAAGCATTCCACCATCTTGCTCATCAAACATATGAGATAATCTATCAACTTGTTTTAAGTCCTTTAATTTCCCATCATCAATTTCAGAAAATCTATCTTGTCTTCTTGATTTAGCTGGCTTTTTATTATTAGCTTTAGATTCCTCAAATTTGTTTTGTTTAGCTTTGTCAATAGATTTACTTGTATAATCTCTTTGAGATTCTTTCTCTACAATTTCAGTTGACATTATATTCTTAATGTTCTTATCAATTCCTTTTTCATCAAGAGGTCTATTACCATTTCTATTGTTGTTATTATTATATCTATTATTGTAACCACCATTATTATATCCATTATTATTTCTATTATTTTGTTGGTTGCCATTTCTATTATTAAATCTTCTATCACCATTGTTATTGTTGTATCTGTCATTGTTGTTATTACCATTATTATATCTATCATTTCTATTATATCTGTTATTGCTATATCCATTGTTGTTTCTATTGTCATTGTTTCTATAATCACTATTATTTCTATTATTATATCTATTATTTCCGTTATATCTATTTTCTCTATTTTCGTTATTAAATTTATTATCTTCGTTATTACGTCTATTGTTCATATTATTTCTTCTATCGTAATTATTTTCGTTTTTACTAATTTCTTTTTTAACTGTTACATCCATATTCTTATTTTCAGCCTTTTCAGTTTTCTCCTTTATAATATTATTCTCTTCTACATTTTTTTCATTAGCAAGTTTTAATTCTTCTTGTTTTTGAGCTTCCATTTGTTTTTTCAATTCAGCCTTTTTTTGCTCTTCTGCTCTTTTTTGCTCTTCTAATAATCTTTGGGCCTCTTCAGCTTTTTTCTTTTCTTCTTCAGCTTTTCTTCTTTCCTCTTCTTCTTTCTTTTTATCTTTAATTCCAAATAACTCACTTACTGTAAGAGGTTTTTGTTGTTTATTTCTATAAACAATATTATAATTTTTATTTTTATTTCTTTCTACAAAACCAATATTGTTTTTATTCTCTTGCTTTTTGTTTGACTTTTCCTCAGGTTCAGCCTCAGAAACAATAACTTCTCTTCTAATGATTACTGGAGTTTCTTGTTGCTTTTTTTTATCATCTTTACTTTTGCTTTTTTCTTTACCTTGATTTTTGTCTTTGTCATTTTTCTTACTTTCTTTTTTATTAGCAAGGCTTTTTTCTATTTTTTCTGCTTGTTCATCTTCAATAGAACTTAAATGACTTTTGACATTAATTCCCAGTTCATTAGCCTTTTCTATTATTTCCTTACTGGTTAGACCTATCTTTTTAGCGATTTCATGAATTTTAATCTTAGCCAATAAATTTCACCCCCATAATATTAATTTTTGTCTATGATTTCATTTCTTAAAGAATTATAAATTGTATCATCTATCTTTCTTTCAAAACTTCTTTCCAATTTTTTTGATTTAATTGCTTTTTCTAAACACTCTATGTTATTGCAAATGTATGCCCCTCTGCCATTTGCTTTGCCTGTCTTATCAATGCTTATGTTGCCTTCTTTATTCATTACTATTCTAATTAAATCACTTTTATTTTTTTGAACATTACATCCAATGCATGTTCTTTGTGGTATTTTTTTCAAATTATCACTTCCCATTGTATTCAAACATATTTTTTATATTAATTATTCTTCAACTTGCTCTGATGATTCTTCTGAAACTTCTTCTGCAGTTTCTTCTTGATTATTTGCTTCTTCGATCATTTTTCTAAATTGAGACTCACTTTTTATATCGATTTTCCAATTAGTTAACTTTGCAGCTAATCTAACATTTTGACCAGATTTTCCTATTGCTAATGATAATTGGTCATCTGGAACTATTACTTGAGCAAATCTTTCTTCATCTTTAATATCTACAGCTAAAACTTGTGCTGGTAATAATGCTGCAGATATATAAATTGATGGATCTGCATTCCATTCTATTACATCAATTTTTTCTCCATTTAATTCATTAATTATATTTTGAATTCTTATTCCTTTTTGACCTACGCAAGAGCCAACTGGATCAATATTTTCATTTGGAGAATATACAGCAACTTTACTTCTGCTTCCTGGATCTCTTGAAACACTTTTTATTTCAATAACACCTTCATATATTTCTGGAATTTCAAGTTCAAATAATTTTCTTACAAAATCAGAACTTGCTCTTGATATAATAACTTGTGGTGCACCTTTAACTCCTCTTTCCACATCCATAACACAAGCTCTAATTTTATCATTTACCTTGTATTTTTCTGTAGGAATTTGTTCTTTTAAAGGCATAACACCTTCTAGTTTACCTAAATCAACTACTACAATTCCACCATCAGCTTTTTGAACTAATCCAGAGATTATCTCACCTTTTCTTTCACTGAATTCATCAAATAATACATTTCTTGAAGCTTCTCTTATTTTTTGTATAATAACTTGTTTAGCTGTTTGAGCTGCTATTCTACCAAAATTTCTTGGTATAATTTCAACTTGAGCTGTATCTCCTACTTCCAAATTTTTATTAACTTTTTTTGCATCCTCTAAATTAATTTGTGTTTTATCATCTTCAACGGTTTCCACAACTTCCATTTCAGCAATTACATGTATTTCTCCACTTTCTGGATGCATTGTAACTTTTACATTGTCAGCATTTGAATCATAATTTCTTTTATATGCTGTAACTAATGCTGTTTCAATAGATTCTAACATATAATCTTTTTTTATACCTTTTTCTTTTTCCAATTCATTTAAAGCTATTACTAGCTCTTTACTATCAATATTTATACCTTTATTTTGTTTTGTTTCACCCTTCATTTCAATATCCTCCTTTTAAACATTCCAATCATAATATTTTTTTATTAATGATATATTTTTTCGCTCTATATTTAATTCTTCATTTTCTACTTCAATTGTTATTATTTGGTCATCAAAACTTTTTAACTTTCCTACATATTCTTTAAAATTGTTTATTGGTTTGAAAAGTTTTATTGTTATATATTCTCCAATATTTTCCTTTAAATGTTTATCTTTTCGTATCATTTTTTCAACACCAGTTGATGATACTTCTAGAAAATATTGCTCTTTAATGTAATCATCTTTATCTAAAATGTCTGTAATTGCATTATTTACATTTTCACAATCATCTAATGTAATTTCTCCATTTTCTTTTTCTATAAAGATTCTCAAAAAATAATCTTTGCCTTCCTTTGCATATTGAACATCATATAGCTTATATCCTAAATTTTCAATTATTTTAGATATACTATTTTCTACTTTTTCTTCTATATTTGCCAATATAAAATCCTCCTTTATTACAATTAAAGAGTGGGATTTGTTCCCACTCTTCTGTTTTTTTATATTGCATTAATATTATACCCTTTATTACAAGAAAAATCAAGCATTTTTTGGAATTTTATTCCACTTTTATTTTACTTTACAATATCATATCAAAAATTGTAATAAAGTATATCTTTCTTAATTTATATTA
>OLRR01002206.1_pt1 | contig 10788 bp, 5 predicted proteins | sample 1671941 | NCBI WGS metagenome assembly OLRR01 (sample SAMEA3136628, study PRJEB25190) | human gut metagenome
CCGCGTACAGTCCCGGCAGGCGGCGATTTTGCAATGTCGCCGGGTCAAAATCCGCAACCGACGCCCCGCCCGACGCCACCTGTGCGCTCTCGAAGCCCTTCACGCCGCGAATCGGCAGCAGCCACGCATCCGCCGTTTTCGTCAGGCGCTCCGCCATGTCCGCCGTCATCTGCCCGCACAGGCTGCTTTCGGTTACGCGCCAATCTGCCTGCCGCATCAGCACCGCCGACAATCGCGGCACGCACAGCCCCGTCAGCAGCTCCGCCATCGGGCGCTGCGCCCAGTTTTTCCGGCGGTGGTGCAGTTCCCGGCGGAAATCGCCCGCATCCGCAAAGCCCATGCCCTTCACCAGCGACACGCGAAGCATCCGCCCGTCCTTTGCATACCGCGCGCACTGCATCACGCACACGCCGCTGACGCCGTAATCCGCGAACAGCAGCTCGCCATCCTCCTCATGCAGGACGCTTTTCCGGTCGATAACCGCCACCTGTGCCTTGACGCGGATGCCGCTCAGCCCCTTGATTGGCGTGCTATCTGTGATGATTTGCGTCAGCGCGGGCGCGAAGGGCGTCGCGGGGCAGCCGAGATTCGTCAGCAGACGCAGGGCGCTGCCGTCGCTGCCGAGCTTGGGCTGGGCGCATCCGCCGCCGCTGATGATAACGCGGTTCGCCCGAAATTGCTGCCCATCCGCCGAGAGCGCCGTCCAGCCATCATTTTCGCGGTGCAGTGCCGTGATGGATACGCCCGTCACTACCCGCACATGCAGGGCGGTCAATTGCAGGCGGAGCGCATCCAGCACGCTTGAGGCCTGCGAACTGACGGGGTACACGCGCCCCGCCTCTTCCTGCCGAAGCCGCAGTCCAAGATGCTCCCAGAAGGCTTTCTGTGCCTCTGCGCCGCAGTGAGACAGCACATCCGCCGCGAACGCCGCATTTCCCGGATAGCGCGGCGTACCCGTGTTCATCAGGTTGCAGCGGCCGTTGCCCGTCGCGAGGATTTTTTTGCCAACGCGATCCATTTTTTCCGTCACCGTGACCGTATCGCCGCATTCCGCCGCTGCAATCGCCGCCGCCAATCCCGCTGCGCCGCCGCCGATGACCAAAACGCTTCCCATAATCTGTGTTTCCTCCGCTTCTTTCCTGTATGCCGCGCTGCCTGATGACATAGGCTATCCGTGTCATAGGAGGCGATAACTTTGACGCAGCAAGGCAAAAAGGCCACTTGGCGCTCACTCGTCGCGCTGGAAGCCGCCACGCTTGGCGCAGGGGCGCTCGTCGGCTACATCACCCGCGACGGCATGGACTTCTTCCACGCTCTGAACAAACCCGGCTTTGCGCCGCCGGGCTGGCTCTTCCCCATCGTTTGGAGCATCCTCTATGCGTTGATGGCGTACTGCATGTGGCTCGTCCTGCGCGCACAGGGGCGCGACCGTTTCCTGCTGCTGGGGCTGTATATCGCCCAGTTAGCCGTCAACCTGATGTGGCCCGTGCTGTTCTTTATCCTGAAAGCGCTTGGGCTTTCCTTCTTTTGGCTGATTCTGCTGTTCTGCCTGATTTTCATCATGGCGGTGCAGTTCGGGCAGCAGAAGCCCCTTGCCGGATGGCTGCTCGTGCCGTACCTGCTGTGGGTGACGTTCGCGGGCGTGCTGAATTTCGCCGTCGCCCGCATGAACCCCTGATGCACGCTCCATGGCGTAAATCTTCCGCAGCGGCGCGGTCAGTGTGCCGTCCGGCTCGTAAATCATCAGCGGCGGTTCAGGGTGCAGCATCGGGCGCGCATCCTTGAGCGCCTCGATCATCACCAGATTCGCCGCCTTCTGCGCCGAGGGGTAAATCAGCTGGAACCGCTTCGGCGCAAGTCCGGCTTTCTCCATGTCCTTCATCACTTCCAGCATCCGCGCCGCCGGATAGATGACCGCCATCCGCCCCTTGCCGCGCAGCAGATGATACGCCATCTTGAACCACGCCGTCAGCCCGCTTTTCTGCTGATGGCGCGCCAAGGACAGCGTTTGCGCCGGATTCGGCAGTGTCGTGCCATGATGCCCATACGGCGGATTGCAGACAATGACGTCGATGCTTCCGGGCGCAAGCACCTCGTCGGCACTCTCCACCGGCAGAGCGTGGATACGGATGATATGTTCCAGCCCGTTGAGCAGCACGCTCCGCCGCGCCATATCCGCCATATCCGGCTGAATTTCAAACGCATCGACGCTTTTCGCGCGCCCCATGCCTGCCAGCAGCAGCGGCAGGATACCCGTCCCCGTGCCGAAATCAGCACAGCGATCGCGGCTTTCCGCCCGCACGAAGCTCGACAGCAGCACGGCATCCATGCCGAAGCGGAAACCCTGCTCCTTTTGCAGGATGCGCAGCCCCGCCTGCTGCAATTCGTCCACCCGTTCGCCGGGCAGGATGGTCAGTTTTCCGGCGCAATCAGCGTCAATCGGCTTGTCAGACAATAGCCTTCCTTCCCTTCTTCTGTCCGCACACGGCACCAGATTTCGCCCTTTTCCAGCACGGTCAGCACCAAATCCGCTTCGACTTTCGCCGTTTCGGGCGCATCGGCGCTGCACCACTGGTAGAGCGTTTCTGCTTGGCGGATGCTCGCTGTCCACCCAGTCACTTTTTCCAGCGTCACGTCCAGAATCGGCGTATCGCTGATGACGACCGCACCGGGCGCGCTGTCGCTCAAATACTGCGACGCGCAGTAGCCCTCTTTGCCGCCGTAGCGGATGTAACTCCAGCCGTTTTCCTGCGAAATGAATGTCACCAGTGCGCCGCGCGGAAGCCACTGCACAATCGATGCGCCCGCATTGGGCGACTGCCGCATCGCCAGCGAATCCGACTTTGTGCTGACGTATTTCTGCCCCAGCGGCGCGTCCGGCTGCTCGCAGGAGAGTGCGTCCGCCGTGAAATAGCCCGTCATCTGCCCGACCGCGGCATAGCACCAATTGCCGCTCTGTGCAAGCACCGTCACCTGCGTTCCGCGCGGGATTGTCGCCAGGACTGCCGCATCCGCAGCCATCGTCTGGCGAAGCAGCGCATTGTCCGCACTCACCCACGCAACATAACCACCGATATCTGCGTCATCCTCCACCTTCGCGGGCGGTTCGGACGCAGCTGGGACAGGCGTTGGCGCTTCGCTTGGTTCGGGGGATGCCATCGGTTCGGGCGTTGCGCCCGGTGTGGGCGTCCCACTCGGTGTGGGCGTCGCCGTCGGCACATCAAAGCGCAGGTACTGCGTCATGACGTACCCGGTCAGGCTGCCCCAGCGAACGGCACACCACGTTTCGCCGTATGCCGTGACGACAATGCTCGTTCCCTTCGGGATTTCCGCCAGCACGGGGTATTCTGTGCCCGCACCCTGACGGAGGTTGAGCGTCGAGGCGGTGGAATTGACAATCGCGGTCTGTTCGCCGCTTGTCGTCGGCACAGGCGTCAATTCGATGCCGACGGCGCTGAAATCAAGGCTGCTTGCCAGCACATAGCCGTCAATGCCGCCTGCCGTCACGCGGCACCAGCTGCCATCGCTGCTCTGCACGGCAATTTGAACGCCCTGCGGCAGGTTCATCAGCACCACCGCAGCAGTAGACGGGGTCGCCCGAAGCGCTGTCGCCGTCCTGACCATCGCAGAACGCCCGGTCTGGCTCGTTTTGCCCGGATAAGTATCGCTGAACGTGAGATACTCCGCCGCGCAGTAGCCTGTTTTCGCGCCGTACTGTACGCTCGCCCAGCCGTTCTCCACCGCGAACACGCACAGCACCGCGCCGCCGGGGATGGTGGACTGCACCGCCGCATCGTAGCTGCCGGACGCGCGCAGATTCAGTGAATTCGTGCCTGTCACGGTCGCCCAGCGGGTGATGGGCGTCGGGTTTTCGTCGCTCTGCGTCGGCGGCGTGCCGGTGAACGTCAGGTTTTCCGTGCGGACGTAGCCGACAATCCGCCCGAAGCGGATGAGCGTCCAATTTTCGCCCTTTGCCAGCACGGTCACGGCTGTTCCGGCGGGCAGCGTCGTCAGCAGTGTGCCGTTGTCCGAGGCGGTCAGGCGCACGTTCAGCACGTCCTCCACATTCACCAGCGTCACCATGGCCTGATTAGGCGCGGCGGGCGAAATCGTCGCGGGGGCTTCAGTCGCCGTCACGGGCGCGTCGCCCACGGGCGGCAGAATCGTGTGCGTGAAGGTGTACTGCATTCGTACGCAGTTCTCATAATAGAAGCCGAGAATCTGGTCGTATGTATATCCTAAATTCGCCATCTGCTGTGCTCCGCGCTGGCTCATGCCGATGCCGTGTCCGTAGCGCCTGACGGTCAGCACGAACGTCTCCCCATCCGCCTTGACCGACCAGAGTTCGTTTTTCGTCTTGTTAATGGACAGATTGAGTGCGCTTTCCAGCTCGCTGAAAATGTCGAACGTCAGCGTCAGGCGGCGCGTTTCGCCATTCACAAGCGCCGTCACGTCAAAATCCAGCTTCGTATATAAGCGGCTGGGCGCGGCGTACTTCGGTGTGTGCGGCGTAACGGCCTCGATGCGCAGAATCGTCGCATTCGGCGCTTTCGCCTGCAATAGGCGCGTCAGGCTTTGATTCTGGCTCGCGTGGGAAAATGCAGCGTAAATCGTCATCTTGCGCGTGCTGCTGTACGGGTTCATGCGGTCGAACGGGTCGTCCTTAACCGTCAGGTAATTCACGCCGGATGAGCCCCACGCGTTGCGGGCGGATTCGGTCTGTCCGCCGTTGGACGCGGTGTAGTACGTCCCGGTCAGCTTGCCGTCGTTCATGGCGACGATGCCGCGCGTTGCGTCCACCGCCTCCGCCGCCCGGTCGCGCTCCGCCGGACTGCCGTTGTACACCTGGTCAGCGGTCGTGTCCACGACGTCGTAGACCTTCGATGCGTTCGCATTCATGGCGCGCAGGGTGTACGTCCGCGCCGCAACCGCCTGTGCTTTCAGGGCTTCCAATGCCGAGGAGGACCCCATTTCATACGGCACGACGCCATAGAGGTACGATTCGATGTACACATTCGCCACGACGTACAGCCGGTACGTCCCGCTTTCCAGCTTCGACACAAGGTGCAGGTCACCGGGGTAGACATTCTGCGGTCTTCTTGCCTGTGCAATGCGGAATCCGCCGTCCGTCTGCCGCCGCCTGAGCGCCATCTCCCGCCCCATGCTGACCGTCTCGCTGCCCCGCGTCAGGCGGATTTCGCCCGTCGCGCTGCTGTGGCTGATGCTGACTTTCTCGCCATTCGCCAGCGCCATCGTCTGCCCGCCGCTGACCGCCATTGCGCCGACCGCCGTCACTGTGAGCGACGCGGGATTGCTGCCAATGGACAGCAGGCGCACACGCACCATGCCGTTGCGTGTGGCAGCGCTCCGCTCCAGCGGCGCGGACTGTACGGCAACATCCGCCGTATCCTCGGCGAATGATGTGGGCATTACGGAGAGCATCAGGAAAAGCATCAGAAGCAGGCACAGCGCCCGCTGGTATCGAAATTGCACGGGAAAATCCTCCTTGTGGTGGTACTTCTCCTCCATTGTAGCAGAAAGTGCCCGGCGTGTCATGCAGATTGTAACAAACCGCGCTGGAAATTTCCGTCACGCACAAAAAGGCAGGCGCTCCGACCTGTTGGGTTCAGGTCAGAACGCCTGTCGGATGATGCGGATTATTCCTGCGTTTCCGTTTTCTTCGCGCGCGGCTTGCGGGCAGGTTTGTCTGCCTTTGCCGCTTCCTTCGCCGCCTTGTCCGCCTCGATTTCCGCCTTCGTGCGGCGCTTGCGTGCGGGCTTCACGGGAGCTTCCGCGGTCACTTCCGCCGCAGCAGCTTTTGCCGCCTTCTCCGCTTCAATCTCCGCCTTTGTGCGGCGCTTGCGGGCAGGCTTTACAGGCGCTTCGGCGGCTTTCGCGGCTTCCTTGGCTGCCTTCTCCGCTTCCTTCGCCGCCTTGTCGGCCGCAATCTGCTCCTTTGTGCGGCGGACGCGCTTGGGCTTCACGGGTTCTTCCTTCTCATACGGATACGGAACGACCACTGGGTTCGCCTCCGCGTCGTCGTCAGAAGATGCCTTCTCCTGATTCGATGCGGAGTCATGGTCGAAACGCCCGCTCACCAAGCCTTCGTACAGTTCCATATATTTCTTAGAGGAGTTCGTCCAGCTGTAATCGCCAGTCATGCCGCGCTGCTGGAGCGTGTGCCACACATCCTTGTGGTTCTCGTAGTAGTCGATGGCACGGTTGATGACATTGAGCATGTCATTGGCGTTGTAGTTGAAGAACGTGAAGCCATTGCCGTCGCCGGTGTACTCGTTGTAGGACAGCACCGTGTCGCGCAGACCGCCCGTCTCGCGGACAATCGGCACTGTGCCGTAGCGCAGGGCAATCAGCTGGCTCAAGCCGCACGGCTCGAACTGGCTGGGCATAAGGAACATGTCGCAACCCGCGTAGATTTGATGCGCCAGCGCGTGGTCCATCGCAAACCGCGCCGCGACCTTGCCCTTGAACTCGCCCTCTGCCCACGAGAACAGGTTGACATAGCGGCTTTCGCCCATGCCCAGCACAACCAGCTGCACGTTCTCGCTCATCAGGTCGCCGATGATGTAGTCCACAAGGTCAAGCCCCTTCTGGCTGCTCAGGCGGCCGACCATGCCGATAATCGGCACATTCGGGTCAACGGTCAGGCCGAGCTTCTCCTGCAATTCCGCCTTGCACTTTGCCTTGCCGGACAGGTCATCCGCGGTATATTCCGCCGGAATGCGAGCGTCCGTCGCGGGATTGTAGTCCGCCATGTCGATGCCATTGAGCACGCCGAACACTTCATGCTTGCGCGCGCGGAGCAGCCCATCCAGCCGCTCGCCGTAGTACGCCGTCTGAATTTCCTCGGCATAGGACGGGCTGACGGTGGTGATGATGTCGGAATACACCAGCGCAGCCTTCATGAAGTTCGCGCAGCCGTAGCACTCCAGCTTGTCGTCCGTCCACAGGCTGTCGCCCAGACCCAGCACGTCCTGCACTTCGCGGATGCCGAACACGCCCTGATACTGCAGGTTGTGGATGGTGAACATGGTCTTGATGTTCGCGAAGAACGGCAGGTGCGCATACTGAATTTTCAGCAGTGCGGGCACCATGCCGGACTGCCAGTCATGCGCGTGAATCACGTCGGGCTGGAAGTCCAGCAGCGGCAGGGCGTTCAGCGCCGCGCGGCAGAAGAAGCCAAAGCGTTCGTACTCGTCGCCGCCCATGCCGTAGATATACGGACGGCCAAAATAGAACTTGTTGTCCACAAAGTAGAACTTCACGCCGTCCTTTTCCAGCAGTTCAATGCCGCAGTACTGACGGCGCCAGCCCAGCGCGACCTCAAAGTCGGTCACATGGGTCATCTGGTCAACATACTGCTTCGGCACCGCCGCATACAGGGGCAGCATCACGCGCACGTCGTGACTCTGCTTCGCCAGAACAGGCGCCAGCGCGCCGACAACGTCCGCCAGACCGCCAGTCTTGATAAACGGGACGCACTCGCTCGCCGTAAAGAGAATTTTCATCGTTTCTATCCTCCATCAGAAATATTTCCTGCCGGGGGCAAGGGAAAAAATTACGGGAAATAACAAACCGCACCAATAGTATAGCACATATTGGCGCGGTTTGCAAATCCGAACCGCGTCAGTGATTCAGGCGATTCGTTTGTTAGATGACGACATTCTTCGCGATAACAATCGGGTACGCCGCCGGGCCGATGAGCCGCGCGCTGCGCTTGATGACCGTCTGCTTGTCCAGAATGCAGTTTTCGATGGAAGCGTCGTTGTGCACCTGACCATCCTGCATGATGATGCAGTTCTTCACATGCGCACCGGGGGCAATGCGCACGCCGCGCGCCAGCACAGAGTTCTCCACCGTGCCTTCGATGATGCAGCCATCCGCCACCAGCGAGTTGACGACGGTCACATTGTCGCCATAGCGGGCGGGCATCTCGTCGCGAACCTTGGTGTACACAGGCAGCTCCGCCGTGAACAGGCGATGGCGAATCTGGGTATCCAGCATATCCATATTGAACTTGAAGTAGCTCTGCACGGAGTCCATGCGCCAGCACAGACCAGTGTACGCCCACGCATTCACGCGCGCCGTGCCTTCCGTCACCAGACGGAGCAGCACATCACGGTTGAAGTCATGATAGCCGTGCGCCACGCCCTTGTCCACCAGCGTGCGCAGCAGCTCGCGCTTCATCACGACGACCTCCATGCTCGTCAGCGGCAGGTTCGGATGCGTCGGATCAACTTCCATGTCCGTCACCGTGCCGCTTTCGTCCACCGCCAGATAGCAGCCCAGTTCGTCGCGCTGCATGTTCGGATCAGCGGTGTACATGATGGTGATGTCCGCGCCACTGTTCTGATGATACGCCACAAACTCCGCGATATTCGCGTTGTAGATGATGTTGGAGTTGCTCAGCACCAGATATTCCTGCTTGGAGCGGGAGAGATAGTTGGTGTTGGAGCGCAGCGCATCCAGCATACCAGAGTACACGCCAACATTCTCGCGCGTCAGGAACGGCGGCAGCACCTTGAGGCCGTCATTCTTCCCGTGAAGATCCCACTCCTTGCCGGAGCCGATGTGATCCATCAGGGAGTGATAATTCTTCTGCATGATGACGCCGACGTTCTTGATGCCGCCGTTGACCATCGAGGACAGCAGGAAGTCAATGACGCGGTAGCGGCCGCCCACAGGCAGCGCCGCGATGGCGCGGGTCAGGGTCAGCTCGCGCAGATTGGCGTCATTTTCGCCGGTGTAGATAACACCCATTACGTTTTTCATTTTCTTACATCCTTTCCGCTGCTGTGATTATCAGAATTTGGTGTTTTCGTCCACCTGCTGACCCGCGGTCACGCTGACACCGGCGGGAAGGGTGACGCCCTGACCGACGACGGCAATATTGCCCGTCTCTTCGCCGACCATGCAGCCCGCACCAATCACGGCGTTCTCCGCCACAATCGCCCGACGGACAACCGCACCGCGCTTGATGACCGCATAGGGCATGACAACCGAGTCAATGACGCTTGCACCCTCTTCAATAGTCACGCCTGCGAAAATCACGGAGTGCTGCACAGAGCCGTAGACTTCCGAGCCTTCCGTAACCAGCGAATCGCTCACGACAGCGCCCTTGGCGATGTAGTGCGGCGCAAGGCCCGGATTCTTGGCATAGATGCGCCACTTCTTGTCATGCAGGTCAATCGGCATGGGCACGCTGAGCAAGTCCATGTTCGCTTCCCACAGGGATTCAATCGTGCCAACGTCCTTCCAGTAGCCCTCGAAGTTGTATGCCACCATGACCTGCTTGTCGTTCAGCATCGCGGGGATGATGTTCTTGCCGAAGTCGTTGGCGGATGTCTTGTCTGCCTCGTCCGCGGTCAGGTACGCGCGGAGCTTCGCCCACGAGAAGATGTAAATGCCCATGGACGCCTTGTTGGACTTGGGCTGCTTGGGCTTTTCTTCAAATTCAACAATGTTGTCGTCCGCGTCTGTATTCATGATGCCGAAGCGGCTCGCTTCTTCCCACGGCACAGGGCGCACAGCAATCGTCGCATCCGCGCCTTTGCGGATGTGGTACTGCAGCATGGCGTTGTAGTCCATCTTATAAATATGGTCGCCGGAGAGAATCAGGACGTAATCCGGGTCATACTGCTCGATAAACGCCATGTTCTGATAGATGGCGTTTGCCGTGCCGCGATACCAGTCGCCCGTCTTGCCCGTCTGATAGGGCGGCAGGACGAACACGCCGCCGGTGGACAAGTCCAAATCCCACGGTGCGCCGGAGCCGATATAGGAATTCAGTTCCAGCGGCATATACTGCGTCAGCACGCCCACGGTGTCAATGCCGCTGTTGGTGCAGTTGGACAGCGGGAAGTCAATGATGCGGTACTTGCCGCCGTAGGGAACAGCCGGCTTTGCCACCTTCTTAGTCAGGACACCCAGACGGCTGCCCTGTCCGCCTGCCAGCAGCATGGCAACACAGGTCTTCTTTTTCATGATGAGAACACGCTCCTTCATCCTTGTTTCTTGCGAAGCGCACCGACCGTGCAGGATTCGCGCCGCCCTCGGTGCACCAGGTGGCACGGTGATGTATGTGAAACAGCGCTTTCGCTCCTCCCCCGATTGCGGCGAGCGCCGATTCAGCCGATGGAAATGGAATTGGCTTTGCCGGCGGACTTTTCCGGCAGGGGCTGCGGTTTCTTTGCCGTTTGGGATGCTTTCTTTGGCGGCACATCCGCGATTTCCGGGATAACGCGCGCTTTCTTCGCCTTCTCCGGCAGCGGGTCGCGCTGATAGGTGAAGTACACCGTCGCGAGCGGCGGCACGCAGATATCGCAGCTGTATTGGAAGTCCTGCAGCTGCTCTTCTTCCGTGCGAATCGCCCAGTTGTTGTACTGATTCGAGCCGCCGTATTCCTTGCGGTCGGTGTTGAAGCACTCCGTCAGCGTCCCCATCTGCGGCAGCCCGATGCGGTACTGCGGATGGAACACAGGCGTGAAGTTCGTCACGCACAGGAGCGAGTTGCCCCGCTTATCCGTGCGCAGGAACGCAACGATGGAGTTATCGCTGTCGTTCGCCTGAATCCACTGGAAGCCGTCCCAGCTGTCATCAATCTGGTAGAGTGCGGGCGTCGTGCGGTAGATTTCGTTCAGGCGCTTGCAGCACTGCTGCACCTGCGGATGATTCTCGTACAGCAGCAGGAACCAGTCCAGCTGGTCGTCATACTTCCACTCGATGAAGTGCCCAAACTCGCCGCCCATGAACAGCAGCTTCTTGCCCGGA
>OLRR01002211.1_pt1 | contig 10768 bp, 6 predicted proteins | sample 1671941 | NCBI WGS metagenome assembly OLRR01 (sample SAMEA3136628, study PRJEB25190) | human gut metagenome
CAAGTATTCGTTCCCTTTTTTGCCTAAGTGGCTCAAGTACAGTTTACCATTTACACAAGCTATTCTTTCGCTTGCTGCCCCTTTGCTGTTATGCCTTTGCGCTATGCTCTTCCTTTTTTCCGCGGAAACAGCGAATCCCTGTAAACACAATCACCGCAACCGCCACGAAATCCACCACATAAATCGTGATTTTCCACCATGCAGGGCGATAGTATGCCACGCTGATGTTCATGGCATTCGAGTTGACCACCGTGTAGAGAATGTTCTTCACGCATTGGCGAAGGATCTGCATGTCCACCGGGTCGGATGCGTCGCACCAGTTCGGCTGAATAACGTCCGGCAGCGTCATGTCATTGCCCAAATTCAAGTCACCGCCTGCATATGCCATTTGCCGCAAATTCATGTAGGAGGTCGTATTGAAATCGGTGATGACCATGCCTTGGAAGCCCCATTCGTTCCGCAGGATTTGAGTCAGCAGCCGATAATCGCCGCCTGTCCAGCGCGTACCGATGCGGTTGAAGGAGCTCATCACTGCTGTGGTATGCCCTTCCTTGACCGCGATTTCAAACGGGCGCAGGTACAATTCGCGCATTGCTTGTTCCGTCACCCAAGTGCCCGAACCGTTGGAGGAGCGATGCGTTTCCTGTTCGTTGAGCGCAAAGTGCTTCACGAAGCAGTAAACGCCCTTGCTGGCGCATCCGCGGATTTCCGCCGCCGCCATTTTGCCGTTGAACAGTCCGTCTTCGGAAAAATACTCGAAATCGCGACCGCCGAAGGGGCTTCTGTGGATATTGACGCCGGGCGCATACCAGCCGGAATACGGCAGATTGTTGCCCTTTCCATCCGCGCCAATCAATCCTTCCGCGCCTATCATTTCGCCGATGTCTTCCATCAGCTCCTGATTCCATGTCGAAGCCATGACGACTTCCGCACAGTAATAGCAGCACTTCCAGTAGATGCCGCTTCGATCCATGAAGTTCGTGAAGCCAGTCGGGCCATCTGTGTCGTTCGTGGCAGGCTTGCCAATGATGGGCAGTTCATTCGTTTTGAATGCGCCCATGTTGCACATTTTCACCATGTCCTCGACAGACAGCTTGTCCAGAATCGCATCCCAGCGCGGGTCATCATACGACACTCGCTGATTCTGCCCATTTTCATCCATCAGCAGGTCGCGAAGCACCAGTGAAATGTCCGTCTGACTTGTTGCGGGAAGCCCCAAGTCAAAGAGCGCATCCGCCTCTTCATTGTTGTGGTCGCGGTTTTGAAGCGCTTCGAGATATTCTTCATCCACCGTTCGGTCATCCACAGAGGGCGCTTCCGGCATCGTGCCTTCCCAATCTTCGCGGGAAAGCAGCGTCTGGAGATGGTAATCAGAGCTGTCCAGTTCCAAGTCCGTGTAACGGTTTTCTATGGTATTGCCTGTTACCGGGTCTTCGCTAATGATAATGTCGTCTTCCACCGTGAACGGCACTTCAAATACGCGGTCATGCGCATTCTTGCTGACGTACAGTGCGTAGTCACCCGCATCCAGTTCAAAGCAGTTATCCCAGTTTTCGTTCTTGTCCGTATAGTCGTAGGATGCCAGATAGTACGGGTCGCAGGTCAGCGTCAGCGTGCATTCCTCGCCGGGTAAAAGCAGCGGCGTCTTGGCAAAGTCCAGCAGAACAACTTCGGACTTCTCCACGCTGCCGGGCGTATACGGCGCATGACCGTAGAGCTGCACAACGTCCTTGCCAGCGACGCTGCCCGTGTTCTTTACGCGCACAGTCACTTCCATCTTGTCGCTGACATCGCTGAGGACGAAGTTTTCCGGCGCACTTTCCAGTGTCCAGTCAAACGTCGTATAGCTCAGACCATAGCCAAACGGATACACCACTTCCTGCGCATACCATTCCGGGTCATCCGCGCCGCGCGTCTCGTAATAGCGATAGCCGACGTAAATGTTCTCCTCATAGTCCACAAAGTAGTAGTTTTCGTTTTCCAGCCCAAGATACCGGTCGCCGCTGTCCTTGCCGGTAATCAGGTTATCGCCAAAGTTCTGCCACACCGGGCTGTTCTTGAAATTCACCGCGTAGGTATCAACCGTGCGCCCGGACGGATTCACTTCGCCGTTCAGGATGCGTCCCAGCGCATTCACGCCGGATGCACCGGGGAAGCCCATCCAGATAGCTGCGTCGATTTTGTCCTGATAGGCATAATAATCCGGATGCGTCAAAAATGCCAGTTCCATCGGTGAACCACTGTTAATCAGCACAACAACCTTCTTGAATCCTGCCTCGCAGACCGCCGCCAGCAAGTCCGTTTCGTTCTGATCAAGCTGCAGGTAGTGGTCGCTGTCCTGCCGCGCCCCTTCCACATCCTTCATTGAACGCGGCAGGTCAAAACCTTCGCCGCCGATGCGGGTCAGCACAACCAGCGCCGCGTCATTGTAATCCTTGTAGGTATCCGTGATTTCCTTCGTGTACAAGCGCTGCGGCGTTTCCCCAATGGAGTAAAACACGGTATTCCCGTCATCCAAGTTGGTGGAATTTTCTGAGCGGCGTGCGCCGGAGCGCTTATCATCCTCATAGAAGGGCTTCATGGCCGGATTGACCGCAAAGCCCGCATTCTGCAAGCTGGTATAGAGGTCGATGGCTGCGGACTTATCGCCGCCGGACGACCCCGAACCGCCATAAGCAAGGTTCACACTGTTCTTGCCAAACACAGTGATGCGGCTGCCTGATGCCAGCGGCAGCGCATTTTCCTCGTTCTTGAGCAGCACAAAGCCTTCTTCGCAGATGCGCTCGTTGAGTTTGTTCGCCGCCTGATAGACTTCGTCCTTGTTCGTGTATTCGGTGGTATACAGTGGTGTCACGCCCTCGGCATAAACCGCCACGTCGCGTCCCAGCAGAGAGGCCAGCACATCCTGCATGACAAACTGCGTCAGCACCGTCGCGACGGTCAGCAGAATCAGCACCAGTGCACTGACAATTGCCCATACGCGAATCAGCTTTTTCTTCGTTTTCTGCGCCATGTTCTCCTCCGCGAAATCAGTACATCATTGGCAGATTGTAGTTTGCATCCCACGTTACAACCGCCGTCGTCGTCAGCTTGATGCAGTCCACCATCGGCGCTGTGCCTTGATACGTTCCCATGCCTTCACCCATCGGGTTCACGCTGTTATTCGTCACAAGGCGAATCGTGTTTGCGCCGACCTGCAAAGCGACGTTCTGAATAACAATGCAGTCTGCAAATTTTGCTCCTTTTTCCAGTGCAATCGCATCAAACATCACCGGCTGACCGTTGACTTCAATCGTGTAGTTATCGGGCGAGAGGCTGATGTTGTCCATTTCCGCCGCAACCCGCAGCGTCAGCACTGCATCCGACACCGCTTCGCTGCTCGCCAGATAGAAATCCAACGACAGCCCTTTTTTATACAGGTACGAGACATACTTGCCATTGCTGGCGTCCAGATTCGTCGCATCGTTGACTATCATGGATGCGCCGGATGCAGAGCCGGACATGCCCGGCCCTTCCTTGCCCAGCAAGCTGGTCTGTTCGGCTTCAAACGTATACGTCTCTGCACCCATTTTGAGCGATTTCCATCCCGCATAGATGGTCGTTTCGCCTTCAATCGCGTTTTCCTGCACATACGGCACGGTGCAGGCTGCATCGGCATACCATCCGATAAATTCAAATTCGTCGCGTACCAGCGCTAAGGACAGCATCCGTGCCGTTTCACCGGATTTTACCTGCTGCACATAACCGTCCGGCAGTACGCCGTAATAGTTCAAGCTGTACGTCACAGGATAATACACGGCATCGTCCGCCAGCCAGTTCGCATAGAGTGTCATGGGCTGTTCAACCACCTGCGCAAAATCATACAGTACCGTGCAGGCAGCATCGGTATACCACGCATCGAAGGTATAACCATCACGCACGGGTATTTCTGGCGCTTCTACGCCCTTGCCCTGACGTGCCGCTTCTTTTTGCGCTTCTGGTGCACCGTCGTAATTCAGCTCGAACGTCACTTCCGCGCCTTTTTCTGCCACATTGATATAAAAGGTCACGTTTTTGCCGCCGTAAGTCACTTTCACTGCCTTGCGGCCGGGTGTGTTTGTCTTGACGTTAGGCAGCTTCACATTTTCATCCGTCATCGGAATTTCAGCAGTGGTTTTGTCGCGGTATGTCACCAGCAGCACGCCGCCCTCTGCGGAAAATTCTTCCCCAACCCAGTAATCCATCTTCGTCGGTTCCTGCGCAACAGCAATCTTGCCAACTTTTTCCTCAGTCAGCACGCTCTGCCCCATCAAGCATAAGCAAATCATCAACAGCATCGCTGTAATTCGCTTCATAAACTTTGCTCCTTCCCTTTCATCAGAAAATCAAGGACGGATTCGCTTGTCCGCCAGCGCGAATCCGTCCAGTAAACGAGTTATGCCATATTACTTGACGTGAATCGTCAGCGTCAGCTGCACATAGACCCAGCCTTCGACCGTCGCCGTCGCCGTGACAGTGTAGTCGCCAGCCTCGTTGAATGTGCCGGAGGCGACGCCGTCCGCGCCAAGGTTCATGCCGGGAATCGCATCCGCATTCACAATCTTGATGTCGCTGACATCAGCATAGCGCGCCGTAAAGAGGGGCGTAATGATGTTCTTGCCGCCGCCCCAACCGCCGAACTTGTCGCCCACTTTGTATTCCAACTCTTCCACGATATGATTCTCATAGCCATTGAGAATCGCATTGGAGTTGGCGTTGGAGTACAAAACGCGCTGCGCTGCCTTGCGGACAGCGAAATACTGCGTTGCAGAAGGAACCGTCTCGTAGGTGGACGCATCCTCCCCTGCACGGTGCGCTGCATCAGCTGCTTCTGCGCTGGCCGTATCGGCCGCCACCAGCACAGTGTTCAGCTCTGCGCTCCAAGTACCTTCGGTGCTGGAGCTGTTGCCGCCCTTGCCCTTGCCAATCAGCTTGTTCGGGCCGCCAAGGGGCAGTTCATTGCCCGCGCGAACCATCAGGTTCGTATAGCGATATTCCGGATAGTCCATGTAGTCCGTCACGTTATGGCCGCAGAAGCCCCATTCGCCGCGGGTCAGCAGTTCCAGCAGCGCGTAGTTCGTCGAACAGGTGGACAAGCCAATACGGTTAAACGCCGTCATGAATGCGGAGTTGTTGCCTTCCTTGACCGCTAGTTCATAGGGCTTGGCATAGATTTCGCGGATGACCTGTTCGTTCGCCCATGTAATCACGCCGCCGTTCGTATTGCGGTTCGTTTCCTGATTATTCATCATGTAGTGCTTCGTGTAGGTCACAAGGCCCTTTTCGGTCGCAGCACTGCTCAGCGCCGCCGCGAGTTTGCCGGTCAGCAGCGGATCTTCGGAGAGATACTCGAAGTTGCGGCCGCCGAACGCAGAACGATGAATGTTCAGGGAGAAGCCATAGAGACCATTGATATTGAACAGCAGCGCTTCGTTGCCCGTCATGATGCCAATGTCATACAGCAGCTCCGTGTTCCATGTGCAGCCCCATACAGCCGGCGTAACCCAGTTCGTACCCATCTGATTTTCGGGTGCCTGTGCGCCGCCGAACATCGCGCCATTCCAGAAGGGATGTGCCGCCGCGTCATACGCACCGTTCTGCTTCTTGCCGATAGCTTCCACCGCAGGCTGCCCGAATCCGCCGTAGGAGACGATGGTCGCCATTTCGTCCCACGTCAGCTGATTCATGTACTCGTCCCACTTCTTCGTGCCTTCATCGTCAGAGGCAACTGCCACGCCATCCACCACGCTCGGCTCGGTGTACGGTACGCCAGCCAAATCCGCCAGCTGAATCGCCGTTTTGCCGTTTTCATCGCGTGTAGCAGCATTCTGCGTCCAAGTCGCAGGAACCTGCGAAACGTACCACGGCGAATCCTCCGTGTCATTCAGGCTGAAATATTCCTTCTGGGCATCCAGTTCATCAATAACTGCCTGATCCCAAGTGCGGTCTTCCTTCGTTGCGGCAGCCGGAACTTCCAGTCCGTCCGCACGGGACATCTGATTGTTTTCCAGCGTTTCATTGACAGAGATGTAGGCTTCCAGTCCTTCATCGCCGGAGAAGAGCGGCTTGATTTCCGCACCCGTGGTGTAGTCAGTCACGCACTGCAAGCCCGTTTCAACCGTGCGGGTAATCGACGCGATTTCTTCATGCGCGTTGCGGCGGATGGACAGCACATAGTCGCCAGCTTCAAGTTCGTAGCCGCGGAACTCGTTGGCGTTGGCGTCGTTCCAGTCAAACGATGCCATATCCTGTGCCACGAACTGCAGCGTCACCACTTCGCTCTCGCCGGGCTGAAGCTCCTTCGTCTTGCCGAACGCTGCCAGATTGACATACGCCTTTTCAATTCCGCCCTCGGTGTACGGCGCGGTGTAGTACAGCTGCACAACGTCCTTGCCTGCCACATCGCCCGTGTTCGTCACACGAACCTTCACCGTGATGGTTTCATTCGCCGCATGAATCACCCCAGTCGGCGCAATGTCCCCCTTGATTTCCTGCGTAAAGGTGGTGTAGCTCAAGCCGTAGCCGAACGGGTACACGACATTCTCGTCATACCATGCTTCGCCGGCATCATGTCCCTTCGTCTCATAATAACGGTAGCCGACATAAATGCCTTCGCGGTATTCCACGGAGTGATAATCTGTCATCGTATCGTCGACATAGACGTTGTTGTTCATGCGCTCGCCGTTTTCAAAGTTCTGCTCATTCGAGCCGAAATTCGTGAACGTCGGATCTTTGGTGAAATCGACCGCGTAAGTATCTGCAGTGCGGCCGGACGGCGAAACCTTGCCAGAGAGGATGTTGCCGATTGCCGCCGCGCCGTCGTTGCCGGTATGACCCACCCAGAGAATCGCATCAACGCCGAGGTTGTCCTCCGTCTTCGACGCATTCACTTCCGCCAGCTCCATCGCATTGGAGGAGTTGACAATCAGGATGACTTTGGGAAAATTCGCCTTCACGTAACGAATCAGGTCTTTTTCCGTGTCCGTCAACTCCAGCATGTGCGCATTCGGGTCAGCATTCGCGTCCTGCGCATAGCCGTAAGTCACTTCATCCCTGCCCTCCGAGCCGGAACGGGAAACAACCACCAGCGCTGCATCGCTGTAAGCATCGTAAGTGTAGGCGATGGAATCCGGAATATCCGTCGGCTTCACTTCTGCCGACTTTGTGCTGTAAAAGGACAGCAGACGTTCGTTGACATCAAAGCCCGCCTGCTTCATGCCATCTTCCAGCGAGGTTTTCGGCACACCGTACTGCCCCGGACGGCCAGAGCCAGAGCCACCGCCGCCCATCATGATGTTGGCAGCACGGAAACCGAACATGGACACCTTCGTCGTCGCACTATCCAGCGGCAGCACACCGTCATTCTTGAGCAGCACAAAGCCTTCTTCACCCAACTGAATATTCAGCGCCTTTGCCGCCGCGCGTTCCTGCGCCAAATTCGCGAAATCAGTGTAGTACTTGCCCTGCGAAAGCACAAAACCCGTCTGTGCGCCCGTCACCGGCACCAGCGATTCCTCCACTGTGCCCTCTGCGAACGCCGCAGGAATCGACGTACACAGCAACGCCGTGCAGCTGAGAATCGACAGCCACTTGGAAACCGTTCTCTTCATGTTTCATTCCTCCTCCTTTTGATTGATTGCCTCTCCGCAATCATCGGATGGTTGTATCTTAGCATTTCCCTCCCGTTTTGTGCTGTTTTTCGCGTATCCTTGCATTTTCTCCCCATAAACTTGACTTTTGAGCAGGTGGTTGTTATAATCATCATGCATCGCACCGTTTTTTCGTGAATAGTGCCAGATAGCCGTATCTGCACATCTACTGCGCGATGAGGGAGGCAGCCATGATTCGCATTGCTATTGTCGAGGATGATCAAAGTGCCGATGACCAGCTGACCGCCTGTCTGGAAAAGCTGTCGCTGCAAAGCAAGGAAGTATTTGATTTATCGCATTATCCCGATGCCCAGCAGTTTTTGTTCGCGTTTCATTCGCAGTTTGACTTGATTTTTATGGACATTGAAATGCCAAACATGGACGGCTTGTCCGCAGCGCGCAGAATGCGTGAAATCGACAGCAACGTCGCACTGGTCTTTGTCACGAACCTTGCGCGCTATGCTATTAACGGCTATGAAGTCAGTGCACTGGATTATATTCTGAAGCCTTTGGATTACGATGCGTTCTATTTGAAAATGCAGAAGGTTCTTCGCTACTGCCAGACACAGCAGCAGCGCCGTCAGCAGAACGTGGTGATTCCTACCGCGGGCGGCAACATCCACTTGCCGCTCAGTGAGCTGCTCTATGTGGAGGTAGTGTCGCACACGCTGATTTACCACACACTTTCTCATGATTACGAAACGTACGGGACACTCAAAAACGTGGAGAAGAAATTGTCTCCGCACGGTTTTTTCCGCTGCAACAGCTGCTATTTGGTCAATCTGCAATACATTCGCCGCATTGATGGCTATACCGTCTATGTCGGCGAAACGCCGCTTGCAATTTCTCATCCCCGGCGCAAGGACTTTCTTGCCGCAATGACCCAATTCTGCGAACGGAGGGCAAATACTCAATGAATCTGACCAATATCTGGGGCTCTTTTAGTTATCTTTCTGCCCTCTTTGTCGCCGTTTATATTGTCGCGATGAAACTGCCCCGAAAAAAAATGTTTCCGCTTCGTCTGCTTTGCTGTACCGGCGTGGTCATCCTCTACAAATGCTGTTCTGATGCCTTTGTTTACGCCCTTCCGCCGGACGATACCGTGACTCTGCTTTTCCGTGTGCTGGATAGTTTTCTGCTGTATTGCCTATCGCTGCTGTCCATTGGCTTCTGCTTTGAATGCGATTTCTGGGCCATGCTGTTCTGTTCCACTGCCGGTTACTGTATGCAGCACATGAGTCAGCGAACGTATCTGCTATTAGTACGTTTCATCAGCGTTTCCATGCACCCACTTCTCAAAGCACTCATGCTGATTTGCATCACGGCGGGATATTATGTTATCCTCTATTTCACCATGATTCGAAAAGCTGACTACCGGGGAACGATGCTCAACAACCGCATACAGATTGTTGTCAGCTGTATCGCCGTGCTGGTTACAATTTTCTTAAATTCCTTTGCGCATCGTGCAGCCATCGGTTTTCCGTCAGTACAGAGTTATATTATGGTATTTTCCTGCTTAACGGCACTGCTGTCCTTCTATGTGGAATTTGGCTGGCTTGCCGCACGAAAAGCAGAAATCGAAAAGAGCACCGTGCTGCAAATGGCGGAGGACGACAGCAAGCAATTTCAAATTGAGAAAGACATCATCGACCTCATTAACGTAAAATGCCATGACCTGAAGCATCAAATTTCCGCGCTGAACGGCGTGATTCCGCCCGATGAAGTCAAGGCGCTTCAAGAAACCGTCAACATCTACGATTCTATTTTCAAAACCGGCAATCATGCACTGGATATTGTGCTGACGAATCGCAGTCTCCTTTGCGAAAAGAAGGGTATCACGCTGACATGCAGCATCGACGGACAGCCGCTGCAGTTTCTCTCTGATGCAGAAATCTTCTCCCTATTCAGCAATTTGCTGGACAATGCCATCGAAGCTGTTGAGCAAATCAAAATTCCCAGCAAACGTCTCATCAGCCTTACTGGTCAAAGCACTTGCGGCACGTTTGTCATTCAGGAAGAGAACTATTTGCTTACTGCGCCGCAGTTTGAAAACAATCTGCCGCTGACCACCAAACAGGACAAGCGCTACCACGGTTTCGGCACAAAAAGCATCAGCATGATTTGCGAAAAACACCAAGGGCACTGCACCATGAACGTGATGAAGGATATTTTCGAGGTGCGGATTGTATTCCCGATGGTGGATGGTGAAGCGAAAAAAGTGTAAAGATGCATGGAAATCTGAACGCTATTATCCGCTCTTCTGTATTCAATTGGACACTGACTGCATCTTTCATGACGATATAACCGCAGTGTCCGCGCTGCATTCATTGGGATTGGGAAATGTGTTTCCAACAAGCTAATCGTCATTTTTAGCAAAATGACCCTGCTTGCTACTACTTCTTCCTCCACGGAGGCGGAAATTAGCAAGCAGGGTTTTTGTTTATCTAAATTTAGAATGCCTGTGAATGCAGCAGCTCTACGCATGGTAATGCTAATGAATTAGCGGTATAGCGCTCCCCCATTCCTTGCTGTTAGCAGTTTCAGAAAAAATTTTTCAATCCGCTTCAAATCGTGTCGCAAAGTGGTGTTTTTTCTACAGTTCGAGTGTGAAGGGGGTATATAAATTTCCCTTCACATGAACAGAAAGGAGGCTGTTGTCAAGAATGAACTGCTCTCGTCTACTGCTATGTTGCCGCCAAGCGCCCAACGATTCAGGATGAAGTGATTTCAAACTGCCTCCTCAAAAATTTTTTTCTAAATTTTTGCGAATCGCGTAAAAAACGCCAAATTTTTTACCAGTTATGGTGGAGAAGCAGTTCTTCTCCATCAGAAGATAAAGGAGGCGATTTCTATGATTATGATGAGGAAGAGGGCGCAGCAGAAGTAAAAGAAACAGAAGAAGCTTCCGAAGAGACAGAAACTTCAGAAACAGAAAACTCTGAAACAGAAGAAGCTGCAGCAGAGTCCACAGGAACTTCTGAAGAAGCAGATTCTGAAGAAGAGACTGCACCGGTTGAGAAAGCAGAGGAAAATGAAGACGAAGAATAAGATTCCCATGCGTCAGTGTACCGGCTGCAGGGAAATGAAAAGCAAAAAGGAAA
>OLRR01002236.1_pt1 | contig 10716 bp, 8 predicted proteins | sample 1671941 | NCBI WGS metagenome assembly OLRR01 (sample SAMEA3136628, study PRJEB25190) | human gut metagenome
CGGGTGTTTTTGTTGTAAAACTGCGGTTTCGCGACAGCTATCAGAACAGAGCCAGAATTTTCGCAATCTCACTGCGGGTGATATTGCCGTTCGGTCGGATGGTACCATCCGAGTAACCGCCGATGACACCGGCGGAAACGCAGGTCTTGACTTGCTCGGTCGCCCACGACGGAATCACGGACGCGTCCGTATAATTCAGGCTGACCGCCGCATAGCCGCGCGGCAGGCAGCGGCCGATGACCGTCATAACCTCAGTACGCGTCATGGTGGCCTGCGGGTTGAAGTACAGCTTACCGTTGCTGCCCGAGCCGTTCATAATGTTCGCACGCGAAACTGCGGCAACTGCGCCGCGCGCCCAGCTCGGAATACTGTCCTCATCGGCGAAGCCGAGCGTGCCGGAGGTGCTGGAGGTATCCAGATTCAGCAGACGCGCCATCGTCACCGCGAACTCCTGACGGGTCAGGTTGCGGTTCGGGCGGAAATAGGTGCTGCCGTTTGCGGTTTCGCCCTTCATGATGCCGCGTGTGCTCAGCAGGGAAGCATAGCCGTTTGCCCAATGCGACGCGGTGTCCGCGAACACGTTGGATGCCGAACCGGCGGTTACGGTCGCACAAACGCGCGTGCGGTTGCCTGCATCATCGGACACGTCGGCAGTCACGGTATGCGTACCGGCAGACAGCGTGCCGGTTGTAATGGTCATGGTCGAGCCGCTCATCACAGCTGCACCGGGAACGGCTTTGCCGTCCACCTTGACCGCAATATTGCTTGCGCGGACCGGATATTTGCCGTTTTCCATGGTGGCAGTGCCGGAAAGCGCGGCATTTGTGCCGATGCTGACCGTTGCCGAGGTCGTATTCAGCTTGACCGACGGCGCATCCGTATTCGTCACCGCATGATCTGCGCTCAGTACGATCTGGTCGAGGTACAGCGCCGAGCCGCCGGAGCCTGCGCCGGATTTGTCAAACCGCAGACCGGTGAACTGCTGTGCGCCGTCCGGTACGCTTGCCGTCAGCTGCTTCCAGCTGTTGCCGGTTGCAGCGGACAGGGGAGCGGTCAGCTCATTGCCTTCCGCGTCGGCAAACACCACTGTGAGCGTGCCTGCCGTGTTCCTGCTGTGCGCCCACAGTGTCAGGTGCTTCATGCTCGAAGCATCGGCCGCCGGAACGGAAATCGTAAAGCCATCCGTACCGGTGCCGTTCCACATCGCCTGGAGCGAACCGGTGCCGCGTGCCACCGAGGTGTAATCCGTCACCCGCGAGAGCGTCACGCCGTCCGATGCGGTCAGATTGTTCAGACCGCTTTCAAAATCCGCAACGGTATGAGCGCTCTGCGCGTCGCCCATGCCGACATTGACCGAAATGGACTTGCTTACGCTGCCATACGAGCAGGTGAGCGTGCCGGAGGCCATCCGGCTGCCCGCAGTGAACACGCCGTCCGCATTTACCGCACCGACATCGCCGGACACGCTCCACTTGAAGCAGGAATCCGCAGCTCCCATCGTATGACCGAGGTGATACGCAAGCGCATCTACGTTGATGCTCTGGCCCGGTTTGACCGAGATAGAGCTGAGCGCCTTACCGCCGCTCTGCAGTGCGATCGAGTCCACACCGGTGGTGATGCACACGTTCATCGAGCCGGAAACTGCGCCGTTTGATCCGGTAATGGTCGCGCGACCGGCCTTGCTGCCTGCGGTGAAGGTCTGGCCGGAGACCGTGCCCAGCTCATCATTCACCGTGTAGCTGAGGTCGGTCGGTGCGTCCGCCGAGGCGTAAGACGCATCTGCACCCTTGACCGAGAACCAGGTATTTCCGCCCGGGAGCACATAGCGGTGGCTGGGCGTGAGCACAGCATGAGCCGTCACGCCGTCCGACGCGATGTTGTTCACAAAGAAAATGTAGTTGGCGCACGCGCGCTGCGAGCCGTCCGACGGCTGGGAGATCAATGCTGCGGTGCTCTCGCCGGGATTGCGGACCGCCATCGCGGAGGAGCCGCCGCCATCCAGACAGATGGCGCGGACACAGCCGAGCTCCTTCAGCTCCTGACCGAGTTCTGCCGCCGTCAGACCGACGCTGTACGAGGGCTGGTTGCCGTCGATTTCATACAGAACAACCGTGCCGTCCGCCTTCACACCGACTGCGCTGCGTGCTCTGCGGGTCGAGCCTGCGTCAATGCCGTCGGTCGTGATCGTACTGTTGTCCATCAGCAGCTTGCCGCCGACTGCATACTGCACGTCGCTCCAGCTGCTGTCATTCGATGCGATGGACAGCGTGACTTCCTCGCCAACCTCGAAATCCACCCACGAGGGCACATTTGCGCCGTCCGACTTGGTAAGCACCATCTGGTTTTTTGTGATCGTAATGGGACTGCTGCCCGTGCCCTTGTTCACGACCTTGAGCTTGACCGAGCCGTTGACCTTGACCGGTGTATCATCCACGCGCTCGAGGATAATGCTCGTGCCCTTGGCTGCAAAGTGCGTCGAGTCATCGTAGTTGTGATCGAGCAGGTACGCGCCAGCCGTCGTGCGCGTCTTGTTGAAGTAGGATACGTTGACCGTGCCGCTCTTGCCGCTCACGCGGATGCCCATAGTCGGGCGGCCGAGGACAGCTGTGCCGTCCTTCTTGAAGCCGACCGCGTACTGCCAGGCATCGGACGAAATGAGCTCGCCGCTGTCGATGACCAGACCGATCGGGATGCCGGTAGACATAACGAAAAAGTCGGCATTCGTGCCGCCAAGCACGGTTTTGTCCTGATTCTTCAGATATTTCACCGCATTTGTGATAGTGGCCTTGCTGCCGTACAGCTGCTCATCGGCATAGACCATGATGGGCGTTACACCGGTGTTCGGCGAGTATGTCAGTACGTTCGCGCGCTGTAGACCAGCACTGTTTTTGCCCTCGGTGCGGCTGTATTGCAGGCCGCTGCCGAGAGAGTAGGTGTAGCTGAAGCTGTTATCGAAAACGGCTCCGGCAGCACCTGCGCATAGCTGCAGAGCGGCAAGCGCGGCTGCAATCAGGCGGCAGGGATGTTTGGCTGATGTTCTCATGATCCTTTGAGTTCCTCCTTTTATTGCGGGTGTGAAAAAGGGACATACTTTTCAGTATGTCCCTAATTGTAAACGCATCTGGTGGATTTGTCCAGTGCTTTACACGCTTTTTACTACTTTTTCCAGAACCTCAGACAGCCTGGGACTGCGCACCGCGATATCGGCCACTCGATGGTAGAGCGCCTTGCGTGCATTGTACAGGCGGCGTGTTTCCGCCTGCTTGTCCGGCTTATCGAGCAGCGGGCGATTCGTGGAATAGGAAAGGTTCTTCATAATGCGGTAGAACGGCGTGTCAAGCAAGATGAGCAGACCGGTCTCCTTGACAGCCGCCACATTCTCCGGACGGAGGACAGAGCCGCCGCCGAGCGCAAGCACGATGCCGTCTTTCTGCGCCAGCTCTTTAATGTACGCGGTCTCGCGGTCACGGAAGTAGGCTTCGCCCTTTTCAGCGAAAATCTCGGAGATTTTCTTGCCTTCCTTCGCCTCAAGGTAGATGTCCGCATCAATAAATTCCAGTCCGGTCAGACGCGCCAGCTTACGGCCGATGGTGGTCTTGCCGCTGCCCATAAAGCCGCACAGCACCAGATTTTTCTTGCCATGCTTCTCGTGCAGACGCTTGACCGCCATTTTGCCGTAGGTGCGGCGCAGAATGGTTTCGCACGCCTGCGGCTCAAAGGTCACGCCGGTCCAGATGGTCTGCGCGTGCGCCGCCTGCATGACCAGCATGAACAGTCCGTCGCGTGTTTTGGTCTTGCGCGGATTGGCGAGCTTCATGGTCGAGGACACCGGCGGATTGTAGATCGCATCGAACACATACTCGGTCTTGTGCGGCAGATAATGCAGCGGAGCCGCGTTTTCCTTCGGGTACATGCCCACCGGCGTGGAGTTGAGCACGATATGAATATCGCGCGGAATGTGCCGGCGGCTGAACACGGAAATGCGTGCGCCCGGAACGGCATCGGTCAGCTGCTTCTGCAGCGCTTCGGCCTTCTCAAGATTGCGTCCCGTGATGGTCAGATACGCGCCCTGCGTCACGCAGTGGTATGCCATCACGGAAGCCGCGCCGCCATAGCCGAGCAGCAGCACCTTTTTACCTTGGAGCGATACGCCGTCACGGTTCAGCGACTCCGCAAAGCCGAGGATGTCCGTATTGAAGCCGGTCGCCTTGCCGTCCGCAAAGCGGACCGTGTTGACCGAGTGCAGGTCGCGGGCAGCAGTGTCAATCTCATCGAGCAGGGGGATGACGGCCTTTTTGTGCGGGATGGTGCAGTTGATGCCGCCGAGCTTGCGCTTGGCCAGCTCGAACGCTTCGGGCAGATCCTCCGGCGGAACGGCAACGCCGATGTAGTCCGCATCCTGACCGGCGGCCTCGAACAGCTGCGCGTGCAGCTCCGGGCTCATGGTGTGACCGAGCGGCCAGCCAAACAGGGCATAGGTGGTCTTTTTCGGCTCGAAAGCGCGAAATTCGTCCATGGAAAGCAGCATAACTCAGTCCCCCAGACGTTCGAGGGTGTTGAAGAAATCGGGGTAGGAGATGGCAACGACCTCCGGCTCGTCAATGCGGCTTGCGCCCTCGGCTGCCAGACCGAGCACGGCAAGGCTCATCGCAATGCGGTGGTCCTTATAGGTCTCGAACGATGCGCCGTGCGGCTTTGCACCGCCGTGCACGATCATGCCGTCGTCGGTCTCCTCGACATCTACACCGGCCTTGGTCAGCTCTGCGACCATAGCGGCAATGCGGTTGGACTCCTTGACCTTGAGCTCCTGTGCATCGCGGATAACGGTTTCGCCCTCAGCGAATGCAGCGGCTACCGCGATAACGGGCAGCTCGTCGATCAGGCGCGGGATGATAGCGCCGCCGATTTCCACGCCGTGCAACTTGCTGTACTTGACGGTCAGGTCGCACATCGGCTCGGCCTCATCGCGGAAGTTCGACTCGGTGATGTCCGCACCCATGTCGCGCAGAACGTCCAGAACGCCAGTGCGGGTCGGATTGACGCCTACGTTTTTAATCGTCAGTTCACTGCCCGGAACGATCGCACCGGCAACGAGGAAGAACGCCGCGGACGAGATATCGCCCGGAACGGCAATATCGACCGCATGGAGATCCTCCGGCGGGTCGAGCGTGATGGTGCTGCCGTTGGTCTCAATCTCAACGCCGAGTGCGCGAAACATGCGCTCGGTGTGGTCGCGGGAGGGAGCCGGCTCGATAACGGTTGTCTGACCCTCGGCGTACAGACCTGCCAGCAGGATGGCGCTCTTCAGCTGAGCGGATGCTACCGGCAGACGGTATTCAATACCGTGCAGCTCGCTCGGGAACAGGGTCAGCGGGCAGAAATTGTCGTTCTTGCCCTCAATGGACGCGCCCATTTCACGCAGCGGCTTCATCACGCGGCCCATCGGGCGCTTCTGGATGGACGGGTCGCCGCTCATGGTAACGGTGAACGGCTGACCGGCCAGAATGCCGCACAGCAGGCGGGTGGTCGTGCCGGAGTTGCCGGTGTACAGCGCTTCTGACGGCGCTTCAAGACCGTGCAGACCAACGCCCTCCACGATAACCTCGTCGTCGGTGATGTTAATCTCGACACCCATCTTGCGGAAGCAGTCAATGGTGGACAGGCAGTCCTCGCCCATCAGAAAGCCGGTGATGTGGGTGGTGCCGTTGGCAAGTGCGCCGAGCATAACGGCACGGTGCGAGATGGATTTGTCGCCCGGCACGGTAATTTCACCGCGCAAAGGGCCGCAGGGTTGAATTTGCATGGGTTTGTACTCCTTTTATTCGTTAGGCACGCAATAGCTGCCGATTACTTTGATATAGGGAAGCTCCTCATGAAGCTGATACAGCAGGGACTGCACCGCATGGTCGCGCATGTTGCCGGTGAAATCGACATAGAACACATAGCACCACGGGCTGTCCTTGAGCGGACGCGAGTGGATTTCGGTCATGTCGATGCCGTAGTGCGCGATGGTGTCCAGCACGGTGATGAGCGTACCGGACGCATTGGGAATGTGGAATGCGATCTCGATGCGGTTATCCTCGGGCTGACAGGTCAGCGTTCTGCTGACGGCGATAAAGCGTGTTTCGTTGTGCTGCATGTCGTTGATGCCCTCGGCGAGAATATCGAGACCGTAGCGCACAGCCGCCTCCTGCGAGCAGATGGCAGCAAGGCTCTTGTCGCCCTTTTTCTGCACGTTCTGGGCCGCAATGGCGGTGTTTGCCACCTCGATGGCCTCCAGATCGTGCTCGGAGATGAAGCTGTGGCACTGCGGCAGCGCATGCGGATGCGAGCAGACACGCTTGACATCCTCGAGCTTTGTGCCGGGCACCGCCGCCAGACAATGCGAGATTTTCTTGATGTACGAGCGGTTGATGTACAGGTCGTAGTCGAGCAGCAGGTCATAGACTTCGCTGACCGTGCCTGCGGTTGTGTTCTCGACCGGCACAACGCCGATATCGGCCTTGCCGTCGCGGACGGACTGGAAAACCTGCTCCCAGGTGGGTACGTTCTGCGGTTCGCAGCTCGGGAACAGCGCACGCGCGGCCAGCTCCTGATACGCACCCGGAACCCCCTGATAGAACACGGTTTTCGGCTCGATAAGCGATTCACTCGGCTTAAACGGGAACTTTTCCGGCACCTGACGCAGAATCTCACTGTACTGATACTCACGGCTCGCGCGGATCATGCTCTGCAGAAGGGAAACGTACTTGAGCTGCAGCTCCTCTTCCATACCGGCGGAGCGCTTCTCAATGATTTCCGCTTCGCGGTCCGGCTTGTAGATTTTATCGTCCGACTGGGCCTTGGTCTTTGCGACCTCGAGCGCCAGCGACATACGCAGCAGGAACAGCTCTCGGATAGCGGAGTCAACGCGGTTGATATCCTGACGGATTTCGGGAAGTTCACGCATGATAACCCTTCGCCTCCCTCAGAAGATCTGCCAGTGCAACGGCACAGGCGGCCTCGACCACCGGCGCGGCGCGGGTGACGATGCACGGGTCGTGGCGGCCGTGGATGGACAGCGGCTCGATCTTGCCGGTGCGGATGTTGAGCGTATCCTGCACCATGCCGATGGACGGCGTGGGCTTGATGCACGCGCGCACGATGAGCGGCATACCGCTCGTGATGCCGCCGAGGATGCCGCCGTTGTTGTTGGTTTCGGTCTTGACAACGCCGTTCTCCTCATAGAACGGGTCGTTCGCGTGCGAGCCGCGCAGAGCAGCGAAGGCAAAGCCTGCGCCAAACTCCACGCCCTTAACAGCGGGTACGCCGAACAGGATGGAGGACAGGCGGCTTTCCACGCTGTCGAGCATCGGGCTGCCGATACCGGCGGGAAGCCCGACTGCGGCGCACTCGATGACACCGCCGACCGAATCCTGCTCCTCACGCGCTTCCTCGATAGCGGCCAGCATGGCCTCGAGCGCACGCGGATTGTTCACCGGATATTCGGCGTTTCGCAGCGTATCCAGCTGCTCGGCGGTGACTTCTACATCATCAAACGGCATATCCTGAATCTGCGCGATGGACTGGATGTGCGAACCGACCGTCACACCCTGCTCCTTGAGCCACAGCTTGCACAGCGCACCGGCAAACACCAGCGGAGCTGTCAGTCGGCCGGAGAAATGGCCGCCGCCGCGCGGGTCGTTGCAGGAATCGTAGCGCAGCATACCCGTGTAGTCTGCGTGGCCGGGACGCGGCTGCGCCGCCAGCTCGGCGTAGTCGTTCGAGCGCTGATTGGTGTTGCGGATGACGGCACAGATAGGCGTGCCGGTCGTTTTGCCGTTGTAGATGCCGGACTGAATTTCCGGCCTGTCCGGCTCCTTGCGCGCGGTGGACTGCTTGTTGCGGCCCGGTGCACGGCGCTCCATCTCGCGCAGGACAAACGCCTCGTCATACATAACACCGGACGGGAATCCGTCGATCACAACGCCGATGCCTGTGCCGTGCGATTCACCGAAAATGGAAATTTTGATTGTATTGCCCCAGGTAGAACCCATGCTTCTCCCTCCTTACAGCTTCAGAACGTATTCGTGCAGCTTTTCTGCATCAATCGGGGTAATTTCTGCCCGACCGGCTTCGCGCACGAGAATAAAGTTGACCGTTGCGCCGAATTTCTTTTTGTCCGACAGCAGAGCATTAAAGATGGCTTCGCGGTCGTAGTTCAGCTCGGTCGGCAGACCGATGTGCTTCAGAATGTCGATGAGCGGCGCGGTCAAATCCTCGTTGCCCAGCAGGGCAGAGAGGCGCATCGCGGCCACCATGCCGATGGCGACGGCCTGACCGTGGGTGAGGTCGGTGTAGTTTCCGAGCTTCTCTGCTGCATGGCCGATGGTGTGGCCGAAGTTCAGGATCATGCGAAGTCCGGTGTCGTGCTCGTCGATGGCAACTACATCGCGTTTGATCTTAACGCACTCGTAAATAATATTCTCAATGTTGGACTTGTAGTCCGGCTGAGAAACCATCGTCAGGATTTCCCGGTTGGAAATGTAGCCGTACTTAACGACCTCGGCCATGCCGTCCGCAAAGGTGCTGTCCGGCAGGGAAGCGAGCACATTCGGGTCGATGAGCACGAGCCGCGGCTGATAGAACGCGCCAACGAGGTTTTTGCCCTCGGGCAGATCCACGCCGGTCTTGCCGCCAACCGAGGAATCTACTTGCGCGAGCAGCGTGGTCGGGATCTGACACAGCGACACGCCGCGTAGGAAGGTCGCCGCGGCAAAGCCGGTGATGTCGCCGACAACACCGCCGCCGAGCGCGATGATCAAATCCTTGCGGGTCATGCCGGCGGCCAGCAGATCATGGTAAATACCTTCGACCGTGGAAAGCTGCTTGTGCTCCTCACCGGCGGGAATGACCGTGTGCGTCACCGGCAGGGAACTGCTTTTCCAGCTTTTCGAGATACAGCGGCGCTACCGTTGAATCCGATACGATATGCACGCGGCTAGGCGAAAAGGTTTCGAGGATTACCGCGCCTGCACGGTCCAGCAATCCGGTTTCGATATGAATTTCGGACACGCCGTTCGCGCCCGTCAGACTCAGCGTTTCTGCCATTTTTACAACACCCTTTTGGTTGAATTAGTAATGAGGAATTCGTAATTAGTCGGTGCGAAACCGGATTACTGATTCCCGTATATTTGCGAAAGAGGTCGGTGGAACACCGACCTCCGGCTATGTTACATTATAATATGTATCAGATTTCTCTGTCAACTGCCGCTGCAACTGCGCGCAGTGCGTTCATGGTGTGGTGGAACGAATCGTAGGTCAGCGACTGTGCACCGTCAGACAGAGCGTGTGCAGGATCGTTGTGAACCTCGATCATCAGACCGTCCGCACCGGCTGCAACAGCAGCCTTTGCCAGCGGCTCGACCATCCAGTAAATGCCGCCTGCATGGGACGGGTCAACGACGACCGGCAGATGGCTCATGCGCTTGAGTACCGGAACAGCGGAAATATCGAGTGTGTTGCGGGTGTACTTCTCGTAGGTGCGGATGCCGCGCTCGCAGAGGATAACGTTCTCGTTGCCGCCCGCCATGATATACTCGGCGCTCATCAGAAACTCCTCCATGGTGTTCGCGAAGCCGCGCTTGAGCAGGATGGGCTTGCGGGTCTGGCCGAGCTCCTTCAGCAGCTCGAAGTTCTGCATATTGCGTGCGCCGACCTGGAAGCAGTCGCACTTGTCCATGAAGATGTCGATATGCGCCGGATTGGTGATCTCGGTAACGACCGGCAGAGCGGTTGCTTCGTGTGCCTTGTGCAGCAGCTCCAGACCCTCGGCCTTCAGGCCCTGGAAAGAGTACGGGGAAGAGCGCGGCTTCCACGCGCCGCCGCGGAGAACGGTCGCGCCGTCCGCCTGAACGTGCTTAGCAACGTCGATGATCTGCTCCTCGCTCTCGACCGAGCACGGACCTGCCATTACAACCAGCTTCTTGCCGCCGACAACAACGCCCGGTGCAATCTCAACGACAGAGTTGTCCGGATGGAACTTGCGGTTTGCCAGCTTGAACGGCTCCTGCACCTTGATGATGTTCTCGACCTGCGGGTCAAGCATGAGTGCGTCCTTGTCAACAGCGCCGGTGTCGCCGACCAGACCGATAACGATGGTGTCCTCGCCGTAGATCGGGTTTGCCTTTACGTTCCAGCGCTCGATGTGCTGGGACAGCTCCTCAACGTGCTCATGGGTCGTGCCCTGCTTCATAATGATGATCATGTTGTGTATCTCCTTTATATAGGTGGTATTTGCTGTTTGTCACGGCGGAATGGGTATAAAAAAAGCCCTTCATCCACAAAGAGGGACGAAAGACAAACGGTTCCGCGGTACCACCCACATTCGGCATCATAATGCCGCACTTTTTCGGATACAAATATATCCTATCCCTGTAACGGAGGAAATCCGTCAGCGCCTAATTCGATAGGGTTCAGCGCCGCAGCTCAGGAGGGAACTTCATCGTACCGGCGTCTGCGTCCGTTTCCAGTCATGCCGGACACTCCCTGAAAGCCGCACTTGGAACGATTACTTTCCTCTGTCATCGCTTTGTGCAATATTTGTGTTTATTATATCGCTGGACGGGCGAGTTGTCAATGACTAATTTGACATGGTTCGATGGAAAAATGCATAAATTTTCATATATTCTGACAAGTCCCTGGCCTTCCGCACGTCAAGCGGATGTGTAATCTTAT
>OLRR01002237.1_pt1 | contig 10714 bp, 7 predicted proteins | sample 1671941 | NCBI WGS metagenome assembly OLRR01 (sample SAMEA3136628, study PRJEB25190) | human gut metagenome
GCCTCTTCGCCTGCTTTCTGGTCTCGGGCATCTTTTCCCAGGAGGGCCAGTGGAAAACCGACGCCATCTTCTTCACCACTTTCCACGGCCGGGGCAGAGGGGTTTCTGCCAAGGTGGGCGCCGGTCTTCTCCTGCTCACCGTGCTCTATTGGGTGCCCTTCCTCCTCTTCGGGGGAATCACCCTGGCCTTCCTGGGGGCCGACGGGGCGGGCTGCCCGGTGCAGCTGTTCGCCAAAAACCCCATTGATCTCGGCACCCGCTGCACCGTGTTCATGAATTCCAACGTCAAGCAGGCGCAAAAAGAGGGCGCCACGGTGCAGGATATTTCTGCGGGACTTGCCTACTCCGTCATAAAAAACGCCCTTTACAAGGTCATCAAGCTGGCAGACCCCGCCGACCTTGGCAGACACATCGTGGTGCAGGGCGGCACGTTCTACAATCAGGCGGTGCTTCGCGCCTTTGAGAAGATTGCCGGCGTGGAGGCCACCTGCCCCGATATTTCCGGCATCATGGGTGCCTTTGGCGCGGCGCTGGTGGCGCGGGAACGCTATGACGGTCAGGAAAGCTCTACCCTTCCCCTGAACGACATTCTGAATCTGACCTACACCACCTCCACCACCCGCTGCGGCGGCTGCTCCAACCGGTGTATGCTGACCATCAACAAATTCCCCGGCGGACGCCGCCACGTCACCGGCAACCGATGCGAAAAAGGTCTGGGCGGCGCGGGAACCGGGCGGAAAGGCCCCAACGTGATGGCCTATAAGCTGAAGCGGATGTTCGACTATCCCCCGCTGGAAAATCCCAGCCGGGGCGTCATCGGCATTCCCAGAGTGCTGAATATGTACGAAAACTACCCCTTCTGGGCAACATTCTTCCGGGAACTGGGCTTTCGGGTGGTTCTCTCCCCCAAGTCCAACCGAAAAATTTACGAGCTGGGCATGGAGTCCATCCCCTCGGAATCCGAGTGCTACCCCGCCAAACTCTCCCACGGTCACGTCCAGTGGCTCATCAATGAGGGAATCAAAACCATTTTCCACCCCTGCGTGTTCTACGAGCATCAGGAGACCCCCGGCGCGCAGAATCATTACAACTGCCCCATCGTGGTCTCCTACCCGGAGAATCTGAAAAACAACGTGGAAGCCGTCGCCGACGGCGAAGTCCGCTACATCCGCCCCTTCCTCGCCTTTACCAGCGAGAAAATCGCCGCCGACCGGCTGGCCGCCCTGTGCAAGGAAGAGTGGGGCATCGACGGGAAGGAAGTCCGCACCGCTGTCCATAATGCGTGGGCGGAACAGCAGCACGCCAAGGCCGACGTCCGGGCGGAGGGGCAAAAAGCCTTGCAGTGGATGGCAGAAAATCACGCGCGGGGCATCGTTCTGGCTGGCAGACCCTATCACATTGACCCCGAAATCAACCACGGTATCCCGGAAATGATTGCCTCTTATGACCTTGCCGTCCTCACTGAGGACAGCCTGCCCATCGATTTCACCCCCGAGCGCCCCCTCCGGGTCAACGACCAGTGGGTTTACCATTCCCGGTTGTACAGCGCGGCAGAGTTCGTGCGGAACCGGGAGGACTTGGAGCTGATCCAGCTGAATTCCTTCGGCTGCGGTCTGGACGCTGTCACCACCGATCAGGTGTGCGAAATTCTGGAGGGCAGCAACAAGCTCTACACCGTCCTGAAAATCGACGAGGTGAACAATCTGGGCGCTGCCCGTATCCGCATCCGCAGTCTGCTGGCCGCCATGAACCAGCGTCAGGCGCGGGGCATCCGCCCCCAGCCCAAGCCCGCCGCCTATCATCGGTCGGAATTCACCAAGGAAATGTACCAATCCGGCTACACCATCCTCGCCCCCCAGATGAGCCCCATTCACTTTGACCTGCTGGAGCCGATTTTCAAAAAGTACGGCTATCACATCGAAATACTTGCCAATGACAACCGCGCCGCTATCGACATGGGTCTGAAATTCGTGAACAACGACGCCTGCTTCCCCTCCATCACCGTGGTGGGGCAGATCATGGACGCGGTGCTTTCCGGGAAATACGACACGGACAAGCTGGCCGTGATGATGACCCAGACCGGCGGCTGCTGCCGGGCAAGCAACTACGTGGGCTTCATCCGCCGGGCGCTTGACAAGGCGGGACTGGGGCATATCCCGGTCATCTCCCTGAACACCAACGGCATGGAGACCAATGAGGGCTTCAAGCTCTCCCCCGGCCTTCTGTTCACCGCGCTGCGGGGCGTGGTCTACGGCGACCTGTTCATGCGCTGCCTGTACCGGGTACGTCCCTACGAGAAAGAGAAGGGTTCCGCCAACGCCCTTCATCAGAAGTGGCTGGAAATCGCCATCGATTCTCTGGTCAGCAGCAAGAGCAAGTGGTCGTATAAGGCGGTTTGCAGCGGCATTGTGGAAGCCTTTGACGCGCTTCCCATTGACGAAACCCTGCGCAAGCCCAGAGTCGGCGTGGTGGGCGAGATTCTGGTCAAGTATATGCCCCTTGCCAATAACCATCTGGTCGATCTTCTGGAAGCCGAGGGGGCGGAGGCCGTGGTGCCTGACCTGATGGACTTCCTGAACTATTGCGTGTACAACGGCGATTACAAGCATGAATTCTTAGGCGCGGGCTGGACGAGTGCCGCCACGGCGAAGCTCGGCGTGGACGCAATTCGGCTGATACGCAAGCCCGCCCTGGACGCGCTGGAAAAGAGCCGCCGCTTTGAGCCGCCCATGCCCATTGAGCAGGTGGCGGAGCTGGCCAAGCCCTTCCTCTCCATCGGCAACCAGTACGGCGAGGGGTGGTTCCTCACGGGAGAAATGGCGGAGCTGGTTCTCTCCGGCACGCCCAACATTGTGTGCATCCAGCCCTTCGCGTGCCTGCCCAACCACGTTGTGGGCAAGGGCGTCATCAAGGCGCTGAAAAAAGCCTATCCCCAGTCCAACATCGTAGCCGTGGACTACGACCCCGGCGCGTCGGAGGTCAATCAGCTCAACCGCATCAAGCTGATGCTCTCCACCGCGAAAAAGCGTCTGGCCGAAGAAGAAGTCGCCAAGGTATAAGTTTAAGGCAGGACACCGATTGGTGCCCTGCCTTTTGCTTATTCAAAAGGAATGTAGTAATACGGCTTACTCACCCGTTTGCCCTGATCGTTCAGTTCGCTGCCGTTGTAGAAGCTCACGCCTGCGATCTGTTCCGGGTCGAGAACTATGTTGAGGGTGTGCTCAATGCACGTGTACGTGTGGCTGTCAGCATCCCATGAACCGCCGCCGTTGCCGTAAGGCCGAATGTCGGTGCCGTCCTTCAGGCGGATGCTCGCCGGGGTCGGCGACCAGCCCGTTTTCTCCGTAAAATCAAAATTGTCCGTATATTCGTCCCCCAGCCGGAAGGCGAACTTCATGCTGTACTGGCCGATTTCCGCCTCTACCAGTGTCACGTCCCACAAATCTCCGACCTTGGCGTTGGGCGTCCACTTTTTCGGCGCCTCCGTGGTGCCTTCCAGCGTCCAGCGCAGCACCCAATTGCCGGGGGTGGTCATGATATCCTCGTCTTCAAACTTCTCGCCCTGAATGCCGAAGCCGGTGAAGGTCACGGCCATTTCCTTTCCGAACATGCTCTCATCCGGAGAGAATGCAAAATCGATGCTGAATTCAATGCTCCCGTCGGCCAGCTGATAGTCCAGAAGCAGCTGTTGGTCTTCTCCCACCCGGGGAACCGGCTGACCATTCTTTGCATATGTGGGATTGTGGTCGGCATCCCAAAGCACGCCGTCAAAAAAATGAGCGCCCCAGCTCATGGGCATCACTTCTCCGTCCACCCGGTAGTCCCACCATGCCCAAGGTGCCTGCCCTTCTTCCAGCTGTAAGCCCTCAATGCGGAAAATGGCTCTGCCGCCGTACTGATCCATCAGCGTCTGGGCGAGGGTGACGGTGATGCCGTTGTCCGTCGCGGAAACGGCTTTCTTCTTTCCGTCCTTTGTCTCGGTGGGCGTCGCGGACAGGCCGCTTTGCTCTGCCTGCTTCTTGACCTGCTCGGAGATCTGCTGCGTTGTGCCGCCGTTGTCTCCGTACTGCATGGTCGCCGTCCAGCGGGTGATGGCCGCTGCCGCCGTCATGGTTGCCATAATCAGCGCCGCCGCCAGAATGAGCAGCAGCTTCTTTTTGCCGAAGCCCCTTGCTTTTCCCCTTCCGAATGTTCCGAATTCCGATTCCTCGATCAGTTCCGCGTCCAGATTCTGAATGCCCTGCAACATATCCTTGCCTGTCATACCTGAAAACCCTCCTTTTTTAAGTAAACCGCCAACTTTTCCCGCATCCGGGACAGTCGCATCAGCACGGCGCTCTGGCTGATCTCATAGCGCAGAGCGATTTCGCTGACGCTGTCTCCGTACCAGTACCGCCGGACAAAAATCATCCGGTTGTCCGCCGTCTGCTTCCATAGAAAGCTGCTCACCAATCGGCTGATCTCGGCGCTTCTCACGTCCGTTTCCTGCCAATGACCGGGAATGCACGCTTCCATCTCCTGCGTCAGTGCGACGACCTCGGCCTTGCGCTTTGCCGCGTTGTTCCAGTCCAGCCGGTCAAAGGCGAAGTGGCGGCAGATTTTTGCGAGATAGGCAAAAAAGTGAACCGGTTTCGTGGGTGGAATGGTGTCCCACGCCTTGAAGTAGGTGTCATTGACACACTCCTGCGCGTCCTCCCTGCTCCCTACGATATTCTCTGACAGCCTTGTGAGCTTCGCGCCATACCGGTCGTCCGTCTGACGGATGGCGTCTTCGTTTCGGGTGAAGAACAGCTGTATGATTTGTTCATCGTTCATTCAACGCACCTCCTGTGTTTTGTCCTTCACCCTGATAGAAGGATTTCCAATCCAAAACCTAACACATTTCGGGAGAATTCTCAAGAAATTTTTGAATACGAAAAGACGGCGTGGCCGAAGCCACGCCGTCCCGTATGCGGTGTATTTATTTTGCCAGCAGCTTTTCCAGCGCCGCAAGACGCAGGCTCAGGCACAGCACCTCCATAGCCTTTTCCAGCTCGGCCACCGGGGGCAGGCTGGGAGCAATGCGGAGGTTGGAGTCGTCCGGGTCATTGCGGTAGGGGTAGGTCGCGCCGGCGTTGGTCAGCACCACACCGGCCTCCTTGCACAGCGTCCAGACCCGCTTCGCCGTGCCGGGCATGGCGAACAGGCTGACGAAATAGCCGCCCTTGGGGTCGTTCCAATGGGCAATGCCCAGAGGCTTAATCTCCCGGTTCAGCCATTTTGCCACGCACTCAAATTTCGGTGCCATGACGGATGCGTGGAGCTTCATGATCTCCAGCGTGTGCGCCTTGTCCTTAAGGAAACGCACATGGCGCAGCTGGTTGACCTTGTCGTAGGAGATCATCTGCACGCCGAAAATACCGGTGAAATAGCAGATATTGGCCTCGCTGGCAGCCATGCAGGAAATGCCGCCGCCGGCAAAGGTGATCTTGGAGGTGGACGCGAACTCATAGACCATATCCGGCCGCCCCGCCTCGTCGCACAGAGAGAGGATGTCCGGGAACGGGACATAGTCGCCCTCGAATTCGTGGACGCCATAGGCGTTGTCCCAGATGATGGCAAAGTCCGGGGCAGCGGGCTTCAGGTGGGCAAAGCGGCGGATGGTCTCGTCGGAGTAAATAATTCCGTCGGGGTTGGAGTATTTGGGAACCGTCCATATGAGCTTGACCTGCGGGTCCTTCACCAGCTCCTCCACCACGTCCATATCCGGGCCTTCGGGAGTCATGGGGACGGGAATCAGCTCCGCGCCGAAGAACTCGCCGATCTGGAAATGCCGGTCATATCCGGGGGCGGGGCAGAGAAATTTCACCTTTTCCTCCCGGCACCATGGCTTGGGGCTGTGGAGCAGGCCGTGGGTGTAGGCACGGGACACCACGTCGAACATCATATTCAGGGAAGCCGCGCCGCCGACGAACACCTGATCCGCCTTGCAGCCCAGCACATCCGCCCAGTACCTCCGGGCACTGGGAATACCCGCCAGTTCGCCGTAATTCCGGGCGTCCACGCCGTCGTCGAAGCAGTCCTCAGGAGTCTGCAGCACGGTCAGAAGGCCGCTGACCAGATCCAGCTGCCTCTTGGCGGGCTTACCGCGGGCCATATTCAGATTCAGCCCCTGGGACTTACAGGCTTCGTAGGACGCCAGCACACTGCCGTATTCACGTTCCAGTTCTTCCCGGGTCATGCAGGAATAGGGAGTCATATCGATCATCCTTTCGGCATTTTGACAAGTTTTACGTGTATATTATATGTCCGAAGCCCCAAAAATGCAACATCAGATTGGGCAAAAATTCATTTTTCGTCTCAAAAGTCAAGAAATCTATGAAATGCACAAAGTTTCCTGCACACGTCAATTTGTTTTACTGCATATTTTCGCACAAAAACGGCGTGACCGAACCCGGTCACGCCGTCTTCCGTTATTTCGCTGCTTTTTTCGGGGCTGCGGGCGTTTCGGGAAGGATCACCTTTTCCTTCAGCACGAAGCCGGTTCTCGCGGGGATGTACAGTTCAATGTAGTCCCTGCCGTCAAAACGCTTGGTAGCGTAGGTCTTTTTTGCCACGTTTCCAAAGCCGCCATACTTTTCGTCGTCGGTAGACAGAACCACCGTGTACTCGCCCGGCTGGCGAACCGGGACAAGAACGTTATTCAGGGAATTACCGAAGTGGAAGTTGAACACGAACACCAGCCCGTGCCGGTAGTACGCAAGGGTCTGCTCCGGCGCTTTCATCAGCAGCAGGTCTGCCATCCGCTGGTCGAAAATCCGGTTCTCCTTGGTCAAACGAACCATATCCTCGTCAAAGTCACCCAGCCACTGGTATTTGAGCATTCCGTTGTCCTTCAGGCTCCACTGGCGGCGGCAGTAATGGAAGCTCCAGCCGTTGCCCTCCCGGGGGAAGTCAATCCATTCGGGGTGGCCAAATTCGTTGCCCATAAAGTTGAGGTACGCTTCTCCGCCGCCGGACAGAGTGAACAGACGAATCATCTTGTGCAGGGCAATGGCGCGGTCGATCACAGGGTTGTGGCAGTCCTTGTTCATGTCCGTGTACATGTTCGCCCCGGCCAGGCGGAAGATCATCGTCTGGTCGCCCACCAGCGCCTGATCGTGGGACTCCACATAGGCCACGGTCTTCTCTCCGGGACGGCGCAGGCACATACTGCCCCACATCTTGTTAATGTCCCAGAATTCGTCCTGCCCCTTCACCGCCTTGATCCACATATCCGGCAATCCCATACCCAGCCGGTAGTCAAAGCCGATGCCGCCGTCCGCAATGGGCAGGCACATGCCGGGCATACCGGACATGTCCTCGGCGATGGTGATGGCCTTGGGGTTCACCTGACGGATCAGCTCATTGGCAAGCTGCAAATACGTCACCGCCTCGGTGTCGGTGTTGTAGGAGAAATACTTGCCGTCGGAGGTGAAGTCCGTACCGAGGGCGTGGTCATGGTACAGCATGGAGGTCACGCCGTCAAAGCGGAAGCCGTCAAAATGGTACTCCGTCATCCAGAATTTCAGGTTGGACAGCAGGAAGTGAATGACGCCGGTCTTGCCGTAGTCAAAGCACTTTGTTCCCCACGCAGGATGGTCGCCCTTGGGGCCGTCGTGGAAGAACTGCCATGTGGTGCCGTCGAACATGTTGATGCCCTCGGCGGTATTCTTGACGGCGTGGGAATGCACCACGTCCAGCAGCACCCGGATTCCCATGGCGTGCGCCTTGTTCACCAGATATTTCAGGTCTTCCGGCTTTCCGAACCATGAGGAAGCGGCGAAGAAACTGCTCACCTGATAGCCGAAGGAGCCGTAATAGGGATGCTCCATAATGGCCATGAGCTGGAGGGTATTGTACCCCGCCTTGTGGATTCTCGGCAGGATGTTGTCGGCAAACTCCCGGTAGGAGCCGACCTTGCCCTCCTCCTGCGCCATGCCGATGTGGGCCTCATAGATATACAGCTCGTCCTCACCGGTAAAGCCCTTGTCCGTCCACGGGAATGCCTTACGGTCATCCACCACCTCGCACTCGAAGGTGATGTTCTGCTTGTTCTGCACCACCCGGCGGGCATACAGGGGGATGTGCTCCGTGCGGGTCAGGTTGGCGTCCACCACAGTCTTGACCTTGCAGCCGTCCCACAGGGCGTCGTCGCCGGGGAGATACAGCTCCCAGTTTCCGTTGGCCAGATTGGTCAGCGGGTGGGAGGTCTGGTTCCAGCCGTTGAATTCACCCTCCAGATACAGCTGGTAGGCGCTGGGCGCCCACTCCCGGTAGTACCAGCCGCCATCCACGTGATGGAAGCCAAAGTACATGTGAGCGTTGGCAAAATCATTCAGGCTCTGTCCCTCGGACAGAATACGTTTTTTTGCCGACCGGTACAGGTGCATCCGCAAATCAATATCCCCGGCGAAAGGCTCAAGCTGGGGATTCAAATCCAAAATACGATACATAGCGTCTCCTTTTCCGCGAAAGTATTGTCTATCCAATGGAGGGCGGTATCACCCTTCGCTTCTATTTTAGAAGAATCGTGCGTCTCTGTCAAGGACTTTTCATTCTTTACAATTCGCTTTGCTTTTTGATTTTGATTTTACATAGCGAAGATTTTGGAATTTACATTAAACTAGTAAAATGCGAATCGTAGGATAAATCCCGAGTACATCAAAAATAAAGCCTACAAGGAGAAGTAAGATTATGAAAAAAGTCATTTCCATTGCACTGATTGCCATGCTTGTTGTCGCCATGGCCGGCTGCTCTCAGAGCCAGCCCGCCGTCACAACGGCCGCTCCTGCCGAGACCCCGGCACAGACGGCCGCCACTCCCAAGACCGAAGCCCCCGCAACTGCCGCTGCTCTGACTGGCACCGTCGCCACTGACGGCTCCACCTCCATGGAGAAGGTCATCGGCGCTCTGGGCGAAGCCTTCATGGAAGCGAACTCCGGCGTAAACTTCACCTATAACCCCACCGGCTCCGGCTCCGGCATCACCGCCGTGTCCGAAGGCCGCTGCGACATCGGACTGTCCTCCCGTGCTCTGAAGGATTCCGAGGTTGCGTCCGGTCTGCACCGTCCTTGCCTACGACGGCATCGCCGTGATCGTCAACCCCGCCAACACTGTGGAAGATCTGGACATCGAGACCATCGCCAAAATCTACACCGGCGAGATCACCAACTGGTCCGAGGTCGGCGGCGCTGACGCTGAGATCGTTCTGGTCGGCCGTGAAGCCGGCTCCGGCACCCGCAGCGGCTTCGAGGAACTGACCGAGACCGTTGACAAGTGCAAGTACCGTCAGGAGCTGACCTCCACCGGCGACGTCATCACCGCGGTCGCCCAGAACCCCGACGCCATCGGCTACGCCTCTCTCGCCTCCGTCAAGGATTCCGTCAAAGCTCTGAAGGTCGCGGGCGTGACCCCCAGCGAGGAGACCGTCAAGGACGGCACCTACCTCATCCAGCGTCCCTTCGTGCTGGTCACCAAGGAAGGCGTTGCGCTCAGCCCCGTTGCTCAGGCGTTCTTCGACTACGCCACCAAGGGTCAGGCCAATGACATCATCACCGCTTCCGGCGTGGTTCCCGCCAACGGCTAAAACAAGCGAACAAAGGCTCCCCCATCGGGGGAGCCAACTGCCGTTTTCTCAATTCGGTAAGATGGTAAACCTTCTCGAAAGGCTGATAACATGAAACATAAATCAAACATTTTTGAGGCCATCGTCCACGGTATTTTCCTGATTCTCGGACTGATCACCGTGGGCTGCGTGCTTCTGATCACCATATACTTAATCATCTCCGGAATTCCCGCCATTCGTCAGATCGGCCTGTTCCATTTCCTGTTCGGCAAGAAATGGGCGTCCACGGCGGCGCAGCCGGAATACGGCATTCTTCCCTTTATTCTTACCAGCGTCTACGGAACCGCCGGGGCTGTCATCATCGGCGTACCCATCGGATTCCTGACGGCGGTGTATCTGGCGAAAATGGCGCCGAAGCCCGTCAAACGCTTTATGGAGCAGGCGGTGTCCATGCTGGCGGGCATCCCCTCCGTGGTTTACGGTCTCGTCGGCATGATGGTGCTGGTGCCGGGACTGCGGAAGCTCTTCCACATTCCCGACGGCTCCAGCCTGTTCGCCGCCATCATCGTCCTGGCCGTGATGATTCTGCCCTCCATTATCAAAATGTCCATCACCGCACTGGAAGCGGTGCCGAAGGAATACGAGGACGCTTCCCTTGCGCTGGGCGCGACGCCTGAGGAGACCTATTTCCGTGTCTCTGTCCCCGCCGCCAAAAGCGGCATTGCCGCCGCCGTAGTGCTGGGCGTGGGCAGAGCCATCGGCGAGGCCATGGCCGTCATGATGGTGGCAGGCAACGTCCCCAATATGCCCACTTCCCTGTTTCAGAGCGTCCGCTTCCTCACCACCGCCGTGGCAAGCGAAATGTCCTATTCCAGCGGCCTGCAAAAGCAGGCGCTGTTCTCCATCGCGCTGGTGCTGTTCCTGTTCATCATGCTCATTAACGCCGCTCTGAATTTCTTCCTGAAGGGAGACAAATCGAAATGATTTCCAAAAAACGAAAGCTGTTTCTCTGGACGGTTCGGGGCGGGATGTATCTTGCCACCGCGCTGACCGCCGGACTGACCCTGTTTCTCATGGTCTACGTTCTGGCGAAGGGCATTCCCAACATCACATGGGAGCTGCTCAGCA
>OLRR01002242.1_pt1 | contig 10697 bp, 12 predicted proteins | sample 1671941 | NCBI WGS metagenome assembly OLRR01 (sample SAMEA3136628, study PRJEB25190) | human gut metagenome
GACAAACGGTTTTCAAGACCGCCTCGTTATGACCACTTCGATATCTCTCCATATGCACTTTTCAGTGTTCGACGTCTCATTGCCAGACGCAAGATGTATTCTATCATCAAATCTTTTTACTGTCAATACAAATTTTTACATTTTTTAATCTTTTTTAAAAACACCTCTGCCACGTCCAGATCCTCCGGTGTTGTGATCTTTATATTATGATAAGACCCCTCTACGAGGCAGACTTTTACCCCACTTTCCTGTTCCACAACCATAGCATCATCTGTAATCGTACTCATATCTTTCTTTCGAATACTCTCATGCGCTTTTCGTATGAGATCATAAGAAAATATCTGCGGCGTCTGTATCGTCCAGACCTGTTTGCGTTCCGGAGTCATTCCGACAAATCCATCCTCATCAGACAGTTTGACCGTATCTTTTGATGGCATTCCCACTACACACGCACCTGTCTCTCTTACACCTGCAAGGCCTCGTTCAAGAATCTCTTCTGTAATAAACGGACGGGCTCCGTCATGTATAAACACATAATCTGTATCTGTGCAGGCAAGAAGACCCTGATAGACAGAATCATAGCGTTCTTTACCACCTGCAATGACATTTGACACTTTTGTAAAAGAGTAGCGATCCACGATTTCATTTTTACAATAGGAAATCATATCATTTCCTGTCACAAGAATGATGTCGTCAATCAGTAGGCTGTCCTGAAAGCATCTCAGTGAATAATACAATACAGGATGGTCCTGGATTTCCAGAAACTGCTTCTGAACCTTACTGTGCATACGCTTCCCCTGTCCTGCTGCCAGAACGATTGCCGTAATTTTTTCTTTCATTTCAGAACCTCCTGATATCATTTAACGTTCACCGAGTTTTAAATTCGGCACAGCATTGAGATCCCATCCATGACGGGTTCCTTTCATATATTCATAGTATGCCGCCACACCAATCATCGCTGCATTATCTGTACAGAAGATCGGAGACGGACGATAAAACTTATAACCATTTTGCGCACATGCTTTTTCCATTGCCGCGCGAAGCGTTCCATTGGACGCAACTCCACCCGCAATCGCAATTTTATCCATCTTGTAATCTTTTGCTGCAAGCATCGTATGCTCCACAAGAACATCTACTACTGCTTTCTGGAAAGAAGCCGCAAGATCTGCACGATTTACTTCTTCGCCTTTCATCTGCGCCTGGTTGATATAATTCAGGACAGCTGATTTCACACCGCTGAAGCTGAAATCATACGGACAATCGCCGATTTTTGCATGCGGAAATACAATAGCCTCCGGATTTCCCTCTTTTGAAAGCTTGTCAATTTTCGGTCCACCCGGATAGCCCAGTCCGATTGCGCGTGCAACCTTGTCAAAAGCCTCTCCCGCTGCATCATCACGTGTGCGTCCGAGAATTTCAAACTCTCCGTAATCTTTGACAATTACAAGATGTGTGTGTCCTCCTGACACGATCAGACAGAGGAACGGTGGTTCCAGATCCGGATGCTCGATATAGTTTGCAGAAACGTGTCCTTCGATATGATGCACCCCCACCAGAGGAAGTTTCTTAGCGTATGCAATTGCTTTTGCCTCTGCCACACCAACCAGCAGTGCGCCAACCAGACCTGGTCCATAAGTAACACCTATAGCATCCAGATCATCCAGCGTGACATCTGCATCTTTTAATGCCTCTTCAATTACCTGATTTACTTTTTCTATATGTTTACGGGAAGCAATTTCAGGTACAACGCCTCCGTAAAGCTTATGAAGCTCGATCTGCGACGATATGACATTTGACAGAATCGTCCTTCCGTTTTTTACTACAGAAGCCGCTGTCTCATCACATGAACTTTCTATTGCCAGAATCAACGTATCTTTCATTATATGGCTCCTCTATTCTTCTTCAAAATTCAACTCAACACTTTTTCCATCTTTACCCGGCCATGCGTTCGGGAAAATGCCACGTACCATATCCATGTACTCATCCGGACGAATCAGCGACGGACTGTAATGCGTCAGCCAGAGTTCTTTCACTTCTGCGTCTTTTGCAAGTGTCGCCGCCTCCCGGAATGTCATATGCTTATAACCTTTTGCTTTTTCGATTTTATCTTCTTCTCCGTACATTCCCTCACAGATGAACAGATCTGAGTTTACAGCATTACGTAAAATAGATTCCGTCGGCCGCGTATCCGTCGTGTAAGTTACCTTAATCCCCTTTCGGTCCGGTCCCAGAACCATATCCGGTGTATATACTGCGCCATCTGCTTCTATTGTCCGGCCTTTCTGAAGAGGATTCCAGTATTTCAGCGGAATCTCCTGCTCTCTGGCCCGTTCCGGTGAAAATTTGCCCTGACGCAGAATCTCAATCGTATAGCCATAACAGATCACATTGTGATTCACACGAAATGCATTGATACGATATCCATTGAGTTCCAGAACTTCAAATGGTTTTGTTATTTCTATAAATTTAATCTCAAAAGGGAGCTCCGGTGCAATCACACGAAGTGCATTCACTACTCTCTCCAGTCCTTTAGGCCCGACAAGCGTAAGCGGTTCCGTCCGATCTGCATTTCCCATAGTAAGAAGAAGCCCCGGCAGCCCACTGATATGATCTCCATGATAATGTGTAAAACAAATCACATCGATTGGCTTGAAACTCCATCCTTTTTCTTTAATTGCAACCTGTGTTCCCTCTCCACAGTCGATCAGCAGACTGCTCCCATTGTAACGGGTCATAAGTGCAGTCAGCCAACGCTTCGGGAGCGGCATCATACCACCACAGCCAAGCAAACATAAATCCAACATATTTTCCACTCCTGCATTTACTGCATTTACTGCATTTTTGTCATTAAAACTGCATTTTCGGTAGGATCAGTATAATAATCCCTGCGAAGTCCATCTTCTTTAAATCCAAGTCTTTCGTACAGCCTTCTTGCCGTTCCGTTGCCTTCCCGCACTTCAAGATGCACAATATGAATTCCGATCATTTTTGCCATCTTAAGCATGCTGTCCACAAGGAAATAGCCGATACCTTCTTTTTGTCTGTCTGAACGGACAGCAACATTCAGAATATCGCCTTCATCCAGAACTGTCTGCATACTGCAATAGGCAAGAATTTTTTCTTTTTCTTCAACCACAAAAAACATGGTATTTTCTTTTGTCAGAAACGTAAAAAAACCTTCTTTCGTCCATGGATCAGAAAAAAGGGCTTTTTCTATCTCGACTACCTGCTCCAGATCCTCTACTGACATTTCACGAAACGTCATGAATCAGCGTCGGCTTTTGCCGCCTCCCGCTCTGCACGCTCTCTTTCAGCCTGTGATACACGTAGATAATCCGGAACATGTTCCATTGCCGTTTCTGTTTTTCCCTGACGATAATAGATCTCGCCAAGCGCCGCTACAGCAGCCGCTCTCTGTTTGTTTACATGTGCCGGTGCAAAAGAATACGGCACCGTCATTTTTTCTGCAATAAGCTCGTGGAAGACCGGTACTCCATCGCCAAGGAATGTTACCGTTTCTCCATACTGATTCAGCTTCTCGATCACAGTTTCCATAGGTACTGCCATCTGATCTTCCACCACCTTCAGCTGATGATCTGTAAAGCGATAAATACCTGTATACACCTGTTTACGGCGCGCATCCATAATCGGGCAGATCAGCCCCGATATATCATACAGATTGTATGCCAGTCCCTCTACAGTAGGAATGGCGATCAGAGGTTTCTTTAAGGCAAGTCCGAGTCCTTTCGCTGTCGCTGAGCCGATTCGCAGTCCGGTAAAAGAGCCCGGTCCTGCTGCTACTGCAATCGCATCAATACTATTCAGATCAAACTCTGTCATTTTTGCGATTTCATCCAGCATCGGCAGCAATGTCTGAGAATGTGTTTTTTTGTAATTGACTGTATATTCCGCAATCAGTACATCGTCCTCTACAATTGCAACAGATGCCACGATTCCGGAGCTGTCAAGTCCTAAAATCTTCATATCTTATCTCCTCTTTTCATCTGTCCGGATAAAACAGATAAAATTCCTTACAAACCTTCCACAGTAATCCGTCGATAGTCAAATCCCTGTGCAAGATCCTTTTCTATTGTAATGGAAATTCTGTCATCCGGCAAAATCTCCTCAATCAGTTCTGCCCATTCGATCAGGCAGATACCCTTGCCAAAGAAATAATCATCATATCCGATTTCTTCCATTTCCTCGATATCCCCGATCCGGTAAACGTCAAAATGATAAAATGGCAGGCGTCCTTCTTCATAAATCTGTACAATCGTAAATGTCGGGCTGCTTACCGGCTCCGTAATCCCAAGTCCTGCAGCAACTCCCTGCGTAAATACTGTCTTTCCTACTCCCAGGTCTCCGGTCAGTGTATATACCTGACCAGGTCTTGCCTGCAGACCGATTTTTCGACCTAATTCATATGTTTCTTCAGGGCTTCTTGTCTCTGTCACCATTTTACCAATCACCTTTTTCCTTGCAGAATTGTTCTTTGCATATTATAATAGAGCCCACAGAGAAAAACAATACTTTTTGCAAAAGGAGACTATGATTATGGCAAATACAAACCCGATCGTAACCATTACCATGGAAAATGGTGATGTAATGAAAGCAGAGCTTTATCCGGAAATCGCACCAAATACAGTAAACAATTTTATCAGTCTTGTCAAAAAAGGCTTCTATGATGGTCTGATCTTCCATCGTGTCATCAACGGCTTTATGATCCAGGGCGGATGTCCGGATGGAACCGGAATGGGTGGTCCTGGATACAGCATCAAAGGTGAATTTGCACAGAACGGTGTTGCAAATGACCTCGCACACACTCCTGGTGTTCTTTCCATGGCAAGAGCCATGCATCCAAATTCAGGCGGAAGCCAGTTCTTTATCATGCACAAAGCAGCTCCACATCTTGACGGAAGCTATGCTGCATTCGGTAAAGTAATCGAAGGCATGGATGTTGTAAACAAAATTGCCGAAACAGAAACAGATTTCCGTGACAGACCGCTTGATGATCAGCAGATCAAATCCATGACTGTTGATACATTCGGTGTAGATTATCCGGAACCGGAGAAATGCTGATTTCATTACCTGTTTAATTTCAAAGCATAATAAAAACCACAGAGATCATATTTGAGCAAGCTCATGATTTCTGTGGTTTTTTATGTTTTAATTAATGATCAAACGTCTGAACTTCACCATCAATCACAGAATAGTAGCATTCTCCATCCTGCTCAAGCTGTGCCCGTCCGTTCGTCCCTTCTGTAATTGCATTCTCGACACTTCCGATTTCCTGTACGGGAACCAGAAGTTTCAAAACTACCCGATCGGTGTATTCACTGTCCAGTATCGGCAAAGAACGTTCTCCTGCAATATACTGAATTTTGCCGATTTCGGTGTAATCCGTTGTAATCTGCAGCACAATTCCCTTTTGTTTTAAAATAACAGTGCTTGCAGCCAATCCTTCCTGCACAGCCTTTGAATAGGCGCGCACAAGGCCGCCTGTACCAAGAAGCACTCCTCCGAAATATCGGGTCACTACAACAGCTACATTGTAGATTTCTTCTCCCAGAATCACATCCAGCATCGGACGTCCGGCAGTTCCGGACGGTTCCCCGTCGTCACTGCATCTGGTAAACTCCCTGTTTGTCCCAACAGAATATACATAGCAGTTATGTCTGGCATCCCAGTATTTCTTTTTCATTTCTTCCAGAAATGCCAGCGCGTCTTCTTCTGTTTCAACGGGGCGGACTGTTGCAATAAATCGAGATTTCTTTTCGGTTATTTCTCCAATACCGCCCTCATATATGGTTTTGTATTCTGTAAGTTTATTCTTCTGTGTTTCCACCGTCATCTCCTCCGCCGGTATCACCGCCACCGTCGTCTCCTCCGGTATTGTCTCCTCCGCCGGCATTGTCTCCTCCGGTGTTGTCTCCTCCGGCATTGTCTCCTCCGGTGTTGTCTCCTCCGGTATTATCTCCTCCGGTGTTGTCTCCTCCGCCGGCATTGTCTCCTCCGGTGTTGTCTCCTCCGGTGTTGTCTTCTCCGGTGTTGTCTCCATTATCATTACTGTTATTATCTGCATTCGGATCCGGAGTCGGTGATACATTGAAAGTCCCTTCATCAGTCGTATACTCTTCCATCGTATCGTCCGATTCGTAGAAATGCTGATCGCAATAATCTGTCGGCACATCACCAATATCAAAGTATTCTGTAATTACAGGACAGCCTGCTCTCGGGAGCAATCCTGTCTCCTCGCAGATACTAATCTTCTCTACACTTGCCGGCATATCAAAATCTTTATCCGGGAGGCCTTCATGAATACGGGTCATGACCTTCTTCCAGAGGTTCTTATGGAAATCTCTCGCATCCTCCGGAAGTTTCTCATTATTATCAAATCCAGACCATACCGCACAGGTATAATATGGGGTATAACCAACAAACCAGAGGTCATTGTATGCATCTGTTGTACCGGTCTTACCGGCAACTGTCATATCATCCAGCTGACATGCAGTACCTGTACCCTGATTTACAACATCTTCCATTGCACTTGTCAGCAGCCATGCAGTACTTTCTTTAATAACAGATCTTCCTGCTGAATTTTTCTCAATGAGGACATTTCCGTTGTGGTCAAGAATCTTAGTGTAATAAATCGGTTCAATATAATTACCATTGTTTGCAATTGCCGCATATGCTGCACAAAGTTCTATGTTCGTGACACCATGAGTAAGACCGCCCAGGGCCATCGGAAGATTTGCATCTGTCCAGATAGTTCCGTCAGCATCTTTGTCTGCTTCTGTACCATGTGCCAGTGTTGTAAATCCAAAATTATCCAGGTACTGAAGTCCAAGCTCCGGCGTTACTTCTTCGAGGCACTTGACCGCTACAACGTTGATGGAATTCTGGATAGCCCGACGTATCGTTGTCGTTCCTCCATAACTCTTGGAAGCATTATTTACCGGTGATCCATCCGGATAATTGTATGGTTCATCCTCGAACGTCGTTGCCAGCGTCATGCCCTTCTCATTGAGAGCCGGTGCATAGGTAGACAGAATCTTAAAGGTTGATCCCGGCTGTCTTGTCGTATCTGTTGCACGGTTCAATGTCAGACTCGCGGTCTTTTCTCCACGTCCGCCGATGATCGCCTTTACATAACCTGTGTGCTGATCAATGATACTCATAGAAGACTGTGGCTGCGGTGCAAAGCTTACTCGTTCAGCAACGACGGTACTTCCATCAGCAAGAACATGATCTTTGTATCGGTCAACATAGCTCTGTCCTTCTTCCTGAGAATCGAACAGAAGGTCAAATTCCGGATCTTCATTCTGGAAATACAGACGAAGCATCTCTTTGCTGTAGTTCACTTCTTCTCCATCCGGGTTCTGAACAGTGAGTGCATAATCCAACGCATACTGTACGTAATCCGGATAATTGGACGGATCTGCATATTCTTCATCCAGAATCTTCTGAATAGAAGCATCCTGTGTCGTATAAATACTCAGGCCACCACTGTAAACAAGGTTCTGTGCCTGTGTACGGGTATAGCCCTTGATATTCATCAGATCATTAATTACCTGATCAATCAGTTCATCTTCGAAATAGGAATATACGGTATTATCCGTCTCTTCATTCAGCACCTGCGCTGCCTGAATTTCTGAATAAATATCATCATTAATTACCTGATCATATTGTTCCTGTGTAATATATCCCTGATCGATCATATGATCCAGGACTTCTTTACGTCTCTTTGCATTTGCTTCCGGATGCTCAATCGGATTGTACTGCGTCGGGTTCTGTGTGATACCTGCCAGTGTCGTGCATTCTGACAGATTCAGATCCCATACATCCTTATTAAAGTATTTGCGGGCGGCTGCCTGCACACCATATGTTCCGGCTCCGAGGTTGATCGTATTAAGATAATTTTCAAGAATGACATTTTTGTTGTTAATCTTTTTCTCGATTTCAACAGCCAGATACTGTTCCTGAATCTTACGTGTAAAACGCTCAAGCCATGTAGACTCCTGCGTCCAGTTTGTAAATACATTATTCTTCAAAAGCTGCTGTGTAATCGTACTTGCACCTTCTGAAAGATTTCCAGAGGAAAGGTTCTTTACAAAAGCACGGAGAATACCTCTTACGTCGATACCATTATGCTCATAAAAACGTTCATCCTCGATTGCGACAACCGCATGCTGAAGATCCACCGGAATCTGATCAATAGATACAGGAAGTCGATTCGAACTCGGTGCCGTCAGCTTGCGAAGCTGATTGCCATCTCCATCATATAAAAATGTCGCATAACCCAGTGGTGAAATATCAATATCATTTACATCAGGAGCATTATCTATAATTCCCCGAAAAGCTCCAATTCCGGTACAGCCAATCACCACACAGATTGTGATCAATATCACAAAAAGAACTCTGATCAGCGACACATGAGCTCTTTTGCCCATCATGGCAGTACGGGAAATCAGCGAATTTCGCTTTTTTGAGACTGATTTTTTTCCGTAATTCATGGTTTTCCTCCTTTATAGTCCGTTCTATTATAGCAAATAAAAAATCGTAAATAAAGCCCCAATTAAAAACTTCACAATTGCAAAAATATATTTCTGAAACTATTATACTCTTTTACACCCAAAAGTCTGTAATCCAGCTTAAAAGAGGGATTCCAAATTCTGGAATCCCTCTTTCTGTAAAAATCTTCAGATCTTTAAATATGTATTTTTCATAATATCCATTAAGATCGTTAATTAAATTTGCAATACCAATTTCATCTATATCATAGGGTGGGTGAGCTTCTATGTTTGTATCCTCTGAATCAAAAAAATACAAGTTATCATCAATTATTTTATATGTTAGATTGAAATAATTCATGAACTCTTTTAGTGTCAATTTTTTGTCTGATTGGCTTATATTAGATAAATCTCTTTTAACTTGACTTTTGGTAAAACATGCTCTATCATAATTTTCAGATAGAGCATATTCAACATCTTTGGGTAATGAGAACCCTATAGATCTTATATGCTCTATTTTATTTTTATAAAACATTTCTTAATTAACCATCTGACACATGTGCATAGTATGGTTCGGATAAATTGAGTACAGTAATAATTGCTTTTTTAGGACATGGATGTGATTTCAAAACATATTTCTGTATTTTGTTCATGAAGTTCTTTCCAGTATATCTATGGTTGAAACGCCATTCTTGTTCATTCAAAAACAAAGGTAAGTCACGTTTAGTTACTCCATGATATATACCAGTAATATTATTCTTTATATCACCAATTAATACATTAAGCCAATACAATCTATGATTTTCTTCATCATAGAGTATTTTTTCTGATTTTAATGTTATTTTATCAGTTAATCCTAAAAAAGTTGTTTTTCCATCAGTGTTTAGTATTCTTTCTTTTGAAAGTATTGCTTTTTTTGAGATGAATCTAACAATATTATTTGTACTATCTACAGCTACTGGCATTAATTTTAAAAATTTTGGATATTTATTTTCTTTATCTGTTGATAACATTACTAAAAAGGGTTGCTGTTCAGTAGCAACTCCTTGTTTGTGTTCTTCTTTACTTTTTGAGCCTATATAAGCAACGTCTGCTTCATAAAAAAAGCTGTCCAGAATTTTTTCACTGTTACTTTGGGACATAAGAATCCTACATTTTCTACAAAGTAATAGCGCTGTTTTATAATTTATTTCTAATTCATTAGCTAATTCAATCGCAGACAAACCTTTATTTGCCGTAAAAAAGAGATACATTCCTAAAATCAATTTATAAAGATCTAGCTTATTATCTTGAAATATAGTATTAGAAAGTAAGTAATGTTGATGACCACATTCTTTACATTGAAAGACATCACCTCTTTTAATGGAATAGTAATGTGTACATCCACATTTTTCACAGTAAAAGCCAACAGGCCATTTCATTTTAAAAAAGAATTTTACACATTCATCATGATTATTTGCATATTTTCTAGTTAAAGTAATTAAAGAATCCTTTTTTGGTTTTTGATTTTTAGCCATAGTATCCACCTCTTTAAGAAAAGTATATAATATTTTAAAGAAGTGATAGATTATACTCCTCGGTTTAAAGTGAGAATAACGGAGTTAAATCAAAAGATGTGTCAGATGGTTAATTAAGTTTATAAACAATTAAAAAATCATCCATACGTTGCAATTACAGGAATGAATAAAGAGTATCAAATGGTTCGTTTAAATGGACCTGTTAAACGATTAGAAAATCAAAAATATTGGATAGATCGTATTTTTAAACATAATTCATCAATGAATAATGTTTATCCAAATGAGAGTCGTTATATTTTAGAAGCCTTTTGTCTTGAAGAAGGTGAACTAGAATTCTTTGATTTAGGCAAAGAACCTATTTATAGAGAAAGTTTTTCAATGAATAAAGAGATAAAACCTAAAGGATTTATCATTCGTAATCAATGTATTCAATGTGGCTTATGTCAAAAGAATTGTCCACAACAATGTATTTCAAATTATCAAATTCAACAAGAACATTGTTTACATTGTGGATTATGTTATGAAAAATGTCCTGTACAAGCAATAGAAAGTAAAGTATTGTAATATTCATACATTAGCTAAAGTAATTGATAATATAAGAGAAAGAGTGCAAAGTTATGATAGTTTTTCTTATTCCTATTTTCCGGTAATTCAATTTTATGATCATGGA
>OLRR01002243.1_pt1 | contig 10695 bp, 8 predicted proteins | sample 1671941 | NCBI WGS metagenome assembly OLRR01 (sample SAMEA3136628, study PRJEB25190) | human gut metagenome
AAATTTATTATTTTATTTATTTCGTTGTTTTTTAGCAAATCTTCCATATCACTACCATGTGCTGTAAATATACATTTTACACCAGAACATATTGCATAATTTATAATATTTACATCATCTTTATTTCCAATTTCATCTGCTATTATTACTTTTGGAGCCATTGACCTAACTGCCATTCTTATTCCTATTGATTTTGGAACATTATCTAATACATCTGTTCTAATTCCTACATCATTGAATATAATACCTTTGGTCATTGCTGCTATTTCACCTCTTTCGTCTATTATAGAAACATCTAAACCTCTAAAATTAATCTCATTTATTCCATTGCTTATTCGTTTAGCTAAATCACGAATTATTGTAGTTTTTCCCGCTCCTGGTGGTGATACTATTAGGGTGTTAAATATTGTATTATTTTCTGTATCCAATACATATTTTAAAATATTATCACTTGCACCATTTATTTGATGTGATATTCTAAAATTCAATGAATATATATAGCTTATATTTGATACTTGTCCATCTTTAATCACAACATTTCCAGCAATTCCAACTCTATTTCCACCTGGCAAAGTTATAAATCCATTGCAAATTTGGTTTTGATATGTATAAATTGAATTATTACAAATATTTTGCAAGATTCCAATGATTTCATTTGTTGTTATTGTGTAATTCAAAACTATTTCAACTTGCCCTAATTTTAAAATTACTGGTTTATTAGCTCTTATTCTAATTTCTTCTAATTTCTGAATGTTATGCTCCAAAATTAGTTTTGCGAGTTGTGTGGGTAAACATTTTAGAATATATTCCATAAAATATTCCTCCTATTTTTTCTAGGACGTTATTTTCGAGGGACGGTCCTGATTTCTTTCGATCGGGGACGGTCCTGATTTCTTTCAATTTGAAACAGAAGTGTGTCAAAAAGCTCCGTCCCTTTTGACACCTTTTGACAATTGATGACGCAAAAAAAGCATACTATATTAATATAGTATGCTTTTTTTTTTATATTTAGAACTCTATTTTATTCTGCCCAGTTGTGATATACATTTAACACATCATCTAGGTCATCTAAATTATCTAATAATCTTTGCATTTTTTCAGCTGATTTTTCGTCTAATTCAACTGTTGTTGTTGGTACCATTCTTACTTCTGCTTCTAAGAATTCAAATCCTTGCTCTTCTAATTTTTCTCTTACTGATGAAAAATCTGATGGATCTGTTGTTATTTCGTATACTTCGTCATCTGCAGAAAAATCTTCTGCTCCTGCTTCTAGAGCTGTCATCATTAATTCATCTTCTGATAGTGGTGATGTTGTTTTATCTATTACTATTACACCTTTTTTATTGAATAGGTATGATACACATCCTGATGTCCCTAAATTTCCACCTGCTTTGTCGAATACATGACGTACATCTGCTGCAGTTCTGTTTTTATTGTCTGTACTTGCTTCTACTATTACAGCAACTCCGTTTGTACCATATCCTTCATATATCATTTCTTCATAATTTGCACTATCTGTTGCTCCTGCTGCTTTTTTTATTGCATTGTTTATTGTGTCATTTGGCATATTTGCTGCTTTACATTTTGCTATTACATCTTTTAATTTGGAATTACCTGCTGGATCTGGACCACCTGCTTTTACTGCTATTAATAATTCTCTTCCTAATTTTGTAAATATTTTTCCTCTTGCTGCATCAGCTTTACCTTTTTTTGCTTGTATGTTATGCCATTTGCTATGTCCTGACATGCTAATTCCTCCTTTTTTCTAATCTCTTTTCTTTGTGTATTTCAAAAATACAAATCTATGCTATTTTATCATACTTTTTTGCGTTTGTGTAGTAATTTTTGGAAATTAGCAAATTTTTTATTTTGGGTGATACATAAATTTATTATTTTGATACATCAAAAAAATGCTCCATTATTGTAATAGAGCATTTTTAGATTGCTTTAGTTTTTTATAACTTTTTTATGTCTTCGATTTCTTCTTTTGATAAACCTGTTATTTCTATTATTACATCTATTGGCATTTTTTTTGCTAACATTTTCTTGGCTGTTTCTATTTTTTCAAATTGTATACCATCATTTTTTCCGATTTCAATTCCATCTCGTTTACCATCTTCAACACCTTGGCAATATCCGTATTCTTGAATTGCGTTTTGGTCCATTATGTATTTTTTTCGTAATCTTGCTAGCTCTTGCTCGTGTTTATCTTTACTTATTTGCTCTAATGTATCTTTAGCTTGCTTTATTGCTTTTTTTGTTGTTTTTATGCTTTCATCTTTTTCGTTTTCTATATCTTTTTCTGACATATTTATCACCTCTGGATTCTCTAAAAATTCTGTCCAAAGATTTAAATTTGGGTTGTTTACTTTATATTTTATGTACTTTGGTAATTCAATTATACAAATTTTTAACACATCTGTCAATATTAACTCTGAGTAGTCTTTTTCTCTTATCTCCCATTCTGTAAAGTATTTTTTGGCTTGCTCTATTTCCTTTATTTCAAAATCTGCTATTAATATTATTATAGTTCTTTTTAGCTCTCCATAATCATCTCCTTTGCTTATTGATTTTTGATAATATGCGTTCCAATAATACATTATTCGCTTTTCTATATTATTTTTATTTACTACCTGCATCTCTATATCTACTTGAACATTATCGTTTACTACTGATGCTATATCCATTATTCCTAATTTATCGTCCATCAGCTCTTTTTCTGTTATTGGATTTACATCTAAATCTATTTCGTTTACTTTCATTCCTAGAATATCTCGTAAAAGTACTTTTGTTACTTCTTCGTCACCTTTATATCCAAATGTTCGTTTGAATACATAGTCGTTTTTTATATCTAATAGCTCTTGCTTTTCATTATTTTGTGAATTTTCTATTGTATTGCTTTTATTTATATTTGCATCTTTTGATTCTTTTATATTTTCTTTTGTTTTATTCTCATTTTCTGTTTTTTTATTCATTCACATTCTTTATGCATTGAATATGCAAACAATGCACTACGTCCTCCTATTTGAGTTTTTTTGCATATTTTTAACTTTTAATGAATCTTTTAAAATTTTATTTTTATTCTTTGTTTCAAGTTTAATTATTTTTGATTTTTATGTTTGGAATTATTAAGATATAAATTCCTTTGAAATAATTAATTTTAGCTTTTAATTTAGCTCTGAAATAATTTTTTGAATGACACTATAAATAAAATGTCTTTTGAGCGTAAGCTTACTGCATTTGATATTTTATTTCATTTTTATCGATTTTGCAAGATAAATCGTGTGTCAAAGTTCGACAGTCGTGTCGAAAGATTTTATAATTAGAACTATTGAATTAATTTATTCTGTATTAAATGATAAATTTAAGCAATTGGAGCAAAAAAATAAATGCAACTTTATATATAAAATTGCATTTATTTTTACAATTAACTTTAAAATTCTATATCTTTCTTTTCTTTTTTCATTTTTTCAACTAAATCTAATAATTCATCAACTTTAACAGTCTTTTTAGCTCCATCTCTTGTTCTTTCTATCTCAACATATCCATCCTCTGTATTATTTCCCATTATTGCTATATATGGAATTCCCAATACTTTAGCATTTCTTATTTTTTCACCTATTGAACCTTTTACATCATCTATAATAACTTCAATATCTTTATCATTAAATTTAGAATACAATTCCTCTGCTGATTCTTTTTTCTTGTCATTACTTATTATATACAAATAATAAGGTGTTACTGATAATGGTAGTGATACTCCTACTACTTTATCATTCTCTTTTATTGCATTATTTTCGTAAATAAGACCTAAAACTCTACTTACTCCAATTCCGTAACATCCCATATAAAATGGTTTACTATTGTTTTCATTATCTATAAAATTAATATTCATTGATTCTGTGTATTTTGTTCCTAACGCAAATATATGACCTAATTCGCAAGCTTTCTTTTCTTTTAGTTTCTTTACATCATTTATACCATAATTTTCTTTTAAATATTCTTCTGCATTATCTTTTTCAAGCACTTCTACATTTAATCCTTGTTTAGTTTCTTCATCAAATAATATTGTATCCTCTCCAATTGTAGAAATTGCCATTATTTCTTCTGAATTTTTTCCTCCCATTGAACCATTATCAGCTGCAACAGCAACTATATCTAATCCAATTTCGTTAAAAGCTTTAAAATATGTTTCTCTTATTTTTTTGTAAGATTCCATCATTCCAATTTCATCTTTATCAAATGTATATAAATCAAACATTAAGAATTCTCTTCCTCTTAATAAATATCCTCTATTTCTAATTTCATTTCTGAATTTTGGTCCTATTTGATAAAACCCAACTGGTAATTGTTTATGTGATGTTATTCTATTTTCAACAAATGTTGTTATTGCTTCTTCTGCAGTTGGAGCTAAACAGTATATTCCTTTATCTGTTTCAGAAAGCATCATAACACCTTCTTCTATATATTTATCATATCTACCTGATCTTTTCCATAACTCATCTTGTTGTAATAAAGGCATTTGAACTTCTATAAAATCAGCTTTATTGAAATTTCTTTTTATTATTTCTTCTATATTATCTTGAACTTTTAGCGGAACATTATCATATGCATAAACTCCACTTCCATATTGTTTAACTTGATTTGTTTGCAGTAATATATCCTGTACTGGATACATTTCATCCAAATTACTTAATTTTACATTTTTCATTCCCATTTTTGATACTCTCATAAATAACTCTCCTTTCAAAATTTATGTTGATTTTACCATATGTTTGTTTATATAAAAACAAAAAGAAGATGGTTTACAAGGCGTGCTTTGCACGGTACCATCCTCTTTTTAACTTTGTATATTTTAACGGTTTTAGCCGGAAATAGTTTGCTATTTCATTCATAGGTAGGAATTAAATACTTTCATAACTTGGCTCTCACCTTTTCCAAGCTCTCTGTGTATATACATTTATTTAACTATGTCCTAATCAACATTTTTATTATTAAGATGTTTCGATTATATCACCTTTGTTTTTAAATTTCAATACTATTTTTTTATTTTTATGTGAACTTTGTTTTTATGGCTATTCTCCAAATTTTACTATCTTTTCCCATGGCAAATATTCTTTACCAAAGTGGCCATAGTTCGTAGTTTTTTTATAAATTGGTTGCTGTAAATTTAAGTAATCTATTATTCCTCGTGGTGTTAAGTCAAATTCGTTGTAAATTTTTTGAGATATTTCTTCTTCTGGTATGCTTTTTGTTCCAAATGTATTTACATATATTGATATTGGTTTTGCTACTCCAATTGCATACGATAATTGTATTTCACATTTTTTTGCTAATTTATTTGCTACTATATTTTTTGCCAAAAATCTTGCCATATATGAAGCTGATCTATCCACTTTTGTTGCATCTTTTCCAGAAAATGCACCTCCTCCGTGGCGTGCATATCCGCCATATGTGTCTACTATTATTTTTCTGCCTGTTAATCCGCTATCTCCTAGAGGTCCGCCTATTACAAATCTTCCTGTTGGATTTATATAATATTTTGTATTTTCGTCTAATAGCTCTTTTGGCACAATTTTATTTATTACTTCTGTTTTTATATCTTGTTTTAGTTTATTTAAATCAGTATCCTCATTGTGTTGAGTAGAAATTACTATTGTGTCAACTCTTTTAGGAACATCATCGTCGTATTCAACAGTAACTTGTACTTTTCCGTCTGGTCTAATATAATTAATTATTTCATTTTTTCTTACATAAGATAATCTTTCTGCAAGTTTATGTGCAAGTGAAATTGGCAATGGCATTAGCTCTTTTGTTTCATCACAAGCGAAACCAAACATAATACCTTGATCTCCGGCACCTTCTGATATCACATCTTGTCCCTCTTTTTGCTCTAAAGATTCATTTACACCTAATGCTATATCTGGAGATTGTTTTGATATATTTAGATGAACTTTGCATGTCCTATAATCAATATCTAAATCAGCATTATCATATCCAATTTCCTTTATTGCATTTCGTACAATCTTTTCAATATCAATTCCATCAGCCTTTGATGTTATTTCTCCTGTTACTAAAATTTCTCCCTTACCAGCTACAGTTTCGCATGCTACTCTTGCATTTTTGTCCTTTTCCAAATAACTATCTAATATACTATCTGATATGTAATCGCATAATTTGTCTGGATGACCTTCTGTTACGCTTTCTGACGTAAATAATTTTTTCATAAAAACCCCTTCTTTCTTTTTTGGGGACGGTCCTGCCTTTTCTTCCTTCAGGACCATCTCCGTTTTTTTCTTCCAGGACCGTCCCAATTTTTTTCTTCCAGGACCGTCCCAGTTTTTCTTCCTCCCAAGACCGTCCCTGTTTTTTCATCAAAAAAACTCCTAGCACTTTTTGTGCTAGGAGTAATAATTTCGTTTATAAAAATCATCATTCAAAGCACAAACTTTTTGCTTTGTCGGTATTAGCACCTTGTTGTTACAGGTTGCTGTGGAGTCTTTGAGCCGATTCTCTCGTCCACTCTTGATAATATGTTTTTGTTTATTATAGTCATTTAATTTTTATTTGTCAATACATTTTCTTTTGTTTTATATTTGATTTTCTTTTCATTTATTTTTTCGATTTATTGTCTTGTATATTTAAATTTAATGCTCTGCATCTGCTTTAGTCAAATGTACTGTTCCTTTTGGATGTTGTGGTGGTGCATAAATTGAAAATAATTTTATTGGTTCGTTCCCAATATTAATTAAATTATGCCACTTTCCTGCTGGAATTATTATTGATGCATCTTCTCCTACTCTTTTTGAAAAATCCAAATTGTTTTGTGCATCACCCATTTTTACCATTCCAGTTCCTTGTATTATTTGAATAAATTGATCAGTATCTGGGTGAATTTCTAATCCTATACTTTCGTTTGGTAAAATATTCATCAATGTTATTTGAAAGTGCTCTCCTGTCCACAGTGCTGATCTAAAGGATTCATTCTGTCTAGCTATTTCTTTGATATCAATTGCCAAAGGCATATTACCATAGTCCTTTATGTAATTAGATTTTTGTTCATTATAATATCTAGTATTATAATAATTATTATTGTAATTTCTATAAAATCTATTCATAAAAACTTTCCTTTCCATATATTTTTATATAATTATTATATGTATAATTTTTATTTTTGTTAATTTCTATTATAAACTTTTAATAATTGACTTCTAAATTATCCTGTTTTATAATCATTCCATAAAGGGGGCGATTTTTATGTATTCACAAAATTCAAAAACGCAAAAAAAATTAAATAAAAAAGCTATTTTATTATTATTAATTATTATTGCAATATTTATAATGTTATTTTCGTCAAAATCTCCTAAAATTTCTATTATCGGAGATTCCAATGTAACAATAGAATTAAATTCTAATTACACAGATTCAGGTGCTAAAGCAAAATATGGATCTAAAGATATTTCAAGCAATATTGAAACAGACATGGGTAATTTTTCTTCAAACAAAGTTGGATCTTACACAATAACATATACAATAAAAAAGAAAAAGAAAATTGCCACAGCCACAAGAACTATATATGTTGTTGATTCTATTGCTCCAGAACTTAAGTTAAATGGAAATTCTGAAATAAATATTGCTAAAGATTCAAACTATCAAGAGCTTGGATGTATTGCCACCGATAATTATGATGGTAATATTACAACAAAAATATCTATAGACAAAAACGTAGACACTTCAAAAATTGGAAGTTATACAGTTACATATACTGTAAAAGATTCATCAAACAATGAAGCCAAAGCAACGAGAACTGTAAATGTTGTTGAAAAAGGATCAAAAAATATTTCAACTGAAAAATCAAAAGGTTTGCCAGTTTTAATGTATCACTTTTTCTATGACAAAGACTCTCCACCTAAAAAATTAGATGCAAACTATATGGAAATTCATGATTTTGAAGATCAACTAAAATATTTAACCGAAAATAATTACTATTTTCCAACTTGGGAAGAAGTAAAAAAATATATTGATGGAACTTCATGTTTACCTGAACATAGCATTGTTTTAACTGCTGATGATGGTGACGCAACATTTTTTGACCTAGCAATTCCTATTGTAGAAAAATATAATGTTAAAATTACTTCATTTTTAATAACATCTTGGATAGATGACCAAAATAAATTAAAAAATTATGATTCCAATAAAATAATATTTGAATCACATTCTCATGATATGCATAGAGCTGGAACAGATGGTAAGGGTAGAATTTTAACATTGTCATATGACGAAGCTTGTAAAGATGTAAAGACTTCACAATCATTTATTGGAAGTGCAACCGTATTTTGTTATCCATTTGGTCACTATAATGATGCTTGTTATAAAATTTTAAAAGATTCAGGATATACACTTGCTTTTACAACGAAATATGGTAGAGTTCGTCCTGGTGATAATTGCTATGCACTTTCACGAATTCGTATGTCTAAAGGTGATAGTTTAAAATCTTTTATATCTAAAGTCGAATAATAATTTTATTATATATTTTAAAAGGATGTGGTTTAACAAAACCACATCCCTTTTCCTTACGCATAAATTCTTTTTCCTAATACTCTGTAATACAGATCTTTTCCAATAAAGAATTTTTCCAATACTTCCATTTCTGGAATAAAAGCATTTGCTGGAATAATATACGAAAATTTAAGAATAGTCATAATTCTCCTCCCTTCTTAAATTTGTATATTTAATTAACATTTTTCGTTTGAGACTATATTATATCATCTTTACATAATTTGTCAACTATTTTTTCGCTTATTATCTAATTATTCTATAAAACAATAAATGTTTAAACTAATGTCCAATAATTTCTCCCAAAATACTTTACAAATATCAATTTAACTGTTATAATAACTTTTATCAAAAAACCTAAAGGAGGGTTGTAGTATGGAGAGCGCATGTCTTTGTTTGCCAAAAGCAGAGCTTATCGAAATTCTCCGTCCGGAATACTTCAAAGGTAATGAAGTTTGGGCAATTTATCCGCCCAATATTTATGACCTTTTTGACGGTCCGGATGAGGTTAGAGACTTTATGGTTGGATTCATAGCTAATCGGTCGAAGAATATGTCTTCGCTCTGTAGCATGATGATGTTATCTTGTGTTTTATTCAGACCAAGTTTAATGTCTGAAGCCGATTTTAAGGTTCTCAAAAAAGGAATTGCTTACTTCGAAAGTAATTACCTTCGCTTCCAGTGTGGCGGCATTAAAAACCTCATACCATAAAAAAAAGCTCATGTGTCCAAAAAACACATGAGCGATTTTTTTATTTTGCATAATCAACTACTCTTGATTCTCTTATAACATTTACTTTTATTTGTCCTGGATATTCCATTTCATCTTCTATTTTCTTTGCTATATCTCTTGATAATACAACCATTTGATCATCAGATATTTTTTCTGGTTTTACTAAAACTCTTATTTCTCTACCTGCTTGAATTGCAAATGATTTTTCTACACCATCAAAAGAATCAGCTATTCCTTCTAAGTTTTGTAAACGTTTTATATAATTTTCCAAAGTTTCTCTTCTTGCACCTGGTCTTGATGCAGAAATTGCGTCAGCAGCTTGTATTAAAACTGCCTCGATACTTTGTGGTTCAACATCTTCGTGATGTGCTTCAACTGCGTTAATTACTATTGGATTTTCCTTATATTTTTTTAGAATTTCAACACCTATTTCTACGTGTGTTCCTTCCATATCATGATCTAAGGCTTTTCCAATATCATGTAATAATCCTGCTCTTCTGGCTACTTTTGTATCTAAACCTAATTCGTCAGCCATAATTCTTGCTAAATTTGAAACTTCGATTGAGTGATTTAAAACATTTTGACCATAACTTGTTCTGTACTTTAATTTACCAATTAATTTGATTAAATCGGGATGGAGACCAATTACTCCAGTTTCCATAACAGCTCTTTCACCTTCTTCTTTGATGATTGCTGATACTTCTTCTTTAGCCTTTTCAACCATTTCTTCAATTTTGGCAGGATGGATTCTACCGTCATCGATTAATTTTTCTAAGGCTATTTTTGCTACTTCTCTTCTTAGTGGATCAAATCCTGAAATAACAACAGCTTCTGGAGTGTCATCAATAATTAAATCGATACCAGTTAAAGTTTCTAAAGTTTTAATGTTTCTTCCTTCTCTACCTATTATTCTACCTTTCATATCATCACTTGGTAATGATACAATAGATACTGTAGTCTCTGATGTGTGATCTGCAGCACATTTTTGTATTGCATATCCAATAATTTCTTTAGCATTTTTTTGAGCTTTTTCTTTTGCTTCTTCATCTAGTCTACGTATAAGTTCTGCTTTTTCTGTTACAATTGATTTTTCAACTTCTGAAAGTAAATATTGTTTTGCTTCTTCAACAGATAATCTTGAAATTCTTTGTAATTCTTCTTTTTGTTTGTTTATTGTTTCTTCAATTTCAGATCTTTTTGATTCAACTTCATTATTTTTTTTCTGTAGATTTTGCTCTCTTTGCTCTAATTGCTCTAACTTATTTTCTAAGTTTTCTTCTTTTTGCAATATTCTTCTTTCTTGCAATTGTACTTCGCTTCTTCTTTCTTTAATCTCATCATCTAACTCTTTTCTTGAATTCATTATTTCTTCTTGAACTTCCGCACTCTGTACTTCTCCTGAAAGTG
>OLRR01002257.1_pt1 | contig 10657 bp, 9 predicted proteins | sample 1671941 | NCBI WGS metagenome assembly OLRR01 (sample SAMEA3136628, study PRJEB25190) | human gut metagenome
AAAGGAGAACGGTTATATGGATATCAGAATAGAAAAAACCGAAAAGGCGATCCGAAATGCATTTCTGGAACTACGCGCGGCAAAACCGCTGGAAAAAATCACCGTGAGAGAGCTGTGCAGTCTGGCATGCATTAACAAGTCAACATTTTACAGTCATTATGAGGATATCTATGCATTGTCACAGACACTTGAATCCGAGACGATCACGGCTGTTCTGACCAATATTTCCAGACAGCAGGAGGCACCGTTTAAGGATCCGGATGTGTTTACGAGAAATCTGTATATCGCGCTGGTATCCAATCATTCGCTGATCAATATTCTGTTTTCCGGTACAGAAAAAAGCCATCTCGGAGACTGTCTGGAGGCGGAATTGAAGCGTCTGATCAAAGAAAATTTTCCGGAATACCAAAATGATCCGGAAAAAGATATTATGCTGTCGTTCTGCATTCAGGGATGCTTCCATGCATATCTGAACAATCAGGACAAGGAGCTTGATATGCTGATCCGCGTCAGCGAAGTGATCGTGCAGAAACTGGCACCGTTATACATCAAAGAATAAACAAATCGAAAGAAGAAAAATAAATGAAAAAACTGGTTATCGGAATTCTGGCACATGTCGATGCTGGAAAGACAACTTTATCGGAAGGGCTTCTGTATCTGTGCGGTGGGATCCGAAAGATCGGACGAGTGGATCACGGAGATGCCTTTCTGGATACGTATGAACTCGAAAAAGAAAGAGGAATCACGATTTTCTCAAAGCAGGCACTGCTGAAAACAGACGATATGGAAGTGTCACTTCTTGACACTCCGGGACATGTCGACTTTTCGGCGGAGATGGAGCGTACGCTGCAGGTGCTTGATTATGCGATTCTTGTGATCAATGGTATGGATGGGGTACAGAGCCATACGATGACCTTGTGGAGACTTCTGGAAAGATATCAGATTCCGACGTTTTTATTTGTAAATAAAATGGACCAGCAGGGGACAGATCACGATGCACTCCTCGCAGATCTGAAGAATCATCTGCATGAAAACTGTGTGGATTTCGGAAAGACAGAAGGCGCAGAGGAGGGATTTTCATCGGAGCAGATGGAAAACATCGCAGTCTGTGATGAGAAGCTTCTGGAAAAATATCTGGAAACCGGCGAAGTGACTGTAGCGGAGAGTGCGGCGCTCGTCGCACAGAGAAAAGTTTTTCCATGTTTTTTTGGTTCCGCACTGAAAATGGAAGGCGTGGAAGAATTTCTGAACGGCCTTCGCACGTATACGAAAGAACCGAAGCGCCGGGAAACTTTTGGTGCAAAAGTTTTCAAGATTGCCCGGGATGAGCAGGGGAACCGTCTTACGTATATGAAGATCACGGGCGGAAGCCTGAAGGTAAAGACATTGCTCTCATCGGAAGGTGCGGGCCAAAGTCTGCCGGGTAGAAAAGTGGAAGAATCTTCGTGGGAAGAAAAAGTGGATCAGATCCGTCTGTATTCCGGGGCAAAATATGAGACAACGCAGGAAGCAGAGGCTGGTCTTGTCTGTGCGGTGACAGGTCTCACAAAAACTTATCCGGGTGAGGGACTTGGAGCAGAAAGTGAATCAGAACTCCCTGTACTGGAACCGGTTCTCAACTATCAGATCATCCTTCCGGATGACTGTGATCCACATCAGATGCTGCAGAAGCTGAGAATGCTTGAGGAGGAAGAACCACAGCTTCATATCCTGTGGGACAGCCAGCTGGGAGAGATCCATGCACAGCTGATGGGAGAAGTGCAGATTGAAATTTTGAAAAAAATGATCTGGGACCGTTTTCATGTGGCAGTGGAATTCGGTACCGGAAGTATTGTTTATAAGGAGACGATTGCAGAACCGGTTGAGGGCGTGGGACATTTTGAACCGCTTCGCCACTATGCAGAAGTACATCTTCTGATTGAGCCGGGGGAACCGGGCAGCGGATGTCAGTTTTTTACAGCATGCAGTGAAGATGTACTGGCACGCAACTGGCAGAGACTGATCCTTACACATCTTGAAGAAAAAGAACATATCGGTGTTCTGACCGGCTCACCGATTACGGACGTACAGATCACACTTCTGACAGGAAGGGCACATGCCAAACATACAGAGGGCGGCGATTTCCGCCAGGCGACATACCGTGCAGTACGCCAGGGACTGCGGAAGGCAAAAAGCATTTTGCTGGAGCCGTATTATGAATTCCGACTGGAAGTACCGGCGGAAATGATCGGCCGTGCAATGACCGATGTACAGAAGATGCAGGGAACATTCGAATCACCGGAGACGGATGGTGAAGTGGCAATTCTGAAAGGCACAGCAGCCGTTTCACAGATGCGGGATTATCAGAAAGAAGTGATCGCATACACACATGGAACAGGCAAACTTTTCTGTAATCTAAAAGGTTATGCGCCGTGCAGAAACCAGGATGAGATTGTACTGAATACGGGCTATGACCCGGAGGCCGATCTGGAGAATCCGACCGGTTCTGTTTTCTGTGCACACGGGGCTGGATTTGTTGTGCCATGGGATCAGGTGGAAGACTATATGCATCTGCAGAGTAGTGTGGATATGGATGCACTGGACAGTGAGAACTGGTATGAAGATGTGGAAAATGAGAATGCAGGACTTTCGCAGGTGGATAATCCGGCGCAGACCAGAAGAAATGGTGGAAAATCCGGCAAAAAATCCGAGAGTTTTTCCTATAGCGGCAGCTATGCAGAGGAGGAAGAACTGCAGGCGATCTTTGAACGTACTTTCGGACCGGTGAAACGTGACCGTGGTGCTTTTCAGAAAAAGACCGTTCAGGCATCTGTATCGACGACACACTATAAAGCCGGCAAGCCGCGTAAAGAAGAATACCTGCTGGTTGATGGTTACAATATCATCTTTTCATGGGAAGAATTAAATGAGCTTGCAAAAGAAAATATTCATGCGGCATGTGATAAGCTGATGGATATTCTGAGCAATTATCAGGGATATCGAAAATGTACACTGATTCTTGTACTGGATGCTTATAAGGTGGAAGGACACAGGGAAGAAGTCATCCCATATCATAATATTTATGTGGTTTATACGAAGGAAGCCGAGACAGCCGATCAGTATATCGAAAAAACTGTCCATAAAATCGGACGGCAGTATCAGGTGACGGTGGCAACTTCGGATGGCCTGGAGCAAGTCATAATCATGGGCCAGGGTGCACACAGAATCTCAGCGCAGGGACTGAAAAAAGAAATCGAAGATACGGAAAAGGCTGCACGTGCAGAATGGCATCAGCGCCGGCAGAGCAGCAAAACCTATCTTTTTGATCATATGTCAGAGGAGATGCAGAAGCAGATGGAGAAAATCCGTCTGGGAGAAAAAGAATGATTTATTTATATGAAAGAAATAAGACAGGAATCTGCGTCAATCGTGTATTCGGATATGACAGGATCGTTGAGATTCCGGATACGCTGAACGGATTTCCGGTGACAGAACTTGGCGCCTATATTTTTTCAGATCATATAGATGTGTCAGAATTAAATAAAAAGAAAGAAACAGGTACTTACTGCACGGAAAACGGGACAGAAGAAACACCGGCAGATGATATGCCACAGGCAGCAGGTAATCAGGTGGAGGAAATCTGCCTTCCGCGCTTCCTGCGTAAAATCGGCAGATATGCGTTTTATAATTGTTTTAAGCTTCGTCGTCTGAAATTCTGCGGCGAAATGAAAGATCTCGGCGCCGGTGCGCTGACAGGATGCCATAAGATGGAACAGATCACAGTGGAAACAGATGAAAACGGGCAGTCTGCACTACGTGATTTCCTTACGGAATTGCCGGAGACAATGCGCGTAGATATGAAAACAGATGGGCAGATGGGGCGTTTCTGGTTTCCGGAGTTTTTTGAGGAAGGTGTTGAAAATACACCGGCAAGAATCCTCGAAAATCATGTTCATGGAAGTGGCATCCGTTATCGGAACAGTTTTGTGAACAAAAAGCTTCACACACTGGAATATGATAAACTGTTTCCGTATGCTGTTGCGTGGGAGCAGGAACGTATCGTGCTGAATCTTGCACTTGACCGGATCTTATATCCAATGAGTATGACCGGGGAGGCACGCGAAAAATATCTTATCTATATCAAAGAACACAGTCAGCAGGCGGTCGCGCTTCTGGGAGAAAAGAAAGAATACGAAGCCATGCAGAATATATTAAAAGAAATTGCTCCTGACAGGGAGACGACAGAAAAGATGCTGGAGACGGCACAGAGTTCCGGTGATTCCAGATGGGTAAGTATTCTGATGAATGAACTCGGCAGGCATGGCAGGAAACAGAGAAAGGCATTTGAACTGTGAAAAAAGAGTACAGGGACAAGTTTGGAAATTTTGTTCATGAGGAAAGAAAAAAAGAAGAAGAGACACTGGCAATTTGCGAAGATATCCTGAAAAATTCCAGAAACGAAATGGCGGTTGCGATGCGGTTTCTGCAAAGTGCATTTGGTGCGTTGAAACCGATCATTTCCGGTGAGACAGGTGCGATGGGAACTGACGGAAAATTTCTGTATGCAGCCCCGGGATGGCTGATAGAGATTTTTATGAAAGACCGGGTGCGCCTTAATCATATGTATCTTCATGAGGTGTTGCATTGTCTGTTCTGCCATCTTTGGAGCAGGAAAGATCGTGATCAGAGGATATGGGATCTTGCAGCGGATATTGCAGTAGAAAACATCATGGATGACCTCTATGAAAAGGCTGTTTACATTCGCCCGAACAGTCTGCGAAGAGAAAAGTACCGGCAGTGGAAAGAACAACAGAATGTTCTGACAGCAGAGGCACTTTATTATCTTCTGACATCATGTGAGGAAGATGAAATTGTCCGTCTGGAGCAGGAATTTCGGATGGATGACCATCATTTCTGGTATACACCGCAGAATAAGAGCGGGATGGCAAGCCGCCAGAAAGAATGGGAAGATATGCGTCGTAAGATGCAGACAGAAATCGAGCTTTTTTCGAAAGAGGCGGCAGGAGATTCGCCGGGACTGGTTGAACATCTGCAGGCGGAAAACCGGAAACGCTATGATTATAAAGAATTTCTGCGGAAGTTTTCTGTGCTGAAAGAGGAGATGCAGGTAGATATGGATTCTTTTGATCCGATCTATTATCATCTCGGTACAGAACTTTATGGAAATATGCCTCTGATCGAACCTCTGGAAACAAAGGAAATGAAAAAAATCGAAGACTTTGTAATTGTGCTGGATACTTCGATGTCCTGCAACGGAAGTCTGATCCGCAGGTTTCTTGAGGAAACGTACAGTGTTCTGTCAGAGTCGGAGAGTTTTTTTCGGAAGATACAGGTGCACATCATCCAGTGTGACGAAAAGATACAGGATGATCAGGTGATCCATAATGAGAAAGAGATGGAGGCATACCTGTCTGATTTTACGATCCGCGGATTCGGCGGGACAGATTTTCGACCGGCATTTTCTTATGTAGATAAACTTCTGAATATGGGAGCTTTTCAGAGATTGCGCGGACTTTTGTATTTTACGGATGGTTACGGAACATTTCCGGCAAAGATGCCACCGTATGACACCGCATTTATTTTTATGAAAGATGATTACCGGGATGTGGATGTGCCGCCATGGGCGATTAAACTGATTCTGGATACACAGGCACTGGAAAGAGAGAGGACAGCTGAGCATGATGAATATTAAACAGGCAAAACAGGAAATTGTAGATACGGTGCAGGCGTATCTGTTGAAAAACGAATACGGGGAATACGTGATACCGAGGGTTCATCAGAGACCGGTACTTCTTCTGGGTGCACCGGGAATCGGAAAGACGCAGATCATGGAACAGGCGGCAAGAGAGTGTAAAGTCGCGCTTGTGGCTTATACGATTACGCACCATACGAGACAGAGTGCGATCGGACTTCCTTTTATTTCAAAGAAGGAATATGGTGGAAAAGAGTATTCTGCGACAGAGTATACGATGAGTGAGATCGTAGCGAGTATTTACGACCGTATGCGCGAGACAGGACTTACCGAGGGAATCCTGTTTATTGATGAGATCAACTGCGTTTCGGAGACCCTGGCACCGGCAATGCTTCAGTTTCTGCAGTGCAAAACTTTCGGAAATCATGAGATTCCGGAAGGCTGGGTGATCGTAGCGGCAGGAAACCCGCCGGAATACAATAAGTCCGTGCGCGATTTTGATGTCGTAACACTTGACCGTGTAAAGAAGATTATGGTGGAGCCGGATTACCGGATCTGGAAAGAATATGCTTACAAAGAAAATATCCATCCGGCGATTCTGTCTTATCTGGAACTTCGCAGTAACTGCTTTTACCAGATGGAAACGACGATTGACGGCAGACAGTTTGCAACGCCGCGTGGCTGGGAAGATCTTTCACGCATGATGGAGGTCTATGAACGACTGAATAAAAATATCACGAAAGAAGTGGTTGGGCAGTATATCCAGCATGAGAGGATTTCTGTAGAATTTGCTGAATATTATGAATTATATCAAAAATACCAACAGGATTACCAGATCGCCGAGATCCTGAAAGGAAAACCATCCGAGGCAATGGTGAAGAAAGTTTCGCATGCACCGTTTGATGAGAGAGTCAGTGTTGTCAATCTGCTGTTCTCCGGGGTACGTCAGGCTGTTCGTGAAGTGGTTTTGCAGGAAGAAGTTCTGGAAAAAGTATTTGAGATACTGAAATTGTTGAAAGAGCCACAGGAAGGTGGAAAGCTTTTGGAACGTTTGGGAGACTATGTGGATAATCTTCGAATGGAGCGGGAGCAGAAACAGAAAGAAGGTCTTCTTGAGAGAAGGGAAGACCGTACGATCCGAAAGGCACTCGATCTTTTGGAAAATTACAGACTACTTCTGAAAAAAGAGAGTGGAGAGAGCTGGGAAGAGGCTTTCGATATTTTGAGATCCGCTTTTGGAGAAACACGCGGAGAATGGGAAGAAGCATGGGATCAGGCTGCGGCATCTCTGGAATGCGCATTTGATTTTATGGAAGCAGCTTTTTATAACAGCCAGGAAATGGTGATTTTTGTATCCGGGATCAATACAGACTATTCCTGTGTACGTTTCCTTGAAACATACGAGTGTGAGCGCTACATCCGTTACAACAAAGATCTGTTGTTTGAGGATGCAGGAGCGCAGATACGAAAAAGGATTGAAGAACTGTAAAATAATCTGAGACAGAAAGCACAGGTTTTGTGCAGTTAGATTACGGGAGGGATAAAATACATGAAAAAACAAAACAGATTTATGACGTTTATACTGTCCATGCTACTGGCACTGACCCTTGTTTTACCTGGAAGTGCTGTTACTGCGAAGGCAGACGGGCAGGGCGATATGGCTGTTCATTTTATTGATGTAGGTCAGGGACTGGCGATTCTTGTACAGTCGGGAGGAGAAAACCTTCTTTACGATGGCGGAAACAGGTCACATGCGGATGAAGTGGTACAGTACCTGAAAAGCCAGCAGGTAGAAACCATCAACTACATGATCTCATCTCATTACGATGAAGATCATCTGGGCGGTCTTGTGAAATGTCTGGATACTTTTGAAGTGGAGCATGTACTGGGATCTGATTATGTGCATACGTCGGATTTATTCAATACGTTTATGAATACGGCGACTGCACATGCGATCATTGTAGAATATCCGTCGGTCGGTGACACTTATGAGTTTGGAACCGGAAGTTTTACAGTGATGGCACCGGATGGAATTTCTCAGAACAGTAACGATAACTCCGTGGTTATCCGGCTGGTAAATGGAAACAACAGCTTTATGTTTATGGGAGATGCGGAAGAGACGAGTGAACAGGATATGATCAGTACGGGAATGAATCTGGACTGTGACGTATTAAGCCTCGGACACCACGGTTCGGCATCCTCAACATCCTGGGATCTTCTGGAAGCAACTTCACCGTCATGGGCAGTGATCAGCTGCGGACTGAACAATTCCTATGGTCATCCGGCAGAGGAGATCATGGAAAAACTTTCTGATATGGATATTCCGGTCTTCCGTACAGACGATCAGGGAACGGTCATCGCTCTTTCTGACGGAAATACGATAAGCTGGAATCAGGAACCGTGTAACGATTATACATCGGGAAGTGAAAAACAGAGTACAGAAAGTTCTGCGGATCAGAGTGAGCAGTATACAAATGATGCAGCCGCAACAGAATCCTATGCGGCAGAAACTGATACTTCTGACACACAGGGACGCATGGTCTGGATCTCCGCAACCGGAAGCAAATATCACAGCATTCCGGACTGTGGAAATATGAATCCGAACAAAGCTACGCAGGAGACAGAATCACAGGCACTTTCGCAGGGATATGAAGCATGCAAAAAATGCTGGTAATTTAGAATGTTCTGTAAAAATTCTGGACGAACTGGATAAACTGTCGTACGTGTGGTTTCAGGATCCGGTTCTTACTGTAAACAATATAAAACGTTCTTTTATGAGCAGATTCTTCTAATGGAAACAGAAGAATCTGCTTTGTTTTTTGCAGGTCGATGGCAGAGCGGGCAGAAAGTATAGAAATTCCCAGACCGTTGACGATAGATTTTTTGATACCTTCAAGGTCATTCATGCGTGCGATAACATTGAGGTCACTGGGTGTGACACCGATCTGCTCGAGAAAAAGATCCATTTCTTTCTTTGTGCCGGAGCCTTTTTCGCGGATAATGATAGGATCTTTGATAAAATCTTCAAAAGTCACTGATTTGTTCTGCAGGCCGAGATAATGGTTGGTGATCGGTGTGGCAATGACCAGCTCATCCTGACAGAACGGAAGAAAGACGCAGGTCTCATCGCGTGTATTCTGCCCGACCAGAGCAAGATCTACCGTTCCGTCAAGGACACGGTTGATGGATTCGGCGCTGTCTGCCTGAATCGAATGAAAATAGATATCCGGGTGTGTTTTGCCGAAGGCTGCCAGGATTTCAGGAAGCAGGTAAGAGGACGGGATAGTTGAAGCTGCGAGGTCGATCATGTGTTTTTGCACACCGGTGAAATTTTCCAGAAGATTGTTGCGGATCTCCAGCATACGGACAGCACTGTCATAAAGCTGATATCCTCTGGTCGTGATCGTTGTTTTTTTGTGGTGCGCAGGATCAGTTTGGTATGCAGTTCTTCTTCAAGGGAGCGCACATGTGCACTGATCGTAGGCTGTGTGAGATAAAGTTTGCGGGCTGCTTCCGAAAAGCTTCCATAATCAACAACGGCAACAAAAGCTTCCAATTGCTTAAATTCCATGATGTAATCTCCTGAATAAAATATGATGCAAATATTACAAAGTATGAGGTATTCCAGTGATTTCTGCAAGTGCATGCAGTGCCTGATCTACGTCATACCGCGTATTTTCCGGGCCAAAGGAAAAACGAATCGTTCCTTCTGGGTAGGTGCCAAGTGTTTTGTGGGCACTCGGGGCGCAGTGGAGTCCGACGCGTGTCATGATCCCATAAGTACTGTCCAGCTCATATGCTGCCCGTGCCATATCAAGCTGCCGCGTCTGGATGGAGACAACGGCGCACCGGTCGCGGGTATCTTTTTTTCCGATCACGCGAAGCTGCATTTCAGATGGATCCATCGTAAAGATTCCATCAATAAAATATCTGGTCAGATCCAGTTCGTGTTGAAACATTTCTTCCATAGATATATGCTCCAGATCGGAAAGTGCAGCGTGCAGACCCAGAATTCCCGGGATATTTGGTGTACCGGGTTCGAAGCGGTCAGGAAGAAAAGCAGGAACTGCCTCTGTATGGGAAACACTGCCGGTGCCACCGCTGATCAGAGGTTCGATCTGCGCTGCCAGTTCATTTGTGATCAGGAAACCACCGATTCCCTGCGGTCCGCGTAAGCTTTTGTGGCCGGTAAATGCAAGTGCGTCCAGATGCAGAGCTTCCATATCGATCGGGACGGCTCCGGCTGTCTGGGCAGTATCGAGAATAAACAGTAAATGATGTTTCTGACAAAAGGCACTCAGTTTCTGAACCGGTATCATCGTTCCGCAGACATTAGAGGCATGCAGACAGACAAGAAGCCGTGTCTCAGGACGAAGAAGTGCCTCTGCCCTTTCTATAAGAAGAGACCCGTCTTCACGGCAGGGGATGCGGTCAAAAGTTACCCCGTTCCCGGCGAGCTGCACAAGTGGACGCATGATGGCATTGTGTTCCATGGAGGAGACGAGCACATGATCCCCGGGCTTTAACAATCCTTTGAGAAGAATGTTCAGGCTTGTGGTGATATTTGGAGTAAAGATCACGTTTTTGCCTTTTCCTGAAGTGAAATGAAAAAGTCGGAGAAGCTGTTCTCGTGTCTCGAAAATTTGTTCTTCCACAGAATAAGCAGCCTGATAACCACCGCGGTTTACATTTACGGCAGAACCGCTCAGATAATCGTATACTGCCCGGGCAACAGAGGGCGCCTTGGGATAAGAAGTACTTGCCTGATCCAGATATATCTTTTTCATAAAAATCCACCTCACAATGTCAGATTCAAATTGATTTATAAAAGCTATCTATAAATAACCATAAAATAAGACTATATTGAATTAGTGATTTTGTCAATAGTTTCCTGCGAGATACGACAGGAGCACTTGGTCTTCATTCCGCAGCAGCTGTACAGTATATCCGTCCGAAGATTATCGG
>OLRR01002258.1_pt1 | contig 10651 bp, 4 predicted proteins | sample 1671941 | NCBI WGS metagenome assembly OLRR01 (sample SAMEA3136628, study PRJEB25190) | human gut metagenome
CAAAAGTCAACGAAGCAATTCAGCTGCTTTTTTCGGCAGCGGATAAAGCAGGGGGCGCGCTGGGGCAGATGGATGCCATCTTAATGGTGGACGGAAGTTGTGAAATGCAGGCGATTTACCAACGTATCGAAGAGATAGGGGAAGAGTATCACCTTGCCGTTTGCCGCCCGGAGCGTGTACAATGGTCTGTGGCTGGCGGAGCAGCAATTTTGTGCGAGAAAGAGCCGGTCTATAAGCTTTGCAGCGCTTTTGGCGTTTTGCTTTCTGATGATTCCTTTTATCCGGTGTTTTTACCCGGACAGGAAGCACCCTGCAAATCGCATGAGTTAGGCGAACTGCGAACTTCGCAGCTAATAACTTCTTATGGTGTGGGGACAATAGTCGATTTCAAAGAAGAAACCGCTATTATTGGTGGAGCTGATGACTGGAAACCGGCGGATGGAGATGACCCACGAATCTTATACTGTCACAGCTTGGAAAAGGTGCTACAGCGTGCTTACTTCGTAAAGCCTAAGTATGATAAGAAAAATCAAGCAATCTATGAGAAATCGTATAGTCGTGACATTCGTGCATATCGTTTCCCTGAAATTTTGTATTGTCCAGCATGTACATATCTGTGGAAGGACAAGCAGCTTGCTGGCTTGCAGAAAGGAGAACTGCGCTGTCCAGAATGCAACCATAGATTGGTTCCTTCACGTTTTATTGTTGCATGCCATCATGGTCATATCGACGACTTTCCGTATTCACGATGGGTTCACCGAGGTGCCGCGTGTGAAAAAAATCAGGGAGGGGAACCTGAACGATTAAAGCTGTTCAATATTAATGGGCGAACAAACTTGGGCAGTCTGATGGTATCCTGTGAACTGTGTGGAAAAACACGCAGTATGCAAGAAGCGTTCGTTCCAGGGGCATTAGCAGCCGTGTATAAATGCGCTGGCCGCCAACCGTGGTTGGAACACGACGCTGATTCGCCATGCACAGAGAATGCTGTTGCTCGAATGAGAACATCCGCTGGTGTCTATATGCCCGTAAATATTAGCGCGCTGAACATTCCACCGTGGAGTACACAGGTCAACAAAATTCTATTTCGACATCTCGATGCGATGGAAGGAAAGAGTGATGAAGCGCTGCAATCCTATATAGAACGAAAAATCCACCCGTATCTTCCGAAAATCTCAAACAAACAGATTCTGGATGCTTACCGCGTGCTGTGCACAGAACAGAACAAGCCGCATCCTGCGTCGCTCAGAGAACTATATGAGGAAGAATACCGCGCACTTTGTGAAGAAACGGAAGATGAAAATGCGGATTTCAGTTCCAGACGAATTTCTCCTCCGAAAAAGTATCATATGCTGCTGGATAGTGTCACGGCAGTTGATTGCCTGACAGAAATTGTGACAATGGTTGGATTTACATGTTTGCAAGGCTGGGATGGAGACATGAATAGCCCTTGCTTAGCACCAATTTTTTCACGAAAGCAGCAACAATGGCTTCCGGCAATTGATATGCATGGTGAGGGAATTTTTATTCGGTTAAATGAAGAGAGAGTTTCAGATTGGGAAAAGCAAAACCAGCATATCTACCAGTTAATGATGGAGCGGATTCAAGAAAACAAAATCCACTGTGAAAATGCTTCGCCAAGGTATGTGCTGCTTCATACTTTTTCGCACTTATTGATTTGTTCGCTTGCAAAAATGTGCGGTTATCAATCGGCATCACTGAAAGAAAGAATTTATTCAACATATCCCAGCAGCGAGAATATGGCAGGGATTTTAATTTACACAGCTTCTTCTGATGTGGAGGGCAGCCTTGGCGGTCTTGTTGCGCAGGCTAAATCGGAGCATTTGGAGAAGATAATTGATGACTTGCTTGATGAGGCGGAATGGTGCTCTGGCGACCCGCTTTGCATGACATCAACGGGTATCAATGGACAGGGGTTATATGGGCTTAACTATGCCGCATGCCATCAATGCACATTATTGCCTGAGACTTCTTGTGCTATGCGCAATCTTCTGCTTGACAGGGCTGCGCTGATTGGGAGGACAGAAGATGGCACGGTTGGGTTCTTTATATTATAAGGCGGGCTTTTGCATTTCAAGCGACGAGAGCATTCTCCACAAAATTCGACATTTCACCTTGCCGAATGTCTGTAAGTGTGGTAAAATACACACGACGTAACGAATTATGCCATTTTAGGCGATGCTATCAGCAAGGGGGGCGTACCATGATTATTAAGTGCAAGATGTGCGGCGGGGACATTGACTTCATTCCGGGGGCGACGTACGGGACGTGCGAGTACTGCGGCAGCACGTCGACGATTCCGCAGGCGGAGGACGAGAACAAGCTGAACCGCTACAACCGCGCGAATCACTTCCGGCGGCAATGCGAGTTCGACAAGGCGGTTGCGGCGTACGAGAAAATTCTGGAGCAGGACGACACGGATGCCGAGGCGCACTGGGGCGCGGTCATCAGCCGATTCGGCATTGAGTACGTTGAAGATCCGGCAACGCATCAGCGAATCCCAACGTGCCATCGCGTGCAGGTGGCGTCGATTCTGACGGACGAGGATTATCTCGCGGCGGTGGAGAACGCGCCGGATGAGGAGAGCCGCCGCATCTATCAGGAGGAAGCGGCGCGGATTGCAGAAATCCAGAAAGGAATTCTGGCAATTTCTGCCAACGAGAAGCCGTATGACGTGTTCATTTGCTACAAGGAGACGGACGAAAATGGTCAGCGGACGCGCGACAGCCAATGGGCGCAGGATGTCTATTATGGGCTGACCGAGCAGGGCTTGAAGGTGTTCTTCAGCCGCATCACGCTGGAGGACAAGCTTGGGCAGCAGTACGAGCCGTACATCTTCGCGGCGCTAAACAGCGCGAAGGTGATGGTCGTTATCGGCAGCCGTCCGGAGTACTTTAACGCTGTGTGGGTGAAAAACGAGTGGAGCCGCTATCTGTCGCTGATGAAGCACGACCACAAGCGGCTGCTGATTCCGTGCTATCGGGATATGGATCCGTACGACCTGCCGGAAGAACTGTCGATGCTGCAAAGCCAGGACATGAGCAAAATCGGCTTCATGCAGGACTTGCTGCGCGGGATTCAGAAGGTAATGCAGCAGCCGACGAGCGCGCCGCAGGTGGTGCGCGTGGAGACTGCGACGGTGGAAACCAATGCGCCGGGTGTGACGAGCCTGCTCAAGCGTGCCGCGCTGTTCCTGGAGGACGGCGACACCGCGAGTGCGCGCGAATACTACGACCGCGTGCTGGACATTGACCCGGAGTGCGCCGAGGCCTACATGGGCAAGGTGTGCGCTGAAACGGGCTGTCGCAAGGAAAGCGACCTTGGCGCGCTGAATTACTGCGTGGACATGCGCGGCGACTGGCAGAAGGCGGTTCGCTTTGCATCGGCGGCGCAGAAGCAGACGTACGAGGGTTACATGGCGAGCGTCCGTGCGCGGGTGGAGGAGCACTGCCACGAATTGGCGATTGACTGCGCCTGTGCGGTAGCGGTCGGGCGCGGCAGCCGTGCGAAGATGGACGACGCGCTGAAGGCCTACCGGGCGAATTGCCTGACAAAGGGCAGCGAATCCACCGATTACAGCGCGGAGGAGAATGCGTCGTGGCACTTGGCGGGCTACCAGAGCATCCGGAACACGCTGGCGCAGATGGCGGCGGACAACGCCCCGCGCGATGTGACCGAAGGCATGCTGAAAGTCGCGGCGGCGATGTTTGGGCAAATCAAGGGAGAAGAGGAGCGCGCCCAGCAGTGCCTTGTGCTGGCAGAACAGGCGCGGCAGAAGGTGATTTACGAAAAGGCAAGCGCGAGGAGAGCGGCAATCGGAATGCCCGATTTGATGGATGCGGCGGATTTGGAAGCGCTCGCCAAGCAGTTTGGGCAGATTCCGGGCTACAAGGACGCGAAGCAGCAGGCGGAGCAGTGCTTGCAGGACGCAGAGAACGCCCGCGAAACCGTCTACAATGATGCTGTGGAGGCAATGCAGGAAGCTGAAAAAGGAAACTTCAGCTTCAAGTGGGAAAAGGCAATTAGGATGCTGGCACGCGAGGGGCTGAACGGCTACCGCGACGTGGAGAAACTGCGGAAGCAAGCCGAGCAGCGGTATGAGGAATGCAGGAACGCGGAGGAGAAGGAAAGACAGGCAAAAGAACGCAGGAAGGAAACGCTGACGATTGCGGCGGTTGTGCTGGTGATGATTGCGTGCGCTATTGCTTGGTGCATTCCGAATGTGATTATCCCCAATAACAAGTATCAGCAGGCAGTGGCGTTGCGTGAAGAAGGACAGTATGGCGATGCGATTGCTGCGTTTAAGGCACTGGGAAATTATAGCGACGCGGCGACGCAGATAACCGAAACGAAGTACCAACAGGCGAACAATCTAAACGCTGCGGCACGATACGATGAAGCATATGCCATTTATGTGACGCTTACCGGCTACAAAGATGTTGACAAACTGCTGGCAGAAGATGATAATATGATAGCAGCGGCAGCAGCAGCAGCACGCGACGCGAAGTTTGCTGTAGGCAACTATGTCACTTTCGGAACGTATCCGCAGACAAAAGCAGGAAACGATGCAACGCCGATTAAGTGGCTTGTGCTGGCGCGGGATGGCGACAAGGCACTGCTGATTAGCCGCTACGCATTGGATGCACAGCCGTATAACAAAGACTATACCAGCGTTACATGGGAAACCTGTACCCTGCGGAAGTGGCTGAACGGCACGTTCTACAATAAGGCGTTCAGCAGTGCCGAACAGGAGGCAATTCTGACAACGAACGTGGATAACAGCAAGAACCAGTGTTACAGCGGATGGAATACGAGCGGCGGCAATAACACGCAGGACAAGGTGTTCCTGCTGAGTTATGCGGAAGCCAACAAGTATTTTGATGTCGAAAACTGGCAAAACAACGGGGCGACGGACAATGTGAAGTCGCGTGTAGCACCGACGGTGTATGCGATTGCACAGGGAGCAGGGAAAATTTCTTCCTATAAGACCGATGATGGCATTGATGCCGGGTGGTGGTGGCTGCGGTCGCCCGGCGACTTTCAGAACTATGCCGCGATTGTGAGCAATGTCGGTTCTCTCTACGACTACAATGTCAGCAGTGGCTCTGGTTCTGTCCGCCCCGCTTTGTGGGTGAACATTGAAATGAATGTATTCAAATGACCGAGCAATAAACCACGTCTAATTATAATTAAAAATGGGGAGAGCGCAACAGAAAATGTCTACGTTCTCCCCGCAAGGTGAAAGAAAACAAAACGACCGAGATTTGGAGGAAACAACTTATGAATCAAAATGAACACTACGAGGAACTTTTTCAAAATTTCGACAAGGCGGATGCTTTTGATAAAATTGCGGAACTGTTTTACAATAGGAATTTTTCAAGTGCATCAAAGTCTGAAATTGAACTGCTTATGTTTCACTTCTACATGAAAGCCATGATAGAAGCGAACAAAAAGGATGATGGAACAATTGATTATGCCCAATGTTCTGACTACGAAATCTCGAAGCAGTTGGGAATCACGCAGGAGAAAGTTAGAGGGCTAAAGATTAAAAAGCAGGCGCGTTATCCTGAAGCATTTGACTGGCAGAAATCCTTGATGAGCATCAAGGATAACATTCGCTTAGATGATAATGCAAAGCGCATTATCATTCCGATTCCAGACCCAAATTTGAATGCAGAAATCCGCAACTTTATTTCTCAAAAAGGCGGCTATATTGATTTTGAATCCGGGAAAGACTACATTCGGATAAGGGTTGAATATTACTTGCTACTTATGTATGAAACTCTTAACGTGGAAGATAAAAAGAAATTCAAAAAGGAAATGAAAAAGAAATTGCATGATAATAACAAACAAGAGAATGAATTGGATGTAATGGATACAAAGCAAATTATTACAACAGTGTCAGAAGTGCTTAAATTGGGGTTAAAAACTACAGATGGCGTAGTGAACGCGCTGAAATTGTCAAATCCGCTGTGCGTGATTCTTCATGAATTGGTACAGAGACTATAAGAACAAATCTGCGTCGTTTCTGAATTATAACAAATCCTTTTCGCGGCGACTTCACTCACATCCGGAAGTCGCCGCGTTTTTTGTCGCATCAGGGCACAAAATGCCCTGTAACCGCTTGAAATCAGCGCATATATGCAGTATAATCAAAGTGGAATGATTTCCTTTCACATGCGCAATTTCCAGCATGAGGAATGAGATAGAGGAGGAACTGCCGTTATGAGTAAATTTGTTATCGCCTGCCCCGTCTGCCACCAGTATGTGCAAGCCAGCACGGGTCTGTTCGCAAGCCGCCGCGTCCGCTGCGCGTGCGGCAATATCATTGATGTCAAAACCGAAAGGTTAGCCAGCCGCAAGTGCCCGTCCTGCGGCAATCAGGTCGTTTTCGACCAAGCCGACGGGGTGGATGCCCGCTGCCCGGTGTGCCAGTCGGCGCTGATGGTGGGGGAAGCCGTGTCGTTCCGCTGCCATCGGTGCGGCTGCCAGCTGAACGCGGACAGCACGGTGGATGAGGTGGACTGCCCCGTCTGCGGTGCGGTGAACGACGTACAGGCGGAGGTGAAGAAGGCGCAGGTGCGCGCGGAGGGCATTCCGGCGGTCATCCGCTATGAGGGCGACAATCAGACGATTGTGTGGAAGCACCCGCTGACGGATTTCACCACGGGAACGCAGCTGATTGTACACGAAAGTCAGGAAGCCGTGTTCTTCCGCAACGGCGAAGCGCTGGATTCCTTTCCGGCGGGACGCTACACGCTGGAAACCGCCACGCTCCCCAAAATGAACAGCATTTACCAGCTGCCGACGCAGGGCACGCCCTTCCACGCGGAGGTCTACTTCGTCAACCTGACGACGCAGCTGGGCATCAAGTGGGGCACGCCGAGCAAAGTCGGCATGTTTGACCCGGTGACGGGCATCCATGTGGAACTGGGGGCGTCGGGCGCGTTTAACCTGCGGGTCAGCGACGCGCGGCGGCTGCTCATCCGCGTCGTCGGCACGGCAGCGGGGCTGAAGCAGGAGGAAGTCTTTGACCAGAACGGGCTGGGGTACTTCCGCACGCTCATCATGACGCAGGTGAAGGCAAATCTGGCGAAAATCATCAAGAGCAACCACATTTCCGTCCTGGAGCTGGACGAGCATCTCGACACCATCAGCCGCGGTCTGCGCGACGCCATCAACGCGGAACTGGCATCGTATGGGCTGGAAGTGCCGGAATTTTACGTCAGCAACATCGTCACGCCGGACGATGATCCGAATTTCCGCCGCATGAAGCAGCAGCACGCGGATTTGTACCTGAAAACGCGCGACGAGGAAATCCGCAAAGCCGAGGCGGAAGCGGCGTTTGAGCGCAAGGCGGTGGAGGCGCAGACGGAAGCCCGCCTGAAAACCATCACCGCGCAGGGCGATGCCGACGCGGCGCGAATCGCGGGTCAGGCGCAGGCAGACATCTACCGGATGCAGGCGGAAGCCGAGGCGCAGGAGATGCGCATGAAGGGCTACACCTACCAGCAGGAGACGAGCCGTCAGGTGGGTCTGGAAGCCATGCGCAACGGCGGCGCAGCGGGCGGCATCAGCGGCATGGCGAGCGACGCGATGCAGTTAGGCGTTGGGCTGGGCGCGGTCGGCAGCGTCATTGGCATGACGAAGGACGCGATTCAACCGGTGATGCAGAGCGCCTTGACCCCGGAAGCTCCCGCAGTCGAGGGCTGGACGTGCACCTGCGGCAAGGCGGGCATCACGAGCAAATTCTGCCCGGAATGCGGCGCGAAGAAGCCCGAAGTGTGGGACTGCGCGTGCGGGCAGACGGGCATCACGAGCAAATTCTGCCCGAATTGCGGTGTGAAAAAGCCCGAAACGTGGAACTGCGCCTGCGGACAGGCGAACATCAGCAGCAAATTCTGCCCGAACTGCGGCAAGAAGCGGGAGGACTAAGCAATGAAACTGAGCAAGCACGCATGGACAATCTGGGGGATTCTTCTGGTGGTGGCACTTGTGCTGATGGTGCTGATTCCGTTCAGCCGGACAGCATCGTGGTGGATTGCGGCTATCTGCACCGTGCTGATGTTCCTGCTGGCGGCGTGGACGTTCTATGCCGCGTTCCGCAAGGATGGCTTGGAGAGCAAGATCCTGGGCTGGCCGATTTTCAAGGTGGGCGCGGTGGCGCTGGCGGTACAGGTCGTTCTCGGCTTTGCGCTGATGGGGCTGGCGGCGCTCTGCCCCGCGTGGGTGACGGTGCTGGCGGAGGTGCTGATTTTCGCCGTGACGGGCATCTGCCTGACGGTGAAGGATGCCGCGCGCGTGGTGGTATCGCAGAGCGAAGCGCACATGGCGGACAGCACCGCCGCGTGGAAGGTCATCCGGCAGAAGGCGAACGCGCTGGCCGCATCGGGGGACGCGGACATGAAGCGCCTTGCGGAGGAAATTCGCTTCGCCGACCCGATGCCCACGAGCATCGACGGGGAGATTGCGGCGCAGGTGGATGCGCTGGCGGCGGGGGCGAATCCCGATGCCATCAAGCGCTTGACGGCGGCGCTGGCGCAGCGCAAAGTGATTGCAAAGCAGGAGAAAGCGGGAAAGTAAATCATGATTATCAAGTGCAAAATGTGCGGCGGCGACCTTGCCTTTGAGCCGGGCAGCACCGTCTGCGAATGCGAATACTGCGGCAGCAAGCAGACCATCCCCAGCGCGGACAGTGAGAAGAAAACCAACCTGTTCAACCGCGCGAATCGCCTGCGCATGAACAGCGAGTTCGACAAGGCATCCGGCGTGTATGAGCAGATTGTGGCGGAGTTCCCCGAAGAGGCGGAAGCGTACTGGGGGCTGTGCCTGTGCGCGTACGGCATCGAGTATGTGGACGACCCCGCCACCGGCAGCAAGATTCCCACCTGCCACCGCACCCTGCCGACCTCCATCATGGAGGACAGCAACTTCGAGCAGGCGTGCGACTACGCCGACCCCGTCGCGCGGAAGGTCTACCGCGAGGAAGCGAAAACCATCGACCGCATCCAGAAGGATATTCTGTCGATTGCGCAGAACGAAACGCCCTACGATGTGTTCATCTGCTACAAGGAAACTGCCGAGGACGGCAGCCGCACCGAGGACAGCGTGCTGGCGCAGGATGTTTACGAGGCGCTGACCGCCAAGGGCTTGAAGGTGTTTTTCAGCCGGATTACGCTGGAGGACAAGTTAGGCACGCAGTACGAGCCGTACATCTACGCGGCGCTGTCCTCCGCGAAGGTGATGCTGGCGTTCGGGACGACGTACGAATACTATGATGCGGTTTGGGTGAAGAACGAGTGGAGCCGCTTCCTCGGCATGATGAAGGCGGACAAGCGGAAGGTGCTGATTCCGTGCTTCAAGGGGCTGGATGCGTATGACATGCCCAAGGAATTTCGAGGCTTGCAGGCGCAGGACATGGCGAAGCTGGGCTGGATGCAGGATCTTGTGCGCGGCGTGGAGAAGCTTTGCGGGAAGGGCGACGCGGCAGCTGCGGTGGTGCAGAAAACCGTTGTGCAGGAAGTGCAGGAGAGCGGCAAAGCGGACAACCTGATGAAGCGTGTGTATCTGTATCTGGAAGATAGGGACTTTGTGAAGGCAAGCGAATATATTGATAAAGTGCTGGATGTGGATGCGGAGTATGCCCCGGCGTATGTGGCGCAGATTTTGGTGGGAAATAAGCTGACAAAAGAAGCGAATTTGACGACGCTGCGCATGTCGATTGACGATAACACGACGTGGAAGAAAGCGTTGCGATTTGCGAATGAGGAACAGAAGCAGCGGTATCTGGGGTATGCGAAGCAGATTAACGAGAATGAAGTGTATGATAAAGAACAAAAGAAAAAACAGGCAGAACTTGCAGTAAAAAAGGAACAATATGACCGAGCACTTGCAGAAATAAGCAAAGGAAATTATTTTTGGGCAATGATGATATTGCACCAATTGAATGGCTATAAGGATGCAGAAAAACTGATGCGGCAGTGTCTCGACAAATACAAGGAAGAACTTCTCCAGAAGGAGCAGGAACAAAGGAAAACACTTGCTGAAAAAGAACAGGAGCAGAAAGAGGCAGCAAAACGGGCGGAAGAGCTTCAAATGCAAATCAATCGTCTTAACGCAGAAATTGACCAACTTCATGGGCTGTTTAGCGCCAAGAAGAAACAAAAATTGCAAGAGGAAGTTGAAAACTTGCTTAATGAACAAAAGCAACTGGAACAGCGCCAATACGATATAGAGCAGTTTTTGCGTACAGCGGGAGCACGTTTGAAGAATATACAATCAGATAAGGAATCTCGCTATTCGGATGAAAAAATCATGCAAGAAGTGGAAAGAAAAGCAGAATGGGAAACGCTTGTTCAGTCGGGAAGGCAGATTACTTTCGGACGCTATCCGCAGACAGCAAATGGAAATGACAACACGCCCATTGAATGGTTGATTCTGGATCGTGACGAACAGAAAATACTGATTGTAAGCAAGTATGGGCTGGATGCACAGCCGTATAAAAAAGACTATACCAGCCTTACATGGGAGACTTGTACCTTGCGGACGTGGCTGAATGGCACGTTCTACAACAAAGCGTTCAGCAGTGCCGAACAGGAGGCAATTCTGACAACGAACGTGGATAACAGCA